>Ga0302157_10007928_pt1 | contig 10563 bp, 12 predicted proteins | sample I_Bog_N3_3_FD_193502 | JGI IMG/M metagenome (GOLD analysis project Ga0302157, IMG submission 193502) | Peat permafrost microbial communities from Stordalen Mire near Abisko, Sweden - I_Bog_N3_3 | ecosystem: Environmental > Terrestrial > Soil > Wetlands > Peat | place: Sweden: Abisko, Stordalen...
GGGTTTCGACCTCGACGACATGCTGGCAGTGGTGAAGTCGCTCACGTCAGCGGATTTCTACAAAAGCATGACGACGCACGCCGACCACTCGATCTGGCAAGACGTCTACCGCCCGAACACCCGAGCAGGCGACGTCTATTTGAAACTGACGGTCATCGACGACGTGCTTATCGTGTCCTTCAAGGAGCTATGACCATGAAATGCCCTGTTTGCGGCGCTGCAGAATTGATTCACGACACGCGCGACATGCCCTACACGTACAAAGGCGAGACCACCGTCATCGCGGCTGTGACAGGTGACTTCTGCCCGGCCTGCGCCGAGTCAATCCTGGATTCGACGGAATCAGATCGCGTCATGCGCGAGATGCGCGCCTTCTCGAAACAGGTCAATGCGGCGATTGTGGATCCCGGCTTCATTGCAAACGTGCGCAAGAAGCTCGCACTTGACCAGCGCGAAGCCGCCGAGATTTTCGGCGGCGGAATCAACGCGTTTTCGCGATACGAAAACGGCAAGACCAAGCCGCCACTGGCATTGGTGAAGTTGCTGAAGGTGCTCGATCGCCACCCCGACCTGCTCAATGAGGTCAGGGCGACCTGAGGCTGGGTCTGAAGGGCTCGTACCTCGAGAGCCATTGCCAGGGCATCGGTACCGCGTTCCGCCCGTTCCGAGCACCCATCCGGGCTGCTCCAAAGCTGACCTGTGTAACAGGCCGGTTCCGGCCGACATGAGTCTTGGATACGCGATAGCTCCGGCAGATCAACGCGATGTCCTCGGCGATAATTGGACTGAGCCTTTGGAAGAGGACATGGACGTGGCAACTGCTGAGCTTGGTTTGGACTTCCTCGCGGGCGGCGGCGCATCGGGCGACCTCATTCGTCGATTTCCGTGGGCAGACACTCCGATCGGTTCACCGCGAACGTGGGCGCAGGGGCTGCGCACGACGGTGCGCATCATGCTGACCACCGGGCATCCCACCATGATCTTTTGGGGGCCGGAGCTCACGTGCCTCTACAACGACGCCTTCTCTCGATCACTCGGTCCGGAAAAGCATCCCGCCGTCTTGGGAGCCCCCGGTCGCGTCGCCTGGGAAGAGGTCTGGCCGATCGTCGGGGAGCAGATCGAGCATGTCCTGGGCGGCGATGGCGCGGTCTGGCAAGAGAACCAATGCGTGCCCATCTACCGGTACGGCGCGCTGCAAGAGGTGTACTGGACGTACAGCTACAGCCCCATCGACGACCCGACCTCGCCACATGGCGTTGGCGGCGTGCTGGTGACCTGCTCCGAAACCACCGAGCAAGTCCTTGTCGAGCGCAAACTGGCCTCAGAGCGGGAGCGCTTCGTTCAACTCTTCGATCAGGCTCCGACGTTCCTCGCCTTGCTGCAAGGCCCCGATCACGTGATCGAGATGGCCAACCCCGGCTACCGGGCGCTTGTGGGCGATCGGCCCGTTATCGGTAAGAGGCTGGCCGAAGCCCTGCCGGATGCGGTCGAGCAAGGTTATCTGCAGTTGCTTGACGAGGTCTATCGAACAGGCAAGCCGTACTCGGCGTCGGGCTCGAGGTACGCATTTCAGGCTTCCCCGGGAGAGCATGCCACCGAGCGCTACGTCGATTTCGTCTACCAGCCGATCACCGGAAGCGACGGGGCCGTCCGCGGCATCCTCGTTCAGGGGGCGGACGTTACTGCACGCGCCATCGCCGACCAAGCGATCACGTTGAACCGTGCGCGCCTGGACTACGCGACCCGCCTGTCGGGCATCGGATTCTGGTATTGCGATCTTCCATTCGATGAACTCGAGTGGGACATGCGGGTCAAGGAGCATTTCTTCTTCGGGCCGCACGACCGGATCACCATCGACGATTTCTACGCGAGGATCCACGAGGATGATCGCCTCGCCACTCGCGACGCGATCGAGCAGTCGATCCGCGACAGGGCCGCGTACGACATCGTTTATCGCACCGTGCATCCCTCGACCGGGGAGACGAAATGGATCCGCGCCCTTGGCGGAACCGATTACGCCGCAGATGGCTCGCCGACCCATTTCGACGGCGTGACGGTGGATGTGTCGGCACAGACGCGAGACCAGCAAGACTTGGTGCGACTGAACCGCCGGCTGCGCGACCAGGATCGCCGAAAGGACGAATTCATCGCGATGCTCTCCCATGAGCTCCGGAATCCCCTAGCGCCTATCCGCGCCGCAGCCAAAGTCATTGCCTCGCCGAGCATCGACCCTTCTCACCTGCGCCAGGCGCAAAGCATCATCGAGCGGCAGGTGGGGCACATGGCCTTGCTACTGGACGACCTGCTGGACATCGCGCGCATCACGGAAGGAAAGCTGCAACTCAGGAAGGAGACGTTGCCGCTCATTCCGATGGTCGATGCCGCTGTCGAGGCGGTGTGGCCGAAACTTAGCGGTAAGAACCAGCATCTCGAGATCCGCCTGCCGGTCGAACCCGTCTGGCTAGAAGTCGATCACCTGCGGCTGTCGCAGATCCTCTCCAACTTGCTGACGAACGCAGCCAAGTACAGCGACGCGGGAAGTCACATCGAACTGGCGGCAACGGTCTGTGAGAACACACTGACGCTGTCGGTCAAGGACGATGGGATCGGCATCGATCCCCAATCCATCGCCACGGTGTTCGACATGTTCTCGCAAATCGATGGCGTCGAAGGTCGATCTGAAGGCGGCCTGGGACTCGGTCTCGCCCTGGTCAAAGGCCTGGCGGAACTTCAAGGCGGCACGGTCGAGGCACGCAGCGATGGCCTGGGCCAAGGAAGCGAATTCGTGCTGCGCTTGCCAGTCGCAGAGCCACCGCTGGCCGTGTTGATGGCGGCGAACGAGCCGTCTACACCAGCGGCCGTTTCTCGCAGAGTTCTCATCGCCGACGACAACGAGGACGCTGCCCAAAGCCTGGCCTTGCTTCTCGAACTAAGCGAGCACACCGTTCGAACTGCCCACCTCGGCCGCGCGGCGTTGTCACTCGCGCAAACGTTCCGACCCGATACCGTCCTGCTGGACATCGGCATGCCCGACTTGAGCGGGTATGAAGTGGCGCAACGGCTCCGGCAGGAGCCCTGGGCCACAGGATCCCAACTGATTGCCTTGACGGGGCTGGGCCAGGAGGCCGACCGGCAGCGCGCATTGGCTGCGGGTTTCGACCACCACCTAGTCAAACCTGTGGACACTGATCAGTTATTGGCGTTGATCCGGGGCGGTCGCAGCGAAAAGGCTGAGCTGAGGACAGACGGCGATTGACGTATCGCATCCGAGGCGGCGACGGGCATCGAAGGAGACATTTCCTTGACCGGCAAACCGTATGCGCCGTAATACAAGTCAGCTGCGCAGCGAGAGCACACGACCTGAGGCGCGTGCCGGATGACAGTCCCCTTGCGAAGGAGCCCTGCACGGCGCCCCGTCCGAGGTGCGCCTCTGCCGCCCACATTGGTGGTCTGCACCACGCGATCGGAGCATTCAGGTTGTCGGTCAGCCGACAGTCCGACCGGCTCGTTGTGGTCGGTGCTGCCAGCGTCACCCGCGTTGGACTCCTCCGAAGCAGACCTCTATAACCGTCGGTTGTTGGCCGACATGCGTCCCCGAGGCCGGCGACCTCGGCCGGGTGACGCGTCATCCGCCGTCGGGCTAACGCTATGCGCAGCATACCTGCCGGTCTACGCCGGCGGCCCAGCAGCAGGGCCCGACCCAAAGTAGGCGTCGCCACATCGAGTCTGCGTACCCGGAAGCTGACTTTCAGCGTGCCGAGCGGCCAATTGCAACTTTGCGCGCACCGCACAGCATAGCGAAGTGCCACGCAAGTAGCCCCGGCGGAAGTTACAACCGTCCGTCGGTTTTTTGGTCTCATGCGCCCGAGATCGGCTTTGTTGCCGTAACGAGGTGCATGAAACGATCGAAAGCGCCAGCCTCGGAGGAAACTCTGAGCCTTTCGGCCGCCGCCCTATTGAGCGTATTGACGGATGCCTTCATTTGCTGCTCGAACTCTACAAGGAGTAACGAAAAACTTTTCAGCGACCTATCAGTGCTCAGGCATGTCGACAAGAAGACCTCTTCATCGACGTCGCGATCACCCCCGCGGCGCACTCCATCCATCAGTGAGTCGAGGAGACTGCGCGCGACACGTGCCTTCTCTTGTGCCAGGCGGTACTGCGCACCCACGCCTGTGAACATAGCGTCAAGCTCCGAGGCAAGGCGATGGATCTCTCCGCCCACCCGCAAGTCTCCGCAGCCCTTGAATTCGACTAGCTTGGCTTCGCACTGCCGCAGCACGCCGCTTGCGCTGAGCATCAGCTCGGACAAATCGTTCGAGAGTTGATCGATCTTCAAGCTCGATTCGTATCTTGAGTTCATGGATTTCAGCCCGCCGACCAGCCCGCAGCTTGGTGCTCTAGTGGTCGATTCTCGACTGGACTCGAAAAGTGCTCACCATTTCCGCAAGCGAACCAGCTTGCTGCTTCAAACTCTCCGCAGCGGCAGCGCTCTGCTCGACGAGCGCGGCGTTCTGCTGCGTCATCTGATCGAGTTCTGCTACAGCGACGTTCACCTGCACGATGCCTCGCCCCTGCGCCCCCGCAGCCGCAGTAATGGCGCCGATGACGTCGCTGACACTGTTGACTGACCCCACGATGTTTGCCATTGTGGCGCCGGCTTCGCTCACCAACTTGGCGCCGGCTTCGACCGTCTCCAGGCTCGCGCCGATGAGGGACTTGATTTCGCGAGCGGCGTCTGCCGAACGCTTTGCCAATGACCGAACTTCGGTCGCGACGACAGCAAATCCTCGGCCTTGCTCTCCGGCACGGGCCGCCTCCACGGCCGCGTTCAAGGCCAGGATGTTTGTCTGGAATGCGATACCGTCGATAACCCCGATGATGTCTCCGATGCGCTTGCTGCTCGTATTGATGTCCGTCATCGTCGTGACCACCCTCGTGACAACCTCGCCACCTTGTTGAGCCGTATTGGCCGCAGATGACGCCAATTTGATCGCTGCGGAGGCTGCGTCGGTGCTCTGGTTCACCGTGCCCGTCAGTTGCAGCATCGAGCTCGCTGTCCCTTGCAACGTGCTGGACGCTTCTTCCGTCCTGCTGCTCAGATCCTGGGTGCCATCTGCGATCTCGGCGGAAGCTGTGGCGATCGACTCGGCTGCCGACTTCACCCCGGCAATCAGTCGCGCCAGTGAGTGATCGGCCTTTCGCATGTCGATCAGAAGATCAGCGAACTCGTCCCGACTCTTGCTGAGAGCGACGATACCCAGATCTCCCGCGGCAATTGCGCGGGCAGCGGTAGATGCTTCGTTCAGTCCGGCTGCAATACTCAGATAGATGCCAACATAGAGGTAGATCGAACCCAGGACACCGAGCAACATGAGCGTGGCCAGCGCGTTGCGCTGCATTGCGGCTTTGTCGATGCGCTCTGCGAGCAAGCCAGCCAACACTGTGCGATTGGCGTCGACCAGTGCCCACGCCGCATCGATTGTTGGCGCGGCAGATGCGGTCAATGCCTGCTGAGTGACCGCGACCTTGTCGACGGAGGTGAAGTTGGTGCGGATGAACCCGAGCATCGACTTGGAACTGTCCTTGAGCGTCGTGAAACGCTCGGCAAGCGCCGCGTTCACGACGGGGTTTGCATTCATCGACTGGGACAGCAGAGTCTCTGCCGCTCCGAAGGTGTCGCCAAGGCGCGCGTCCGTCACCTCGTAAAAGAGCTTGTCCTTGCTGGACACGTCTCCACGATTGATGTTGAGAGCTGCGTAGGCTGCGATGCGAACGGTGATGCCCGCTGTTGAAGGCGTGTTGTTCGCCAGGGTGTAGCCGAGGTAGGACAGATCGGTATCCGGGTCTTGCGAGAGTCCTGATTTGTTGCCGAGGTCTCGAAGGAACGCATAGACGCGGGCGTACTCTGGCGCGTGAGCGGCGAAGGCTTTCTGGGCAAAGTCCGGATTCGCTGAAAGGGCCTGGATCTGGTTTTGCACATCTGACCAGCCCGACTTCAGTTCGGTCGCTTCTGCAGTCATGTCAAACAACGGGACGGCCGCAAGGACATCGCGCTGGACATCAGCCATCTTCTCATCAGCGAGCGCCGCTTGCTTCTTGAACCCCTCCAGGCCCCCGCCCTCGGAGCCCGGTGAGGCAATGGCGACCCGACGGCTCTCGATGAGCGCCCTGTTCAATTCGACCAAGTCCCCGGCGAGTGCGACCGACACGAGCTTCACATTGAGTGCACGAACGCGCTGATGCAGCGAATGGAGTAGGCCGAAGCCCAGAGCAAGAAGCAACACCAGCGCAGGCGCGCCTGCCACCATGAATTTCCGGCTCACACGGAGGCGAACCATCAGAGCCGTAGCAGGATAGAACAGGCTGGACATGCAGTACCTCTGGGCTTCGTCGTTGGTCGTCGGCTCGGCATCGCGCATTTGAGCCACTATGGAAAGCTCATCATTTTTCGTCCATTGGAGACATGTCTTTAGTGCTCCAATCATTTATTCGCCGTTTGGAGCCATGAAGTTCGAGTCGGACGGCCTTTTGGCCAGATGCCAGCCCGGAGTTCCCGCGACAGCGCACCGCTCCAAAACGGGCGTACTGCATTGGCGACACGGGTCGACTGTGAATTTCTTCACGATTCGCGGCATGCGTCATAGATGACGCTAATGAACTTTTATGATCGACCGAAGATAGGGCATCGCTCGATGCTCTCGACCTCAGAACAGGCCGCTGACGAACGGCAGGCAGCACTGCGACGCCGGAAATAGAAACAAGCCCATGAACCCTGATCTCACCTTCCTCGTCGTGGACGACTTCTCGACGATGCGCAGGATCGTCGTCGGGCTGCTGCGACAGTGCGGTGCGTCGCGAATTCTCGAGGCCGAGGACGGCGCTCAGGCACTGCGTGTCATTGAGAGCAACACCGTCGATTTCGTCGTCTCCGACTGGAACATGCCGAACATGACGGGGATAGATCTGCTGAAGGCGCTGCGCGCGAACCCGAAGTTCTCCCGAATGCCGGTACTGCTGATCACGGCGGAGGGGAGGAAGGAAAACATCGTCGAGGCGGCGCAGGCTGGCGCCGATGGCTACATCGTCAAGCCCTTCACGCAGGACACCCTGCAGGAAAAGTTGGCACGCATCCTCTCGAAGTACGACCTAGCGCCCGCCTGAACGGATGGAATGAGAATGACCGATACGATCGAACTTGAACGCCCCGACGCTTTCAACCAACTCGGCGCCATCGCGCGTGACCTGCTGGAGTCCCTGCGCGAGCTAGGCTTCGACCGCTCGCTCGGCGCCGTTGCGGCAGAGATCCCAGACGCGCGCGACCGACTCACCTACGTCGGCAAGTTGACCGAGGACGCGGCGCACAAAGTGCTCGCGACAGTCGAACGAGGCCTGCCCGAATGCAACCAGGTTGCAGAGCGTGGACGCGAACTGGCGCAGACGATCAGGCGACGGGCACAGTCAGACCTGAGCCCGATGATTTGCAAGGCCATGATGAAGCAATGCGCCGACTACGCCGATCGTGCTGCGGGTTTCGCCCAGGGTCAGAATGCGCTTCTGACCGAGATCATGATGACCCAAAGCTTCCAGGATCTGTCGGGGCAAGTGATCAAGAAGGTCGTTGACATCATCTCGAGAACTGAAAACCAGTTGCTCAACCTGCTGGTCGACACGGCACCGTTGTCAGCGATCGCCAAGGAACAAGGTGGCGAACTGCAGGGGCCCCAGGTGCCTGACAAGGCGCTCAAGCAGGACGATGTAGACGACCTGTTAGCTAGTATGGGGTTCTAGCCAATCGCAACATCCCTGCGTCGGCCCGACCGGGTCTGGAAGATAGTGCTGGTCACATTTCTGAAAAGTAGCACCGGAGCGTACCGCCTGGGCGCCGACCCTCAACCAGGTTACGTGGACCTGCGGGCGAAGTGGCAGTTGATGGTGATGGTTTCATTGCATCCAACCTGGTTCGGTTCGAACCTGGCCTACCCGGGAGCGGCCACTGGCGAACGGCAGGTAGTGGCGGGCAGCGGGTATCGACTTCGTTCACGCTCGTACCCATCGAGCTTCATGACGCCGCTGCTACTCAAAAGCCGACATCCGGCAATGAATCCAATCTCCCTACTGTGGGCCAAGGCAGCTTAGCTTCGGAAGCGACGGCCAACGCGTCGGTTCGATACTGGGCACCCTCATACACGAAGGACGACATGCCTGCCGCCCCCGCAGCTAGCCACAGCGCCGTTAGGTCGCTGGCGGTACTAGCGCTCGCCGTTTCCGCCGGCCTGATCGGCTGCACGTCGGCGCCCACCGCGCCATTGCCGACGGTCGCGTCGGTAGAACTCCCGCGCTACATGGGCAGCTGGTATGAGATCGCCATGCTACCCAACCGGTTCCAGGCGTCCTGCGCATCGGATACCGTGGCCACGTACCGGATGAAGGACGACGGCGTCGAGGTGATCAACCGTTGCCGTCACGCCGACGGGTCGGTCGACTCGATTCAGGGGCGTGCCAAGGTCGTGCCGGGATCGGCCGGCTCGCGCCTGCGCGTGTCGTTCTTCTGGCCGATCTACGGCGACTACTAGGTTCTCGCCCTCGATACCGACTACCAGGCGGCCCTGATCGGAGAGCCCTCGCGCCAATACGCCTGGATCCTGTCGCGCTCTACGACTCTCGATGAAGGACGCCTGCAGGGCTTACTCGCGCGCGCGCAGGCGCTCGGCTTCGACCGCGCGAGGTTTGTGCGGACGCCACAGACCGCGGCGATCGGCGTCGACGCGAAATAGCTCCACTGCAGACCGTGGCTACTGGAGGCGAGCCTGCTCACTAGCAGTCACTCACGACCGACAGCAATTGGCCGGCATGAGTCCTCGACATCGGCGGTCAGGTCGGAGGGAGGCGTGGCGGCAGTCCGACCGATGAGCGCAGCATAGCCACCCTCGGCCGGCTTTGGCGCAGGCCGTCCAGTTTCGGACTTTCAGTCGGTCGCCAGCGGCAGCTCATCGCCACAGCGCTCCGCGTCCGCGTGTCAACTTCGGCGACACTGTTCGGCAGAGCGCGATCGACTACAGTCGTGCGTTCAGCAGCTGCCCTGTCCGCCATGAAGCTACTCGCCTCCATTGCCTCGCTTCTGTTTGCTGTGGTTTCTGCCGCACATGCCGATACGGTGACCCCTCCGGCAGCGCCGGGCGGCGCTTCGCTGGAGATAATCGCCGAATTCCCTGCTGGCCCCGGCCCGTTCCCCGCAGTAGTCCTTGCACCGGGCCAGGGCTATCACATGGCCCTGCCTGTGCTCACGGAGACAGCTCACAAACTCGTTGAACGCGGAGTCGCTGTATTCCGTTTCAACTGGGCGTATTTCTCAAAATCACCAGCCGCCGGCGAGCCTTCGGCAGACTTGTCGGTGGAGGTGCAAAACCTCGACGCCGTTGTTGCGGCTGCGCGTGCCGACCGACGAGTTGACTCCAGCCGGTTGTTCGTAGGTGGCAAGTCGCTGGGTTCTCTTGTGGCTTGGCAAGTGTTGCGACACGACGCAGGGCTGCGCGGAGCGCTCTTGCTCACTCCGATCTGCACCGACGAGCAGGACGGCAAGACGCTGGAAGTCGGCGCAAACAGTTATCCAGGTTTGCTCGCCGAGCGTCGTCCTCTGGCGTTCATCGCTGGTGATCTCGACCCAAACTGCGCGGCAACGACGCTCTATGCGTTCGCTGCGACGGCCAAGGGGAACGTGCGAGTAGCGGTAGTGGGAGGCGACCACAGCTTCCATCATCCTTCCCTGGCTGCCGAGCAGCGTGGAGCAGCCGCCGCTCGTAGCATCGGCAGCGTTGCTCAACTGTCTGCGGATTTTGTGCAGGACTCCCTTGAGAGGTAGCCTACCGCTCACGCTTAGGCGGACGACCCGGTAGCTGTCGTTCGTGACCGTCAGGATATGGCCGAGTGCGGAATTCAAGCGGGGTGCCTACCATCGCTTGTTGAGGTCCGTGAGCCGTGCCAACTGTTCAGGTGGAATTCTCCGCTGCTCGCTTGTCAGCTTCCAAACGAAGACGATAGCAGCTGCCGCGTACTGAATGGCGGTCATCGCAGACCACAGATCCCTCGAAACGGGCGGTCGAAGCGAGTCCTGAAGCAGCCACTGCAGCGGCAAGACCCCAAACATTGCAAGCAACGTAGGCGCCGTCATTAGCAGTTGCATAGATCGGCGCGGAAAGTGGAAGAAGTACTTGGCGCGCACGAATGCCGCTATGGCCGGCAGCATCGCTGTAAGTACCAAACAGAAATACGTTAGTCCTGCACTCACTGCAACCCCCTCCTGTCGCACATCTTGGCCCCTCGTTGCGGCGCCGGGCGATTGCGCGTGAGGATACACGGCGTATGAACCGCACCTGGTTGCAAGCCAGGCGGCCTACCCGTTAACGGACATCCCCGAACGACGGCTCATGGCCGAGACCACCGGGCATGAGTCCGCGGCAGACTGCTCCGAAGCGGACCACTGTAACCGTCCGGTCCTGGCCGCGTGCCGCCGATCGAACCTCCATGAGACCAGCCGGGTGTAGCATCGACTGCCCACGAGCA
>Ga0302157_10007934_pt1 | contig 10559 bp, 9 predicted proteins | sample I_Bog_N3_3_FD_193502 | JGI IMG/M metagenome (GOLD analysis project Ga0302157, IMG submission 193502) | Peat permafrost microbial communities from Stordalen Mire near Abisko, Sweden - I_Bog_N3_3 | ecosystem: Environmental > Terrestrial > Soil > Wetlands > Peat | place: Sweden: Abisko, Stordalen...
GGTTGGGGGCAGTCAATAATCGGGTGCCGATCGCCCGAGAAGTGGCGCCAGGATCCGATCAGATTGGCGACTCCGTTGGCCGCCGCCGATCGATGTCTGCCACGTTCCATCGCGCGCCCATCGCGCGGCCCGGGTCGTTCGGGGTGGTTCGAGGCCATCCGCCCACGTCACTTGACCAGGGCAGTCGCATATATGCCCTGGTCAGAATGGCTCTTTTTTACGTTGCCAAGGTTGGGGTCGCGGGTTCGAATCCCGTCGTCCGCTCCAGGTCAGAGGCCCTTTCGGGGGCCTCTGATGCGCGTCCGGGACCCTCCATCGCCCACGCATCGCTCAGACTGCATCCTCCGCCGGTGGCCGGAGGTAGCCACTGGTACCGTCTTGGCCATGGGGAAACTCGGCGCGGCGGCCGTCCTCGTGGGAGTGCTCCTTGCCGGCTGCGGATCATCATCGGCGACGGACGCCGGATCCTCCAGCGCCCTTCGGAGCATCAACTCTGCCGTCAGACGAACCGAGGATGCGGGATCGGCCCACTTCGTCACGGTGTCGGAAGCGAGCGGACCATCGTCCACGGGCTCGTCGACGGCACGTGCAGCATCCCGCATCACTTCGGTGGGTGACATCACCTTCGACGGTCCCGATCTGAGGATCACGAGCACGGTCCAGTCAGGCGCCACGGCAACCTCACACTCCACGACGGCCATCTCCATCGGAGGCAACCTCTACATGAGCCTCGCATCGGACCCAACCGGCTGGGTCCGCTCGCCCTACCACCAGGCCTACCCCTACCTCGGAGCCGTTCAGGCCTCCGCCCTCACGACGACAACTGGTCCGGTCACGGTGGCCGGAGCCGGGGTGGTGGACGGTCAACCGGCCACCAGGTATCTCGTTCCGATACGCGGCTCCACGAGGACGGTCGCCCTCTCGAACGATGAGAACCAGCCGTACCACGGGCGGTTCCGCATTGCGCCGTTCGTCCTGTCCGTGTGGCTCGATCGGGCCGGCCGCATCGTGCGCACGCAGGCGACCCAGGTAACCAGCAGCTCGGTGAGATCCCAGGTCGTGGTCGAGCAATCCACGACGACCCTCTCGAACTTCGGGGAGGCCGTCCGGATCAGCGCCCCGTCTTCTACGACGGGGCCGTAGCCAGCGGTGGATGCCAGCCGTCCGGATCGTCAGGCGGGTGTACGCCCCAACCACCGATGCCAACGCTCGGCCCGTCGTTTCTTCCGCGCCCGTTTGCGCATCTTGATGTCGAACGAGGTGGGCCAGGCCGACAAAGCCCCTCCGTCCGAGGGCGCGATGGCACTGTCGGTACCAGTGCTGTTGTAAATCACACCGGCGTCCATGGCCACCGTCCCGTAATCGACGTCTGTGTCGCCGCCCTGACCCGCCCGTCGCGGATCGCTGGACCCGAACGTCGTATGGGCCGGCACGAAGGGTCGAACCGGTGCCCGGTCTGGAGGAGGTGGGTCGTTGGCCTCGTGCTGTCCGTCCCGCACGAGCGAGGTCGGAGTCCCTCTGGAGATCCATCGCAACTCGTGGACTCCGAAGGGGTCCTGGCACCATCCGAGAATCAGATCATCGTCGCCGTGGGTGTCCGGGGAGATTGTCTCCGACCTTTCTCGTCAGTATCCGCCTGCCGACCGAGCCTGACGATAGCCGGGCCGAGGTTGCGCCACCGACCCGCGCTAGTCGGCACGGACGTCACGACGAAGGTCGAGGGCCCGATCGCCTGATCGAGCCGTTCCGGTCGGGTCCTGGCGTTCTGCCCCCACATGCTCAGCTTGCCTCACGACGCCGGGAATGAGGGATCCGAGGAGTTGCCGCCCGTGAATTCCGGCACGCCCCTTCACGATTCGCTCGCTCGGTACGCATACATCGGATTCGTCCATGCACGCATCTCGACCCTCGCGGTCGGAGTGGTGCCCTGGACAGAATCGGGTCTTCTCTACGTCGTCGACGTCAGCGCTGCTTGCTCGTGAACGCCTGCTCTGCGGATGCGAACGCCCGGTTGACCGAGTTGATGTCGTAGGGCTGCTCCTTCAACGTCTCCGCGTCCCACTGGCTGCGTTCCACGGCGAAGAAATCGCCGCCGTAGACGTGGATCGCTCCGGTGTGGGAGGAACCCGGGTTGCGAACCGAATGGATCACGTCGGCCCCGAGCATCTGGACATCGCCCTCGAACAGTTCCTTGCCACCCGAGAGGGCGAGACCGTCGTCCTGGCGGCGGAAGAACGTGTTGTCCTCACGTCCGCCGTAGATGCAGAGTCCGGCCCACATGAGGTGGTTGTGAGGAAAGAGTGTGAAGTTCGGCGGCCACACGACATTGAGGATGGTCAGGTCGGCGTCGTTGAACAGGACATTCAGACCAGGCTCCGGTGGTGGGAGCGACTCGGCCAGCCGGCCGGTCGACACGGCCCGCCTCAAGACGTCACGGACGGCTCCGATGGGGTCCGGATCGGCGATCGCCTCACTGCACTGGGCCACGAGATTGTCCATGTGGGCATGATGCCACCGGACAGTGCCCGACCGCCCATGTTGATCTGTACGATCCCGGGCGTGACCACGGTCACGACGTCCACCCTCGTCTACCAGAGCAGTCTGCATGGGCACGAGGTTTCGTCGTCCACGCTGCCCTGGGCGATCGCGCTCTGCATCGTCGCCGCGGCGGCGATCACGCTGGTGATCCGGGCCGTGGCCCATTCCCGTAGGCGAGCGTCCTGAGTCGGCACGCGATCCGCCATGACCCGACGACGGGGCGCGGAGCGCCGACCCGAACAGGGGTTCCGTCTCTGCACGCTTGAGGGGGATCGACCCCCTGACGAGTGAGAGCAGGCCGTCGCGGTCATGCCTGTTGTGGAACTCGTTGCGCCGACGAAACAGGTCTCCGGGGTCGCGACGCTCTCGCGGGTTAGACCCACGCATGAGGTCCCGTGAGGGGCGACTCCGTGAGCCACGACGCTTCGCACTGGCCGCATCTCATTGCCATTCCTTTGCTCGGCCCGGTTCGATCAGGGGGCGATGGTGAAGGCGGTGATCGCGGCCGACCAGCGTCCGGCGGTGGGGGTGGCACCGAGAGTCTGGGTGTAGTCGAGAGCGAGCGGACCGTTGGTGGCATCCACGGCATAGCCCGCGATTCCCTGATTCGGTTCGACGGTGTTGAGACCGACGAGTGGGTCGATGAGTCCGTCCAATGATTCGGGGGTGGGCTCGGTCACGAACGCCGCGCCCACCACCAGTTCCCCGGCGGCCGATGGGTTCGACGTGCCCGAACTGGCGAGTACGCCCGTTCCGGAACTGGAGGCGGTGGCTCCAGGAGTGGCGTCCCATCCGGTGACGTCTGCGTATTCGGCTACATCGGCGAACTGCACGAGGGCGGGTGCGGCGAGGGTCACCGAGATGGTCGTGTCCGATCCGCCGGCAGTGGTGCCGAGTCCGTACCAGATCTCGGTGTCGCCACCGGAGGAGCAGCCGGTGGCTGCGGCCCGGACCCAGGTCAGCGAGTCGCCGGTGACAGAGGTCACGTACGAGTTCACCGGGGTGCCCGTCCCGGTCGCACAGTCCTGGGCCACGGTGAGGACCAGGGCGTCACCAGAACCGACTCCGTCAGACAGGTAGACCGGGAATGTCTTATTCGTGCCAGTGGGAGCAGTCGATGCCTCACTCACCAATATGGCGGTTACCGCAATGGAGTAGGAGCGAACAGTCGTTGCTCGATTGGAATCTGTGACCGCAACTGCAACCGTGGCAGGTGAAGCATCGTCAGCGATCGTCCCCGTGATGACCCCGCTGCTGCGATTCAAGCTGAGACCGAGCGGCAGGACCCCGTTTTCGATGACCCACGAATACGCACCGAATCCTCCGGTGGCAGTCAGGGCCTGGGAGTAGCCGGTCTCGCCTGCCCACGCCGGGGCCAACGAGGGGGTGATGATGGCGAGCGGACTGGAGACCGTCAGATCGGACGCCGCCGACGTCGACCCACTGAACGAACTGTCACCGGAGTAGGTGGCGGTGACGGCATAGGGCGTACCCGAGGCGGAGATGGTGGAGGGTCCGGGTGAGCACGAGTTGTCAGGCAGGCTGATCGTGCAGAGCGTCGTTGCGCCGGCGGTCACGACGATCGTCCCGGTGGGGATCTGGGCGATCGATGACGAGACCGACGCCGCCAGGCTCTCCATCTGCTCACCGCCCTGGGTGGCAGTGGGGGAGGACAACACGAGAGCGGTCGTCGTGGCGGCCGGGCTGACGGTGACATCGGCGCTCGGGGTACTGACCGAGGTCCACGAGGCATAGGTGGAGGTCACGGCGTAGGAGAAGGTGCCGACCGGCACGGATCCGTCGCTGCACCCGGCGAGGTCCGCGGCGAGCGGCACCGATGCCGAGCCGCAGACGTCGACGGTCGGTCCGGAGGGAACCGGGGTGCGGGTCACGAAGTACCCGAGCGTCCCTGAACCCGGAGCCGTCACATCGGTCCACGTGACCGCGACCGTGTTGCCGACCGCCGCACCGGTGACGTCGTCAGGTGCCGGCAACGAACCGATCGATGCGGTGCCCTGGCCCGCAGCCTGCGAGGTGAAGTAGGCCCAAGCCGAAGGGGCCATGGCGATCAGCACCACCGGGGTGATCAGCACGAGGAGGAACCGGTAGCGCCTCATCCGGTGGCCTCCCCCGTGAAGTGGAGGGTGAGGGGCACGTTCCGACAGCCGTCCTGGTCGGTCCCGGTCTCGAGCATCGCGACCGTGGGCCAGTCCGACTGGGCCACGCCGAGCTCCGACAAGGTGGTCGAACTCAGCGCTGGGACGGTGACGGGTCGGAGGAGTGCGTGAGTGACCGGGAAGTTGGCACTGGTGCAGTCGGCATTCGTCGTGGTCACCGACGTGCTCACCGAGCCGAGGGTGATCGGCTCGGGATTGGGATTGGTGATCTGGAGATCGATCACCACCGACGTCCCCGGGGTGACCGGCGTGTCGGCGTGTCCACCCATGGTGTAGTCCATCGGATTGATCGTCGACCCGGACACCTGGGACATTCCGACGATCGGTCGGGTGAGCACTTCGGCAGCGGCGGAACCGAAGAACGGGGCGTTACCGAAGGCGAATACTCCGCCGTCGGAGGAGACCAGCCAGTAGCCGGAACCGTTGTCGATACCGGAGAGGTCGACGACCGCGCCCCCGGTGCTGAGTCCCACCGCCGAACCGTGGAATCCGGCGTCGCCGTAGGCGAACACCCCACCGTCCCCGGCCGACTGCCAGTAGCCCGACCCGTCGCCGGTGGCGCCGATCGAGGTCACCGGACTGGTCAGGCGCACGTTGCCGGCCGAACCGTGGAAGACGGCGTCGCCGTAGGCGAAGACCCCACCGTCGGATGCGGTGAGCCAGTAACCGCCCCCCGTCGGGGTGGCGGCGACGGCCACGATCGGTCGGTTGAGATGCTCCGCGCCGGCCGAACCGTGGAAGACGGCATCGCCGAAGGCGAAGATCCCCCCATCGGCGGCGACCAGCCAGTAGCCGTCGCCGCTCGGAGTGACCGCCATGGCGACCACCGGTTGGTTGAGGTGCTCGTCACCGGTCGAGCCGTAGTAGTGGGCATCCCCGAAGGCGAAGACCCCGCCGTCGGAGGCGACCAGCCAGTAGCCGTGACCGCCGGGGGTGGAGGCCATGCCTACGATCGGCCGGTTCAGGGTCATGGCCCCGGTCGAACCGTAGAAGTGGGCCTGCCCGTAGGCGAAGACGCCTCCGTCGGACGCCACCAGCCAGTAGCCGACCGGAGCAGTCTGCTGGGCGACACGGGCATGCGCCGTCAACGGTGTCCCCGAGCCGACGCCCGACGCCGCAGCAGCCACGCCTCCGGCGGCCGCCACCAGGGCGAGGACGCCGACGAGGGCAGGCAGTAGCCGGCGGTGGCGGGGGGAACGCGTGGTCGGTCCTTCGCAGGTCTGCATGTCCGCTTCCGGTGTCGAGGAGTGGGACCGACCGGGACGAGCCCGGTCGGTGTGACGGTCCCCTCGGGACCCGGGCGACCACCGGGGGAAGAGGTCGCCCGGGTGCTCCCGAGGGTGAAGTTGCGCCTAGGTGCCGAACGGGGTGGTGGAGAAGTCGATTCCGACGTCGGCGCCCTGGCAGGCGTTCTGGTCGATCAGCCCGGCAGGCATCTCAATGGTGGGTGCGGGGGTGTCCGAGGTGGTGGAGGAGACGGCGGTGAGTCCGGGGATGAGGCGGTCGAACGCCCACGAGGGCGTGACGACGAACCAGGAGGCACTGCAGCCGGGGATGTCGGCTCCGGCCGAGGTCGCCGCGTCGCCGGTGCCGGCGAAGGTCATGACCTCCAGGTACACGGTGCCGATGAACAGGGACTGGCCCGTCACGTTCTGGGCATCGATGTCGAATCCCTCGGGCCCGCCTCCTGGCAGCACACTGGTGGCGACGCCGTCGGTGGTCACGTCGAATCCGTGGACGGCGGCCGAACCGACCATCGCCGATCCGGTCCCGGTACCGCTGGAGGAGAAGTAGGCATAGGCGACCCCGCCGGCGCCCACGGCCAACACCGTCGCCACCACGAGTGCCGCCACGTAGCGTCCGGATCGCCGTCTCGATTCCATGCACTGGTCTTCGGGGCGTCGCCGGCCCAACTGAATGCCGACCGGGCGATTCGGGACCTTCGCCCCTGGGACCCAGTGGGAGATCCCGCGCTGAGTGCCGAACCGTGCCGCCGGTCACCACCGTGCGTGAGTTGTCACACACTGTCGGAGTCGACCGGAGTCGCTCCGGTGGAGGACGGCATCTTCGGAACCGCACGTGGCACGGGTCTGGGTTGGCTACCCTCGGAGGGCGCTGGTCGTCCGGCGCCCGACCGACGGACAGAGGAGTGTGCGATGAGTTTCGAGCCGAGCCCCCGAGGTGCCGACCTCCGCCAGCGTGTCGGCGAGTTCATCGAGACGACCGTGCTCCCCGCCGAGGAGATCTACGAGCAGCAGATGACGGCGCTGGGTAATCCTCACGCCCACCCCCATGTGATCGAAGACCTCAAGGCCGAGGCAAAGGAGCGGGGTCTGTGGAATCTGTTCATGCCCCACGAGACCCCCTGGACGCCCGATCCCGTGTCCAATCTCGACTACGCGTACCTCGCCGAGTTGGCGGGGCGCAGCCATCTCGCCTCGGAGGCCATGAACTGCTCGGCCCCTGACACGGGGAACATGGAGGTCCTGGCGCTGTTCGGTACGGACGAGCAGAAGGACGAATGGCTGGTCCCGTTGCTCGAGGGCCGGATCCGTTCCGCGTTCGCCATGACCGAGCCGGACGTCGCCTCGTCGGATGCCACCAACATCCAGCTGTCGATCCGTCGTGACGGCGACGAGTACGTCCTGAACGGCCGCAAGTGGTGGATCTCGGGTGCCGCCTCGGAGCGCTGCACCATCTTCATCGTGATGGGCAAGACCGATCCGGAAGCGGCCCGCCACCAGCAACAGTCGATGATCCTGGTGCCCCGGGACACCCCGGGACTCACGATCGTGCGCAACCTCCCCGTCTTCGGGTACACCGACCGCGAAGGACACTGCGAACTGCGCTTCGAGGATGTGCGGGTCCCGGCGAGCAATCTCATCGCCGAGGAGGGGATGGGATTCGCCATCGCCCAGGCCCGACTGGGGCCGGGCCGTATCCACCACTGCATGCGCTGCATCGGCATGGCCGAGCGGGCCCTCGAGCTGATGTGCCGCCGGGTACTCGGGCGGGTGGCGTTCGGCCAGCCCCTCGCTGCGCAGGGCGTCATCCGCGAGTGGATCGCCGACTCCCGTATCGAAATCGAGCAGGCGCGGCTCCTGACCCTGAAGGCGGCCTACCTGATGGACACCGTGGGCCACAAGGGCGCGGCCACCGAGATCTCGGCCATCAAGGTCGTGGCGCCGAACATGGCGCTGCGGGTGGTGGACCGGGCCATCCAAGCCCACGGCGGCGGCGGGGTATCCGACGACTTCCCCCTCGCCCGGATGTACGCCGGGTTGCGCACCCTGCGCTTCGCCGACGGCCCGGATGAGGTCCACCGCCGCCAGCTGGCCCGCGCCGAGCTCGGCCGGTACGCCTCCTGAGGCGACCGACCGGCGGGCCAGCCCGTCAGTCCATCAGTCCGTCAGTCCGGCGATGGCGTTGCCCCAATAGGTCGACGGCCACAGCTGGGGTCCCGAAGCCAGCCGGTCCGTGTCGCCGTAGGCGTCCATGTGCACGAACGTGCAGATCTCGAGGAGCTGGGGGCCGATCTCGGTGAAGACCGGACCGGTGGCGTGGGCCACGATCGACTCGAAGGAGTCGTAGCCTTCGACGAGGCGGGCCTGTCCGGTCCCCTCGTCGAGGAACCAGTCGTAATAGAGGGTTCCGGGCTCGGTGCTGCTGTACTCGGCACAGCGGGCGGCGACCTCGATGAACGCAGGTACGTCGTGGACCTGGATCTGCAGGACGCAGCGGATGGCAGCGGGTTGGTGCACGTCGGACCTCGTCTCGGTGATGGCGGGAGTCAGGGGCGGAGCGACTCGGCGAGCCGATCGATGACCGGTCGGAGCATGAGCGTGTACGAATCGGCGATGACCGGTTCGAGGTGGTCGGCCTGGGCGGCAATCCGATCGGGATCGAGGGCCACGGCCAGGAAGGCCTCCCTCGACGGGAACACGTGGAAGCGCACGTCGTCCCACCCCCGACCGTCGCCCACGACGGTACCTTCCACGTCGAACCAGGCACCGATGCGCACGCCGTGGGGGAGCGCGATGCGGGCGGCCTCGCCCGAGTACACGTCCATGTCCGGCGACGTCTGACCGGGGTGGTACTTCAACACGTGGAGGATCACGACCGGCCCGTCATCGGGGGTCGAGGGGTGGGGGACCTGGTCGAGGACCGGAGCGTCGGTGGGCAGTTCGGGCGACTCGGCCGGCCGGCAGGCGATGACGAACGTGGAGGCCATGCCGGCGTCCTTGTGCTCGTGGAGCTCGACGTACTCCGGCAGGTCCTGCATGTCGAGGAACGACCGCCGGGTCGGGTACCGGACCACGGCGATGCGGTCCCAGTCCTGGTCCTCGCCGAGGAACTGCGACTCGACGTCGGCCAGGAACACCAGCTCCGCACCGACCGTGCGGAACGGTCCGAACGGCGCGTAGCGGTCGTCGGCCTCACGTCCCGTCAGGTCGCTTTCCCGTCCGTCGGCGTAGACGGCCCGGTCGCGGTAGCGCATGAGGTTGACCATCCAGACGGGACCGTCGTCCTCGGGCGGGACCGAGGCCAGCGAACGGGCGTAGTCGACGTCGATGGTGCCGTAGGAGAGGGTGGGAAGGTCGTCGATGTCCATGGTCGTCCTCACCGTAGGGGCCGGGACCGTCCGGGGTGCGAGGGTCGGTTCCGGACGGCATGGACCGGTGTTGTCAGTCCACATGACACCATAGTGACCGGACGCCGCACGCGGCGGACCGCCGGGGCTGGGGTTGCCCGACGGGAGCGGGACTCGTCGCCCGCGGCCGGGTCCGAGGGCGAGCTCCCACTAGCGTGCCGGACGAAAGGGGTGTCGCTCATGTCCTCACCGGTCGAGATGGGACCGACCCGTTCCGGGACCACACCCGTCAGTCCTGCCCTGCCACCCAGCACCCTGCGGGCGCCGTTCCACGTCCTGGCCAAGCCGACCGGGCCGATCTGCAACCTCGACTGCGAGTACTGCTTCTTCCTGTCCAAGGAGGCGCTCTACCCGGGTGACCGGTTCCGGATGGCCGACGAGCTCGTGGCCGAGTACCTCCGCCAGTACATCACCTCCCAGCCCGACGGCGAGGTGACCGTGGCCTGGCAGGGCGGCGAGCCCACCCTGATGGGAGTGGACTTCTTCCGTCGCGCGGTGGCCCTGGCCGAAGCCGTCCGCCGTCCGCGGCAGATCCTCCGACACACCATCCAGACCAACGGCACCCTGCTGACCGACGAGTGGTGCGAGTTGTTCGCCTCCCACAATTTCCTGGTGGGGATCAGCATCGACGGGCCGCCCGCCGTGCACGACCGCTACCGGGTCGACAAGCGCGGCGGTCCCACGTCGGACAAGGTGCTGCGAGGACTCGGGCTGCTCCAGGCCCACGGGGTGGACGTCAACGTGCTGTGCACCGTCCACGCCGCCAACCAGGACCGACCGATCGACGTCTACCGCTACTTCCGGGACGAGCTCGGCATCTCCTTCATCCAATTCATCCCCATCGTCGAACGCGAGAACGACACCGGATTCCAGGAGGGGGACACGGTGACCGACCGTTCGGTGGATCCGGAGGCGTGGGGCTCCTTCCTCGAGGCGGTGTTCGACGAATGGGTCGTGCGCGACGTGGGCACCGTGTTCGTCCAGATGTTCGACGCCGCCCTCGCCTCGTGGTGCGACCTCCCCTCGACGCTCTGCATCTTCCGGAAGACCTGTGGCGATGCGGTGGCCCTCGAGCACAACGGCGATCTCTATTCCTGCGACCACTTCGTGGAGCCCGACCACCTGCTCGGCAACATCACCACGACGACGATGGTCGAGCTGATCACCGGTCCGCAGCAACGGGCGTTCGGGCA
>Ga0302157_10007939_pt1 | contig 10555 bp, 4 predicted proteins | sample I_Bog_N3_3_FD_193502 | JGI IMG/M metagenome (GOLD analysis project Ga0302157, IMG submission 193502) | Peat permafrost microbial communities from Stordalen Mire near Abisko, Sweden - I_Bog_N3_3 | ecosystem: Environmental > Terrestrial > Soil > Wetlands > Peat | place: Sweden: Abisko, Stordalen...
CGCGACTCGTGCCGGTCATGCTCTGCTGATCGATTGCCGCTCGCTCGCCTTGCGCCTGATTGCGCTGCCCGGCGATATCGCGGTGATGATCGTGCAATCGGGCGTGCGGCGCGGCCTGGTCGATGGCGAATACAACACGCGGCGTGCCGAATGCGAACGCGCCGCCGCGTACATGGGTGTCGCCGCGCTGCGCGATGCGGACGAGGCCATGCTGGCGGCGGCGAAAGCGGGGCTCGATGATCTCGCGTGGCACCGCGCGCGCCACGTTATCGGCGACAATCGCCGCACGCTCGAAGCCGCCGAAGCGCTCGGGGGCGGTGACCTGATCACCACCGGCCGGCTGATGCGCGAATCGCATGTCTCGCAAGCGCAGGATTTCGGCATCACCGTGCCACACACCGACCGGCTGGCGGCTTTGCTCGACGCTGCGATCGGCGAAGAAGGCGGCGCGCGGCAGACCGGCGGCGGATTTGGCGGCGCGGTCGTCGCGGTGATGCGCGCCGCGCGGGTCGAGGCAGTGCCGTGCTCGACGGCTATCGCACGCCAGACGGCGCCTTGCCCGAAATCAGCGTCGAAACGCCCGCCGACGGCGCGGGGCCTATCGTACGGTAAATCGCACGCGATCGACCGCGCGTCCGCCGGGTTCGACCAGAGCCAGGACATGGATACCGGGGATCAGCGGCATCTGCACGCCCGCGTCGGCGGGGCCGAGGTCATGGCCGTCGAGGCTCAGTCGCAGCCCGGCGGGTTCGCCGCTCAGGGCCACGCCGATCGCCTGATGTCCGGCGGGAATGTCCGGATCCCAGGCGTAGACCGCGCCCGAGACCGGGTTGGTGATGCGCGGGGCATGGGCAAATTCGGGTTCGGCGCGGATTACCCCTTGCGCGGTGCCGGAAAGGAACCATTCCGGCCGGGTGCCCTCGCTGCCGGTCTGGAAATGCACGGTGGATGCGCTGATCCCCGCAGGATGCGGCGGCTGGCGTCCCGGTCGGTCCTGGTGCAGCGCCAGCATGACATCGCGCCAGACCGGCGCGGCGCCGCTGGTGCCCGACACCGCGCGCATCGGATCGCCCTCCAGATTGCCGACCCACACCGCCACGGTGAACCGGTCGGAAAAACCGATGCACCAGTTGTCGCGCATGGCTTTTGACGTGCCGGTCTTGGCCGCCGCCCAGAACGGCAGGCGCAGTGCCGAATCGACGCCAAACGTGCCCGCCCGCGCGCCCGCGTCGGACAGGATATCGCCCACGATCCACGCCGCGCGCGGGTCGATCACTTGCCGGGTCTCGCCCGGCGGGTCATCGGCGCGCAGCCGCAGCGGCGACCAGCGGCCAAGGTTGGCCAATGTGCGATAGGCATTGGCTTGATCGAGCAGGGTCACTTCGGCCGAGCCCAGCGCCAGCGAATAGCCGTAATAGCTGCCGTCGGTGTCGAGCCCGGCATAGCCAAGGTCGGCCAGCCGGTCGCGAAAATCCTGCACCCCGTCGAGCAACAGCGCGCGCACCGCCGGGACATTGAGCGAATTGGCCAGCGCGCGGCGCACCGATACCGGCCCCATGAACGCCTTGTCGTAGTCCTGCGGCACATAGAGCCCGGAGGCGGTGTCGAGCTGCACCGGCGAATCGTCGAGGATCGACGCGGCGGTCAGCCATTTTCGCTCGATCAACTGCGCATAGAGATGGGGTTTGAGCGTCGATCCCGCCTGTCGGGGCGCCGCCGCACCATCGACTTCCGCCGCCGTCGAGCCCAACCCCACTCCGCCGACCCCCACTCCGCCAACATAGGCCAGCACGCGCCCGTCGGCATTGTCGATCACCACCACCGCCCCATCGCGCGCGCGGCGCGGGCCCAGCCCCTGCAACTGATGGCGCAGCGCGGTCGCGGCCATGTCCTGTACGCCCTCGTCGAGCGTGGTGGTCACGCGCATCCCCGGCCTGGTCAGCAGATGCGCGGCCAGGTGCGGCGCCAGTCCGGGATCTATCCCGCGCATACCGGTGTCGGCGCTTGCGCCTTGCGCCAAAGGCAGCAGGACCGGGCAATCGACGGGGGGAACCAGCCGACAGGCGCGCCGGGCAAGGTCGGCAGGCGGCGCGGCGGGATTGCGCAACACTGTGACCATGATCGCCGCCTCGCGCCGGTCGAGCGCGGCGGGCGGCTTGGCAAACAGCGCCGCCGCGCCTGCGCCTGCGCCTTGCGTTTCGCCGCGAAACGGCGCGAGATTGAGATAGGCCTCCAGGATCTGCGGCTTGGTCCAGCGGCTTTCGATCGCCCAGGCGGCGCGCATCTGGCGCAGTTTGTCCCACCCCGTCCGATGTCCGGGCTTGCCAATGTCGGGCCAGAGAAACCCGGCCAATTGCATGGTCAGAGTCGAGGCGCCACGTGGACGGTGTCCAGACAGTCGGTCGCGCAGCGCGCCCGCCAAGGCCAGCCAATCGACCCCGCCGTGAAAGGCAAAGCGCCGGTCTTCGGTCGCGATCAGCGCGTGGGTCAGCGCCGGGCTGACATCTTCGCGCCGCGCCCAGCCCAGTCGGCGCACGCTGAAATCGACCCGCGCCTCATCGAGCAAGCGGCCGTTGCGATCGTAAAGCCAGGCTTCGCTCGGCGCCCATGCCCCGCGAAACGCCACGAAATCGGGCACCGTCGGCGGCATGGTGCGCCATTCGAGCGAGCCCAGCAGTACCAGTCCCAGCGCCAGCAGGCCGAATGCCGCGCGCCGCCGCCTTACCGGCTCCATACCGTGACCGGCGCGATCGGCAGCGCGGCGTGGATCGCCGGGGCATACATCGCCTCGACGCGCGCCGGAGGCAGGGTGAATTGCCCGGCGCTGTTCAGCCGCACGGTATATTCGACCACGCTATGCCCTTGCGGCAACCAGTCGAAATAGGCGCGCCAGGCATCGCGCCCACCTTCGACCCAGGCCGGCCAGGCGCCTGCGGATTGGTTGCCCTGTTGCAACATCTGCGACTGTCCGCCCAGGTTCGACATGACCACCGCGCCCGGCGGCAGCGGATCGCTCAGCGCGACCCAGGTGCGCCCGGCATCGGCATCGATTTCCAGATGGACGCGCGCCACATCGCCCTGGGTCCACCGACCTGGTTGGTGCGCCGACACCACGCTGACGCTGCGGGTCAGGCGATATCCGGCGAACAGCGGGGTTTTCAGCGGCACGGCAGCGCGGATGCTGACTGTCGCCCATGGTCCTTGTCCACCCGTCTGCGTCAGGGTCAATGGCCCGGCGGCCAGCGGCAGGCGCAGCGGCGCGGTGTCGCCACGGCGCGGCCAGGCCACATCGGCGGCGTGTCCGGCCAGGGTGACATGGGTCGTGCCCGCAATGGCACTGACCGGCCAGGCGGCGGCAAAGCGCCGCGTGACCAGCGTGCCCCAGGCATTGGCCGGGGTCGTGTCCCAGGCGCCGCGCATCTGCCGCGCGGCCACGCCGGCCATCATCCGGGGCACTTCCGCCGCCCAGTCGGGTCGGCCGATCACTGCGTCGAGCGCGTGGATTGCCATGTCGTCGGCGCTGACCATCATCCACCACGGCGCGCGCGTCCGGTCGACCAGATCGAGCCGTGTGCCCGACCAGACCAGCCGGCGGCGCAATTCACCCGCCGCCGCCGCGCGCAGGGGGCCCGCATTGGCGACGCCATTGACCCGGTCGAGCACCACCATCCAGTCGGCCAGAGTGCCGGTGGGCATGTCTGCGGGCACCATGTCGATCCGCGCGACCAGCCCCGGATCGGCCGCCCCGGCGCGCGCCAGCGCGGTCAGCGCGGCAATGCGCAGCGGGCGTTCATCGATGCTGTAGGGCCGGTCGCGGCGAATCTGCCCGGTCACCACGCGTTGCAGCGCGGCGATCATCCTGGCGCGCGTATCATTGGGCAGGGCCAGCCCCGCCGCGCTCGTCGTCGCAACGACATAGGCGGTCAATTCGGGCGAGCCCGTTTGCCCCGCGTCGGGCCAGTACCGCGCCAGCCCGTCGTTATCGAGATAGGTCGGCAGCGCGGCGGCCAGCACGGTCCAGCCGGCAGAGTCGGAATTGGCGACGATTCGCGACAGCCGCTGTTCGAGGCAATTGTAGGGATAGACCGTCATGTACCGGCGTACGCCATCGAGCGGTGCGGCCAGGGTATCGCTCAGATCGACCATGACCGCCCCGCCGGGCAGCGCGCCTTGGGGAACAGAGATCATCGGCGGTGGATCGCCGACGCGCATCAGGCTGGCCATCACGACCTCTTCGGGCACGGCGGGGATGACATCCTGCCGCGCGGTGACGCTGTCGCGGGCCTTGCCGTCGCTGCTCTGCGCCTTGAGCGTCCAGGTCAGCGGGCCGACATGGGCGGGCGCGTTGAGGCCCCAGCGCATCCGTCCTGCCGCGCCCGCCGGAATGGTCAGAGTCAGCGGCCCGCCATGGGCCACCGCCGGGCTGATTGTCGGCTGTGCGGTCACGGTCATCGCGTGGTCCGATCCGTTGCGCAGGGTAAACACCGCGTCATAGCGGTCGCCGGTGCGCACAATGTCGGGCAGGCCGGGATAGATCGCGAGATCTTGCGTGGTGCGCACGCTGGTCTGCCCGGTGCCGAACGCTTGTGCGCCCTCGGTCGCCACCGCGACAATGCGGAACCGCGACAGCGCATCGGACAGCGGCACATCGACCCGCGCCTCGCCCCTGGCATCGATCGGAACGTGACCGTGCCACAGCAGCACCGGCTGAAAATTCTCGCGATTGACGCCCGAGGCATCGCCGCCCCCGCCGCCCGCCGCAACTGCCTTGCGCCCGTAATGGCGCTTGCCCACGACCTGCATCTGCGCGGTTGAGGTCACCACTTCGAGGCTGCGTTGCCCCATCATCGCGCCCAACACGTCCCAACTGGGATTGGGCATGAGTTGCAACAGCGCCTCGTCCACCGCGACCAGCGTGACATCGGCGCCGGTGGCGGGGCTGCCGTCGGGGCGCTTGACCGCCAGCGCGACATGCATGGTGTCGCGCACGCGATAACGCGCCTGGTCGGCATTGACCGTGACGGCCAGCCGGTGCGTATCCCATCCGACACGGACTTGCGCCATGCCGAGGCGATAGCTGGGCTTGGCCAGATCGACTGTCGCGGTCGGCGCAGCCGCAGCCTGGCCGAAAAACGGCAAGTGCCAGCGCCGCGCAAAGTCGGACAGCCACAAGCTCCATCCGCCGACGCGCCCGCGCACCGCCATGACCGAGACAAACACATTGGGCGCATAGCTGCCCGGCATCGGCACGGTAACCACGGGGTCGGTGCCCGACAAAGTGGTGACAAAGCTCGACAACACGCCTTCGCGTTCGACGGTGACGAGCGCGGTCGCTTCGCGAAACGGCATGCGCACCTGGAACCGGGCCATGTCGCCGGCGCGGTATTCGGTCTGTTCGGGGATCACGTCCATGCGGTCGCCATTGTCGCCGCCAAACCACCAGTCGTCCTTGCCCGCCAGCCACACCGTGCGCACTGCGCGCGTTTCGCGCCCGGTGCCATCGGTGACGCGCGCCACCGCGATCACTTCGCCCGAAATGCCGGGGGCCAGGTGGCACTCGGCGCGCCCGGTGCTGTCGCTGCCGGTGGTGCAACCGCCCGCCAGATGCGTGACCTTTTCCTGATTGTCATAGGCGTAAAAGCCGCCGATCAGCCGCCGCCGCGCGGTAATCGTCTCGCGCGTGAAAAGGTCGATGTGCACCGACGCTCCCGCGACCGGCTTGTCCGTCAGATCGAGCACGACTGTCTGCAAGCGCAAGTCATCGTCGCGCATCATCCAGCCATCGGTCCTGATCCCGACCTGCAAGGCCGCCGGGTATAGCCGCAGATAGCGTGACGCGGTCATCGTCTGGCCATTGGCGTCGGGATAATCCATTTCGACGGTCAGGCTGATCGGATGAGTCACCGGGCGATTGACCGCGACATCGGCGCGCGCGGTGCCGTCCGCGCCAAGCGTTGCCGGCAATGTCTGCGCATAGGGCAGGCCGGCGTTTGCGCCATTCTCGTCCGCGCTGTCCTCGCCGCTTCTGCCGCTGCCCAGCGGGCGCGTGCCTTCGACCACGGCTTCGCCGCCAAAGCTATAGGCGTCCCAGCCTTTGGGTGTGGGAAACCAGTCGCTGAACTGGCTGCGCACGGTCACCGGCAATTGCCCCGCGCCCCCGCCCGACAAATATCCGACAAACAGCGACAGCGGCACCGTCGAAGGCTGCACCAGCGCCTCGGCGGGGCCGGTGATCGTCGCGCGCATTGTCGGCAGGCGATATTCATCGACACGGATCGTCTGCCCGGTCTCGATGGTCTTGCCACCCGTTTCAAAGCTCAGCGCATAATCGCCCAGCGGCGCGCCGGTCGGCACGGTCCATTCGCCATCGCCGCCCGTGCTGCCGTTGATCGTGACAGGTTGGGTAAAGCGGGTGTCGGACCCCTCATGAGAAAAGACCAGCGTGCCCGAAAAGCCCTGTCCAAAAGCGAACCCGGCGCCGACCGGGTGGCGGACGATATGGCGGAAATGAACGGTTTCGCCCACGCGCACCAGCGTGCGGTCGAACACGGTGTGGATGACATCGTGCGGCGGCGCCCAGCCATAGGGCATTTCGAAGTCATAAGGGGAAATGCCCTTGTCCCAGCTCGACAGGACAAAGCTCATGTCGCCATCGGCCCGCGCCGAGACCATCAGCGGATGATTGCTGTCCCCGGCCCCGTCCCCGTCGTCCTCGCGATTTCCGCCGCCGCACCCGTCGTTCATCGTCGGCGCGGGCAACCCGCCATGAACCGCCATGCGCCCGCTGGCATCGGACACGCCGGAGGCGAGTTGGCGCCCGTCGCACGAATCGCTGATGCGGATCGCGGCATGACCGACCGGTTGCCCGGTGGACAGGCGCGTGACCCAGACCAGCGAACTTTCGCGGCCCCATTTGAAATGGACCGCCATGTCGGTGACCAGCGCCCCGGCGGCAACATAGCGCGGCACGTGCCGGCCGAGCAGCGAAGCGCCCAGCACCGGGCTGGCCATTTCGACGACATGGAACCCCTTGCCGCCCAGGGGTATGCCGATCACTTCGAAATCGCGGCCTTTGCCCGGCAATCCGATCTTGATCGGCGCGGCAGAGGGCTGGCTTGGGGACAGGATCGGCTTTTCCCCGGTGTGGTTGATCGTTTCCGTCTTGCCGCCGGGCTTGTCGACGGTCTCGTAATCGTTCTCGTTGGCCTTGGCGATTTTGCGCAAGGTTTCCGCGATGGTGTGGTCATCGTCGGCAATGCGGCTGCTGGTGCCGGCAATTGCGGTGACATGGCCGCCCAGCGTCGGCTCGACCGCGCGCACCGTGACCGGCAGCGCGTCGCCCTCGTTGGCCTCGATAATGCCGAACGGCGCGGCGAATTTGATCAGCGGCGGGGCAGGATCGAAATGGACGGGCAGGGGAAAGCGCGCGGCATTGGCCAGCGTGCGCCCCGACAAGTCGTGGATGCCGCCGGGCAGGACAATGCGCGCGTCGCTGTCGGCGGGGAAGGGACCGGCGAAATTGAGCGTGGTCACTTCGGCGGCATTGCGCTGGGCATCGTCGAGCGTGGGCGCGCGCTCGCTGCCGTCGGCCAGTTTCATCCGTACCGCCAGCGCGCTCGCGCGGTCGATCGCCGAGGCAAACACCACTTGCGCCGGGGTGATCGGGCTGCACCCCGCCTTGCCGTTGATCCGGCTGCATTCGAACCGCGCCTCGAACGCTGCGCGCACGGTGAAATCGAACCGCTGGTCGCGTCCAGCCGGCACGCCATGGGGATCGCTGATCTGGTGCGGCCAGACCAGCGCCACGGCATGATTGGGCGGCAGCGGGCGGCGGCATTTGAGCGCAAGGACCGTGTCGAGCGCAGCGCCCTTGGCCGCCGGCGGAATCCCCGCGCGGTCGAGAAAATTGCGCCGGCGCCAGTTGTTTTGGCCCAGCCCGTCGAGCACTTTGGCCGCCGTGCCCTGCGCCAGGACATCGACCGCCGCCGCTTCGCCCAAGCCATCGATCGCGCACGAGGCATGGGCCGCGACCGAGCCGATGTCCGCCGGGCCGTTGGTCGCGACGAGGAACACCTGATCTTCGTCGATCGCGCCGCCTTCGCCCGGCGCCAGCACGGCGCGGACCGAAGGACCGGCGGTGTCGAGCGAAAACTGCTTCAGGCCTAGGATTCGCGAGCCTGCCAAAGTGGCCAGCGTGTCACGCAAAGTGACGGTGCATTTGGTCGCGGGCGGCAACGAGGCCGCGAATTCCAGCACCCAGGTCTGCGCATCGATCCAATGGCCGCCCTGCGCGCCGGGGCAATCGCTGGTGGCCGGCGCAGGCGCGCTCGAATCGCCCAGCGCGACCATGCTTTCGGAAAAGCGCAGGGTAAAGCGGTCGATCGTCCCGCTCATCGCACCGTTGGTACCGGGCGTAGCCATGACCACTTGCGGCGGCAGATCGCCCCGCGCCGCCAGCGGCAGCACGATCAAAAGCGCCAGGCACAGCCTCCAGACCCAGCGCACCCGATTTGCCATCACGCCCCCCAACGACTCGCCGGGGGAAAGGTCTCGTCAAATGGCGCTTTTGTCCATGCCGATCCGGATCATTCGCCCGCGACCGCTATTTCGCCTTTGGGGGGAGCGGTGCCGTTTGGGAAAAGGGGTTGCGTATTGTGACCGTCCGCCCGTCCTGCGATGACACCGACCGGCCGTCCTGCATGTCCTCGCTCCACAGGACGGCGCAGTTTTGAGCCAGAGCGGTGGCAACAATCTGGGCATCGTAAAACGCAAATCCGTAATCCTCGGCCAGGCGCCGTGCCTCGCGATGGATGGGCAGCGTCACCGATGCCACGTCGCAGAGTTGCGACATGGTTTCAGTGATGGCGGTGACCTGCGCCCAATCAAGCCCGGCCTTGCGGCGCGCAACATGGGTCACTTCGCCAAGCACCTGTACCGAGATCCATCCGCCGCCGGCCAGCAGCAGTTCCGCCCGATCGGCCTTGGCGGGGTCGGCACCGAACAGATAGCAGATGATATTGCTGTCGAAGAATGCCGGGTCAGCGGGCATTGGCTTCGAGACGATCGAAGCGGAAATCAGCGGGCAGACTGCCGCGAAGGCCGCGCAAACGGGCCAGCAGTTCTGTTCGCGCGGGCGACTTTTCTACGACCACAGCGCGTTCGCCGGCAACATCGAGCGAAATCTCATCCCCCTCGTGCAGATCGAGCGCGCGGACCACGCTGACGGGAAGCCGGATAGCGAGGCTATTGCCCCAGCGGGCGACTTGCATGGACTTTCTCCGACCGGATTGAAAGATATACATGTTCCAAGATGTATATTGTGTCAAGGACGCCTGTGCGCTGTCGAATACGGCAGGGCCAAACTCCAAGCGCCGTTGCGATCCGGATCATTCGCCCTCGCGCGCGATTTCGCGCCAGCCGATATCGCGGCGGCAGAACCCGTCGGCAAAATCGATCGCATCGACCGCCCGATAGGCGGTATCCCGTGCCGCACGCACGCTGGGGCCGCGCGCCGAGACATTGAGCACGCGGCCTCCATTGGCGCGCAGCACGCCCTGGTCGTCGCGCAGCGTCCCGGCGTGAAACACTTTGGCCCCGTGCGCTTCGGCGAGCGCAATGTCGGCAATCATCCCGCCCTTGACCGGCGTGCCGGGATAGCCCCTCGCGGCCATGACCACGGTCAGCGCGGGTTCGGGCGAAAAATCGGGCGGTGCGATGGCCGAAAGGCGGTTGTCCGCCACTGCCGAGAGCAATTCGACCAGATCGCTTTCCAGCCGCAGCATCAGCACCTGGCATTCCGGATCGCCAAAGCGGGCGTTGTATTCGATCAGTTTCGGCCCGTCTTCGGTCAGCATCAGCCCGGCATAGAGCACGCCGGAATAGGGCGTTCCGGCGTCGGCCATGGCCTTGACCGTGGGCGCGATGATCCGGGTGATCGTTTCGCGTTCCAGTTCGGGGGTCAGCACGCGTGCGGGGCTATAGGCGCCCATGCCGCCGGTGTTGGGCCCGGTGTCGCCGTCGCCGACACGCTTGTGATCTTGTGCCGAGCCAAATGCGACGATCGTCGCCCCGTCGGTCAGCGCGAAAAAGCTGGCTTCCTCGCCGGTCATGAATTCCTCGATCACCACTTCGGCGCCGGCGCTGCCAAATTGCCCGCCGAACATGTCGATGATCGCATCGCGCGCGTCATCGGCGGTTTCGGCGATGACCACGCCTTTGCCCGCAGCCAGCCCATCGGCCTTGATCACCACCGGCAGTCCGAACCGGTCGAGCGCGGCGAGCGCCTCGGCCTGGCTGGCGGTGCGCACGTATCCGGCGGTCGGAATGCCGGCGCGCGCGCACAGATCCTTCGTAAAACCCTTGGATCCTTCCAGCTGTGCGGCGGCCTGCGACGGGCCGAACACGCTGATCGCGGCGGCGCGCAAGCTGTCGGACAGGCCATCGACCAGTGGCGCCTCGGGCCCGATCACCACGAGATCGATGCCATGGTCGTTGCAAAAGGCTATCACGGCGGCATGATCGGTTATATCGAGCGCGTGGCATTGGGCGTGGTCGG
>Ga0302157_10007940_pt1 | contig 10555 bp, 10 predicted proteins | sample I_Bog_N3_3_FD_193502 | JGI IMG/M metagenome (GOLD analysis project Ga0302157, IMG submission 193502) | Peat permafrost microbial communities from Stordalen Mire near Abisko, Sweden - I_Bog_N3_3 | ecosystem: Environmental > Terrestrial > Soil > Wetlands > Peat | place: Sweden: Abisko, Stordalen...
AGGCACGCAAACCGTAGAATCCCGTTCGGGCCTCAGCGCAAGCCCAAAATCGCTCCCAACGCCGAGCCGAATTCAACCTCACGCGATCCACGAAAATGGGGGGATGTGAACGGTTACTTGGCGGCCGCTTCGAAGTTTCCTGAAACCGCTCTAATTAAGTTGATCAACGTAGTTCTTAGCTCATCGTTCCAGCGTGCCATAGATACATCATCCTTCAACGCTCCGAACCTACGGAGCAGGTATTCGACAGAAGCTCTATATATTGGGTCGCAATTTTGTGTCTTCAAGGTGTATGGGCGTTCCCGCTCGCATGGCGAGCGGGCGAGCTCTAGGCGCGCGCAAGCGCCCGGAGCCGCAAGGCGTCTCCGCCCATGCGGGTAACGATCCCTAACGCGAGTCACGAGGCCGCAGACGCGGCCAGTTTTCTAAGAGGGCCTCAGCGCATTATAGGGACGCAGATATCCGGCTTTGCGAAAGTGATTTAATTCCAATAGCTTGAGCCGCACCGAACGATCTGTCACTTAAACGAGGGGTTGTGTGACAGCGACAAGGTCGGGTCAACAGCGCTCGAATTGGGTCACATAAGACGTCATTCATTCTATGGGTGACAAATGGCGATGCCGGAAGGATGCGCGGTAGTCACCAGTTCACGCTTCGTCCAAGATGTCGGATGTCTGTGTCCAGATAATGCACTGAGGCCCTTTGGCCTGCTTGGGTCGACAGGAGCCGAACGCTCTTCGGCAAGGAATGGCTTCTTGGGCCTCCGCTCATTCAGAAAGCCGCCATTCCGTTCCCGGCCGATCTCGGCCATAAATCGAACGTCCGATCCCGGCTGCGCCGGCGCGGACAGCGCACGGACGGCTCGCCGCCCACTTTTGTCGATCCGACCCGTCTCAGAAATGACCGCTTCGGAGTTGGAGCGAAGATCGGCTGAACGGCAATAGTGGGTCGATTGCCGCCGATCAGCCGGTCTCGATTATGCTCTCGGCCACGTCTATATGTAGTGGTGTCTGCATTCACCGGATTGGCACGCTATAGGGTGCAAAATGTCGCGGAGCGGGGTGACTGCAGGATCAGAACGCATGGACGGGATCAGCCGTCGCGGTCGGACGGACATACGGTTTGAGACCGTCGCGGCTCACCACGTCAACAGGGCCGTCGAACAAGCCGGCTATATACGCCTTCAGGCCCACGTAATCATAAACCGAGATGCGGGCTTCGGGATCGACGTCAATCATGGTGCCGGTGTCGCTGTCGGGGCGGTTGTCGCCCTTGCCCGTGAACGGAACACGGCCACAGGCGTCAAGCCGCGTTCGCGCAAGGCGCGTTCGTTGTCCCGCAAACGGTCAGGGTGGACCCGGCAATTGCAAATCGACACGCCTCCAAATCGTCGCCTGGGTTGGCGCTCAGCACGTTTCGTGCTTAGAGCCGGGGGCCCAACCTGAGGAGCGCCCATGTTCGACGCCGCCCGACACGCCGAAACCCTGAGGATCATGGAACTGGCCCCGGTCATTCCGGTGCTCACCGTGCGCGATGTCGACGACGGCGTAGCCCAGGCTCGGGCGCTGGTCGCCGGAGGATTGTTCGCCATCGAAGTCACCTTGCGCACCGCGGCCGCGCTGGGCGCCATCAAGGCGATCGCCAAACTCGTTCCCGGCGCCTTCGTCGGCGCGGGCACGATCATCGATCCGCGGCAGATCGGCGAAGCGATCGACGCGGGCGCGAAATTTCTCGTCAGCCCCGGCGCTTCGCTGCGTCTGGCCGAAGCCGCGGCGGCGGCGGCGGTCCCGTTCCTGCCGGGTTGCGCGACTCCCTCCGAAGCGATGGAATTGCGCGTTCGCGGCTTTCGGGCGCTAAAACTGTTCCCGGCCGAGGCCGTCGGCGGCGTGAAACTGCTCGCCTCGATCGCCGCGCCGCTGCCCGACCTGTTCTTCTGCCCGACCGGCGGCATCGATCTCGCCAAGGCGGCGAGCTATCTCGCCCTGCCGAACGTGAAGTGCGTCGGCGGCTCGTGGATGTTGCCGAAGGCGGCGCTGGAAGCCCGGGATTACGCGAAGGTCGAGGCTTTGTCGGCCGAGGCCGCCAAGCTGAAGAAGGCCTGAGAAAGCTCCGCCGTTCATGTTCAAAAGCCTGTACGCCTATCTGATAGCGCTCGCCGCGAGCCCGAGCGCGCCTTACGCGCTCGCGGCGGTCGCGTTCGCCGAAAGCTCGTTCTTTCCGCTGCCGCCCGATGTCTTGCTGGCGCCGATGTCGCTGGCGGAACCGAAAAAGGCGTGGCGATTCGCGCTGATCGCGACGCTCGCCTCCGTGGCCGGCGGGGCGCTCGGCTACGGCATCGGCGCGCTGCTTTATGACACGCTCGGGCAGTGGCTCATCCACCTTTACGGCTACGGCGCGCGAATGGAGGCGTTGAAGGAGACCTATGCGCGCTGGGGCGCGCTGGTCATCCTGGTCAAGGGCCTTACGCCGATCCCGTTCAAGCTGGTGACGATCGTCAGCGGCCTGCTCGGCTACAATTTCCCGCTGTTCCTGCTGCTGTCGCTGATCACCCGCGGGGGCCGCTTTTTCATCCTGGCGGCGGCGTTGAATCATTTCGGCGATCCGCTTCGCCTCGCGCTCGAACGCCACTTCACCGCCTTCATCATCGTTATGGTGGCGATCGTCGTCGTCGGATTTTACCTCGCTGCCCATGTCCTCTGAAAATCGAACGGACCCCTCGCCACGTAACTTGGCGCTTGCGATCCTTGCGCTCGCGTTCGCGACCATCGGCGGCGCTTGGATTTATGAGGCGATGGGCTATTTGCCCTGCGATCTCTGCCATGAGCAGCGCTATGCTTATTATGTCGGCGTGCCCTTGGCCGCGCTCGTCGCCCTGTTCGCCAACCGGCTCGGCAAGGCCGCGCCGCTGCTGTTCATCGTGCTCGGGCTGATCTTCGCCGCCAACGCGGTTCTGGCGGTCTATCATTCCGGCGTCGAGATGAAGCTCTGGCAAGGGCCGACGGCTTGCACCGGCTCGGCGATGAGCGGGCCCGCCAATGCCTCGGATCTGCTCGCTCAACTCGATACGGTGAAGGTCGTGCGCTGCGACGCGGTCAGCCTCAGGGTGTTCGGGCTGTCGCTCGCCAATTGGAACATTTTCATTTCGTTGGCGCTGGCGGGGCTTGGCTTCTGGGGAGCGGCGCAGGCGTTTCGCCGCGCCGATCAGCGCTAGCCGCCTCTGGCGGGCTCTCGCGCGTCGGCGAGCGCCTCGACCTCAGCGTCGGTGAATACGCGGCTACGCGTCAGGAAGCGGACGCCCTCCGGCGCCTCGACGCTGAAGCCTGCGCCGCGACCGGGCACGACGTCTATGATGAGCTGCGTGTGGCGCCAGTATTCGAACTGATTGGCGCCGATGAAGAACTTGCACCCGGCGATCTCGCCCATCAGCACGTCCTGTGCGCCGACCCTGAACTCGCCGGCGGGATAGCACATCGGCGCCGAACCGTCGCAGCAACCGCCGGATTGGTGGAACATCAGCGGACCATGGATCGCGCGCAGTTTCGCGATCATCGCGGCGGCTTCGGTCGTAATCAGAACCCTGGCAACCATCGGCGTCCTCCCCTGTTCTGACATGAAAAACGGGCGCGGAGTTTTCCGCGCCCGAACTTGCCTTTGTGAGCGATCAAAAGAAGCCGAGCGCCTTGGGCGAGTAGCTGACCAGCATGTTCTTGGTGTGCTGATAATGTTCGAGCATCATCAGGTGGGTCTCACGGCCGATGCCCGACGCCTTGTAGCCGCCGAACGCCGCGTGGGCGGGATAGGCGTGGTAGCAGTTGGTCCAGACGCGGCCCGCCTGGATCTCGCGACCGAAGCGATAGGCGCGCGTGCCGTTGCGGGTCCATACACCGGCGCCGAGGCCGTAGAGCGTGTCGTTGGCGATGGCGAGCGCGTCGGCCTCGTCCTTGAACTTGGTCACCGAGACCACGGGCCCAAAGATTTCTTCCTGGAAGATGCGCATCTTGTTGTTGCCGGCGAAGATGGTCGGCTCCATGTAATAGCCGTTCGCCAGTTCGCCCTCATGCTGGGCGCGCTTGCCGCCAGTGAGAACCTCGGCGCCTTCCTGGCGGCCGATGTCGATGTAGGACAGGATCTTCTCGAGCTGATCGCTGGAAGCCTGCGCGCCGATCATGGTGGACATGTCGAGCGGGTGGCCAAGCTTGATCTTCTTCACCCGATCGACCGCGCGCTCCATGAAGCGATCGTAGATCGACTCTTGCACCAAAGCGCGGCTGGGGCAGGTGCAGACTTCGCCCTGGTTGAGCGCGAACATCGCGAAGCCTTCGAGCGCCTTGTCGAAGAATTCGTCGTCGGCGTCCATCACGTCGGCGAAGAAGATGTTGGGCGACTTGCCGCCGAGTTCGAGCGTGACCGGAATCAGGTTCTCGGAGGCGTATTGCATGATCAGGCGGCCCGTCGTCGTCTCGCCGGTAAAGGCGATCTTGGCGATCCGGTTGCTGGAGGCCAGCGGCTTGCCGGCCTCGAGGCCGAAGCCGTTGACGATGTTGAGCACGCCCTCGGGCAGCAGATCGGCGATCAGTTCCGCCATGACGAGAATGGCGAGCGGGGTCTGTTCGGCGGGCTTCAGCACGACGCAATTGCCGGCGGCGAGCGCGGGCGCGAGCTTCCAAACCGCCATCAGCAGCGGGAAGTTCCAGGGAATGATCTGGCCGACGACGCCGAGCGGCTCGTGGAAGTGATAGGCGACGGTGTCGTCGTCGATCTGGCTGAGCGAGCCTTCCTGGGCGCGGATCGCGCCGGCGTAATAGCGCCAATGATCGACGCATAGCGGCAGGTCGGCGTAAGTCGTCTCGCGGATCGGCTTGCCGTTGTCGAGGGTCTCGACCAGCGCCAGCGTGTCGAGGTTGGCTTCCATGCGGTCGGCGATCTTGTTCAGGATCAGCGCGCGCGCGGCCGCCGAGGTCTTGCCCCAGGAATCCTTGGCCTTGTGGGCGGCGTCGAGGGCGAGTTCGATGTCGGCGGCCGAGGAGCGGGCGACTTTACAGAGCGTGGTCCCGGTGACCGGGCTCGGATTGTCGAAATAGCGGCCTTCCACGGGAGCGACGAACTTGCCGCCGATGAAGTTGTCATAGCTTTCGCGGATCAGCCCTTTGGCTGCAATGGCGTCAATGGCTTTCTGGAACATTTCGCTTCCTCCTGTTCGCCCCTTCGGCGGGAACTCTTGAATTCGAGGCCGCCGTTGGATGGGCGCGCTGAATTTGGGACGCGCGATATTCATACGGATACAGCGCTTCGACAAGGGTACTTTCGGAGGAAGGGGAGGGGCCCAGCTGTCTTGGCCAAAAAAAGACGAACAGCGTCGGCCGTGCACGCTTGGCGCTCGCGCCCTGCCGAGGCAAGGCGACATTGGCAGGAGAGACTTTCGGAGGAAGGCGACGCGGTGGCGAATCACCGCGCGGCGGCGACGCTGGTCGACGAACTCGGCGCCTTAAAGGGCAAACGGTAAGTTCGGCGGCGGCGCGTTGACGGCGGTTAGGCTGGCTTTTTTGCTGGCGCGCGGCGGCCTCTCACTTTGGCCGTCGCGGCTTTTTCCGCGCCAATCTCCTGGACTCCCGCCGCGAGGCCGGCCTTGAGAACTGCATTCATCCTTCGCTGCCAGCCGTCGCCGCTCGCGCGGTAGCCATCCAGGACATCAGGGTCCAGGCGAAGGGTGATCATCTTTTTCGTTGGCGCCTTCTGTGGACCGCGTTGTCCCGGCTTTCGCGCGGTGAGCGCCGCAAACAGCTTCGCAGGAAGCGCCTTCGAACTGGGACGCAACGACGCAAGCTCCTCATCGGTCAGTTCGGCGCTTTGGACTTCCGCGAGTTCCTCGGCGGTGAATTCAGCCGCGCCGCGCTTGACTGCCATGGGCCGCACTTTCTTTCTTCGAAGCGATACGCAAGCTGACGCGTGAAATGGCTTCCTCGCCGAGAGCGCGCAAAATCAGCACCGAAAGACGGCCTTCGAAACGTCCAACCGCCTTGATCCGAGCGTCCTTAGCCGGAGTGTAGACCGCGCCGCCGAAATCAAATTCGCTCTCTACCAGCGCGAAATCAAAACCGTGTTGGGCAATGTTGATTAGCCTCTTGCGCTCATCCCAAACGACAGGCATGGCGAAACGTAATCACAAAAAGCGCTTGCGTCAAGTTTTTCGTGATTACGAAAAACCACTCTCAGTCAGGGGCAGCCGGGCGTTGCCGTCCCCGGACTCGTCATTGAGCCGGGCGGCGCGATTGGCAATCCCCGCGTAGCCGCTTTGCTTATAGAACCGCCCGCCCTTCGGCTTCGGCTTGAAGATTCTGCACAGGCGACGCCCAAAGACTATAGGATCGGGTTGAGCGGATGTTGGCCTACCAGAGCGCCGTCAATTGCCTAAAGATGACGAGCGTCCGGCGCCCCTAAGCCCGCAGCTTGCGCATATGCGCGATCAGCCCGGCGGTAGAACTGTCGAAACTCGAAAGGTCCGCTTCCGGGTCGGCGACGGCGGGCGCCAGTTGCGACGCGAGTTCCTTGCCGAGTTCGACGCCCCATTGGTCGAACGGATTGATGTTCCAGATTGCCGCTTCCACGAACACCTTGTGTTCGTAAAGCGCGATCAGCCGGCCGAGCATCCGGGGCGTCAGCTGTTCGTAGAGGAACGTCGACGACGGCCGGCTGCCCGGGAACGTCTTGTGCGGGGCGAGCCGTTCCGCCTCCTCGGCGCTCGCGCCGCCCGCTTCCGTGATTCGCTTCGCCGCGTCCCGGCTGCGGCCGATCATCAGCGCGTCGCTTTGCGCCAGGCAATTGGCGACGAGCAGGTCGTGGTGATGGCCGTCCGCGTCGGTCGGCTTGGCGGCGACCAGGAAGTCGATCGGACAGATCTCCGTACCCTGGTGCAGGAGCTGGAAAAAGGCGTGCTGGCCGTTGGTGCCCGGCTCACCCCAGATGATCGCGCCGGTCGCGCTGTTCACCGCGGCGCCGTCAACGTCGACACCCTTGCCGTTGCTCTCCATTTGCAGCTGCTGGAGATAGGCAGGAAAACGCCCGAGGCGCTGATCGTAGGGAATCACCGCCTGGGCGGCGTGGCCGAGCACGTTGCGGTTCCAGACCGAGAGCAGCCCCATGATGAACGGAATGTTGTTCTCGATCGGCGCGCTCTCGAAATGGCGGTCGATGTCGAAGCCGCCATGCAGGAATTGCAGAAAATTTTCCGCGCCGACCGCGATGGCCAGGGGCAGGCCGATGCTCGACCAGATCGAGTACCGCCCGCCGACCCAGTCCCAGAAGCCAAACACTCGGGCGCTGTCGATGCCGAATGCGGCGACCTTGTCGAGCTGGGTCGAAACGGCGGCGAAATGATGCCCGATCGCCTCGACGCCGAGGGCGTCCTCGATCCAGGCGCGCGCTGAGCGCGCGTTGGTCATCGTCTCCTGAGTCGTGAAGGTCTTCGAGGAAATGATGAACAGGGTCGTCGCCGGGTCCAATTTCGCGAGCGTGTCGGCGATGTCCGCGCCGTCGACATTGGAGACGAAATGGGCGCTCAAACCCTCCTGGATGTAAGGCGAAAGCGCCCGGGCCGCCATCGCCGGCCCCAGGTCCGAGCCGCCGATGCCGATATTGACGACGTCGGTGAAGCCTTCTCCCGTGGCGCCCTTGATCGTCCCGTTGCGGATCTCCTCGGCGAAAGCCAACATTTTGTCGCGAACGGATTTCACGTCGGAGGCCACGTCACGGCCATTCACCGTCAGTTGGCGTCCGGAAAAATCGCGCAACGCGGTATGCAGCGCGGCGCGATTTTCTGTGATATTGACGATCGCGCCGCTGAACATCGCGTCGCGACGCGCCTCGACGCCAGCGGCCTTGGCCAGTTCGACGAGACCCGCGAAGATCTGCGGATCTATCCTCTGCTTCGAATAATCGTAGAGAAGATCATCCAGAACCACGTGGAAACGGGCGAATCGTTCGGGATCGGCGGCGAAGGCCGCATCGACGGAGGTCGAAACGACGCCCTTTGACGCTTCGACCAAATCGCGTACGAGATCGGCAACCGCTGGCGACATCACGGACCTTTCCTTGACCTCGGGCGCGCGTTCCGGCGCGCGCCGCGTAAAACCGGACTGTGCTTCAAATGCCCCCCTTATTGCAACTCAGAGACATAGGCTTGACGCTCGGCGGGCAACCGCTGTTGACCGGGGCCGAACTGATCATTTCGCCCGGAGACCGGATCGCGCTCGTCGGCCGCAACGGCTCGGGGAAATCGACGCTGTTGAGGATCGCCGCCGGCGAACTGACGGCGGACAAGGGCGACCGCTTCCTGCACCCAAAGTCGTCGCTGCGCTATCTGCCTCAGGAGCCGGACCTTTCCGGCTTCCCGACCGTGCTCGACTATGTCCTCGACGGCCTGCCGGCGCTGGAGAGCGAACATAAGGCCAAGGCGCTGCTGGCGGAGCTGAACGTCGGCGAGGATCGCGATCCTGTGACCCTTTCCGGCGGCGAATCGCGCCGCGCGGCCTTGGCGGCGGTGATCTCCGCCGAGCCGGACATCCTGCTGCTCGACGAACCCACGAACCATCTCGATCTGCTGGCGATCGAATGGCTGGAATCGACGTTGCAGGGGTTGCGCTCCGCCGTCTGCGTCATCAGCCATGACCGGCGCCTGCTTTCGCGCGTGACGCGCCAGACGGTCTGGCTGGATCGCGGCCGGACGAAAACGCTCAATCGCGGTTTCAGCGCCTTCGAGGCCTGGCGCGACCAGGTGCTGGAGGAGGAAGAGCGCGACGCTCACAAGCTCGACCGAAAGATCCTCGATGAAGAGCATTGGATGCGCTACGGCGTCACGGCGCGCCGCAAACGCAACATGCGCCGCGTCGGCGAACTCGCCGATCTGCGCCGCAACGTCAAGGAACAGCGCCGCCCGTCCGATGCGCTGGCCATGACCGCGCAGGAGACCAAATCGTCGGGCGCGCTGGTCATCGAAGCCGAGCACATCTCGAAATCCTTCGACGACGCGCCGATCGTCAAGGATTTTTCGCTGCGCATCATGCGTGGCGACCGGGTCGGTCTGATCGGCGCCAACGGCGCGGGCAAGACGACGCTGCTCAACATGCTGACCGGCGCGCTCGCGCCCGATTCCGGCGAAGTCCGCCTCGGCGCGCGCCTGGAAATGGTGTCGCTCGATCAGCGCCGCGCCTCGCTCGACCCGACGACGACGCTCACCGACGCGATCACTGGCGGCGGCAGTGACTTCGTCACCATCAACGGCCTGAAAAAGCACGTCGCCGGCTACCTCAAGGATTTTCTGTTTCAGCCGAACCAGATGCGAACTGCAATCGGCAGGCTCTCGGGCGGCGAGCGCGGTCGCCTGATGCTCGCCCGGGCCTTGACTGCGCCCAGCAATCTTCTCGTACTCGACGAGCCTACCAACGACCTCGACCTGGAGACGCTCGACCTGTTGCAGGAACTGCTGCTGGATTATCCCGGCACCGTCCTGCTGGTCACCCACGACCGCGACTTCCTCGACCGCGTCGTCTCCTCGGTGATCGTCGCCGAGGGCGAGGGGCGCTGGCGCGAATATATCGGTGGCTATGAGGATATGGTGTCGCAGCGCGGCGCTGGCCTGAGCGAAAACGTGCGCGCCAAGGCATCGACGGAGCGCGGTTCGGCGAAGGAAAACCCGCGGGCGACGTCAAGGAAGAAAATGTCTTTCCACCAGAAGCACGCGCTGGAAACGCTGCCCAAGCGCATGGAGAAGCTGCATGTTCAGATCGCCAGCCTGGAAGTGAAGCTCGCCGACGCCCAGTTGCATGCCCGCAATCCGAAAGCGTTCGGCCATGCGTTGGAGTTGCACGGCAAGGCGCGCGCGGAACTGGAGGCGGCCGAGGAGGAATGGCTGCACCTGGAAATGCTCAAGGAGGAATTGGGCGCGCCGACGTAGGCCGCGAAGCCATATTGGCCGGCTTGTCCAACCGTACCCAGCATTCTTCGGCCCGGTCCATATCTTCGCTCATTGAGCCCTCGTTTTTTCCCTTGCGTTTTTCTGATGAACCGCCTATCCCGACGTCCGGAAGTTTTCTCATAGCTTCCTGTCGAAAGACAGGAGGTCAACTTGAGAGTGGGTCCCGTCCGGGTCCCGCTCTTTTTTATTTGCCGTTGAGGTCTATGGCCGATCGTATCATAGCGCCGAACGCGCCAAAGTCCCCCGAGCTCATGGAGCCGCGATGGATTGAGGAAAGCGGATTAGCCCAGCGCATTGGGCGCATCGCCGCGCCTGTTCTGCATGACCTCAACTTGCGCCTGGTGCGCGTGAAAGTCTCGGCCTCGCAGAGTTCGACCGTGCAGATCATGGCCGAGCGCGCCGACGGCACGATGACGATCGACGATTGCGAGTTGGCGAGCGAAATGCTCTCGCCGTCGCTCGACGTCGAGGATCCGGTGTCGGCGGCCTACCGACTGGAGGTGTCTTCCCCCGGCATCGATCGGCCGCTGGTGCGCGAGTCCGATTTCCGCCGCGCGATGGGTCACGAGAGTCGCGTAGAGATGG
>Ga0302157_10007941_pt1 | contig 10554 bp, 9 predicted proteins | sample I_Bog_N3_3_FD_193502 | JGI IMG/M metagenome (GOLD analysis project Ga0302157, IMG submission 193502) | Peat permafrost microbial communities from Stordalen Mire near Abisko, Sweden - I_Bog_N3_3 | ecosystem: Environmental > Terrestrial > Soil > Wetlands > Peat | place: Sweden: Abisko, Stordalen...
GTCATCGAGATGAACCCAGGCGAGCGAACCGAGCGCCGCGTGATGGACCACGTAGGGGTCCGTGATCGGGCACAGCGTGTGACCGCCACGCACGCCGGCGTCGGCCAGCGCGTCGTCGAGGAAGCGGACGTTGGGGCTACCGTCAGGGAGCGTCTTGGCCCGCATGCCATGGTCGGCGACTAGGCCGACGACAAAGCCGGCATCGAGCGCGCTGCCGATCGACGCGTCGACAGCAGCGTAGAACTCGTCGGCCATGGCCTCCCCCGGCGCGGCGGCGTGCTGGACGAAGTCGGTGAGCGACGCATAGACGAGCGTGGCCTCGAGGCGGGCGGCCAGCGCGACAGCGAGGTCGATCGTGTAGGGCGACAGCCGCCAGTCGTAGATGCCCGGGTTCGCTGCTCCGACGACATCCGTCAGCGGCGTCCCGTCGGGGCTGTTCTGCTCGTGCGCGAGCTCGGCGCTGAAGGCCGGGACCCCGCCAGAAGCGAGCAGAGCCCGCAGCTTGTCCTTGGCGGTCACGCAGAGGACGCTGAGCCCGGCGGCGTGCGCCGCGGCATGGATCGTGGTCGCGCGCAGGAAGCTCGGATCGGTCAACTGAACCTCCACACCGCGCTCGTCGCGGTAGTGATTTCCGGCAATGCCGTTTCGCGCGGCGCTCACCCCGGTCACTATCGCGACGTTGTTGGGGTTGGTGAACGTGGGCATCTGAGCGCGGGCCAACACGTAGCTACCGCCGTCGGCGAGCACTTCGGCCAGGCGTGGCATGAGCGAGCGCTCGAGCGCGTCGTCCACGTACTCGGGATCCCAGCCATCGGCGCAGATCGCGAGGACAGGGCGCGCTGGAACGCTGTAGCTGCGGCCATTGGCGACGAAGGTCGAAGTCATCGGTCTGACTCTACAAGCGCCTCTATGCCGCGCCAACGAGCGCCGCTGAGCCGTCACCGGATGGCAACATCAGCCGTCCGCCGCATCGATTTGCATCTACAACATGGCGACGCCCGGCAGGCACGAGACGATCGACGTCGATCTCTGCGTCGTGGGTGCGGGGATCGTCGGCCTCGCCCATGCACTCGAGGGACGTCGCCGCGGGTTGCGCGTGGCGCTGCTCGAGCGCGACCGCCGTGCCGTCGGGGCGAGTGTGCGCAACTTCGGGCACGCCTTCATCACCGGCGTCGGCGACGGCGACGACCTCGAATGTGCGCTTCGCACGCGCGCGCGGTGGGTCGAGCTCGGTGCCCGCGCACGAATCGTCGTACGCGACGCCGGCACCCTGCTCGTGGCCCGCACGGGCGATGAGCTCGCGGTGCTCGAGGGAACCGCCGCCAACCCGCGCCGCGAGGCGCGCATGCTGACCGCGCAGGAAGCGGCTCGGCTGGCACCGATACCGACCCGTGAGGTGCTCGGCGCGATGCACGGCACGCTCGATCTGCGGGTCGATCCCCGCGCTGCGGTGGGCGGGCTTGCGCGCCTGCTCGAGCAGGACGATGGCGCGCGCGTCGAGTGGGGCGCCGCCGTCCACGCGATCGAGCCTGGGGTGGTGCACAGTATGAGGTTTAGCGTGCGGGCGCCCAAGCTCGTGATCTGCCCAGGCCCCGATTACGCCGCGCTCCCGCCAGGTCCGCCCGACAGCCTCTCGGAGCTCACGCTGTGCAAGCTCCAGATGTTGCGCGTCGCAGCGCCCGATAAACGCGTCTACGCGCCGGCGCTGATGACCGGGTTGAGCATGATCCGCTACCCGGCGTTCACCGCGCAGGCCGCCGCCGACAGCGTCCGCGAACGCATTCGCGCGGAGCGGCCGGAGCTCCTCGAGGCGGGAATCCACCTGATCGTGGCGCAACTGCCGCAAGGGGATCTGATCATCGGTGACACCCACTCCTACGGCGACACCCATACGCCGTTCCGCGAGGAGCGCCTCGACGAGCTGCTGCTGGGCGAAGCGCGGCGACTGCTCGGCGCCCCAACGCTCGACGTGCGTGAGCGGTGGATCGGCATCTATCCAACCGCCGCCGACGGGCGGCTCGCCACCGCCGGTAATCATTTCGTCGTGGCCGTCCCGTTCGCGGGTGCACGAGTCGTGGAGGTGACCTCGGGCCTGGGGATGACGATGGCGCTCGGGCACGCCGCCGCCGTGCTCGACGGCCTCGAGTGAGCCAGTAGCTCGCGCCGCCGCGCGACTGGCTGGCCGCTCACGTGCGGTGCCCGCGGCTCGTCTGGCTCGGATCAGAGCTGGGGCGAGATCGCCGGCGCGGGGGCTCCCCGCTCGGTGACGGCCACCCGGTCTGCGACCACCCTCAACGTCACGCGGGCGCCGAGCGGCAGGACGGCACCGTGACTCGGCCCCTCAACCAGGAGCTCGTGGCCGTCTTCAAGGCTCACCCGCAGTCGCACCGACGAGCCGAGAAACGTGCGCTCGATGATTTCCCCAGGCCCGCCGGAGTCAAGCGTCACCTGGAGTGCCTCCGGTCGCAGGAGCGCCTCGACCGCGGTGCCGGGTGCGTAGGCGTCAGGTGTGGTCGGCGGTATGCGCTGGCCGAGCACGACGACCTGGCCGTCGTCGCCGATCCGACCGCCAACGCGGTTCATCGCGCCGACGAACTCCGCCACGAACGCGGTCGCCGGGTACCGGTAGACGTTCTCGGGAGTGTCGATCTGCTCGAGCCGACCGGAACTCATGACGCCAACCCGGTCGGCCAGTGACAGCGCCTCCGATTGGTCGTGGGTGACGAACAGCGCGGTGATCCCAAGCCGCTGCTGGACCTGGCGGATCTCGCCGCGCAGCTGGTGGCGGACGCGCGCATCGAGCGCCGACAGCGGCTCGTCCAGGAGCAGCACGGTCGGCTCGATCGCCAGCGCCCGGGCGATGGCGACCCGCTGCTGCTGGCCACCGGACAGCTGATAGGGGTAGCGGTCACCGGCGTCGCCGAGGCCCACCATCTCGAGCAGCTCGTCGGCACGCGTCAGGCGGTCCGCCTTCGCCCGGCCGCGCATCCGCAGGCCGAACGCGACGTTCTGGCGCACCGACATGTTCGGGAACAGGCTGTAGGCCTGGAATACCATGCCCATGTCCCGCTTGTGCGCCGGAACCTTGGTGACGTCGCGCCCGCCGACGGTGATCGCGCCGGCATCCGGCCGGTCGAAGCCGGCCAGCAGCCGCAGCGCGGTGGTCTTGCCGCAACCCGACGGACCGAGCAGGGCGACCAGTTCACCGGCGTGTATCTGGAGGTCGAGGCCCTGCAGCGCCGTAACAGCGCCGAAGTGGCGCTGGACACCCTTGAACTCGACCCCCACGCCGCTGCCCGCTGGCGTCAGCGGCGCCGGCGCAGCCAACTGGGCATCGACAGGGTGCGAGGAGCTCTGCGTTGTCATCAGACCACTCGCGCCGTTCTGCCCCCGCGACGGCGCGCGAGGAACGAAAGCATGAACAGCAGCAGGAAGGTGAAGAGCAGGGCCACCAGCGCCATCGCCACCGAGATACCGGGCGCATTGTCCTGCGAGGCAAACTGGATCATCTCCAGCGGGAAGGTCAGGTTGCTTTGATCCAGCTGGTTGGCGATCACCACCTCGCCGAGGCACAAGGCGATCGTCAGGAACATGCCGCCCAGCACGGCGGTCTGGACGTTCGGCAGTACCACGCGCCACAGCGTCGTCGGCCAACCGGCGCCGAGGCTGCGTGACGCATCGACCAGGGTGTGCAGATCGATCGCCCGCAGGCCGGTGTCGATGGCGCGGTACATCAGCGGCATCGCCAGGACCACGTACAGCGGCGTCAGGATCGTCAGCGGGTGGTTGAAGAACGTGTTGACGACCCACAGCGGCGCCGTCTCCTTCATCTGCAGCAACCCGGCTGCGATGACGATCGGCGGCACCACGATCGGCAGGATCGTGACGGCCTCCATCACGACCGTCAGCTTCGGCAGCTTCAGCCGCACCAGGACGGTGGTCGGGAAAACAAGCAGCACGGCGACGGCCGCGGTGATCGCGGCGATCTCGAGCGACAGGATCAGCGCGTCGCTCAGCGCACCGTTGTTGACGATCGCCGTGTAGTTCTGTGGCCCGTAGGTGCCCTTCTGGTTGATCAGGCTGAACTTGACGGCGCAAACGAGTGGCAGCACGTAGAAGACCGCCATCGAGACCAGGATCAGGACGCGCCAGGCCCGTGGCCGGGGACGGGCCGCCGTCCGTGGCTGCGGCGGCGCGACCCGGCGTGGCGCGATGGCCTCGAACTCGATGGCGCTCATCGCAGCCACCGTCCAGCGCGCCGCTGCACCCACCAGTAGAAGATCATGACGATCCCAACCACGGCGATCATCTCCGTGCCTAGCGCGAGTCCGAACGGGATCGAGTTGGTCAGCACGTTGTTGGACATCTCGAAGTAGATCTTGCAGGGGACGACAACCTGGGTGCAGCCGTCCAGCGCGAGCATCGTTGCGAAGGCGGAGAACGCGGAGCCGAACAGGATCAACCAGGCGGCGATGAAGGACGGCGCCAGCACCGGTGCCGCGACGTGGCGTATGTAGGAGCGGCGGGTGGCGCCGAGGTTCCTGGCGGCCTCCTCCCACTCGGGTTTGAGGCCCTCAAGCGCCGGCGTCATGAAGATCACCATCAGCGGGATCTGGAAGTAGAAGTAACAGATGCCGACGCCCAGCTGCGAGGAGATATCGAAGTGTTTGGCGAGGTCATAGCCGAGCGTGGTCTTGAAGAAGACTGTGATCACTCCAAGCGTCCCGAGGGAGGCGAACCAGACGAAGGCCAGGGGCGCTCCGGCGAAGTAGGCGAAGACGCCAGAGGCACTCGAGACAACCCGGCGCAGCACGCCGTCGCGCGGGCCTGCCACCACGGCCGCTGCGAGCGCGAGGCCGAGGATCGCAGGCCCGAGCGAGGTCCACAGCGACAGGATCACGCTGTTCTTCAGCGGGATCAGGTACTGGGCCTGGGTGAGGATCGCGGAGAAGTTCGACAGCGTGAAGTGGCCATTCGCCGTCAGCGCGCCGTGCACCACCACGTACAGCGGCGCTCCCAGGAACACCAGCATGTAGAGCAGGAACGGCAGCATCCCGAGCCACGTGAGCGGAATGCGCCGAGCCCCGCGGCGCCGGGGCGCCGCGGGGCTCGTTGCTGCAGACATCGCCCCGGTGCTGCTGATGGCTAGGAGCTCCAGCCAGCCGCGATCAGGGTCGCCGCAGCCGTGGTCTGAGCCGGGGTCGGCAGCACGGGCTTGCCCGGGACGAGTGGCAGCGCTTTGTAGGCGGCCTTGTCAATCGTCCCGTTCTTGACCAGCGCCGCCTGCTCGACTGGACGCGCGAAGCCCTTCAGGAAGTTGTTCTGACCCGTGGTCGAGTAAAGGAACTCCTCCCACAGCCGGGCGGCGGCGGGGTCGGGGGCGGTCTTGGAGATCGCCTGGGCGTAGAACTCACCGAGCGGCGTGCCGGTCGGGACGACGACCTTCCACTTCGCGGTCGACGGAAGACCCCACGCGCCGGCGACGTTGAGGAAGTCCCAGTTGATGATGATCGGGCACTGTCCGGCTTCGATCACGGACGAGGAGTCGCAGTCGGTGGAGTTGAAGTTGCCGTCCGACTTCAGCGTGCTGAAGAACGTCAGACCCGGCTGCGCGTTGGTGAGGCTGCCGCCGTTGTTGATCGCCGCAGCGAACACAGCGCCGGTCGCCGCACCGGCCTGTCCCGGGACGCCGTTGAGGGCGACCGCGTTCTTGTAGGCCGACCCCTCGAGTCCCGCCCAAGTTGTCGGGCAGCTCGGGACGACCGCCAGGTCACAGCCGAAGGAGACGTATCCGCCGTAGTCGTTGTACCAGTCGCCGTTTGCGGCCTTGTTGCCGGCGGGGATGTCGCTCCAGGTCGCGACCTTGTACGGCGCGAACAGGTTGGCGTCGGCAACCGCAAAGCTCTCACCCACGTCGACGACGTCCGGAGCCGTGGAGCTGCCGCGACCGCTCTGGATCGCCTGGATCTCCTGAGCGCTTGAGCCCTCGGGGATCGCGTCGTTGACCGTGATCCCGTACTTGGCCTTGAACTCCTTGATCTGGGTCCCGTAGTTGGCCCAGTTGTCCGGCAGCGTGATGGTGTTCAGCTTGCCTTCCTTCTTGGCGGCAGCGACCAACGCCGCCATTCCGCCGCCGGCCTTCACCGAGGTGACGGTTGCCCAGTTGACGCTGGCCGAATGGCCGGTGGCGGCGGAGCTCGGGCTGCCACCCAAGGCGCCGAAGGCTACGGCGGCACCGGCGGCAGCCATAACGACCGTATAGAGCCGGATCGTCCGTCTCCCGAAGCGCGTGTGGGCGCGACAATCGATGTTACTCATTGTTCTTCCTCCAGGGAGTCGAGATGTAACCCGGACACCGCGCTCGCCCTCAGGGCGCAACGACCAGACCCGGTGAGCCGCAAACGTATTGCTGGCTCAGCGACCTCTTGTTACCGAACGGTAGACCTGGTGTTACCGAAACGTAACTGCTCGGATGTCCAAGGCGTTGCGATATCTACACCGATCGTGGGCGTATGCGTTTCGGGCCTGCAGACGAGAGACGCGCTCCGCGATGCGGCGCAGGTAGTGCGCACCGCCTGGTCGGCGGCCGGTGGCTCCCGCAGACCTGGATCAGGGCGCGCCTCATAACAGCCGATCCTCGATACGGTGACGTGGGCCGGAGTCGCCGGCTAAGCAGCCAGACGAGATACCGGAAAACGGCTCCTACGTTTCACCAGATGGTCCCGCAGTCTGACACTCATTCGGGACGCTCATCGATGTTCAGAGATGACGCGCAGCGAAGCCGCCAGAGGAATCACGTGCTGTCGCCGCAACACGAGCAGCAAGACGACGGCACCGCGATGACGGACGTGGCGATGAGTGTGCGGTGACGCATGCCTGACGGTCCCTTTGGCCGGGCTGTCAATGGCCTGATCAGTGGACCTGCGTCATCGGGCCGATCCTTGCGATCATCGCCGGCGCCGCATCCGGCAGCTCCTCGGTCTGTCCGAACAGCGTCTGCCCGTTCGCCGAGCCGCAGCTTCGACGGCGCCAGCGGCGCCCGAGCGGTCAATGGACCCCTCGCGTTGTGTCGGCGACGACACGCCCGTCGAGCATCTCGATCCGCCGCGGCATCCGTGCCGCGATCTCTCGATCATGCGTGATCACGACGATCTGGCCCGCTCGACTACGGCGCCACGGGACGCCTCACCACCCGCGCCGGCGTCCGCTACTGGCTCGCGCGTGCGGACGGCGCGAACATCGTCGCGTGGGTGCAGGCCGGCCACACCTGCCTGATCGCGTCACGCTCCACCCCCGCCGCGGAGCTACTCACGCTCGCCGTCGCCGAACACGACGTCTCGCCGCCTGACCGGGGGCGTGAGCGGTCAACGTCCGTCCCAGCAGCGGCGGACGTGGTGACCTTCGCCGGTCGGGGAAGGAAACGCCGCCGCGTGGGGTCTGTCGCCAGCGCCGCATCCCGACTCCTCGCGTGAGCGGCGCCCGCGCTCTGATCGGAGCCGCGCCTACTGGCGTCTGAGCGAGAGTGCGAGGCTGGGAACGACGAAGGACGCGAGAAAGATCGGCAAAGGCCTCTTTCCGCCGCATCGGAAGCCAACGATGTCGCCCTCGGCGGCCTCGAAGGTCCGAGTTTGGCTGGAGTTTCGGCCATCGCGGACTTGTAGAGTGTGACGTCCAGGTTCGACTGGTACCTCGACCGTGTCGTTCAATTCGACCGACCCGACACGCGCGCCGTCGACCACGATGTCGTAGGTGCCACGACGGACCTCGACACCTATCGTCTTATGCGTCAGCTTCAGCGTTGCCGCCATCGTTGATCTCCTCTCAGTACGCGCTCGCTCGCGCTTTCAGTGCGGCCTCCCGATCGCCGTCATGACTTCGATTCGGCTCCTTCACGGCCATCGTCGAGAGTGTCGCATCTGCGTGTTAACGAGCGCCTCGAACCGACTGGTCTCGCTCGCGCACTGGACGATCAGCAGCGGGTGGGCTGGCGCCGCTCGAGACCCCCGTTTCCACAGCGAAGGAGGCGCGCCAGCCGGTCCTGCGGGCGACTACTCGGCGTTTTGGTCGGCGCGCGGGAGCGCGCGGTCGGCAGGTCTGAATGGGCCACTGGCGGGCTTTGGCGCGGTGCCGTGAGACGCGTCTGCGCTGCAGAATCCGGCTCTAGAGCCCGTTGGTGCCCAATCAGGCCATCGAAGAGGGCCTTGCGGAGATCACGCTCCTGCGGGCTCCGGCACATCGCGCCGGCATAGACGCGCAGCGTCAGGCGGGCGTCGGTGTGGCCACGCTGCTCCATCACGGCCGGGGCAGGGCGGCCGAGCGCGAACGTCAGCGAGGCGTCGCTGCGCCGTGTTCTGCGGTCTTGTTGCGCGTGAGCGAACGTGACCAGCAGGGTTCGCTCTCGATGGCCTGCCGGCTGCCCAACCCACGTCGAACGCTAGAAGGTCAGCTCGTCTGAACAGCACGCACGCGCAGCGCAACACGTACGCAGCGGCGTCGCCGCTGTGACCGTCGTGTAACCACCGGTCGCGTATCAATCGCTCCGAGCCAGTGTCGGCCCGCCCTCCCCAACCGAGTAACGGAGCGAAATGAACGATTGGCACCTCCCTTGCAGCCACCACCGATGCGGGTTGCTTCTCACCTCCGTCAGCGTGCTTGCTCTCGCGCTTGCAGCCTGTGGCTCGAACGGCACGTCGGTCGCCAACCTCGGCAGCACGAAGCCGAGCCAGTCGTTGTCCTCGGGTTCGCCGCCGGGTGCCTCGCTCTCGAGCGGCAACGCGGGGGGTGCCTCGCCACATACCCATGCCCAGATCCAGATGAGTGGCCTGTCGGGCTCGAAGGCGATCCAGTTCTCTGCCTGCATCCGCGCGCACGGCGTGCCGGACTTCCCCGACCCCAACGCACAGGGCGTATTCTCGCTCAGTGGTTCGGACGCGTCGCTCCCGCAAGCGCCTCAGTTCCAGGCCGCGTCAAAAGTCTGTCGCAGCGAGACGCACCTCCACACCGCGCCTGCGAGCGCGGCACAGCAGGCGGAGAGGCTCGCCCAGCTGCTCAAGTATTCGCAATGCATGCGCTCCCACGGCGTGACGAACTTCCCTGACCCGACGACCTTCGGTGGCGGCGTCAGCCTCCGGGTCAACGCCGGCCCCGGCGGGGTCGATGCGAGCTCGCCGATCTTTCAGAGCGCTCAGAGCGCCTGCGCGAGCCTCCAGCCGGGCGGCCCGGGAGCCGGTCCGTGAGTAGGACGAGCCGATCATCGCAGGCACCGTCGATGGAGCCGTCAGTCGAGCGACCGGAGCCGCCCAGCCCCCGCTTCTCACGCCGTCACCTTGCTGTCGCGGCTGTGCTGATTGCGGTGCTCGTGGTGGTGGTGGTGGTTGTCGCCATCGCCGATCCGTTTGGCAGCGGCGCCGGCGGCGGCAGCGAGGTGAACGATGGCGGGACGACCCTGGCGACGATCAAGCAGCGGTCGCTCTTCTCGCAGACCGCGTCGTCCGGGACGCTCGGCTTCGCTGGCAGCTACCGGGTGATCAACGGCGCGTCGGGAACCTTAACCTGGCTCCCCTCGGTCGGGCAGATCATCCCGCAGGGTGGAGTTCTCTATCGCGTCAACGGCGCGCCGGTCATCCTGCTGACCGGCAATGTCCCGGTTTACCGGGCACTATCGGTCGGGCTGACCGGGGCCGACGTCGAACAGCTGAACGGCGACCTGGTCGCGCTCGGCTACGCGACCCCTACCGAGCTCGACCCGACCTCGGATGACTTCAGCGCTGCGACGACCGACGCGGTCGAGGCTTTACAGAAGCATCTTGAGGTGACGCAGACCGGCACGCTCGCGGTGGGCCAAGCAGTGTTTCTGCCGCTCGGACGGCTGCGCGTCACCGCCGTAACCGCCACGCTGGGCGCGAGTGCCGACCCTGGCAGCCCGTTGCTCGCCGGCAGCTCGGCGCGCCGGGTCGTGTCGCTCCAGCTGGACGCGGCCGAGCAGACCGAGGTCGCGGTCGGCGATCGCGTGGCGATCACGCTGCCGGACAACTCGAGGACCCCCGGTGTCGTGTCCTCGATCGGTACCGTCGCGACTGCTGGCCAGAGCGGCGGCTCGCCGACTGTCCCGGTTACGATCCGCCCGCTCGATCCTTCAGTGACCGGGTCGATTGACCAGGCTCCTGTGGAGCTCGCGGTCACGACGGGAAGCGTCAAAAGCGCGTTGGTCGTGCCGGTTGACGCACTGCTGGCGCTCGCTGGCGGCGGCTATGCGGTCGAGGAGGTCTCGCGCGCCGGCGTCCATCACCTCGTGGCGGTCTCGCTCGGCCTGTTCGACGACGCCGACGGGCTGGTCCAAGTGACCGGCTCGGGAATCGCCGCCGGGCAGCAGGTCGTGGTGCCATCGCTGTGAGCGTTGCGCCGGCAGCCACGCATGCACGCCCTGATCCCGCGGGCGTGCCGGTGCTCGAGCTAGACGCGGTGACGAAGACCTATCCGACCGAGCCGCCGGTGACGGCGCTCGATGGAGTCAGCTTCACCGTGAACGCCGGCGAGCTGCTCGCCGTCGTCGGC
>Ga0302157_10007944_pt1 | contig 10551 bp, 10 predicted proteins | sample I_Bog_N3_3_FD_193502 | JGI IMG/M metagenome (GOLD analysis project Ga0302157, IMG submission 193502) | Peat permafrost microbial communities from Stordalen Mire near Abisko, Sweden - I_Bog_N3_3 | ecosystem: Environmental > Terrestrial > Soil > Wetlands > Peat | place: Sweden: Abisko, Stordalen...
ATCGCAATTTGGTTGCTTGGCAAAACGGGGGCGTCCATGTATGGATCCCCGCCGCTCTGCGGCGAGGATGACGACTTAAGGTAGGCTGTCATCACGACCAACCCGAGCGACACCTAAAGAAACACTAAACAGTCGCAAGAAAACGACACCCACCATCCCCGCGCCACCCGCACTACACCTGGCAATTCGACCGAGAGCCAATAATCTCGCGTCATCGCGCCGCCAAGCACAAATATGATTCATGTCAAGACTTGATCGCCAGCCCATCTACCACTAGAATTTGCGCCATACAAAGAAAAAAACAGTATATCTTGTGTTGCAAACTGTTTTTACACGCTGCGAGCGCACCCAAAAAACCGGCCTGAAGCGGCCCGGCGCGCACCGCAAAGGACGATAACCAAATCACCCACGAGGGCATCATGTCATCGACCCCCAATGAAATACATCACGCTGAACCCAGCGCACCCGCTGGCGCGCAACAACAGTTCGCCGCCTATCAGGTCATCCGCCGCAACGGCGCCGTAGTTCCATTTGAACCGGCCAAAATTTCCATCGCCATGTCCAAGGCTTTTCTGGCGGTATTAGGGCAACACGCCACCGCCTCGGCCAGCTTGCGCGACAAAGTCACACAGCACACCGCCACCGTGGTTGACGCCCTGATGCGGCGCAAGCCGGATGGCGGCGCGATTCACATTGAAGAAATTCAAGACCAGGTTGAACTGGCGCTGATGCGCACCGGCGAACACGACGTAGCGCGCGCTTATGTGCTGTACCGCGAACAACGCAGCCGCGAACGCGCGGCGCAAATCCAGCCGGAAGCGCGCGTGGCGATCAACGTGCAGCGCCGCAACGGCACGCGCCAGGCACTGGATCTGCCGCGCCTGCGCGCCACCATTGCCGCCGCCTGTCGCGGCCTGGAACCGGCCAACGTCGACACCATTCTCGACGAAACCCTGCGCAACATTTACGACGGCGTAAGCGAGGAAGAGCTGGTCAAATCGACCATTCTGGCCGCGCGCGCGCTGATTGAACGCGACCCGGTGTACGACCACGTCACCGCGCGTCTGCTGCTCAACGCCATCGGCCTGGAAATCATCGGCGAAGCCGTTGACCTGGACGACATGGCCGCCTGCTATCCAGGCTACTTCGCGCGCTACATCGCCCAAGGGGTGGACGCCGAACTGCTCGACCCGCGCATGGCCAGCTACGACCTGAAGCAACTGGGCGCCGCGCTCGACGCCGAGCGCGACCTGCAATTCAACTACCTCAGTCTGCAGACCCTGTACGACCGCTATTTTCTACATATCGACGGCGCGCGCATTGAAATGCCGCAAGCCTTCTTCATGCGCGTCGCCATGGGCCTGGCGCTCAACGAAGACCAGCGCGAAGCGCGCGCCATTGAGTTTTACCGCGTACTGTCGTCATTCGACTTTATGTCGTCCACCCCCACCCTATTCAACGCCGGCACACGCCGCAGCCAACTGTCCAGCTGCTACCTCACCACCGTGGCCGACGATCTGGACGGGATTTACGAAGCCATCAAAGAAAACGCCCTGCTGTCCAAATTTGCTGGCGGCCTGGGTAACGACTGGACCCCGGTGCGCTCCATGGGATCGCACATCAAGGGCACCAATGGCAAATCGCAAGGCGTAGTGCCGTTTCTCAAAGTGGTCAACGACACCGCGGTCGCGGTCAACCAGGGCGGCAAGCGCAAGGGCGCGGTCTGCGCCTACCTGGAAACCTGGCATGCCGATATCGAGGAATTCCTCGAGCTGCGCAAGAACACCGGCGACGACCGCCGCCGCACCCACGACATGAATACCGCCAACTGGATTCCCGACCTGTTCATGAAGCGCGTGATCGAAGGCCGTGACTGGACCCTGTTCTCGCCTTCGGAATGCGGCGACCTGCACGAACTCAGCGGCGCGGCGTTCGAAAAACGCTATTGCGAATATGAAGCCATGGCCGATCGCGGCCAGCTCAAGGTATCCAAGCGTCTGCCGGCCCTGTCGCTGTGGCGCAAGATGTTGACCATGCTGTTTGAAACCGGCCACCCCTGGATCACCTTCAAGGACCCGTGCAACATTCGCAGCCCGCAAAGCCATCTGGGCGTCGTGCATAGCTCCAACTTGTGCACCGAAATCACGCTAAACACCAACGCGGAAGAAATCGCGGTGTGCAACCTGGGTTCGGTCAACCTGGCCAACCACTTGAAGAATGGCGAACTCGACGCCGACAAGCTCAAGCGCACCATCCGTGTCGCCATGCGCATGCTCGACAACGTGATCGACATTAACTTCTATCCGGTGAAAAAAGCCCAGGTGGCCAACCAGAAACACCGCCCGGTGGGCATGGGGATTATGGGCTTTCAGGACTGCCTGCACCAAAAGCGCATTCCTTATGGCTCGGACGCCGCCGTGGCCTTTGCCGACAGCTCGATGGAACTGGTGGCCTATCACGCCTACTGGGCCTCGACCGAACTGGCGCAAGAACGCGGGCGCTATCCGACCTACGCCGGCAGCCTGTGGGACCAAGGCATTCTGCCGCAAGACAGCAACCGCCTATTGGCCGAAGCGCGCGGCGGCTATCTGGAAGTCGACACCAGCTCGCAACTGGACTGGGCGCCGCTGCGCGGCCGAATTCAGCAATACGGCATGCGCAACTCCAACTGCCTGGCCATCGCACCGACCGCCACCATTGCCAACATTGTTGGCGTTTCGGCCTCGATCGAACCGACCTATCAGAACCTGTTTGTCAAATCGAACCTGTCCGGCGAATTCACCGTCACCAATGAATTCCTGGTGCGCGACCTGAAGCAACAAGGCCTGTGGGACGACGTGATGGTGTCCGACCTCAAGTACTTCGACGGCAGCCTGGGACGCATCGACCGCGCGCCGCAAGCACTGAAAGAACTGTACGCCACCGCGTTCGAAGTTGAACCCAAATGGCTGGTTGAGTGCGCCGCGCGTCGTCAGAAATGGATCGATCAGGCGCAGTCGCTCAACCTGTACATGGCCGGCGCATCCGGCAAAAAACTGGACGAGCTGTATCGCCTGGCCTGGGTCCGTGGCCTGAAAACCACCTATTACTTGCGCACCCTGGCGGCATCGCACGGTGAGAAATCCACCGGACGCGGCGGCGAACTCAACGCCGTGACCGCCAGCGGCGCGGCGGTTGAAGTCGATCAAACCCCGGGCAGCGACGCCAAGTTTTGCTCGATCGACAACCCGGACTGCGAGGCTTGTCAGTAACCCTCCAGCGCACGGGTCCCGCCCGCGTGCGGCAACCACGAAAGGGAATAGCATGAGCGCCAGTGTGTATCTGTCCTGCAGCACGACCACGGTCCGCCCGACGGGCGGCTCGGCTTTGCGCCTCAACCTGGAAACCGTGCCGGAAACCAGACCGGACACCCCGGCGCAAGGCCAAATGCTGATTTTGAATCGATCGAGCCTGGCGCTGTACGCTATCGAGCGTCAGGACCACGAACTGGCCCCCGCGCCCGCCGGCGCCTAACGCCACTACCAAGAGATAAAACCACCAATATGTTGAATAGCAGCCAAACCGCCGCGCCCACCAGCCGTGTCAATGTCGTCGACAAACGCATCATCAATGGCGCCACCGACGTCAACCAACTGGTGCCATTTAAATACAAATGGGCCTGGGAAAAATACCTGTCGCAGTGCGCCAACCACTGGATGCCGCAAGAGGTCAACATGCAGCGCGACATCGAGCAGTGGAAAACCGGCCAGCTGAGCGAAGACGAAATGCGTCTGGTGAAGCGCAACCTGGGCTTCTTCGTCACCGCCGACAGCCTGGCCGCCAACAACATCGTGCTTGGCACCTATCGCCAGATCACCGCGCCGGAATGCCGCCAGTTCTTGCTGCGCCAAGCGTTTGACGAAGCGATCCACACCCACGCCTATCAATACATTGTTGAAAGCCTGGGCCTGGACGAAGGCGAAGTGTTCAACGCCTATCACGAAATCGGCTCGATCCGTGACAAGGATGCGTTCCTGATTCCGTTTATCGATTTGCTGACCGACCCGCAATTCAAAACCGGCACCACCGAAAACGACCAGAAGCTGCTGAAATCGCTGATCGTGTTCGCCTGCATCATGGAAGGACTGTTCTTCTACGTTGGCTTTGTGCAAATTCTGGCGCTGGGCCGCCAGAACAAAATGCCGGGCGCCGCCGAACAATACCAATACATCCTGCGCGACGAATCGATGCACTGCAATTTCGGCATTGATGTAATCAACACCATCAAGCTGGAAAACCCGCAGCTGTGGACCGACGCGTTCAAGGCCGAACTGACCGAACTGTTCCGCGAAGCGGTTGACCTGGAATACGCCTACGCCGAAGACACCATGCCGCGCGGCGTGCTCGGGCTCAATGCCTCGATGTTCAAGGAATACCTGCGCTTTATCTGCAACCGCCGCATGCAGCAGATCGGCATGGAACAACTGTTCCCCGGCGCCGACAATCCCTTCCCGTGGATGAGCGAAATGGTTGACCTGAAGAAAGAGAAAAACTTCTTCGAAACCCGCGTGACCGAATATCAGAGCGGTGGCGCGCTGAATTGGGATTGAGCTGGTAGCAAAAATCGGAAAGGTTGAGTTTCCGATAACCAAACAAAGGCCTTGCTGTTGCAAGGCCTTTGTCATGCATGGGTGACATGGCCGGACTCGCATTTCGCCAGTTCCACCTCGCCCATTGCCAGAGCGCCTTTCAAGAAAAGAGCATTGCGCACTCTGGATGGCAAGACCGCAAGGAGCGCAGCCAGCAGCCCGTGGCGCCAGTGGCCGTGGGACGCCTGCGTGTGCCCCAGTTGAGACAGCGCGGCATGCGCGGCTCGTTGTGGTGGGATGGTGATGACGGCGGGCTCGGCGCCCGTGGCCATGGCCGTAGCCATAACGGTGGGCTGGAAGGACAGGACATCAAGCTGGTGACGATACTCGAAGGAAAGCGGAATGCTCAGGTGGTCAACAAATGCCTTACACGCGCCATAAAGCTGGGTGCCCGGCCAGTAAAAGCGACCGACGATGGAGCCAACATTCAGCAGGGCCGCTCGACGCCCGGTGGATGTTGCATGACGCAGCAGCAACGGAAGCAGCGTATGTGTCACGATGGCCGTGGTACTGACGTTGACTGCCAGCAGCTGGCGCAGGGTATCGACCGGCACATCCCCATAGCGCCGATGCACCGTAGCGCCCACGCAATTAACAAGCACCGACAAGTCCACGTCCCGTGCGGCAGCGGCCAGGGATTCATAAGTGTGAGGCGCGGTATCTGACAGATCTGCGGCCACGGTGCGAACTTGAATGCCCAGCCCCTGCAGATCATCCCTTAATCGGTCGAGTTTGGACTGGGTCCGTGATACCAGAATCAGGTTGAATCCGAGGCGCGCCAGTTCCAGCGCGAAGGCTTTACCCAACCCGTCGCTTGCCCCGGTAATGAGCGCCCATCCACCCGAACCATAGCGTTCGACCAGACGCGTTCCGCTCAAGCGATGCGGCAGCCAAACGTAGAGCCACAGCCATCGGGCCAGCTTGACCGCTATCCAGCCCAGAAGTGCCGCGCCGCCGATAGACAGCACAACAAAGGCATCAAACGCCATAAAATTTGCTCCTGAAAATGTGGAGTGATTGGGAAGTCACTTCACTTTCGTTGGAGCGAAGCACCTCATGCGCCCCACGAAAGTGGTGATGGGCAGATGGTGCGTGCCAGAGGCCAGCCTGTCATTTACATTTGTTCAGACCGCGCCTGAATCAGGGCTAGATTTCAGCTTTCGTCGAATGCGGCTCAAATGCACGGGAGTGACCCCAAGATAACCCGCCAGAATGTGTAGCGGGACGCGGGTTAGTTTGTCCGGCTGCGCGGCAAGCATGGCTTGGTAGCGCTGGGTCGGCGTTTGGGCGATGGCGCTGGTGTAGAGTCTGATGTAGTGGATTAGGCGCTGCTGCGTGAGCGCCAATAGTTGGGTCTGCATAGCCGCAGTAGGCAGCACCTTAGTCAGCACCGTATCCCGATCCATCACGCGCAAGTGGCATGGTTCCATCGTGATCAGGTCGAGCCCGCTAGGGCAGCTGCTCACCATGCTTTCCAGTGAACAGACCATCTCGCCTTCAAAAAAGAATTGGATGCTGGTTTCCCCGCCTTCGGCATTCCGCATACACAGGCGCACCGCGCCGGACTGGATGAGATAGAAGTATTTGGCTACCTCGCCCGCGCGCAGCAGTGGCTGATTGGCGTCAACATGACGGTCTTTGCCAAATTTCAGAAAATAGTCTTTTAACACTGCATTCACGTCCATGGACGCAGTATGGCGCAGGTCTGGTTGTGCCGACAATGTCAGAATTGACTGATGCCTCACGCCCGACCCGTCTAGCTGGCAACGGCAGTCATGACCGCTGATCGCTCGTGTGCGTGGCAAAGTGGCGATGCGCCATCAGGACTGATGGTTTGCTTTGCGCGGCGATTACGCCCTACCACCTACCGAATGGCTACCGTATTGAGGAAGCCGGTTCCATCGAAGAATCGGGCAAAGCGACTGCGGCGATGTTGCCGATCTTTCCCATCATGCTGGCCATCACTTTACTCATCATCATTCTGCAGGTGCGTTCGATCTCCGGGATGGTCATGGTGTTCTTGACCAGCCCTCTCGGACTGATCGGTGTCGTACCGACCCTCATCTACAAAGAAGAACCACCATGTCGAATTCTAACGTTGTCCTCATCACCGGTGTCTCATCAGGCATCGGACGTGCCACGTCCATAAAATTTTCCAAGCAGGAGTGCAACGTCTTCGATACCGTGAGCAATAAGGCAAAAGCCCAGCCAATCCCGGGTGTTGAACTCGTTGAGATGGACATCCGTGACGATGTTTCTGTCCAAGATGGTGTCTGTCAAACGAGTTGTCGCGTCACCTTCGATCAAGGTCTGGCTATCTGTCACTTTCCGTGTACCGCGCCACCCTATCTGTCGTTCACTGGCCGGCACTGTGTCGCGTCGAAGGACAAGTCATTGATATGAAAATAGCCTCTGGCCGAGGCTATTTTTTGTAAATGAGAAAGTCGCGCGCTTAAACTGGACGACGATTAGTGGCTACCAGGTTTATGAACGTAATGAATAACAATTATCACCAAGAGCAGTCCGAAATTTGGCTATTCTGAAATTGACATGGCATTTTCACAAAATCATCGGACGCCACCTGGATTCCCCCTGTGTCGAATAACAGTGGTGCTTCCCAAGAGAAACCGAGAGTCCATGACGAGGAGCCAGAAAATGCGCTGGGAGATTGATCAGTGGGTCGCGTACTTGAAGGATAGAAGTACGCCGGTCCTATTGGCGACGCGAGAGATATTTCAGTCCCTCAAGTCACCAGGCGCGGATGCATCCGAAATCTCCCCAAGGGAAATCACTGTGCTAGTCAATGAGGACCCCTATCTGGCCGTCAAACTATTACGCGAGGCAGAGCGGCTTCGCTCCAAGCGGCTGGGCAAGGAAACGACCACACAACTCGCCGCCATTCTGCAGATCGGCAGCGATGATTTGCATTCTCTGATCGCCGGCAGCGAAGTCGTTGATTCAGACCATCCCGGATGGCACCGATGCGTGTCCACCGCGGTGATGGCATCCAATCTCGCGCGGTCTTGGTCAAACTTTCGTTCGGATCTCTCTCCCGAGGAAATCTCTCTGGCCGCGCTACTTTCAGAAACCGGGGAGCTACTGTTGTGGCATTTCGCACCGGAGTTGCCGAGCAAGGCCATTGAAGAATTCGAGTCCGGACGAGCCAATAGAACGGGAGTGGCGCAATTAAATACGGCTGGGTTTACTTTCCAGCAATTGACTATGGCACTGGCTGATGAATGGAAATTACCGAAAGTGATTAGCCAGCTGATCAGGGGGGTGGATCAACCCCGCACCCATATCGCGGGGCTTGCCATCGACTGCGCCAGGCATCTTATTCAGGATATTGAAAATCCGGCGTTGCCATCCGACATCACCAACCTGTCGAAATACCTGCCTGGCGTGGCGACGGAAAAATTGATTTCCGTCCTGCCTGTTTCGAATGCGCAAAAAACCAAGATCCGAGCCCTTCAATGCAGCTAATAATGTCTTCTCGAGGGCCGCTGCGCCAGTCAGCGTTTGAGTAGAAAGCATCGAGAACCATTGAGTCACGGCGCCACGACTCTTAAACAATTCGCGCTTCGGCATCAACCGCAGTCAAGGCCGACAACCAGTCTTCAGATGAGGGCCTTGGCTCCAGCGGCAACACAGCGGTTGTTTGATAGTTTCTATCGAAAAAGAACCTAACCAGGAGCTTGGGCGCAAGCCCCCTGGACCGATTACTGCGAGAGCCCGCCCCCTGGAAGGAAGAAACCATGTCGAACATCCCCTGTGTCACAGCTAGTCTCGAAGACACCCCCTACCTGGTGACCTTCACCGATGACCTCGGCCATACTTGGAATGCCGATGAACCCGCCGAGGTCGGTGGCGGAAATAGCGCGCCGACACCGGATCGTCTGATTCTGGCCAGCCTGGGTGCCTGCACGGCAATTACCCTTAAAATGGTTGCGACTCGGCGGCAGCTGCCCTTGACCGGTGTACAGGTTGAATTGCAACTAAATCCAGCTGGCAAGCCCGCCAGTGGAAGCGACATCGTCCGCCAGATCACGGTGCAAGGCGATCTAAATGACGAGCAACAGGCACAACTGCTCAAGGCTGCTAACGCCTGCCCAATGCACAAGTTGCTGACTGGCGAAATTCGCATCCAGACTGTGCTTCAGAAATAAAACCTGACTAAGGAAGCGCAAAATGAATCCGATCACTCGCATCGTCGCCCGCAACGCCGACCTCGGTGACGGAATGATGGTTCACCGCATTCTGCCCAGTCGCCAGCAGCGCATGGTGGGCGCCTGGTGTTTCCTTGATCACGCCGGACCGGTCGAGTTTGCTCCGGAACGCGGCATGCACGTTGGCGCCCACCCGCACATTGGCCTGCAAACCTTCACCTGGCTGATTGAAGGCGAAGTGTTGCACCGCGACAGTCTGGGGAACGAACAGATCATCCGCCCCGGTCAGGTCAACCTGATGACCGCTGGGCGGGGCGTCGTCCATACCGAGGACTCTCTGATCGATGGCCAGCACCTGCATGCGGTCCAACTGTGGATTGCACTACCGCCGGATGTCCAGGATTGCCCCCCGGACTTTACCCATCACCCAAATCCGCCCCAATGGAAGACGAACACCGCGACGTTCACCCTGCTGGCTGGCGAGTATGGCGGGCAGATTGCACCAACCCGCTTATATTCACCGCTGCTCGGTCTCGACATCACCAGCCCGGCAACGGCTACGATCGACATCGATTTGCGGCCAGATTTCGAATATGGCCTGCTGCCGCTGGCCGGATCGGTAAGCCTTGGCGATGAAAGTTTCCAGGCCGATGAATTCATCTACCTTGGCGGGGGACGGGAAAGCTTGCGCCTGAACTTTGCCCCCGACAGCAAAGTCTTGTTGCTGGGTGGCAAACCCTTTGCCGAACCTGTCCTGATGTGGTGGAACTTCGTCGGTTTCACCAAGGCGGCAATCGCTGAAGCACAACGCCAATGGGAACAGGGTGAAGCTCGTTTCGGTCAGGTCGGCGACGGACAAGCTCCCCGCTTGATGCCACCGCCCTTGCCTTGGCGCTTTACCGACTGACGGATTATTCTTGAGTCGCCAACCAAGCTTCTTAGCCGGCGTTGAGCTGCTTTCGGGTTGCCCGCAGAAAATCCAGCGGGTTTATGCGCAGCGCACCGGCAATCTGCGGTGCCACTGTTAAAAAACCGGGGATGAGCTTGGCGACGAAACTCCCCAGCGGATGAAACATACCTCGGTCTACTGACGCAGGATAAGGGGTTGATCAAGAGCTGGCAAAGACCAGCCCGCACCCGGTAGCCAAATATTTTGCCAAACAGATACCCGATCCCATTGGCGATGACCGGGGTGGCGAAGGCCGCCGCTAGGATCTTGCAGAAACTGCCTGAGGTCGCCGCCAGGCTGCCGGCCAGCAGCAAGGTAGGGACGGCCGGTATCGGCCGACCGATCTACTGCAACAGGACGTTGACTAAGACGATGGTGGCAGCGTTCTCGTACAGAGTCCGGCTGATCTGGGTAATGTCCACTGTTACGTTCAGCGACGAGCAGCGGCGACTTTGGCCATCAGTGCCTGCATTTGCTCGGCGATCAATTTGTTCAGTTTCTCGTCGGTCAGATTACCGTCGGCATTGAAGCTGCCGGCAAACGCATTGGCAAAGACCTCAGGCTTGTTCAACGGCTGGAGATCAAGAAAAACGCAGACCTGACGCAGGTGATATTGCGCCCGCGATGTTCCCATACCACCGCCAGCCCCCATGATCGCAACCGGCTTGCCCGTCAGCAGGGCATTGTTCGGCTCGCGCGAAGCCCAATCGAGAATGTTTTTCAGGGCCGGCGCTAGCGAATAGTTGTATTCTGTGCTGGCAAAAACCAGGGCATCGGCCTCGCCGATTTGCTTCAGGACACGCTCGAC
>Ga0302157_10007945_pt1 | contig 10550 bp, 10 predicted proteins | sample I_Bog_N3_3_FD_193502 | JGI IMG/M metagenome (GOLD analysis project Ga0302157, IMG submission 193502) | Peat permafrost microbial communities from Stordalen Mire near Abisko, Sweden - I_Bog_N3_3 | ecosystem: Environmental > Terrestrial > Soil > Wetlands > Peat | place: Sweden: Abisko, Stordalen...
TCATTTCTTCGTCCTGTTGCAGTTAGCGGCACTGCAACTCTCGAGCACTCCCCCGAACCTCTCGGGAGCGCAGCTGGTGATCGACACCATCGCCGCCATGCTCCAGGCCGGCGGGGACCGACTCGGCGAACACGTCGCCCTCTATCGAAACGCCCTGGCCGAAGTCCAACAGCTCTACGTTCGCGCCGCCGCCCCTGCGACCGGCGAAGAGTGAACTCGGCTCAGGGTTCCAGCGCAAAGCTGAAGGTCAGCGCAAGGCCCCCCAGCGAGCTCTTGGAGGTCGTCATGGAACCGCCGAGGCCTTCGGCGATATCGGACATGATGCTCATGCCGAGCCCTGAGCCCCCGGTCTCGCGCGAACGCGATTGATCGAATCGACGGAATCGCTGGGGCCGCACCCCGTATTCGGGCAGTCCCCCGCCGGCGTCTTCCACGGTCAGTACCGCGCGCGACGCCTCACGTCGCAACGTGACCCGAACGGCGGCGTCACTTTGCGTGTGGCGAACGATGTTGGAGAGCGCGTTGACGAGCAACCGTTCGAGGAGGTCCTCTCGCCCGCGCACGGCCAGGCCACTCGCCACCTCGCGCCGTAGATCGCGTTCCGGATGATCATTGTGGAACTCTTCGATACGTGACTCGACCAGCTCACTCAGTTCCACCCGCGTGTTGAGGTGCGTGGGCGCTTCGCGCACTTCGGCCGAGAGCAACAGGTCGGCCACCAAGAGGTCCATTCGGTCGATCTCGCGACGTACCCGTTCGACGGCGCGAGCTCGTTGCTCGTCATTGATCGACGGGTTCGTCAACAGTTCGTTGTAACCCTTGATCACCGTCAGGGGGGTTCGCAGTTCGTGAGAGGCGTCACCGACGAACTGCTGCATCGCTTCGACGCTCCGGGCCTCGATGGCGATTCGCTCGTGCAGCGCGACCACCATGGTGGCGAGCGCGGCCTGAAGTTCTCGTACGTCGCGACTGCCCGCACTCGGGGGAACGTCGCCGATGTCGTCGCCGCGCGCCACCCCGCTCGCAAATCCGATCAGGTGTTCCATGGTGCGCAGGTCCTTGCGCATGACGAGACGCGCGAGGACCAGCATGACGAGGGCCACGACGAACCCGATGAGGGCCACGTCGAGCGCCAATCGGCGACCCTGTTGCGAGATGGCACTCGTCGAACCGGCGACGACCAGGTAGTCGCCGCCGCCGACGTACAGGGAGCGAATGCGAAAACCGGGAAGGTTGGACTGCACGCTGACCTTGGCGAGCGTCGCGTGCACGTTCGCGAGCGTCGGCTTCTTCTTGAGTGCGATGAACGCCGGGGAGTTGACCTGCACCACCGCTCCCGACGGATCCACCACGTCGAGGGTCAGGTCGTAGGAGTTCTCCTGGACGACGTTGAGCGCGTCACTCAGTGCCGCGTCGGGATGTCCGACCCCACTGAGGATCACCGCGTTGATCTGCTGGTCCAACGACGAGTAGAGCGAACGGGTGCTGGCGTCGACCGCGAACCAGCCGACCGAGAGCGCCACCAAGACCGTGAGGACAACGAGGAGGATCGTCAGTCGTGAGGCAATCTTCACTTTCCAGGGGTCCACGTAACGAGCTTGAACCCGACTCCCCTCACGGTCGTAATCGGGGCGAAGCCGTCGTGGTGGATCTTTCGTCGCAGGTACGAGATGTAGGTATCGAGCACCGACGTCTCGGAGTCAAAGTCGATGTTCCATACCTCGCGCAGCAGCAGCTCTCGGGTCACGAGTCGGTCCTTGCGCTCGAGCAGGACTTCGAGGAGCCGGAACTCCGTCGCCGAGAGCGTGATCGGCTCAGCATCGACCGTGATCTCGTGGGTGTCGACGTTCATCTCGATCGGCCCCGAGCTGAGCACGAGGTCGTCGGTCGATTCGACGTTCGAGCGGCGCAGGATCGCCGTGATGCGCAGCAGGATCTCTTCCAGAGAGAAGGGCTTGCGCACGTAGTCGTCGGCGCCGTAGCGAAGACCCTTGGCCACGTCGACCGGTGAGTCGCGCGCCGAGAGCATCAAGACCGGCGTCTTGGTGTCGTGCTCACGCAGTTTGGCGAGGAATTCGAAGCCGTCCATGGTGGGCATGTTGATGTCGACGATGCACAGGTCGCAGTTGTGGCGGCGCAGCAGATCCAGCGCCTCGGCGCCGTTGGAGGCCAGTTCGGTCTGGTAGCCCGCGACTTCGAGCGCGTCACGTAGGAGGTCGCGCACACCCGGCTCGTCGTCCACGATGAGAATCGTCGTCATGGCGTTGCTCGCATTCTGTGAGCGTACCGCCCATTTCTCCCCTTTGATGAGGAGTTGTTCACTGAATCAACTTCACAGTGAATAAACAAGCACTTCACAGGGTTTTCAAAATCTCGAATTTTACAGTTGACCTCGTTCCTTTGAAAGGGGTCCACATGATGAAGTTCACTACACGAAGCGTTGTGGTGGTGGCCATGATCGCAGGCTTGGGCATCAGTGCCCCTGCCATCGCGACCGCAGATACCACGACGACGACCGCACCAACGACAACCACCACAATTGCCACGACGATCCACAAGACGTCCGAGACGCCGTGGAAGAAGTGGCGCAAGACCGAGAACGCCTACATCGCCCAGCTGAAGGTGATTAACCGCACCTTTCACGCGAGCGTCGACGTCGCTCGCAAAGAGTACTGGGCGGCCATCAAGGCCTCCAAGGGTTCGGGTAACCGCCAGGCGGCCCGTGCTGCGGCCCGTGCTGCACTGACGCTGTCGATCGCGAACGCGATGGAAGCTCGTGCCACGGCGCTCACCACCCTTGGCGCGCCTCCGGCACCTCCGGCCGGCACCGCTCGTTCGACGTACATCGTCGCACTGCAGGCCATCAACCAGACCTACCGCAACTCGGTGGCGACGGCTGATGCGGCGTTTGCCGCGGCCTTCCCCGGTGCTACGACCGCCGCTGAGCGACTCGTGGTTCGCGACACGCTGAACCTGGCCGTTGCTCAGGCCGCCGTTGTCCGTGCCGCTGCCTTGGTCGCGCTTGGACCACCCCCGGCTTCATCGGGTGGTACCACGCCAACGACCACGACGACCGTGCCCGCGACGACCACCACGATGTAGTCACACACGTCGTTCATCAGTCAGCGCGCTGTTCTTTCGAGAACGGCGCGCTGACTGATTTTCAACGTTGATCTGAGCGATCTTCACACCCGATATTCATTCGATTCACAGGAATTTCAAAGGATTGCTCGGTACGATTTATGTGTTCCCTTGAAAGGTCTGCCATGACGAGCATCGCTAAGCGCACCATCGCCACGGTGGCGATTGTCGCGACACTTGCTCTCGGTACACCGATCGCGGCTCTCGCCGGCACCACGCCGACCACGACCACGACCATCGTCGCCAAGACACCGGCCATCACGACGTTGAAGGAGTGGCGCGCGGCGGACAAGCTCTACCTCGCGAAACTCAAGGTCATCAACCTGACCTTTCTCTCGTCGGTGGCCGAAGCCAAGTTGAACCTTTCGACGTCGCTGGGCGTCGCCACGAACTCCACTCAGCGCATCAGCGCCCGCGCAACGTACCGGTTCGCGATCACCGAGGCGACGATTGCGCGATCGAACGCCCTGACGTTGCTAGGCAAAGCACCCGAGAAGCCCGGTCACAAGACCGCGGTCACGACGACGACGCTCTAGTCCCGGCGTTCCTCGATCGTGAACGCCTCGTCGTGACCTAGGTGTCCAACCCCTCGTCGCGCCGTGATTCGTGCACCGACGTCAATAGTGCGTGATCCGTCGGCGATTTCCACGCAGTGGAAGTAGAAACGCTCGCCCCCGTCAGAACGCACGGTCCCGTCACCGCGGGCATCGTCAAACGACTCGATTCGACCCTCCATGGCCGCTACGCACCCAGCGATCCCTGGCGCAGGACCGACACCATCTCGAGCGCGGTCGTGGCCGCCTCTCGACCCTTGTTGTCCTCATCCTTGGCCGAGCGCTCGAGCGCCTGCTCGAGGGTGTTGACGGTCAAGACGCCGAAGACGACCGGCACGCGGGTGCTCAGTTGGACGTCTTGGACGCCTCGAGCGCACTCGCCCGACACTATTTCGTAGTGCGTCGTGGCGCCCCGGATCACCGCCCCGAGCGTGATGACCGCGTCGACGGGTCGATCGCCGTCGGCGAAGGCCAGTGCCATCAATGGGATCTCGAAGGCACCCGGCACCCAGCCGACGGTGATATCGGTGCGATCGACGCCGGCGTCACCGAGGACGTCGAGAACGCCTTCGAGAAGCCGCGTCGTGATCGCGCCGTTGAAACGGCTACAGACGATTCCTATGCGAACGCCCCGCCCGGCGGGCGTCCCTTCGAGATGCTCACCGACGCGTTTACGCAGATCCTGGACCCGACGGGGATCCAACTGCGTCTCGTCACTTGACGTCATCAAGTCCTCCGAGCATGTGGCCGAGTCGTTCACGCTTGGTGCGTAGGTAGTCGATGTTGAACGCCGTCGGACTGCTCTCGAGCGGTACGCGCTCCACGATATTCAGTCCGAAGCCTTCGAGGCCCCCGTACTTCGAGGGGTTGTTGGTCATGACCCGCATCGACGTAACGCCGAGGTCGACGAGGATCTGGGCACCGATGCCGTACTCACGAGAATCGACGGGCAGACCGAGTTCCAGGTTCGCGTCGACGGTGTCGCGTCCGTCTTCTTGCAGGGCGTAGGCCCGGATCTTGTGTCCCAGTCCGATCCCGCGCCCTTCGTGACCACGCAGGTACACGACGACACCGGCCCCTTCGGCCGCGACCTTGGCGAGCGCCGTTTCCAACTGCGGACCGCAGTCACAACGCATCGAGCCGAAGACGTCACCGGTGAGACACTCGGAGTGCACGCGCACGAGTACGTCGGTCCCGCTCGAGATGTCACCGTAGACCAGCGCCATGTGCTGCTCGCCGTCGAGCACGTTCTCAAAGACGTAGGCCTGGAACTGTCCGTGTTCGGTCGGGAGCGAGGCCTCGGCGATGCGCTTCACGAGCTTCTCGTGTCGGCGACGGTAGCGGATCAGGTCGGCGATCGAGACGATCGGCAGATCGTGCGCCGCGGCGAAGGCCTCGAGTTCGGGCAGACGCGCCATTCCCGACTTGTCGGCCGTGACGATCTCACAGAGCACACCCGAGGGCTGTTTGCCCGCGAGTCGACACAGGTCGACCGTGGCCTCGGTGTGACCGGCGCGCTTCAAGACGCCCCCGGCGCGGTAGCGAAGGGGGAAAATGTGCCCCGGGCGATTGAGGTCGCTCGGTCGCGTCTCGGGATCGATCAGTGCCCGCACGGTCGCCGCGCGGTCGCTCGCCGAGATACCGGTCGACGTGCCGTGGCGATAGTCGACCGTCACCGTGAAGGCCGTTCGCTGGGCCTCGGTGTTGGCCACCACCATCAGGGGCAGGTCCAGGGCGTCGGCGCGCGTCGCCTCGAGCGGCACGCAGAACACGCCCGAGGTGTATTCGAGGAAGAACGCCATGCTTTCGGGAGTGACGTCTTGGGCCGGCATGATGAGGTCGCCCTCGTTCTCGCGGTCCTCGTCGTCGACCACGACGACCATGCCGCCACGGCGCAACTGATCGATCGCCTCTTCGATGGTTGACAGACCCATTAGACCTCCACGTCTATTCGAATATCTTCGCCGACTCGCTGGACCTCGACGATCCGCCCGCGACGCAACGCCGCGATCGTCGTGGTCGAGAGCCCTTTGAGGGCACCGAGCGTTCCGTCACTGCCGGCGAAAGACGCCGACTGGTACCAGACAATGTGATTCACGAGTCCGGCCTCGAGGAAGGCGCTCGCGGTCGTGGGGCCACCTTCGACGAGCAGCTGCAGTACGTCGTGACTACCGATCTCGTCGAGCACGTGCGAGAGATCGCCGCTCAGTTCGAGACAAGGTCGCATCTTGGCGCCGACCGGCGCCGTACCCAAGACGACTCGTAAGGGCTCGACGATGAGGTCGCCCAGACGTGCGGTCAGTGCCGGGTCGTCACTTCGTGCCGTCCCGGCGCCGACCAGGACGGCCTGGCTCTGCGCGCGAAGGACGTGCGCGTCGCGGCGAGCCGCTTCGCTGGTTATCCACTGGCTCGAGCCGTCGGCCATCGCCACGACGCCGTCGAGGGTGCTCGCGACCTTCAGGACCACGTACGGGCGACCCGTCACTCGGTGCCATATATATGGCGCGAGTTGAGCGCGCACCGCGGTCTCTTCGACTCCCACTTCGACGTCGACGCCTGACGCCTTCAACAGTTCGACGCCGGCGCCCGAGACTCTGGGGTCCGGGTCAATCGTTCCGACGATCACTCGCGACACGCCCGCTTCGACGATCGCCTCGACACAGGGGCCCGTACGTCCCACGTGCGAGCACGGCTCCAAGGTGACGACCATCGTTGAGCCGCGCGCACCGTCTCCGGCGCGGCGAAGGGCCTCGATCTCGGCGTGGGACTCGCCCGGGACCTGGGTGTGGCCCTCGCTCAAGACGACACCGCGATCGCTCACGATCAGCGCTCCGACCCACGGGTTCGGCGGCGAAAGGAATCGAGCCTTGTCACCGGCGCCGATCGCCATGGTCATCAACTCGGTCGTCGAGAACTTCATGTTCGAGCCATCCTCGCGACCGCTCGGAGCTCATGGGCCGCTTCGAGCGGATCCGGCCGATTGAATATGGCCGATCCGGCCACGAGCACGTTGGCGCCCGCTTCGACCGCGATAGGAGCGGTCGCGAGGTCGATGCCACCGTCCACCTCGATGTCGAGCGCCAAAGAATTCGCGTCCACCTCGCGACGGGCCTCATTGACCTTGCCCATGACCTCGCCAATGAACGACTGCCCGCCGAATCCGGGAAAGACCGTCATCAACAAGAGGAGGTCGATAGCACCGAGATACGGTGCGACCATGGTGAACGGCGTGTCAGGATTGGCCGCCAATCCCACACGAAGACCCATCGAACGGGCCTCGTCGATCAACGACGCCGTCGAGCCGACCTCGACGTGCACCGTGCAGCCGTCGGCCCCGGCCTCGCGAAAGGCCTCGAGGTAGCGTCCCGGTTCGCTCATCATCAGGTGACAGTCGAAGAATCGGGCGCTGTAGCGGCGGAGTGACTTGACGACAGGCGGACCGATCGAGACGTTGGGGACGAAGTGACCGTCCATCACGTCCACGTGCAGCCAGTCCGTTTCGGCGTCGATTTCTCGGACGGCGCTCGCCAGTGAACCGAAGTCAGCGGCCAAAATGGACGGCGCGACGCGCAGCGCTCCGGAAGGGCCAGCATCGATAGAAGTCACAACGGCAGCCTATTCGTGGCGGGCTTTATTTACGTCCATAGAGCGACGTTTTGATCAAAGCGCGCACCGGTCCACCACGCCACGGCGGCCATGGACTTAGCGCTTTCCGGACGCACCCGATCCAACACGATGGCGCCGTCGGCGACACCCATCGCCACGTGACCGTCGCGCAGCGCGATCGATCCACCCGCGAGTTCATCGCCCCGGTAGGGCGTCGCGCCCTCCACCCGAATTCGCCGACCGGCGACGATGGCGAACGCCTGACCCAATCGAACGACGCGGAGGTTTTGCTCGACCGTGGAGGAGGCCGACAGGTGGAAGTCCTCTTTGGTCAACTTCTCGGCGTAGGTGACCACGCCTTCTTGCGCGCGCGGATTGGCCAGTAGCTCGCTCGAGTCGAGGACCTCGGTGAGCGCCTGGGCACCCAGGGTCGCCAGTTCCGCGAGCAGCGTCGCGAGCGTCTTCTCACCGATCGCAACTCGCCGTTCGAGATGAACCGGACCGGTATCCAGGTCGACGTCGAGCGTCATGATGCTGACCCCCGTCTGGGCGTCGCCGGCCAGGATGGCGCGTTCGACGGGTGCTGCACCACGCCACCGCGGGAGTAGGGAGAAATGGACGTTCAGCATCTGAATCCGCTCCAAGAGTTCGCCCGGAATCAGACGGCCGTACGCCACGACGACGCCACGTTGGACACCCAGATCGTCGAGGTCACTCAAGCGGTGCCCGACGTTCAGACCGAGCTCCAACGCGCAGGCCTTCACGGGACTCGGGGTGAGTTGGCTGCCGCGTCCGCGCTTACGGTCCGGTCGAGTGATGACGATCGCGACGTCGTGACCGGCGTCAACGAGTGAGCGCAGCGACGTGACCGCTGCCTCGGGCGTTCCGAGGAAGGCGAGACGCACTACTCACCCAGCAGTAGATGCAACCCGTCGGGATCTGAACCGGAGAGTTCGAGATTGCGTTGACGAAGAATCTGCTTGGCCTCGCGTCGTTGGTCGGCGTCGAGGCGTTCGATGAGCAAGACGCCGTCGAGGTGATCCATCTCGTGTTGGAAGATTCGTCCCTCGTACTCGTCGGTCTGGAGGTCGATCTCGTTGCCGTCGAGGTCGAAGCCCACGAGGTGCACGGCGTTGGCCCGCGTGATCTCCCAACTGAGACCGGGCACCGAGAGGCAGCCCTCTTCGTAGGTCCACTCGCCGTCGGTCTCGAGGATCGTGGGATTCACGACCACGTGAGGACCCTCGCCCTTGTCGTAGACGAAGAGACGCTTTTGGACGCCGACCTGATTCGCCGCGAGACCGACACCGGGGGCCTCGTTCATGGTCTCGATCATGGTTTGGGCCAGCGCCGCGATTCGGCCGTCGATGTTCTCGATCTCGGTCGTGACCTGGTTCAAGACGGGGTCGCCGTAGATCCGAATAGGGAGCGTTGTCACTCCCCCACGTTATCGCTGGCGCCTCGTCGCGGGCCATCGACGCAGGGTCCGATGATCCCTACTGAACGGCGACGCGCACTTTCTCCGGCGGTCGCGGCGCCGCACGCAGCGCCGTCGTCAGCGTCGTGACGTCGTTGGCTCGCACGACAAACCCGGACGTCGACGTACTGATCGTGACCATGGCGTCTCGAAGTCCTTCGACGAAGGCGGCGGCGCCATCGCCGGACACCTCGGCCTCCGCGCCGTAGGGCGCGAGCCCGAGCACGCGAGCGGTCATCACGTCGTCGTCGATGATCACGTCGAAGTTGCCTTTCACGAGGGCGTCCACGACCGGGTCCTCACTGCGTCGGGTCTGCAGGACGACCTCACCGCGACCCTCACGCCGGGAGCCGACCAGTCGACCGGCCTTCCCCACGGCGATGATGGCGCTTCGTCGCGCTGACGATCGAGGCGCCAGCAGATACTGGTCGAAGTCGACGAAGATGACGACCCCGCAGTGTCGAACGCGTTGCCACACGGCTTCGGTTCCCACGACGACGCGTTCGTGCGTCGCCTCGAGATCACTCGACGCCGTCACTTCGCTCACCGTCTGAGCAAGCTGTGCCGAAACGTCGCGCGCGAGCGTCGTCACACCGACGCGCAGGCGCTTGAGGTTCGTCGCGCCGCAGTTTCGACAGAAGTTGGCTCGCGGGTCGTGTCGCTCGCGACAGACGAGTTGGCCCGCAACCTCCTCTTCGGCCTGCGAACACACCGCGCAGCGCGCGAGCTCACCACACTTGGCGCACGCGACGAGTCGTCCGTCGCCGAGGCGCTGTAAGACCACCACGACCGCCACCGGCTCGTCACCCTCGAGCGCACGGTGGGCGGCATCGAGCGATTCACGGGCCAGCACACCGTCATGCGGATCGCTCTGGCGTCGATCGACGACCGTGACTCGTGGCCAGGCACCGGCGACGTCGCCCCACGAGCGATACGCGCCGTCGTTCAATAGGCCCGGCGAAGGGACGCTCGACGTACACCACAACGGGGCCGCGTCGCGACGACAGCGCTCGCGAAGCATCGTTACGGCGTCCCACGTCGGCGCGCCCGTGCTGCGGTAGGCCTCGTCGTCGGCGTCGACGATCACGGCACCGCAGACCTTGGGAACCGGCGCGAGCGCCGTGCCGCGAGCACCGACCACGACGGGCCAGCCGGCACGCATACGGTCCCACTGATCGTCCCCCGACGCGACGGCGCAGCCGCGTTGTTCCAGTCGACCACGCAGTCGACCGGCCCATGCTTCGGTGGGCACGAGTACCAACAGCGAACCCTCGTTCTCTCGAGTTGCTCCGTAGGCCGCGAGGACGAGGGGCAGGAGGTCCGTCGTCGGACCGACTTCCAAGACGCCGGGTTCGACCTCTGACACGCCGGTCAGCACCGCGGCGGCGAGCGCGTTGGCTGACGGCGCGACGGGTAGTTCGGTGATCAGGCGCTTGGGCGAGGTGGAGAGGAGAAAACGACTGAGTGGGCTGTACCAACGTTCGGCGGCCCATGACAACAGCGCGAGCAGCGTTGCCGGCGGACCGTAGCCCAGCCATTTGGCCAGCGGTTTGAGATCGGCGCTCACGCTCGCCTCACCGGTGACCCATCCACGAACCGAGCGTCCGTTGAAGTCGACCCGGACTCGGTCGCCGACCGCGGCGCGTTCCGTACGCTCGGTGACGAGGTAGTCGAAGGGACGGTCGACCGCGGCGACCTCAGTGATGATGCGAACCGCGCGCGCGGCCACCGCTACAGCGACAGTTCTCGACGCAGGTCGTCCACCCGTGAGG
>Ga0302157_10007946_pt1 | contig 10549 bp, 6 predicted proteins | sample I_Bog_N3_3_FD_193502 | JGI IMG/M metagenome (GOLD analysis project Ga0302157, IMG submission 193502) | Peat permafrost microbial communities from Stordalen Mire near Abisko, Sweden - I_Bog_N3_3 | ecosystem: Environmental > Terrestrial > Soil > Wetlands > Peat | place: Sweden: Abisko, Stordalen...
CGCATGATGTATGGCGCAGAGGTCACGGGCCTTGACGTTTTAGGGGGTCGAGTACGCGCGATCTTCACGAATAGCGGGCGTCTCGACGCGGATGCCGTCGTCGTCGCGCTTGGCAGCTATTCGTCACTTCTCGTGAAGAAATTCGGCATCCCGCTGCCCGTCTATCCCGTCAAGGGTTATTCGCTGACGATCCCGATCGACGACGCCTCCCGCGCGCCGCAATCGACCGTGATGGACGAGACCTACAAGATCGCGATCACCCGTTTGGGCGACCGCATTCGCGTCGGCGGCATGGCCGAGATTTCTGGCTATTCCAACGAGCTCGCCGCGTCGCGTCGACGCACGTTGGAGCACTCGGTTACCGACCTATTTCCCGCCGGGAATGCGATGAACGGCAGTTTTTGGTCTGGCCTGCGGCCGATGACGCCTGACGGCACGCCCGTCATAGGCCCGACCAAGGTCGTTGGCCTGTTCGTCAACACAGGTCACGGGACGCTCGGTTGGACCATGAGCTGCGGCTCGGCTCGGCTGATCGCTGATCTCGTATCGGGCCGCAAGCCAGAAATCGACGCCTCGGACCTAGCGGTTTCGCGGTACGCCTGAATTCCCGGGAGCCCCATGATCGAAGAAAACCTCAATCTCGAAGCTCGAGGGGCAATTGCCCCCTGCTTCCCGGTTATCAAGACCAACACGCTTTTCGTCGGTTGCGGCGGCCCGCCCATCCATCGCGCCGCGAGCGAGCACAATTCCGCGGCCGTCGAAGGGTTCCCCAGGCATACCGCCGCCGTAGTTGAGGCAACTTTCGCGGGGCGATGCGCATGACGGCCCGAGTCATGGACGGAAAAGCGCTTGCGAAGCGCGTGCGTGTGCGGTGCCGGGGGCAGGTAGAGCGGCTCGAGTCCTTGGGCATTCGGCCCGGCCTCGCCGTCATACTGGTCGGCGACGACGCGCCCTCGAAACTGTACGTTTCGAACAAGACGCGCGCTTGCGAAGAAGTAGGCGTGCGATCGCGGGTTCTCCTACTTTCGGGCGCCTCCGCGCAGGAGGATCTCCTGGCGACGATCGAGGCGTTGAATGACGATCCGACCGTGCATGGCATATTGGTGCAACTGCCGCTGCCCGCCCGCATGGATGTCAGAAAGGTGCTCGAAACCATATCGCATGAAAAGGACGTCGACGGCTTTCATTTGTACAACGTCGGAGCCCTCACTGTTGGCGCCAGCATCTTTCCTCCGTGCACTCCCTATGGCTTGCAGTTACTGCTGGAATCAGAGGGAATTGATGTCGCCGGGCAAAATGTCGTCATCGTGGGAGCGAGCAATATCGTGGGCAAGCCGATGGCGCTCATGCTGATGCAGAAGGAGGCGACCGTCAGCGTCTGCCATGCGAAAACCCGCGACCTCGCGCAGTTCACGATTCTTGCGGACGTTCTCATCGTCGCCGCGGGTAGACCGAACTTGATTACCGCGCCGATAGTGAAACGGGGGGCGGTGGTAATCGATGTCGGGATCAACCGTCTGCCTGACGGGTCGATCACCGGTGATGTGGATTTCCCGGCCGTGCGGGAGAAAGCATCCTTCATTACGCCCGTACCCGGCGGCGTGGGCCCGATGACCGTAACCATGCTGATCGTCAACACGCTCCGTTCAGCCGAACTTGCGGCGTCGCGGGAGGGCTTGTTGTCGAGACCCAATCTTGACTTGATCAGTTGGGATCCGTCGGTCGTGGTGAAATAGGAATCGCGCGAGCCATTCCACGCGTCGCTGCTGTCCGAGGACAAGCCGGCGGGCGGTTCTGGTTTGCCAGGAGCGCGAAACGGTCGCAGATTTTGCGACAGGACAGTCGCGCGATGCCTCAATTTGGCGGCGAAACCATTCGTCAACCCGCGCGCCTCGGTTTCGCATAGGCGCGGCCGACGCGATGGATGCAGCGCTATACCGATACCGGGCGCTGGCCGATGCCTATGCGGGGACCTGAACAGTCCGCAATGACCCGCGCGCCATCGTCTTTTGCGCCTCCCATTCCGTGCCGGGGTCGAGGCCCGCATGAAAATGCGTCTCGCCGCCGGCGAAGGTCGCGATCGGCAGGCCGTCGCGATACAGAACGCGATTGCCCGCCAGGGGCGGGAGCTTGGGCCCCGGAGTCAATATGCCGACCAGATTCAGCGGGTCGGCGCCGGAGAGCGATACCGTTTCGCCCGAGGCTTCGTTTCTTCGCGTTTCGCGCAATAGGCCGATCGCTTCGGGTAAAGCGAATTGCTCGCCGGAGAAACCGGCGACGAAGCGGCCGCCGCGGATTTCGCCGCGCGCCTCCCAGCGCCGATATACGCGCAGCAGATCGCGCCAGGGCGGCAGTCCGCCGGTTTCGCGCTCCAGCAGGCGCCAGAACACCACGCCGTAGCGGTTCAACAGCGTACGCGCCGCGTGTTCGATGGCCTGTACGGCGAAGCTCGGATCCCTCTCGCCGCCGCCCTTGATCAGCGCCCAGCGTCCGGCGTGCTCGACGCCATAGGCGACCGTGCGCCGCCGCCGACGGCCGCCCGCGATCGGCTTACGCTCGGCGGAGGGAACGAGAAGGGCTCGCAAGCCCGCAAAACTGTCCGAGGTCACCATGCCGAGCGCGACCAGTTCCGAGAGCGCCTGCTCGATCTGAGTGCGCAGCAGGCCGGCGCCGGCGAGCATTTCGTCGAAGAACGAGGCGCCGTTGTCGCGGATGAAATCGGCGATCGTTTTTGCGTCGCGGCTGAGCGGCGGCGACGCGGCGTTGGCGGAAAGCGCGCGCCAGAGCGGGGCATGGCGTCGCGCGAATAGGGCGATCGGCGTCGTACGCACGGGGCCCGCGATCCGCGCGCTATCGTTGGCCGAGACGCGAGGCCGCAGACGCGCCCAGGCGACACGTCCGGCAAGGCATTCGTCGTCCAACCAGGCGGCCTCATAATCGGCAACCCGCGCGGGAAGAATCTCGCTCTCCCAGGCGCCGGCCGGCGCCTCAAAACCTTCGAGCTGGGCGACAGTCGCCGCAAGGGCTTCGGGGCCTTCGCGCCGCGTATCCGCGCTGACGTGCTGCCAGGAGAAGAGGAAGCGCAGGAAATCGCGCGCGGCGATGGGCTCTATTTCAGCGCGCAGACGCTTGATCGTGTAACCGTGGATACGCGCGAGCAACCGCCGCTCGCACCATTCCTCGCCGTTGGCGCCGGGCGTAAAGCGACCGCGCATCGCAAAACCCTCGGCCTGCAACGCCAAAAGCGCGGCGTCGATCTCGCCGGGCTCCAGACCGAGCGGAGCGGCCAGCGCGAGGGGCGATGCCGGCCCGAGCCCTTCGAGCCGCCCGCGCAAAATCTCGACCAGCGCGACCTCGCGCAAGAAGGCCGCTTCGCACAGTTGCGGCCAAAGCGCGCAAAAATGCGGCAGCCGTTCCGCCGCGACCCAGAGGTCGAAACCGTCGCCCGTGAGATGCGCGACGCGGTTCTCCGCCGACAGCGCAACGAGCCATTCGCTCCAGCCCTCGGCCTCGTCGGCGCTGAGGAATCCGAGCCAAGACAGCGAATCATGGAGTTCATCGGCGTTGACGGGATCGGGCCACGCTTCCGACCGCACCCGGGCGATGGCTTCCGGATCCAGTCTGCCAATCTCCGCAGCGGCCTCAGGCGACAACCAGCGCCTCGCGGAGACCGCCTGGGTGCGGCGCTCCTCCAGCGGCGCGTCGTCGAGAAACGCATAGGGTTTTGCCGACAGCACTTCGAGCGCCAGCGGCGAAGGCTCCGTCAGATCGCGGGCGACGACGTTGATTGCGCCGGCCTCCAGTCCCCTCAGCAGACGTTCCAGGCCTTCGATGTCCATCGCCTCGTTCAGGCAATCGCGCAGCGTCTGGTTGACGAGGGGATGATCCGGGACCTCGCGTTCGCCGACGAGGTTTTCGAGGCAGGCGATCTGGTCGGGAAACACCGCGCCGACCAGATCCTCGGCTTCCATCCGGGTGAATTGCGGCGGCACGCGCTTGCCGCCGCGCATACGCGGCAGCGCCAGGGCGATGCCGGCCGCCCAGCGCCAGCGCACCGCGAACATCGGCGCGTCCAACAGGGCCTGCGTAAGGACGCCGCGCGCGCTCGCCGAATGGAGATAGCGGATCGCCTCGATCAGTTCGAAACTGTGCGCTGTCGTCAACGACAACACGATATTGTCCTCGGTCGCGGCGGCCTGCAATTCGAAATTGAACTTGCGGCAGAAGCGCTTGCGCAGCGCCAGGCCCCAGGCGCGGTTGATCCGCCCGCCATAGGGGGAATGGATGACGAGTTGCATGCCGCCGGCTTCGTCGAAGAACCGCTCCAGGACGATATTGTCCTGCGTCGGCAGGCAGCCCAGGGCCGCATGGGACGCGGCCAGATATTCGGCGAGTTGCTCCGCCGCGGGGGGCGCCATGCCGAGGCTGGTCGTCAGCCAGGCGACGATGCGCTCGACATCCGCGCCGTCTCGCAGCCGGGCGGCGATTTCGGCGCGCAGCCGCGACACTGAAAGCGACAACTCCTCGCTTCGGCTCGGCGCCTCGCCGAGCCAGAACGGAATCGTCGGCGCCATGCCCTGCACGTCTTCCACGCGCACCAGCCCACGTTCGACGCGCAGGATGCGATAGGTCCGGTTGCCGAGCTGGAACACGTCGCCGGCCATGCTTTCGACGGCGAAGTCCTCGTTGACTGAGCCGACGTTCAGGTCTTCGGGCTCCAGCGTCACCTTGTAATCCGCCGTGTCGGGAATGGCGCCGCCGGAGGTGAGCGCAGTCAGCCGTGCGCCGACCCGGCCGCGCAGCCGATGATTGATGGCGTCATAGTGCACCAGCGCTCCGCGCCTGCCGCGACGCGTGGAAAAACCGTCGGCGAGCATTCGCACGACGGCGAAGAAATCTTCGCGCTTGAGATCGCGGTACGGCCAAGCCCGGCCGAGCATCATCGCCAGATCGCCGTCGTTCCAGTCCTGGGCCGCGACTTCGGCGACGATATGCTGCGCCAGCACGTCCAGCGGCTGCGGCGGGATCGTCAGGGCGTCGAGTTCGCCGCCCCGAACGCAATCCAGCAGCGCCGCGCATTCGACGAGGTCGTCGCGCGAGAGCGGAAACAATCGCCCTTTCGGCGTGCCCTTCACCGCATGCCCCGAGCGCCCGGCGCGCTGGAGAAAGCTGGCGATCGAACGCGGCGAGCCGAGTTGGCAGACGAGATCGACGTCGCCGATGTCGATGCCCAGTTCCAGCGATGCCGTGGCGACCAGCACCTTCAGCGCGCCGCGCTTCAGGCGCTGCTCGGCGTCGAGCCGCAGTTCCTTGGCCATGCTGCCATGATGGGCGGTGACATCGGTTTCGCCGAGGCGCTCCGACAATTGCCGCGCGACGCGCTCCGCCATCCGGCGCGTGTTGACGAACACCAGCGTCGTGCGATGTTCCCGCGCCAGCGCGGCTACGCGATCGTAGACCTCGGACCAGACTTCCGCCGACATGACAGCTTCGAGCGGCGAGCCCGGAACCTCCAGGGCGAGGTCACGGTCGCGGACATGGCCGGCGTCGATGATTTCGCAATTTCCCGCGCCGCCGGTGAGAAACTTCGCGACCGTTTCGATCGGCTTCTGCGTGGCCGAGAGGCCGACACGCTGCAATTTTCCGCCGCACAGGTTTTGCAGGCGCTCCAGCGACAGCGCGAGATGCGCGCCTCGCTTGTTCGGCGCCAAGGCGTGGATCTCATCGACAATGACGGTGCGCGTCGTCGCCAGCATCTTGCGGCCGGATTCCGAGCCGAGAAGAATGTAAAGCGTTTCCGGGGTGGTGACGACGATGTGCGGCGGCCGGCGGCGCATTTTTGCGCGCTCGGCGGACGGTGTATCGCCCGTGCGCACCCAGGCGCGAATGTCGACGTCGGGTAGGCCCGAGGTTTTGAGCGCGGCGCGAATGCCGGCCAATGGCGCTTCGAGATTGCGCTGGATATCGTTCGACAAGGCCTTGAGCGGCGAAACGTAGACGATCTGGGTCTGATCGGGCAGGGCGGCCTCAAGCCCTTGGCGGACGAGAGAATCAATCGCCGCGAGAAAAGCGGCCAGTGTCTTGCCCGATCCGGTCGGCGCCGCGATCAACACGTCCCGCCCGGCCTGGACCGCCGGCCACGCTAACGCCTGCGTCTCGGTCGGCGCGCCAAACGTCTGGCGAAACCACGCCGAGACGGCGGGATGGAACAAATCCATGTTTGCCACGAATTACGCCACTCGGAGGAGAACAAGATACACAGATAGGCGTTGCAACGCACTTATGGGAGAGCGGGCCATGGGGAACTGGACCGCCGAGCCCGCAAAAAGTGATCATGCGGACGCCCTCAAGCGGGTCGGAACCGGTTAATGCCCCATCGAAACCGGTCCGCCCAGCTTGACATTGCGCAGCAGCAGCGCAAGCGGAACGGCGCAGAGCGCGATGAGCATCAAAATCCAGAACACATCGACATAGGCGAGCAACGAAGCTTGTTGCTGAATCTGCTGACCCATCCATGCCACGGCCTGTTGCTTGGCCACGCTCACGCTGCTTCCGAGCGAACTGAAATATTGTGTCGCCTGCTGCAGCGAGTTTTGATAGCCGACGCTCGACGGGATGACCAGCTCGGACATCCGGCTCTGATGGAACTGTTCGCGGTGCGCCAGCACATTCGAGCCGATCGACACGCCGATCGAGCCGCCGGTGTTGCGCGCGGCGTTCAACAAGGCTGAAGCCATGTCGGTCCGGCTCTTCGGCAATCCATCATAGGAGGCGGAAGTGATCGGGATGAAGATCAGCGGCAGCGCGACGCCGATCAGCATGCGGGTTTTGGCGAAGAACCAGAAGTCGACGTCGCCGTTGGTCGCGGTGAGGGCGTACATCGACGTGGCGGCGATCACCGCGCCGGCGGCGATCAGATATTTGGGCTGAACCTGTTGCGACAGGCGGCCGGTGACGAACATGGCCGCGACCGACACGAGGCCGCCGGGCGACAGCACGAGCCCTGCCCAGGTCGCGGTGTAGCCGAAGTCTTCCTGGACGAGCTGCGGCATGAACTGGGTCGTCGCCAACAGGATCGCGCCCGTCGCTCCCATCACCACGAAACAGGCGCCGAACTGCCGGCTGACGAGCATTCTGAGGTCGATCAGAGGGTTTGAACGATTGAGTTCCCAGGGGATCAACAAGGCGAAGGCGAGCGCCGAGATCGCGGTCGCCTCGACGATGAACGGCGAGCCGAACCAATCCTCGACCTGACCACGATCGAGCACCAGCTCGAGCGCGCCCAGCGCCGTCGCGATGAACAGGAAGCCCATCGCGTCGAACTTCTCCTGGTTCGCCTCCGGACGCTTCTCTTCGATCAGCACGTAGATCAGCGCCATGGACAGCGCGCCGACCGGGCCGTTGATCAGGAAACACCAGTGCCAGGACCAGTTGTCGGAAAGCCATCCGCCGAGCGTGGGGCCGACGACCGGCGCGACGACGACCGCGAGGCCGAACAGCGCGAACGCTTGTCCGCGCTTTTCGGGCGGGAAGGAATCGGCGAGAATCGACTGCGCGACGGGCACCATGCCCCCGCCGGCAAATCCCTGCAGCACCCGGAACAGCAATAGCGAGTTGAGGTTGGGAGCGAAGCCGCAAGCCACCGAACTCGTGGTGAAGAGCCCCAGGCAGGCCAGGAAAAACGCCTTGCGGCCAAATTTCCTCGCCAAATAGCCGGTCACGGTGACGATGATCGCGTTGGCGACGAGGTAACTCGTCACCACCCAAGAGGCTTCATCCTCGCTCACGCCGAGGCCGCCCGCGACATAGCGAAGCGCGACGTTGGCGATCGTCGTGTCGAGCACTTCCATGAAGGAAGCCAGCGCCACGACGACGGCGATCAGCCAGGGATTGACTACGCGCGCCGGGGAGGCCGCGACGTTCGCGCTCGCGCTCATGACTTCCTCCGCAGGCCGCCGATCCACGCCGACAGTTTTTCCGCCAAAGAGGGGCTAGGGTCGGTGCGCACCGTCGGCACGACCGACATGCCGGGCCCGAGCACGAGATCCGAAGGCTCGTCGTCGATCGCGATCTTGACCGGCACGCGCTGCACGACCTTCACGTAATTGCCGGTGGCGTTTTGCGCCGGAAGCAGCGAGAACGCGGTTCCCGAGCCGGGCTGGACGCTGGCGACGTGACCGCGCAGCGGCCGATCCGGGTAGGCGTCGAGCGTCACGGTCACCGGCTCCGAGGGAAGCATCCTGTCGAGCTGGGTTTCCTTGAAATTGGCGACAATCCAGTTCTCGTCGGGGACGAACATTGTGAGATTCGTTCCCGGCTGGGCGTATTCGCCCGGATCGGCGCTCAGGTTGACGACCCGGCCCGGTTCGGCGGCGGTGACGGAGGTGTAAGAGAGGTTCAGCAACGCCTGCTCGCGCTGCGCTTCGGCCTGAGCGAGCGTCGCCGTCGCCGTTTCGCGTTGCGCCTTCAGGGCGTCGATTTGCCGTTCAGCGACTGTCAAAGCCGCCTGAGCGCTTTTGAACGTCGCCTGGCTTTGGGCGAGTTGCGAGCTGTACTGCTGCGCGTTCTGCACGCTGCCGGCGCCCCGCTGCGCCAGATCCTGGTAGCGCCCCGCCTGCTGCTGCGCGAACTCGAGACCGGCCTGCGCCTGGTCGACCTGAGCCTGGCTGGCGTCGATCTGGGCGCGCTGCACCGTGATCTGCGCGTCGACGTTGGCGATTCCCGCCCGGGCGGACACGACTTGCGCATTGGCTTGATCGAGCGCCACGCGGTAGTCGCGATCGTCGATCCGGGCGATCACGTCGCCCGCGGCGACATGCTGGTTGTCGGTCACCGGAACAGCGACGACGTAGCCGGAAATTCGCGGCGCGATGGCGAACTGCCGCGAGGCGACGAAGGCGTCGTCGGTGGATTCGAAATGGGCGCCGTTCTCATACCAGACGTAGCCGGCGGCGGCGGCCAGCACGAGCCCGGCCGACCCGGCGAGCGTGGCGAGGGGACGGCGACGCAGAAAGCCCTGCGCCGGCTTCTCCGCCTTTGCCGAAGCCTCGGCCTCCGGCGCCTTCTGCGGTGGTTCCCGAACAGGTTCGGACTTGGGCTGCTTGGGGTCGACTACCGGGCTCGCCTCTGAGCGCTTATCCCCCTGCGGCAGCGTTGGCGCTGGGCCCCGCCGCTCCACGCTTGCGGGCAAATCCGGCCGTTCCGCGCGGTCGGTGAAGCGGCTGTCTGCAAGTTCCGCGTCCAGCATATCGAATCTCCGGGCTACGAGAGTTTATCGAAACGATACTGTTTCGTTTAGATGCTAGATACGCCCTTTCGCGTGAGAGTCAACAACGAAACGACACGGTAACGTTCTGTTTACAGCCGAACGCCGATGCGCTATGAAGGTAGCCGAAACATCGGAGTCCAAGCCGCGAGGGGCGGAAAAGTCATGCAACAGTTGAAAGAGAAAACGCGAGGCGATGCGGCCCCGCCGCCAAGGCGCGCACGCCGTATAGGGCGGCCGCCGCTCGAACAGGCCGGCGAGGTGGAGGAGCGCATCCTCCACGCCGCGATCCAGGTGTTCCTGGAGCGGGGTTTGGAGGGCGCCAGCATCGAGTTGATCGCCGAGACCGCACGCTGCGGCAAGCCGACGATTTATGCGCGCCATGCGAACAAGGAAGCTCTGTTCGCCGCCGCGATCCAGCATCGGATCCTGGTGCGAAACGCGCGGCTGTTCGCGCACAAGCCCCTGGGCGAAACGGTCGAGGAGCGGCTCGTCGATATCGGCGAAGCCGTAATTCGCGAAAGCGTGACCGAGGAATTCGTCGGTCTGATGCGCCTGGCCGTCGCCGAGGCGCGCCGGTTTCCTGATCTCGCCACAGACGTGCATCACATGGCGAAGCAAAGGGGCGTCGAAACCATCGCCTATCTGCTGACACAAGGCGTCGATGGATGGACCTGCGAAGACGGCGATACCAAGATACGCGCCGCCGCGCGCCTGTTTGCCGAACTTATACTCATGCCCTTCCTCACCCGCGCGCTGCTGGAGGGCGTGGTGGCGCTGCAGCGGGAGATTCCGGCGATCGTTAAAAGCCGAGTGACCTTTTTTCTCGCCGGTCTCAGGAATGGAGGCTTGGATTGATGCCGGCTGCGAAGCACGCGCTTGCAGACCGTTCAGAACCCACCACTGTCACCGCAGCTCCGTAACTCGCCGTGAACAATGCAGAAATCGAAAATATGCATGTATCGCGGTAAAACCGTTCCGGTCGTCGTCTTGACCCAGCCGCAATGACGTAGCAATGACCCTGATGGGAACAGTAATACCGATGTGACGAGGTCGGTCTTGGACGATGTCTGGAGATGGGTTGACCCGCGTCGATGGTTCGCGAACGGATCCGAGACGTTGATTCCTGATGACTTTGGGCAGCGCGACGCGGACGACCAGTCGAAACAGGCTCGCGAAACCGCGCGCAGCAAAGTCCCGGTCGTATGGATGCTCGGGAAGACGGGTTCCGGCAAATCGTCAATCGTGCGCGCGCTCACGTTGGCGACCGACGTCGAGATCGGC
>Ga0302157_10007948_pt1 | contig 10547 bp, 10 predicted proteins | sample I_Bog_N3_3_FD_193502 | JGI IMG/M metagenome (GOLD analysis project Ga0302157, IMG submission 193502) | Peat permafrost microbial communities from Stordalen Mire near Abisko, Sweden - I_Bog_N3_3 | ecosystem: Environmental > Terrestrial > Soil > Wetlands > Peat | place: Sweden: Abisko, Stordalen...
GGTTACTTTCGGGATGATCTGCCCATGATCGCCTCGCTCGGCGCGGCGAGCGGCTACATTTCCGTGATGGTGCTCGCGCTCTATATCCAGGATCAGACGACGACCGCACTCTACCGGCACCCGAAGCTGATCTGGTTCGCCTGCCCGCTCCTGCTCTTCTGGATCGGGCGCACTTGGATGCTCACGCACCGCGGCGAGATGAGCGAGGATCCGGTCGTGTTCGCGATCACCGACCGCACCAGCATCGTGGTCGCCGTGCTGTTCGGACTCATTTTCGCGCTCGCCGCCTGATCCGGATCTTCGCGATGAGTCGGCACTTGAGCAGCTGGGGCCGATTCCCGGATTTTCCGCAGGTCGAGCACCGCGCGGATTGGCGGGCGCAGCTGCCGCAGTGCCTCGCGCGATTGCATGAGCGTGTGGGCACCACGCTCGTGTACGGCAACGGGCGCAGCTACGGCGACTCGTGTCTCGCGGCCAGCGACAACGTGATCGGCACGATCGCCTTGGATCGATTCGTCGAGGCCGATTGGGTTGACGGCCGCATCATCGTCGAAGCCGGCGTCACGCTCGGCCAGATCCTCGAGCTTGCCGTGCCGCGGGGCTGGTTCCTGCCTGTCGTGCCGGGTACTCAATACGTGACCGTCGGCGGCGCCGTGGCCAACGACATCCATGGCAAGAATCATCACGTGCGCGGTACGTTCGGCCGTCATGTCGTGAGTTTCGGCCTGTTGCGCTCGGACCGCGGTATCTTGCGCTGTTCGCCGCAGGAGAACGCCGACCTCTTCGCCGCCACGATCGGCGGTCTCGGGCTGTCGGGTGTCATCGAATGGATCGAACTGCGGTTGATGCCCGTGCCCGGCGGCGAACTGACGGTGACCGAGCAGCGCTTCACGTCGATCGCCGATTTTTTCGCCCTGTCGAACGAGCTCGATGCGGGCCACGAGTATGCCGTTTCGTGGATCGACTGCCTCGCGCGCGGCGCTTCCGCGGGTCGCGGCGTTTACGCCGTCGGCAGGCATTCGGCATCGACGGGCATCGCGATGCCACGGCGCAATCGGCTGCGCATTCCCCTCACGCCACCCGTTTCGTGCGTCAACGGCCTGACGCTGCGCGCCTTCAATCTCATTTACTACCGCGCGCGCCGGGCCGGCCGGTCGATTCGAAACGTCGCCTTCGAGCCGTTTTTCTTTCCCCTGGACCGCATACTCGAGTGGAACCGCCTCTATGGTCCGCGCGGCTTCCAGCAATTCCAGTGCGTGTTGCCCGAGGCCTCGGCCGAGGCCGCCTGCCGCGAACTGCTGGCCGCGATCGGGGCTTCCGGGCGCGGCTCCTTTCTCGCCGTCATGAAGCGCTGCGGCGTATTGGAGTCGCCGGGGCTCATGTCCTTTCCCCTGCCGGGCGTCTCACTCGCCCTCGACTTTCCGCAGCACGCTGAACTCGCTCTGTCGCTGTTTCCGAGGCTCGACGCGATCGTGCGCGCAGCCGCGGGGCGCTTCTATCCGGCGAAGGACGCGCACATGAATGCGGCCGATTTTCAACGCCAATACCCCGGCTGGACGCGCGTCGAGGCCTTGCGTGATCCGGCGCTCGACTCGCGCTTTTGGCAGCGGGTCACGCGCGCATGAAACGCATCATGATTCTCGGCGCGACCTCGGCGATCGCGACCGCCTGCGCACGGCTCTGGGCCGCCGACGGCGGCCGCTTCTTCCTGGTTGGACGCGACGCGGAAAAACTGTGGCAAGTGGCGGCCGATCTGAGCGCGCGCGGTGCGTCCGAGGCGCACGTGCACGTGCTGGATCTGACCCGGGTCGCCGACCATCACACGCTGTTCGAGCATGGCTTTGCGGCGCTCGGAGCCGTCGACATCGCACTCCTCGCGCACGGAATTTTGTCCGACCAGGCTCTGTGCCAGAGCGATGTCGGCGCCGCGGTCCGGGAGTTCGAAACCAACGCGACCTCGGTGATCGCTCTGCTCACGGAACTTGGAGTTCGCCTTTCGGCCGCGCGTGCAGGCACGATCGCGGTGATTTCCTCGGTCGCAGGCGACCGCGGGCGTGCTTCGAACTACCCCTATGGCGCGGCCAAGGCGGCCGTGACGGCATTCAGCGCGGGCCTGCGTGCACGCCTCTACCCGGTCGGCGTGCACGTCCTGACGATCAAACCCGGCCCCGTGGCGACACCAATGACCGCCGGCATGCGCCTGCCGGGATTGCTGGTGGCGACGCCCGAACAAGTCGCCCGCGACATCGTGGGCGCCGTGCGCGCCGGCAAGGGTACGCTGTACACGCCGTGGTTCTGGCGACCGATCATGGTTATCATCCGCGCCATGCCAGAAGCCATCCTCCGCCGGTTGCCGCTATGAAGATCGTGTTACCCGGCGGCGCCGGCCTCGTGGGCCAGAATCTCGTCGTGCACCTGAAGCGCGCCGGATTCACCCGGCTCGTCGTGCTCGACAAGCACCGGGCGAATCTTGACGTGCTGCGCCGGCTGCATCCCGACATCACGGCCGAATACGCCGATCTCGCCGAGGCGGGCGACTGGCAGAACCACTTCGTCGGCGCCGACGCGGCCGTCCTCCTCCATGCTCAAATCGGCCATCTCGAAGCCGCCCCCTTCGTGCGCAACAACGTGACCGCTACGGAGCGCCTCCTCGAGGTCATCGAGCGGAATCGAACGCCCTATACGGTGCACGTGAGTTCCTCGGTGGTCGAGTCGGTCGCCGACGATCACTACACGAATACCAAGCGCGCGCAGGAACGGCTCGTGATCGCAAGCGGAATTCCGTGCGTCGTGCTGCGGCCGACCCTGATGTTCGGCTGGTTCGACCGCAAACATCTTGGGTGGCTCGCACGCTTCATGCGCAAGGTGCCGCTGTTTCCGATTCCCGGCGACGGGCGCTATTTGCGACAACCGCTGTATGCGGGCGATTTGTGCCGCATCATCGTGAGCTGCATCAAAAAGCCGGTTACGGCGCGGACCTTCAACATCACGGGCCTCGAACGGATGGACTATATCGATATCATTCGCGCGATCCGTCGCACGGTGGGCGCAAGGACGGCTCTCGTGAAGATTCCCGTCGGACTGTTCGCCGCTCTGCTCAAGGTATGGGCCGCGTTCGACAAGGATCCGCCGTTCACGGCCGATCAGTTGCACGCGCTGATAGCGCACGACGAATTCGAGGTCATCGACTGGCCCGGAATGTTCGGCGTGCGAGCCACGCCGTTTGCCGCGGCTCTCGAGGAGACCTTCCGCGACCCCACTTACGGCGGCGTGGTGCTCGAGTTCTGAGGAACGCCCGGCTCCGGGTCAATCGACATGTTCACGTCCAAATTCATTCAGATTTATCTCGATCCGCTGCTGGAAGCGGCTTTCGTCGGCTCGATGATCTATGGAATCTTCGCGGCGCGCGCCGCTCGCGGCACGCAGGGAGGCAGCTTCGATGCGGCCGGCGTTTTGGTCACCCGCGCCGCAACCGCGACGTTGCTGCTGCTGTCGGCGCTCGTCGTGGCGTACCTGTTCGCACCGGCATACCTCGACCATGTGGAGGCCGAATCCGCCTCTCTGGCGTGGCTCGGCTTGCATGGGCTTCCCCTGTATCCGCCGCTCGACGGGCAACATGACCTCTACGGCACCGTCTACGGCCCGCTGCTGTTCGAACTCAACGCGCTGCCCTTGCTGCTCGTGCCGTCCATCCAGGCGTCGAAATTCGCAGGCGTCGCGGCCTTCTTCCTCGGCTTGGCCTTCACTTATGCAGCACTCGCGCGCTCACGCAATCCGGCGCTGTTCAGGCCGCTGTTCCTGCTCGCGGCGCTCTTCGCCTTTCATAGTGATCTCGTCTTCACGAACCGCGCCGAACCGTTCCTGTTCGCCATCGGCGCCGCGGCGGCGTGGTTGCGCCCGGATCACGCCCTCTCGAGGGGAGACTGCATCCGCTCCGCGTTGACGCTCGGTCTGCTCGCGGGATTCGCCTCCGCGCTGAAACTCCATGGATTCCTGTACGTCGTGCCGGCGGCGTCGGCATTGCTCGCCTCGGAGCGCGGCGGCCGCTCCTCCCTGGTCGTTTTGGTGACGGGCTGCATCGCCGCCGCAGCCGGGTTCTTGATGCCGTTTGCCTATCCGGCCGCCTCCCTCCCGGGATTCATCGCCTACAACACGATGACGCTGCATCATGCGTTCTCCCTGAAGCTTCTGTTCCTCAACGGCTTGCTCGCGCTCTCGCTTGCCGCCGGCGGATTGCTGCTCCAGCGCCGGTCGCGCCAGGTGCCGGGTGGAGCGGACCGCGTGTTTTGCGTGGCGCTCGCGGTTGCATTCGCGCTGGTCGCTTTGCTCGCGAGCAAGACCGGCGCCGGCGCGCACCACCTTCTGCCCTTCATCCCCTCCCTATTCGTCGCGTATGGACTGCTGCTCGCCGGCGGGAAAATCGGGGAGCCGTCGCCGGTCGGTGCCGCGGCGCGGGCTGCCCGCGCGGCCGCGGCCGGTGCCGGTCCCGGGGCCGCACGCTGGCTGCTCGGAGCCGGGCTTTGCACTTTCGGCGTGATTGCCGTGCACCAGGGGTCGGCGGTTGCCTCCCTGTGGGTCGATGCGGCGCGCGATCGCGAGCGTGCGGCCGAGTTGCTCGAACTGTCGGCACGCTTTCCTGCGGCCGTCGTGGGTGTCACCGACAACGACAACTACGCGAGCTCGCTGCTCTACCCGCTGATCGTGTTCCGGCAGAGCGGGCTGCGTTTCGATACCGCCGCCTGGATGGACATGCAGTTTGCCGGCGTCCGCGAGGAGGCCGTACTCGATCTGCTCAAAGGATGCCGCGTGCCGGCGTGGATACTGCCGCGCGACGGCGCCCCGTTTTCGATGCCGAGCTGGTATTCGCGCGGTCCGCTGTTTTCGCAGGACTTCAGCGGCACGTTTCTCGCCGACTACCGCCTCACGGACCGACGCGAATTCTATTCGGTCTGGACCTGCCGCGCGACCGCATGACCCGGGACTACGCGGATTACCGTCGGTTCAAGGGCTGGGATGCGCTGTTCGCACCGACTCCGCGCCAGGCGCTGCTGTTCGAAACGGAGTTCGGCCGCTTCTTCGGCGGGGGCGGCGGATACCTCATCGACGTCGGCTTCGGCAGCGGAGCGTTCCTCGAATGGGCGCGGCGTAGGGGTGCCTCCGTTGCCGGCACGGAGATCCAGCCGGATCTGATGCTCGCCGCGGCCGATCGGGGGATCCGCGCCGCGCCGAACCTGTGCGGCTTCGAGAGCCATTGCGCCGACATCGTGACCGCGTTCGACGTCCTCGAGCACCTGCCGATCAGCGGCATCGATGAGCTGCTCGCGCAGGTCGCGCGCGTGCTCAAGACCGGCGGAACATTCATCGCCCGTTTTCCCAATTGCCAGAGTCCCGCCGGCCTCATCGACCAGTTCGGCGATGCGACGCACGTGACGATGCTCTCCGCGCCCATCGTTTCCCACTGCCTGTCGTGCGCAGGCTTCGTGGACATCGTCTCGGCGGAGGCTCTCAACGACGGCGACGTCGGGCTCACCGTGTTCGAAACGGCGGCCAACTTCCTCAAACGGAAGGCGCGCCGGGTCACGCGACTCGCGTACCGCCTGGCGTTCGGCTCGGGCAATGCACTGCTGTCGGCCAACGTGCTGGTCGTCGCAACATCACCCGCGCATGCAAACGAGAGCGACGAGCAGGGCGCCGGCCAGGTGAATTAGGATCTGCAGAGGCGCGATCCAGCGGTCCTCGGCCAGGGATTTACGCACGGCGAGCAGCATCACGATCGAATGCAGGATCGTGCGGCCCGACAGGACGACGGCCACCATCACGAGGGAATGGGCCCGCATGACCAGAATCAGGGCGACGATGAAAAACGGCAGGATGCTGAGCTGCACCTTCGGATCGAAATCCGCCCGATCGGCGGCGATCATGACGCCGGTCGACAGGTAGGTGACGCCGCTGAAGGACAGGCCGATCAGCATGATCTGGGCGATGCGTCCCGATTGCAGCGTGAAATTTCGCGACAGCCACAGTTCGAGGAAAAAAGGCGCAGCGATCGCGCCCAGGAGCAGCGCCGCGCCGAATGCGCTCATGACGAGCGCCGTCGTCCGGTAGACGCGGCGTCGCACGCTCGTGTCCTCGTGCGTACCGAGATTCAGGTACGGAAACGCCACGCGGTTGATGATCGCCGGAAAGATCATGAGGCGCAGCAGGAACTCGAGCGGCAGCGCGTAGGCCACGATCTCGGCGAGCTTGAAATAGAACGGCAGCAGAAACCGATCCGAGTAGAGCAATGCGGGATTGATGATCGTCGAATAGGCGATCCACGAGCCCACCGACCAGAGCCGCCGTGTCTCCGCGGTCGAACAGCGGAAATCCCTCGGCCGCATGCCGTGATGGGAGCCGATGCGAACAAGCATTGCGCCCATCACGCCTCCCCGCGTCGCGACGGTGCCGATGACGATCGCGTCGATGCCGAAACCGTTCGCGGCGCAGGCGAGCGGAATCAGGAACTGCGCCAGTCCGCCGATCAGGGATAGCGCGCTCACGAACTGAAAATCGCGCTTCGCCTCCAGCGTTGCGCGGCAAGACACCGTGAAGGAAAGCATGGGAACGGAGAGGAGAAAAATCGCGAAGGTGAGCCAGTGTTCGTGCCAGATCATTTCCCGGTTCGTCTCGTCGGGCAGAAGTGCCGCACCGAGCAGGAACGCGAGCGCCAGCAGCGCCCCGATGAGCAGTTGCAAGGCGAAGGCGGCCGCCGCGAGGCGCGCCTCCTGCGCATCGATGCTGCGCCGGCCGCTGGCGGCGAGCAGCTTGGTCAGCGTCTGGCTGATGCCGAAATCGAAGTTGGTCAGAAACGTGAGCACGGCCCAAAACAGGGTCAGCAGACCAAAGTCGCGCGTTCCGAGCAGGCGCAAGGTCGGCGGCGTCGCGAACAGGCCGACCAGCAGGGTCACGCCCGTGCCGGCGAGATAGCTGAACGAGGCCAGGAAAACTCGAGTCTGCTCGAACCGGCCCGTATTGCGCGCCGTCAAGCCCCCAGGACCTGCTCGTAAACCGCCGCCGTTCGCTCGGCCACGGCCCGCCACGAGTATCCCGGCGTGCTCGCGAGGCCACGCTCCACGCTTTCCTGCACCCACGCGGCGCCGTCGAGCACGTCGGTGATTCTGCCGGCCAGATCGATCGACGAATTGGCGTCGAACAACTGGCGCTCATCGACGCACAATTCGGTCAGCGACGAGTTGTTGGCAATGAGTGCCGGACAGGACGCCAGATACGCCTCGATGATCGGAATCCCGAATCCCTCGTACAGCGAAGGCAGTATCAGCGCGGCGGCATGGCGCAACAGGGTCCACTTTTGGGCATCGGAGACGAAGCCGAGATGATGGAAACGCGTGCCGAGCGCTGTGTGACATTCGGTCAAGATCGCCCGCGATTCGGAATTCGCGTGCCCGGCGACCACGAACAGGACGTCCTGATGGGCGTCATTGAGGAGCCGCAGCGCCGCCGCGATGAGTCCGATGTTCTTGCGGGACTGCAGGTTGCCGACGTAGAGCACGAAACGCTTTCCTTCGAGACCTCGGCTGCTCAGGAACTCGGGGTCGAGTTCGCCGCTCAGGGGCGCGACACCGCAAGGGATCACGGTGATTCGTTCTGCGTCCATGCCGGTATATTCCACGATCTTCCGCTTCGTGTACTGCGAGACCGAGATCACGCGGGCCGCTTCGCGACACTGGCGCCGGAGATTGCGCGCGGAGAAGAACCGATTGCGCCGATTCACGTATTCCGGTCGATCCACGGGGATCACGTCGTGGATCGTCACGACTTTTCTGGCCCGGCCGCCGGAATAGGCGTTCGCGAAGTAGGTCTCGTGCACGAGGTCGAAGCGGCCTCTGACGAGAAATGGCGTCAGCACCGGCGCGAATTCGAGACCGAACATGAGCGCCTTGTGGGTTACCCTCGCGACCGAAGGCAATCTGAGGCGGTCGAGCTTACGCAATGCCTCATTGTTCGATCGCGTTCCGCAGTACAAGCCGTCGAAGACGAACGGGCCCATTCGTGCCGTGAGAGCCTCGATCAAATGCACGCAGTACGACGCGACCCCGGAGAGCGGGGTTCGGACGGGACGAAGGTCGAACAGGACGTGGTGCACTTCGTCAGCCGGGCGCCGGGCGGCTATCGAAGCGCGGGCGGCAGCCCGTGTTCCTGGGTCTTACCCCGCAATCCAATGCCGATCTCCAAGCGCCATATCGTTGGCCGCGCAGTCTCGCAGATCGACGCCGCGCTCGCAAGTTACTGAGCCGGCGGGAAAAGGTTCATATCCAACCAAATGCGACCGCGGCCAGCAGGACGAGATTGTCTGCGGGGCGCCGGCGGCCGCCATGCACGCAGAATCTCAGCATGCGCGCTTTGCGCCGCAAACCCCGCTTCGACCCCAGCAGTTCGTTCCAGGCCGCAACAGCGGGTTCGCCCGGCGCCGCGGCGAGGCATAATCCGGCGATCACCGCGACCTGCCGAGCATACCAACCGCCCCGGATGAGAGCCAGGCGCCGGCCGATTCCCGCCGACCCGGCACGCGCCCCCGTGTCGTTGCCCGCGTGCTGCCGGTAGAGAACCCCTGACCAGTCGTCGAACACCCAGGAAAGGCCCCAGGCACGCGACACGGCGTAGGTGGCCCAATCGTGATAGTGAAGCCCGGAGGTTTGGGCCGCATGGTCGATGAAAAACTGCCGGATCCTTCCGTAGAAACCGGATCGGAGCACGAAACTGCAGCCCTGTCCGGCACCCTCAAAGAGAAAGTCCGAAGGCGTCTGGCGCTTCGTCTGAGCCAGCAGCACCTCCCGGCCGTCCGGCCAAAAGGCGGTGACCGCGCACGAATAGCCGGCCTGATCGCGCCCCTGGAGTGCACCGCAGGCTCGCGCCAGCTTCCTGGGCTTCCAAATGTCGTCCTGATCGGCGAACGCGACGAAATCGTATTCGGCTGCAGGATTTGCTCGGATCAGCCTGAGAAAATTCTGCGCCGCCGAGCCGGAGCCCATCGCCGGACGATCCAGTCGGATCCGGCCCGTTTCGAGGAGAGGGCGGAGGCTCTCGAGCGTGTCGTCGGTGGAACCGTCATCGCCCACGCACAGGTCGGCATGTACGTCTCTTTGCTCGAGGATCGAGTCGACCTGTTCGCGGATCCATCGGGATCCATTGAAGGCCGCCAATAGAACGAGGACCTTCGGACGGGTCCGAGTCAATAAGCGCCGCTTCTCGCGAAGACGACCGGCACCGTCTTCAACAGGATGTAAAAGTCCAGCAGCGTGCTGCGCGAACGCACGTAGCAGACGTCGAGAGCGACGCGGCGCCGATAGTCAGTGTCGTTGCGGCCCGAGATCTGCCACAGGCCCGTGATTCCCGGACGCGCCGAGAGGAAGGTCGCCGCGTGGTTGCCGTAACGTCCGAGCTCGTCCGGGACGACCGGCCGCGGACCGACGAGGCTCATCTCCCCGCGCAGCACGTTCCACAGTTGCGGCAGCTCATCGAGACTCGTCTTGCGCAGGAATTTACCGAGACGCGTGACCCTGGGATCATCGCGCAGCTTATGGTCCCGCAACCACTCTTCCTTGATCTCGCGGTTGCTGTTGAGCAGGTTCTGCAGGACCTGATCGGCATTCGGCACCATCGTCCGAAATTTCATGCAGTCGAAAGTCTTGCCGCTCTGGCCCACGCGGCGATGCCGGAACAGCGCCGATTCGCCCGACGAGCAGGCGCACAACACGATGACGAGGATCAGCGGGGAGAGCAGAAGAAAAACCAAGACCGCTCCGACGATGTCGAGGATCCGCTTGCTGAGGTAATAGAACGAACCGTCGTCGGCGTGTTTGGATGCGATGCCGGCGACGTAGCGGGGATCGTAGCCGCTGCGGGCGACCGAAACGATGTGAAGGTTCCCGTGCTTGGTGGAGTCGGGTAGTGGGGCGACAGCCTCAGAATCCAGGGTCTCGCTGTGTTGTGGCTCGCCGTCGGTAACTAGTCGCTTTTTCGAGAGGCTTGCGTAGCCTTTGTGCATCACGTCCGTCCTTGCGTCGCCCAACATATCGTGCGTCACCCGAAGAGGGCGACCCCTTCACGGACCACCTCCCTTGCATAATATCTATAACAATCGTCGACTACCATATGAGCCGGTAATCGGATTGAAAAAAACAACGACTTGTCAGCTAACGGTGCCACAGCTTGAAGCGTTGACGCCTGATTCTGAAGAATCGTTAATTCTCGGGCGGCCAAGTGTTCTGATTTGTAGCTTTTCGTTGGAATCGGCAGTTCTTTCAAGCCCGGTTGCAACGCGCTGTTGCGAACGAGCATCAAGTCGTTTCGACGGTCGCTGATGGGCGAGTGGACTAGAATGACCGGCATTGGAGGATGAAATTGACGAAAACGGCGCTGATCACGGGAATAACGGGCCAGGATGGCGCCTACCTCGCAGAATTGCTGCTGGCAAAAGGGTATTCGGTCCACGGCGTCAAACGCCGTGCTTCGTCGTTCAATACCGATCGGATCGACCACCTGTATCA
>Ga0302157_10007949_pt1 | contig 10547 bp, 8 predicted proteins | sample I_Bog_N3_3_FD_193502 | JGI IMG/M metagenome (GOLD analysis project Ga0302157, IMG submission 193502) | Peat permafrost microbial communities from Stordalen Mire near Abisko, Sweden - I_Bog_N3_3 | ecosystem: Environmental > Terrestrial > Soil > Wetlands > Peat | place: Sweden: Abisko, Stordalen...
GATATAGCCTTCCGTCCAGATCCAGCCCTGCAATGTCTTCAACGGCTGTGTCTGGACGCCGTCGGCCTGCCAAGCCTCCAGCGCGGCGATCGGATCGCCGCCGGAAAGCTGGCGCGCCTCTTCGAGGACGGCGGCGACGGCGGGCAGGAAGCGGCGGCTGACGGCATAGCCGCGCAACCGCGCCGCGGCATAGGGGAGCAGGACGTTCTCGACGAAGTCGGACGGGCAGATCGTGCCCTCGACGTCGACGAGCACGACGCCGGCGTCGTAGACGAGCTTATCAGCCGCCTCGTCGAGCTCCCGAAGTTGCACGGCGCCGCTCACGCCGCTTTTTCATAGCGCGGAAAGGCGTCGGAGATCGCGTCGCCGGTGAAATTGGCGGCCCAGCCCTCTGTCGTGGTGAATACGCGGATGCAGGTGAAATCGGCCTGCTCGCCGCCGTCGAACCAATGCGTCACGCCCTTGGGGACAGAGAGCAGGTCGCCGGCCTCGCCGATCAATTCAATCACCCGGTCGTCGATATGGATGAAGAAGGCGCCGGTTCCCTCGACGAAATAGCGCACTTCGTCGTCGTCGTGGGTGTGTTCGCTGAGGAATTTTGCGCGCAGCTCCGGCCATTTGGGATTGCCGGGCTTGATCGACACCACGTCGGCGGACCGATAGCCGCGCTGCGCCTTCAGGCGGTCGATTTCGGGCGTGTAGGCGGCGAGGATTTCCTCTTGGTCGGCGCCGGCTTTGAGTTCGTGCGAGGCGCCCCAGCGCTCGATATGCGCGCCGATGGCTTGCACTTCGCGCTGGATCGTCGCGAAGTCGCGGGTGGCAAAGAGGATGTTTTGAGGACTGGCCGCGGAATAGACGATCAACTGAGTCATGGACGAAAACTCCGGTAGCTGAGGATCTGCTGGAACAGGGTTTCCAACGCTTCGAGATGGCGCCACGCCTCGCGGGCGTCGCGCCCCCAGGCATAGAGCCCGTGGCCGGCGAGCAGATAGCCGGGCGCTCGCGTCAGAGGCGCGACCGGCGCTTCGGCGAGCCGCCGGGCGACGCGCTCGGCGAGCGCGCTCACGTCCTGGTCGTTGGCGAATATGGGAACTTCCAGCGCCGCCTCGTGCGTGGTCACGCCACGCAAGGCCTTTTGCAGTTCCCAGCCTTCGAGTCGGACCGCGCCTACTTCAGCTTGGGCGCGGCCGACGACCACGGCGCCGAGCGAATGGACATGGAGGACGGCGCCGATATCCGGATGATCGCGATAGAGTCGCAGGTGCAATTCGGCTTCCGCCGACGAACCCGGCCGCAGCGGCGCATCGAGGTCTTGAAACCAAATGTCGTTCGGCGTCAGCGCGCCCTTGTCGGCGCCGCTGCGGGTGATGGCGATCTGCCGCGCATTGACGCGCGCGGAAAAATTGCCGGCGGTGGCGGGAACCCAGCCGCGCGCCTCCGCCTGCGCGCCCGCCTGAATGACGTCTGCAACCGCCGGAGCGGGCGCGGGGCTCGAGGGGAAGGGGGCGTTCATAGGGCGAAGCTCGGCTCAGGTCGGACGCACTCTGGGGCTAAGTATAATTATGTCCATGGTTATAATCAACATAATCTGACCCGTCAACACGCACCAAGAAGGAACTCGCTTGCCGAGCTCTTGGTCGAGGGGGCGTCTTTTGGGGGCGGCCTTGCTTCGTCGCCACGGATGGTTTGGCCGCGGTCGCCGCGAGCCGCCCAGCTGGGAGAAACAGCCGCCTCGTCGCGAGCGCCCGGGGCTATTGGGTCCGAAGTCCGCTCCTCACCCGTACGCCGTCGTCATCGACATGCGCGCGTCTGTTGGGCTCAATAACCCGTCATCTCCAAATAGCCTTTCCCCTCGTGCGTGCCGTGAAATGCGATGGGGCCTTCCCAGTAAGGGAAGCGGGTCGGCATCCAACTGGCGGGGTTCAGCGGCGCCGTTTCGACGTCGACGCCGCGGCTCTTCACCTGGAGCTTCCATCGGACCGGAACAACGCGACCCGCGACCGGCGTCTGCGACAGCGGCGTGAGCGCAATGTCGTTGCGATCGAGCGCCTGCGAGGCGCCGCCGGCGTCGATCCAGGTCCCGGCGAGGAAGTCGCCTGAGGTCTCGTCTCTCAGCCGAAACACCATCAACTTCTCGCCCTTCGCAAAATGCAACGAGAACCAGTCCCAACCCTTTTGCGTCGCGGCCAAAGGTTGACTGCTCCATTCCCGATCCATCCACGCCATACCCGACAGCTCGACCTCCTTTCCATGCAGGACGAGGACGCCGTCGATCTTGAAGAACGGCTGGCTGAAATAGTAGGAGGCGCGCCCGTCGTCGGATTTGCGGCTGAAACCGTTGTCGCCCTGGAGAACGAAAGGCTTATCGGCGGCGAGATCGAACGCATAGCGAAAGCCCGGCCCGCCGGCCGAGATTTTTGCGCGAGAGAGCCCGTCTGGACCCGCGGCAAAACTCCAGTCGTCGATCCAGGCGCGAAACGGCTCAGCGGTCGCGCCGGCTTGTCCGACGCCGCCGCGGGCGAAGGTTTCCGTGGTGAGTTGCTCCGTCGCGCTGGTCACCGCCGCGTGCCCCATCCAGATCGTCTGGTTGGCAAAACCCGGGCGCTCGTCGTGCGGCGCGCCGGCCTGACGGAACAGCGTCCATTGCACGCCGTAGGCGACGCCGGATGGGTCCTCGAGATTGGCCGTCAGATACCACCATTCGGTGCGAAAACCGGGATGCGCGCCCAGATCTCGCGGGAAGACCAACGGCGTTCCCGGGCTCGCCTGCTCAAAACCCGCGGCGTCTGCGCCCAGCCCCGCAAAGCCTTTTTCGACCCCTTGGGCGAAGGCGCTCGGCGTCGCGAGGCAGGCGAGCGTGGCGAGGACGATCGACACGGCCAGTCTGAGGAGCGGCGGCGTCCACGCCGCCGACGGCGGAGACGGAAGGCTCGCGCAGTTCGGCGGCGTGGACGCCGCCGCTTCCAACGTTGGCGCCTTTGGGCAACCCTGTTCAGCGCTCATTGGCGAACACCCTCGCCAGTTGCGCCGGCGTGGTTCGGGCGAAACGGAGGATCGGCGCCATCGCGGCGAGTCCCGCTGTCAGCAGCGCCAGAATAAGGATTTCCAACCACTGTGCTGGGAAAACATAGAACGGCAGCCGCCAGCCGAACGCCTGCACGTTGACCACCGCCACCAGACACCACGCCAGGGCGAGCCCGAGCGGCAAGGCGATGACGGCAGTCGCGGCGGTGAGCGTCAGGATCCTCAGCAATTCGAGTTGCGCCAGACGACGACGCGGCGCGCCGGTCGCCCAGACAGGGGCGACCTGCGCCAGACGGGCGTCGCCGAGCGTCGTCAGACTCGCCAGCAAAGCGATGGCGGAGACGATGAGGGTGAGCGTGTTGAGCGCCGCCGTCACCGCAAACGTGTGCTCGAAAATACGTGTCGACATCTTCTTGACGGCGGCCTGATCGGCGATGCGGACGATTTGCCCGCCGAATTGGCTCTGCATCGCCGCGATCAATTGCGCAACCGCGTTCGGCGCGACGCGCAAGCCAAACGTCAGGCGCGGCGCGTCGGGCCAGTGGCGCGTCAGCGCATCGATGTCGACGCGCAATTGTCCCTTAGGATTGCCGTAATCGGCGAAGACGCCGACGATCCTTACCCGCCAGATCCGGTCCGCCGCGGGGATGTCGAGACTTGACCCGAGGCCGAGACCGAGGCGGCGCGCCAGCTGTTCGCTGACCAGCGCGCTGTCGCCGCGCTTTATCTCGTCCCAGGCCTCGGCCGACCGGGCGAGCATCGGGAAATGGGTCCGGTAGGTCTCATGCGAGGTCATGCCGACGACCTGGGTTGGCAAGTCGGCCAGCCGGATTGTCGTTCTCGCCGCCGGCAGCACCGCCAGGACGTCCGGCCGCGTCGCCAGCCAGGATGCGATGCGCTGGGCTTCGTCCGCGCCCGCCGCCTCGAAATAGACTTCTTCGGCCAGCCGTCCGTCCAGCCAGGAGGTGAAAGTCTGGCGAAAGCCCTCGACCATGCCGCCGACGCCGACGTTGGTCGCCAGAGCCAGCAGCAGCGCCGTCAAAGCCAGCGACAGCCCGGGAAGCTGCTGGCGGCTGTCCGCCCAGAACCATTGCGCAAGTGGCGCGCTCGCAAAGCTCTCGCCGAGGCGCAAGCCGCCGGCGAGCAGAATCGGCGCCAGAAGCGCGCCGCCCAGCAGCAGGCCGGCGAGCACCGCGAAACCGGAATAGAGGTTTTGACCCCAGACATACGCCGCCAGCGACGCGGCGAAGGCTGCCAGCGCAAACAGCGCCCGGAGCCGCAGCAAGCGTTGCTGCGCCTGCCGCCATGCGAAGGGTTGCGCGGCGGCCAGCACCGGCAGCCGCAGCGTTCTGGCAAGGCCGCCCGCCGCCGCGACGAGCGAGCCGAGCAGCGCGATGCCGAGACCCGACAGCTCCCATGTCCAATCGAGCGTCAGCCGTCCCGCCACCTGCGCGCCGTACAGCGCGTCGAGACTGGCGGCGACATTGGGCAGCAGCGCGGAGGCGAGCCCGTAACCGGCGGCGACGCCCGCGCTCCCGGCGGTCAGCGCCAGCAGCGCCAGTTCGCTCAACATCGCGGCGACGAGCGTGCGCGCGGACACGCCGACCGCGCGCATCGTTCGCACCATCGGCAATCGCTGTTCGAAGGCCAATCCGTAAGCCGCGTGAACGATGAACAACCCGACGAGGCAGGAGAGCGCTGCGAAAGCGGTGAGGTTGAGATGGAAGCTTTCGGTCAGCCTCCGCAGGTCGGCCTCTTCTTCCCCCGGCGGGCGAAGCCGCAGCGCGCCGCCCGCCACACTCGCCAGCGGCGGCGTCTCGACGTCGGGCTGAGGTTGCAGAATCAGTCGCGAAAGCTGTTCGGGCCGGTCGAGCAGCGCTTGCGCGATGCCGATATCGACTACCAGCAGCCCGGGCGGCGTCCCCAAGCTCGAGCGGATCGGTGGCAGCGTCTTGCCGCCATCGACGGCGACGGCAGCGCCTTCCGCCGCCCCGAGATCGCGCAGGGTTTCCGGCGCGGCGAAGGTCTCGCCCGGCGGCGCGGAAAAAGCGCCGAAACTGTCGTCGCCGGCGACGCCGCCCAAATCAACGCCATGCGGCAGGCTCAGCGGCTCGATCCCGATCAATGGGTAGGGCAAGCCGCGAATCCAGATCGTGGCTTCGAGGACGGGCGAGACCTTCCAACCGGCCAGCCGCAGCTTGACGAACAGATCCTGCGAAATCGCGCCGCCGCTCGCCGGGATCAGGCTCTGCGCGCCGCCGCCGGCAAACACCGAAGCGGCGCGGTCATAACTCTGGCGCGCATGCGCGTTCAGCGCCTGGACCCCGCTCCACAGCGCCGTGGCGATCGCCAGCCCGACGAACAGCGCGGCGAATTGGGCCGGGCGTCGGCGCCAATGGCTGAGCAGCGTGACGAGCGTCCAGATGACGGGTTTCACGGCTTTTCGATCGCTCCCGCATGCAATCGGACCTGCCGTTCGAGTCGGGCCGCGAGCCGTTGGCTGTGCGTCGCCATCAGGAACGCGCAACCCGTCGCGGCGACGACTTCGAGCGCGAGCGTCAGAAAATCGTCGGCCGTAGCTTCGTCGAGATTGCCGGTGGGCTCGTCCGCCAGCAGCAGACGCGGACGCACCGCGAGCGCCCGCCCGATGGCGGCGCGCTGTTGCTGGCCGCCGGAAAGCTGTTCGGGATAGCGCTCCAGCAGCTTTTCCAGCCCGAGGCGACGGACCAGCTCCTGCTGCCAGACCGGATCGAACCGTCCGGCGAGGCGCGCCTGAAATGCGACATTGGCGCGGATCGTCAGACAGGGGATCAGGTTGAACTGCTGGAACACGACGGCCAGGGTTTGGCGCCGCAGCGCAGCCCGGCCAGAGTCGGAAAGCTTTGTCGCCTCGACGCCGTCGATGAAAATCTCGCCGTCTTCGGCGTCGTCCAGTCCGGCGACGAGATGCAGCAGCGTGCTCTTGCCGCTGCCGGATTCCCCCATCAGGGCGACGCTGGCGCCGACGTCGAGCGTCAGATCGACGCCCTCGAGGACGGCGATACGACCTTGCGGCGTCATATAGCTCTTTTTCAAGCCGACGACGCGCAGCAGCGACGCGTCGGCTTGGGGCTCGGCTGCGGCGCTTGGTTCCGTTTGCGTTGCGTCGGGTTTCATTCGGGGGCTTTCCGCTCGCGATCCATGGTTCTTATAGCCGAACCAAGGAATGACGATATCGCTCGTCGACATGGAGCCGCCGGGCGACCGCTCGCCCGTGAACAGTCCGAGCCGTCGCCGGCGCGCAGCAGCCGATCGCAATATCGCTCCGCGCGAGTCTCTCACGCTTATCGATTGCCGCCCAATCGCGGGCCGCCTCAGTCCGCCACGACTCGCGTTCCGGTTTCTCCGGCAAGGGCTCGGCCAATGTTTTCGGTGTTGGTTATGAGACCTTCCTTGCCGCCGGCTTCGAGATAATCGACGAGCGCCTGGATCTTGGGACCCATGCTGCCCTTGTCGAATTGATCGTCCGCATAATATCGCTTGGCTTCGCCGACCGTGATCTTGTCGAGCCATTTCTGGTTGGGCTTGTTGAAATTGATCGCAACGCGTTCGACGCCCGTCGACACCATGAAGAGATCGGCGCCGATGGCGCGAGCGAGCAGACTCGATGCGAGGTCCTTGTCGATCACCGCCTCGACGCCGCGTAGAGCGCCATCGCCATCCTCGACGACGGGAATGCCGCCGCCGCCACAGCCGATGACGACATAGCCGGCGTTGGCGAGCGCCCTGATCACATCGAGGTCGATGATTTTCTTCGGGGCCGGGGACGCCACGACGCGCCGCCAACCTCGACCGGCGTCCTCTTTGACCACCCAACCCTGCTTGGCCGCGAGCTCCTTGGCGTGGCTTTCGGTCATGTGCGAACCGATCGGTTTCGAGGGATTGGCGAAGGCAGGGTCATTGAGATCAACCAGCGTCTCCGTCACTACCGCTACAGGCTGGCGGTCCAGATTCCGCCGCCTGAACTCGTTGCGGAAGGCCTTCACGAACATATATCCGATTGCGCCCTGCAGGTCGGCGCCGGCATAGTCCATCGGCACCGGCGCGATTTCGTGAATCGACAATTCCGAACGCCTGAGGATGAAGCCCATCTGCGGGCCGTTGCCATGCGTGACGACTACATTCCAACCGGCTTCGATCATATCGCAGATATGCAACGCCGTGATCGAAGCTTCGTGGAATTGATCGGCGATCGAAAGATGATCCTTGTCGCGAATGAGAGCGTTGCCGCCTACCGCAACCACCGCGAGCTTGGGTTGGTTCGCCATTGTCCTGCGTCCTCAGTCGGGTGGAAGCTCATCTGCCAGCGCCAATACAGCTTTACCGAAACACGCGAGCGGAGCGCGGGTGATGCCGGCGCCAATCTGCCCGATCCCCGCCTCCTTGTGAGCTATCCCGGTGTTGATGATGGGACATATGCCGGTGTCAACCACGCGTCGCACGTCGATTCCCGAGGGCGTGCCGCTGAAACCCATGGCCGGCAAGGTAAGTCCGCCGTTGCGGCCGAGCGTGATATGGCCCATCTGGGCGGTGTTCGCGATGGCGTCCTCGGGAGTGCCGCCAACAAAGTTGACGATCGCCGGCGCCGCCGCCATGGCGAAGCCGCCAAGGCCGGCGGTTTCGGTTATTGCGCTATCGCCGAGATCGGGCGCAGCGTCGCTGATCGAATAACCGGGGAAGTAGAGGCCGTCGACGACCGGCGCCGGCGCCGTGAACCAGGCGTCGCCGGCGCCGCTGACGCGCACGCCGAATTCGACGCCGTTGCGCGCCATGGCCGTAACCATGCTCGACAGCGGGACTCCATGCGCAGCGTCGGTCATCGCCTTGCAGGCGGCCATGGAAACATTCAGGAAGAAGTGATCGTTGCCGGCGATGAAGTCGACGGTCTCAGCGACATCCGAACGGCTGGCGGTCGATTTGAGCAGCGCCGGCGCCAGTCGCTTGAGGAACAATGAGGTGGCGGCGACGTTCCTGTTGTGCACCTCGTCGCCCATATGCAGCGCCTGGGCGATCAGCGGTTTCAATTCGATCGGTCCGGAAATTTCGAGAGCGGCGGCGAGCGTCTTGCGCAGCGTGGTCGCCATCCAACTCAGGCGCGTCAGCACCGCCGGTCCGTTGGCGCCGAAGCGCAGCGCTTTGCCGAGCCCTTCATTGAAGTTTGAGAACGCGCGATGGCCGTGTTCGCCGTCGCGCACGATCCACACGGGCATCGACGGGCTGATAATTCCGGCCATCGGACCGACGGAGGCGTGGCTGTGACACGGTTCGAATACGATGTCGCCGCTGTCGGCGAGTTCTCGCGCGCCCGCCTCGTCCTCGGCCCAGCCTTCCCATATGACGGCCCCCACGATCGCGCCTTGCATGGGTCCGCACATCTGCTTCCAGGCAATCGGCGGTCCGGCGTGAAGCAGCATGCGTTTTCCCATGCCGGGGATGACGGACCCGGCCAGATCGACGCCTTCGAGAATCGGGTGCGAGGAAAGATAAGCGGCGTAGGCTTTGCGGTTGGCGGCCTCGACGTCCCGTTGGTTGACCAGTCTGGCCAGCGCGCGACCTGTCTCGACATTGCCGGCGGCGGGCGGGGCCCATTCGATTTGCGTGGCCGCGCCGCCCGCCTCGACGATCGAGGCGGCAAACGACGCGAGGCCGACGTTGAGAACCTGCAGCTCTTCGGTGAAGAGTTTCATTTGCCGCTCCGCTTGTTCGCTGGCGTCGGGGTCGCGCTCTCTACGATTTGCGCGGCAAGGCGGACGGCCCCGGCGTTGCTGTGGGCGAGCAACACGCCGGCACCGCGGAGCGCCGCTTCCTGCCGGGAGAGCGACTGCGGATCGGCTTCCGCGCCACAGACGAAGCCGACAAACACCAGATTGCGGCCCGCCTTGTCGGCGCCCTCACGCGCAGCCTCGATGGCGGGCGCCATCTCACTGGCGGGATCCATGTGGGAGCCATATCCGAGCACGACGTCGAGCAGGATCACCGCGGTCTCTGGGTCCGCCGCTTCCTTGGCGATGCGCTCGTTGCGCAAGCGGTGGTCGATCATCGGGTGCGGGCGCCCGCGCGTGAACACGTCGTCGCCCAGATCGATCAACGTATGGGCTTGGCTCGTCCAGACGTCGTCGAGCTTCAGCGCTGTGCCGACCGGAGTATTGGAATAGACGGGAGAAAACGCTTCGCTGAGCAGCAGCGAAGCCTCGAAGCAAAACGTGCCGCCGCTGTAGAGACCTCGGATATAGCGTTGCTCGGCGGCGAACTTCGGCGCGTCCGGAGCCGCCTCGGGCGAGCCTCGCTTCGGGCTCTGTCCTGTGGCGAGGGCCACCGCAGTATTGGCGGCGTCCTCCAGGGTGCGGGCGGCGGTCAGATTGCCTCCCTCCACCGCCTGCGGATCGACGCCGAGAAAGCAGACAACCACCGGCTTTCGCGTGGCGCGAGCCTGCGCGAGCACCCGCTCGGCGACTTCGGCCGCGGGAGGTTTGGAAATCAGCACGATGACCTTTGTCGTCGCGTCCGTCGCCAAGGCGTCGATGCCTTGCAGCATGGTGACGCCGCCGACTTCGTGACTGAGATCGTGGCCGCCGGTGCCGATGGCCTGACTGATCCCCACACCCAGCCGGTCGACCAGACAGGCGACCTGCTGCAAACCGGTGCCCGACGCCGCGACGACGCCGACGGGTCCGCGCTTGACGACGTTGGCGAAGCCGAGCGGGACGCCGTTGAGAATGGCGGTTCCGCAATCCGGCCCCATCACCAGCAATTTGTGGTCGCGGGCGTAACGTTTGAGCGCGACTTCGTCTTCGCCCGCGACGTTGTCGCTGAAGATCATGACGTTGAGACCGAGATGGAGCGCCTTCAGCGCTTCCGAAGCCGCATAATCGCCCGGCGTCGAGATCAACGCGAAATTCGCGTTCGGCGCGGCTTCGAGACCCATTTCAAGGCTGCGCGGCGGCTCGCGTCGGATCCCGGAGCCCTGCGTCGGCGGCTTTTCGTTAAAGGCGGTCTCGGCCTCCTTCAATGCGTCGGCGACCGCCGCCTCGCTCTGTCCTTCCAGCGAAATCAGCAGATCGTTGGGCCCGGCGTCGGTGTCCCCGTCGAGCAGCTTGGCCTCGCGCAGCAGGGCGAGGTTGGCCTCAGAGGCCATGATCGCGGAGGCCTGAGTCAGTCCCGGCAGTTTCGCCAGCCGCGACGACAACTGCATGAGCGAGACGGAGTCGCGATAGAAATTTCGGATGATCTTGGACGCGGTCACCATCGAGCAGGCCTTCCCAAGTGCGTGGACTCCCGAGCCGTCGCTGGTCCGGAATTGGCGGACCGGAACAAGCCTATTGACCTCTCCCGACAAACAGGCAACAATATTGTATACTAAGTTGCACGCAAAGAAGAACGCAATTTGGTGTTTCGTCAAGAGAATGATTCTTGGGGATTTTCCGAAGGGAGAAGCCGCAGTGCTTGGCCGAAGCGACAGCCTCGATCTCGCCGCCCTTGCTGAG
>Ga0302157_10007951_pt1 | contig 10545 bp, 8 predicted proteins | sample I_Bog_N3_3_FD_193502 | JGI IMG/M metagenome (GOLD analysis project Ga0302157, IMG submission 193502) | Peat permafrost microbial communities from Stordalen Mire near Abisko, Sweden - I_Bog_N3_3 | ecosystem: Environmental > Terrestrial > Soil > Wetlands > Peat | place: Sweden: Abisko, Stordalen...
GACTTGGGGCAACGGCACGTGACGCGATTCCTCGCCATCCTCGCCGCCGTTGCGCAAGCGCGCCGGGAAGAGACAGTCGAGGGCCGCGAGATCGCTGGTCTCCTCGTCCTCCCGGACGATCCAGTGGATTGCCGTGGCACTCCTGCTGCGATCCGCCGCCAGGGTCTTCACGACATGGCTCAGCGCGACGGGACGCGTCGGTCCGGAGCCGGACAGATCCATCGCGAGATGCCCGGTCTGGCGCCGGAAGACGCCCGACGGCGCCCGGTCGTCCGGATGCATCCAGCAGAAGTGGCTGGGGATCATTTCCCCGGGCAAGGCGACGCGGTCCGGGAACATGCCCGCCTGGAGCATCACCTTGTCCAGGATCGTCCGCGTCTTGTAGAACTGCGGCTCGCGCATGCACTGGAAGTAGAAGTGGATCTCGACGTCGGCCGGGACGGGCCAGAGTGCCGCATCGAACTTCATGCCGCAGCCGGATACAACATAGGTCTTTGTCATGAATTCGCTGCTCCACGCCGCGGTTGGAAACACCGCACAACGTCGAGTTGATGCCGCTTGGCGCATTTTATCCCGTATCGGCTGACATGCCGACCCGCAACCGCCGGAGTCGCGGACATTCGTCACGGCACTGAACTGCCCGGCAAAGCCGCTTCTGATGCGGCTTTCGACGCCCGGGCGCCCCATCAATATGGAACCATCCCGCGTTGGGGTGGCCGCACCTGCCAGATGCCGGCGAGCCAGCGCATTCCCGCAGATCGCCCGGTTCACCCCGACTCCTGCCATGCGCTCCTTGTCCGCTGCTCCCCGCGCCCTCGTCGTCGCCGCCTTCCTGATGGCAACCGCCAGCGACCACGCCCTTGGTGAATCGCCGCCCGGGCGCATCGACTTCCTCGATTCGCCGGCGGTCGTCGGCCTCGGCCAGTGGCAGTTCGACCCGGTCTTTCCGCTGCTGCGCGGTCCGCACGAAGAACACGTCGCCTCCAGGTTCACGGCCCGGTTCGCCGCACTCGACGTGCCCGTCAATCCCGACCAATCGATGGAGCTGCGCGCCGCCGCGGCGGGTGTCGACGATGAACCGCCGCTCGAGACCGCCAACGATCGCATGCGCCGGTTGCACGGTTTCAGCGACGTATCGCTGGGGACCCAGTGGCGTGTGCGCGGCGGCGACGCGGGCTGGCTGCCGGGCGTCGCATGGCTGGCCGACGTCGAGACGACGATGGGCTCTCCAGCCTTCCGCGACCGCAACGTCCGGCCATCGCTGCGCGCCACGGCTCAATGGGCGCTGCCTCAGCAGCTGACGCTGGGCGTGATGCCCGGCCTGTATCGCGACCGGGGCGACGAAGGCAGGCACTACGCGGCCGGCGTGTTGGCGGTCACCCTGGGCAAGTCGTGGACGCCGCGTCTGCAGAGCTTCGTGGAGCTGGCCGGGCAGCGCCTGTCGCGCTCGCAAGCCGACGAATCGCTGCTCAATGTCGACACGGGCTTAGCCTTCATCGCATCGAAGACGCTGCAGGTGGACATGGTGGTCTCGCGCAGCCTGTCCGGCAGCGCGTCGCAGGACGTGCGCGCCGGCCTGAGCGTGTCGTCGCGGTTCTGACCGCGCCCGGCTTGGACAGGCCGCGCAACAAAATGCTGCGCCGGTCGAGGGCGGCCGACCGCCGCGTCGCAGCGCAAGCCGCGGCCCACCCTGAGAGTCGATGCCGTCGCTGCGTTGCGGCGGCCCGATGAAACGTGAACTAGTGCCTGGGAATCCACCTGAACCGGACGCGAACGCCGGGCACGCACGTGCGGTGCGACCACGGTCCACGCCAGGGTCGGGCCGCGCCGGCAGCCACTGCGCGATCAGGCTCGACACGTTGCGTAACGTTACAAGACGAACAGGGCCTCGATCGGCCAGCTCATGCGTTGACGCGTTTCCCGGCGGTCCCGCAAGATGGCCTCACTCTTGCAGGACGCGTGGTCGACACCCCGGCCACCGGCTCTCGAAGCCTCTTGCCCCGACCTCGTAACCGACTTCCATGCGCTTCAGCAGCTCTCTCTCAGCTTCCGGCCAGTCCCGTTCGCGCAGACACGTCGCCGCAGGTGCCGTGGCCGCGTTGCTCGCGAGCTCGCAGGCCAGCGCCGCTGCCGACGACCAGTATGCGCCGTCGTCTCCCGTCGCCGCGCCCACCGGCTTCGTCGCCGCGGCGCGCAAGCTGATCGACGACACGATGGAAAAGGAACGCGCCGTGGTCTCCGTGCTGCGCGAGAACGTGGTCTCGCGCGTGATGGCCACGTCGTGGCGCCTGGGCCTGGGGGCCCCCTACGTCACCCGCGCCACCGAGCTCGACGTGCGCGCACCGACGCCCAACGATCTCTCCGACGACACCACCGCGCCCGCCGCCGATTCGCCCGACCTCTCGCTCGGCGCGCGCTGGCGCGTGGTGCACGGCGACGCCAACTCGCACGTGCCGTCGGCGGCGTGGATGCCCGACCTGCAGAACGCCGACGCGCACAACGCCGCACTGCGCCCCACGACGAGCCTCAGCGGGGAATGGGCGTTGCCAAACGACTTCTCGCTGGGCCTGATGCCGGGCATGGCGGTGGACTACTCGGTGCAGGGCAGGCGCCAGGCCACCGGCACCTTCGCCGTGACGCTCGGCAAGGCCTGGTCGCCGCAGTGGCGCACCTTCGTCGACATGGCGCGCGACCGCCAGGCCAGCTTGCAGATCGCCGGCGTGTCCACCAACGTCGATGCCGGCCTCACCTTCGTCGCGACGCCGTCCACGCAGATCGACTTCGCGGTGACGCGCGGCCTCAGCGACACGGCGCCGCCGTTCCAGGCCGGCGTGGGCGTGTCGTCCAACTTCTAGCCTGGGGTTGCCCGATCGACGCGTTGTCGGGCAGATGGGAACTTCTTCGCGCGCATCGGGTCGATCTGCGCGCCGGAAGCCGCCTTGTTGCAGCGATCCCGATGGCCATCGTCTCGTGACAATTCAAGACTTGTTCCCGCGGCGCATCCTCCTTTATGCTGCACCGCGTCACCCCGATCTCCATGAAGTTCCAGCGTTCGTTCCTCAGCTCTGCCATCGTCGCCGCGTTCCTGTGTGCGGCAGGCGCGAGCGCGTACGCGGAGCAGGACGTGTTCGGCGGTGAAGTGGAGCTCGACGCGATCCCCCACGACGTGCTCGACCCCACCGTCTACGCCACGCTGATGCCCAACCCCGACGTGGCAGACCCGGCCCTCGTGCAGTCCGCGATCACGGCCGTGCTGGCCGCGCCCGACACCCGGCCCAAGACCATCGTGCCGATCACGGCCGCGGCGGTGAAGCCCGCGCTCAAGCCGGTGCGCATCGATCCGAACGCCGGCGGCTCCACGCCGACGCGGATGCTGCTCGACAGCAACCAGGTCGTGCAGTTGCACGCCGACGGCATGCCCGCCGCCAATGGCCCCGATCGCGATCCGCTGGTACGCGTGATGCCGCGCGCGGTCAACCCGGCCGACGTCACGTTCGGCGCGCGTTGGGGTGCGGAGGATCGCATCCAGGAGCCGCTGCTGTCGCAGTTGTCGTGGGACGCCCACGCCGACGTCGTCTCGGGCGCACCGCCGGCACGCGCCGGCAGCGTGCGCCGCTCGCTGCGCATCACCGCGATGTGGGATACGCCGGAGGACATGTCCATCGGCTTCACGCCGGGCTTCCAGCGCGGCGGCGGCATGGCGTTCGAGCACTACGTCGCCGGCCTCGAGGTGAGCACCGTCGACAAGACCAAGGCCGCGCGCTGGCACAGCTTCGTGGAGTTGTCCGGCGAGAAGCTGGCGTTCAACAACGTCATCGACAACAACACGGCGCACGTGGCGGCCGGCGCGTCGTACGCGGCGTCTGCATCCACCCAGCTCGAATTCGCGGTCTCGCGCGGCACCACCTGGACGTCCACCGACCTGCAATCCAGCGTCGGCCTCTCCGTCCATTTCTGACGGGCCATCTGCGCGTTACCGCAGTGCGGTGCAAGGACACCGGCCTTGCTGGACAATTGCCCGCACCCGCCATGCTCCTGCTGCTCCCGCTTCGGCACCCTGTCGCGTCGTGCGCCCACCGCGCGCACCCATGAACGCGATCTCCGCCACCTTCCCGCTCGTCAAGCGCTCCGCGCCGCTGTGGCTGCTGGTGCTCGTCACCTTCAGCGGCACGCTCGCGATGCACATGTTCGTACCGGCGCTGACCATCGCCGGCCGCGACCTGAACGTGGACGCCGCCACGATCCGCATGACGATCAGCGTCTACATCTTCGGGCTCGCCGTCGGCCAACTCGTCTATGGCCCGCTGTCGGACGTGTTCGGCCGCCGGCCGACGCTGCTGGTGGGCCTGGCGCTGTACACCGTCGGCGGCCTGGTGGCCACGTTGGCGCCCACCGTCGGCGTGCTGATCGGTGCGCGGCTGGTGCAGGCGGCCGGCGGATGTGCCGGGTTGCTGCTGGGCCGTGCGATCGTGCGCGACACCGCCGAGTCCAACGACGCCGTGCGCCGGCTCGCGCTGATGAGCCTGATGACGATGGTGGGCCCGGGTCTCGCGCCGCTGGTGGGCGGCCTGCTGGCCGGGGCATTCGGATGGCGCGCGATCTTCGTCGTCCTGACGGCGCTCGGCGTGCTCAACTTCATCGTGTCCTGGCGACTGCTGCCGGAGACAGGCACGCCCAGCGGCAAGATCAGCGTACGCAGCGTCACGCAGGACTACCGCGCGCTGCTGGGCTCGCCGCGCTTTCTCGGCTTCGCGGCAGGCGGCGGCTGCGCCACGACAGCGTTCTACGGCTTCATCGCGGCCGCGCCGTTCATCTTCATCAACCAGCTGCACCGGCCGATACACGAGGTGGGTATCTATCTCGGATTGCTGATCGTCGGCGTGTCGATCGGCAACATCCTCGCCAGCCGGCTGATCGGCCGCTTCTCCATCGAGCGGTTGTTGATGACGGGCAACCTCGTGAGCCTGGCCGCAGCCGTGGTGGTGCTCGCGGCCTTACTCGCGTTCCGCCCGGACGTGGTCACGATCGTGGCGCTGATGATCGTGTATTGCGTCGGCGCCGGCATGTGCAGCCCGGCCGTCTCCACGCTGTCCATCAGCGTCGATCCGCGCCTGATCGGCTCGGCAGCCGGTCTGTACGGCTTCCTGCAGATGGCCGTCGGCGCGGCCTGCACGACGCTGGCCGGCCTGGGCCACGACCCCGCCGTCGCGGCCTGCACGGTGCTGGTGGGCGCGGCGCTGATGGCGCAGGTCTCGTTTCGAGTGGCGCTGCGGACGCCGGCCAATGACGTGGTGGAACGCGAGAACGCCGGCCGCTGAAATCTAGGCACCCGACTTCAGGCGGAAGGTGGCTATCACGCCGCTCAGGCGCAGCGCCTGCTCCTTGAGGCTTTCGGCGGCGGCGGCCGACTCCTCCACCAGCGCGGCGTTCTGCTGCGTCATCTGGTCGAGCTGGGTCACCGCCCCATTGACCTGGCCGATGCCCGCGCTCTGCTCGGTGGCAGCGGCGGTGATCTCCGCGATCATGTCGCCCACCCGCTGCACGCTGGCGACGATCTCGTGCATCGTCGTGCCGGCCTGCTCGACCAGGCGCGCGCCGATCTCCACCTTGTCGACGCTCTGGCCGATCAGCACCTTGATCTCGCGCGCCGACTCGGCGCTGCGTTGCGCCAGCGTGCGCACCTCGGCGGCCACCACGGCGAAGCCGCGACCGTGTTCGCCGGCACGCGCCGCCTCTACCGCGGCGTTGAGCGCCAGGATGTTGGTCTGGAACGCGATGCCGTCGATCACGCCGGTGATGTCGGAGATGCGGCGCGAGCCTGCGTTGATCTCATCCATCGTCGTCACGACCTGCCCGACCACGTCGCCACCGCGACGCGCCGCCTCGCCGGCCGACGCCGCCAGCTGGTTGGCCTGCAACGCCGTGTCGGCGCTCTGGCGCACCGTCGCGGTCAGCTGCTCCATCGACGCCGCCGTCTCCTCCAGGTTGCTGGCCGTGTGCTCCGTGCGCGCGCTCAGGTCATGGTTGCCGCTGGCGATCTGGGTGCTGGCCGTGGAGATGCCGTCGACGACGACGCGCACCTGCAGCAAGGTTCTTGTCAACGCATCACGCATGGTGTCGATCGAGCGCAGCAAGCGGCCCGTCTCGTCGTTGGCGTAGCGAGCGGACGCGCGGTCGGTGAGATCCATCTGCGCGATCGTGCGCGCCATGGCCTCGGCCTGCGCAAGCGGACCGGTGATGCTGCGCGAGAGCAGCCAGGCCAGCAGCGCGCCGATGACCAACGATGCCGCGCCGCTCACGCCCAGCAGCGTCGACGTGCGGTCGCGCTCGACCTCGATGCGCCGCGCGATGGCATCGACCTGGTCGCGCTGCTGCGCGCTCACGGCCTCGATGCCGGCGAGATAGTCGCGCGCGATCTTCTCGAAGTGCTGTTCGAATTCCTTGCTGGCGCCGGCGGCGTCGCCGATGGACTTCAGCCGCTTGATCTCGTCGCGCGACACGAGGAAGGCCTTGCGGGACTCCGTCACCTTGGCGAACAAGGCCCGTTCCTGCGGCGTGTCCGCGGCCTGCTCGACCACCTTCTGGCGCGCGGAGGCCAACACCGTCAGTTCGGCGGTCGACGCCGAGAAGTAGTCCACCAGGCTCGGATCGCCGCTGCGCGCGATGGCCGCGGATCGGTCGGTCCCGGAAGCGGCGTAGCGCAGCCAGTCGGCGGCAGCGCGTTCCACCTTCAGGTTGTCGGACACCATCGTCGTCACCTTGGCGCTGAGCGAGCGCAGCGTGAGGAACGCGAACAGGCTGGTGGTGAGCGACAGCGCAAGCATCGCGGCGAGCACCAGCGCGAGCCGGCGGGCAATCGACAGGTTGGAGAGGAACATGGGCGGGCTTCCAGGTCGGACAAAGGACGGATCCAGGGCGGATCCACGGCGGATCCACGGCGGCGCGGATGACAGCGAGCCGTGAGTCTGTGTCGCCGGACTCCGGCGGAACAGACACAGTTGGCGCGATCGCCGAACAAAGCAGAGCGCGCCGGATCCGCAGTCGGGGTCGACCCGCTGATGCGCGCGAGATGCCGGCGTACGATAGCCAGCGGCGCAAAGACCTGGCAAAGACAGCGGGGACGACATGTCGATCTATTCCGACCTGGCCGACGACATCGAAAAGCAGATCCGCCGCGGCGTCCTGCGCGCGGGCGAGCGCCTGCCGTCCGTGCGCGCGCTGTGCACCGCACGCCGCATCAGCCAGAGCACGGTCATGCAGGCGTACTACCTGCTGGAGGATCGCGGCCTGGTCACCACGCGACCGCGCTCGGGGTACTACGTCAATGCCACCACCCGGCCGCAGTTGCCCAGCCCGACGATGCCCACATTGCAGCCGGAGCCGGTGCACGTGGCGCCCGCCAGCCTCCTGTTCTCGGTGTTGAACGGCATCAAGCACCGCGAGAACGTGCCGCTGGGCAGCGCCTTCGCGAGCCCGACGCTGTTCCCGCTGCCGAAGCTGGCGCAGTTGCTGGGCCTGGCCGCACGCCGGCTCGACCCCTGGCGCATCATCGACGACCTGCCGCCCGGCAACGCGGAACTGCGGCGCCACATCGCGCGGCGCTACCTGGAGATGGGCGCGGACGTCGACGCCGCCGACATCGTCATCACCAACGGCGCGTCGGAAGCGCTGCTGATGTGCCTCATCGCGACGACGCGTCCGGGCGACACCGTCGCCATCGAGTCGCCCGCGCACTACAACACGATGTTCTCGATCGAGTCGAGCGGACGTCGAGCTGTCTGCATCCCCACGTGCGCGCAGGACGGCATGAGCCTGACGGCGCTCGAGGCGGCGATCGCCGCGAACGACATCAAGGTCGTCTGGGCCATGCCCACGTTCCACAATCCCACCGGGGCGACGATGTCGCCGCGCAACAAGCAGGCGCTGGTGCAGTTGCTGGCACGCCACGAGATCCCGCTGATCGAGAACGACGTCTACGGCGAGTTGTATTTCGACGGCGAGCGGCCGGTGCCGGCCAAGACCTGGGACGGGCGCGGAGGCGTCCTGCACTGCGGCTCGTTCTCCAAGTCGCTCGCGCCGGGCTACCGCATCGGATGGGTCGCGCCAGGACGCTTCTTCGAGACGGTGCGCCAGAACAAGTTCCTGTTGTCGATCGGCACCAACGTGGCCGCGCAGGCGGCGATCGCCGACTACCTGAAGCACGGCGGCTACGAGTTGCACCTGCGCCGGCTGCGCAGCGCGCTGCGTTGCCAGCGCGACCTGTTGCTGCGCGCGATCTCGCGTTACTTTCCCGCGGGCACCGCCGTCTCGCGGCCCAAGGGCGGCTACGTGCTGTGGGTGCAGTTGCCCGCCGGCAGCATCGACGCACTGGAGCTGATGCGGCGCGCGCTGGACGAAGGGGTCAGCCTCGCGCCCGGCGCGCTTTTCTCGCCCAACGGACGGCACGGCGGCGACCTGCGACTCAACTTCGGGCAGCCATGGAGTGCCGAGATGGAGCGCGGCGTCGAGACCATAGGCCGGCTCGCCAGCGGCGGCGCCACGGCATCGGTGCCTCAACTGGGCGGCCCGGCCGCGATCGCGCGCGGGCAGCTGGCAAAGCTGCGCTCGCCGCCCGGCGTCGAATGCGTCGACGAGTGAATCCGACGACCTGACGCCGGCGTGCGAACGCTCGCGTTGCGGCCGTCTGCTGCCCTCGACGACTTGCGCATCTGCTTCTGGGCAACGCGATCGGCCCTGCCTAGAGTGCAATCACCGCGCACTCCCGCGCCGCTCGCTCCAGGATGCCCATGCCGACCCGCCGTTACGTCCCCGCACAGCCCTCCGAGAAATTGCGTGATCGCATCGGCGACGTCGGATGTCGGGCACCCCGGCCATGAGCGACGCCTGCCCGTGCGACGTGGACTGCGGATCGTCGCCAGCCATCGCCCGCTCCAGCCGTTTCGACTGCCTGCGCCTGCTGGCGACGGTCATCAGCCACGCACACGGCAGCGTTCGAGGCACCGCGGTGTTCCTGCTCGATTGCGGCGACCAGGCAGGCGAACCCACGCATGCTGCGGGCAACCATCTGGACGACATGGTCGTCGCCGCGGCGGTGCGCAACATCCGATCGGCATCGCCCGCCTGGCACCGACTGCTGCGCGGCGAGCGGGGCGAGTTCATCGTCATCGCGCAGGGCCTGGCGGACGGAGGCACCGTGCTCGGCACGGCCGCGCGGCTGGTGCATGCGTTCGACGACGCGCTGCAGGGTTGGCACCTGCCGATCGCGGCCGAAGTGTCCGTGGGAATCGCCTTGGCGCCTCAGCACGGCGCGACCGCCGAGGCGCTGCTCGCGGCGGCCGAGTCCGGTCTGCGCGATGCGATGCGTGCGGCACGCCGCGGACAGCGCCAGAAGCGGCTCGCGATCCCGCCGCCGGGCTCGGGCGACTAGGCGTCGGCGCTGACGGCCTTCCAAGTCCCGCACTCTCGTACAGGGACATGCTGTTGAGAACAGAATCGTCGCCAGAAAACAATTGCGAGGAGACCCTCATGTGGCTGCTGCTGTTGCTGCCGTTCATCGGACTGTTGTGGATACCCTTCTACAACACCGATGCGTTGCCGGCCCTGTTCGGCTTTCCGTTCTTCTACTGGTACCAGCTGCTGTGGGTGCCGATCACCGCGTTCCTGATCTGGCTCGTCTACCGTGACGGCCTGCGCAAGGGAGTGAAGTGATGAGCGACCAGATCAACTGGACGGCCCTCTGGGTCTTCGTCTTCTTCTTCGCGCTGGTCACCGTGATGGGGTTCTGGGCCTCGCGCTGGAACCGCAGCAAGACCGAAAGGGCGCACCTCGACGAATGGGGCCTGGGCGGCCGCAGCTTCGGCACCTGGATCACGTGGTTCCTGGTGGGCGGCGACTTCTACACGGCCTATACCGTGATCGCGGTGCCGGCGCTGGTCTACGCCGTCGGCGCCTATGGCTTCTTCGCGCTGCCGTACACGATCCTCGTCTATCCGATCGTCTTCGTGATCATGCCGCGCCTGTGGCACGCCGCCCAGAAGGCCGGCCACGTGACGGCGGCCGACGTCGTCTACGGCCGCTACGGCTCGCGTCCGCTCGAGCTGGCGGTGGCGGTGACGGCCGTCGTCGCCACGATGCCTTACATCGCGCTGCAACTGGTCGGCATGGAGGTGGTCATCAAGGCGCTGGGCCTCAGCGGCGAGTTGCCGCTGGCCGCGGCGTTCGTGATCCTCGCGCTCTACACGTACTCGGCGGGCCTGCGTGCGCCGGCCCTGATCGCGTTCGTGAAGGACCTGATGATCTACATCGTCGTGCTGGTGGCGGTGGTGCTGGTGCCGATGAAGCTGGGCGGGTACGCCCACGTGTTCGACGTGGCGAGCGCCGCCTACACGGCCAAGAAGTCCGGTGGCCTGCTGCTCAGGACCGCGCAATACCTGCCGTACGCGACGCTGGCGCTCGGCTCGGCGATGGCGGCCTTCATGTACCCGCATACGCTCACCGGCATCTTCGCGGCGAAGAGCGCGGACACCATCCGCAAGAATGCCGTGT
>Ga0302157_10007954_pt1 | contig 10542 bp, 7 predicted proteins | sample I_Bog_N3_3_FD_193502 | JGI IMG/M metagenome (GOLD analysis project Ga0302157, IMG submission 193502) | Peat permafrost microbial communities from Stordalen Mire near Abisko, Sweden - I_Bog_N3_3 | ecosystem: Environmental > Terrestrial > Soil > Wetlands > Peat | place: Sweden: Abisko, Stordalen...
ATCCCAGTCCGAGCCCCAGACGACCTTGATTACATTCCAGCCTGCGCCGCGGAAGGTGCCTTCGAGTTCGTCGATGATGCGGGCGTTGCCGCGCACCGGGCCGTCGAGGCGCTGCAGATTGCAGTTCACGACGAAGATCAGGTTGTCGAGCTTCTCGCGGGAGCCGAGACCGATCGCGCCGAGCGTGTCGACCTCATCCGTCTCGCCATCGCCGACGAAGGCCCAGACCTTGCGCTCGGTTTTTTCGATAAGGCCGCGGTTTTCGAGGTACTTCATGAACCGCGCCTGATAGATCGCGTTAAGCGGGCCGATGCCCATGCTGACGGTGGGGAACTGCCAGAAGTCCTGCATCAGCCAGGGGTGCGGATAGCTGGAGAGGCCGGGTTCGCCGCGCAGCTCATGGCGGAAGTTCTTCAGGCGCTGCTCGTCAAAGCGGCCTTCGAGGTAGGCGCGCGCGTAGACGCCGGGAGAGGCGTGTCCCTGGAAGTAGATAAAGTCGCCGGGCTGGTCGCCTTTGTCGCTGGGATACTTGGCGTGGAAGAAGTGGTTGAAGCCGACTTCGAGCAGCGTGGCCTGCGAGGAGTAGGTGGAGATGTGGCCGCCGATGCCGGGGTCGTACTTGTTCTGTTTGTGGACCATCGCCATCGCGTTCCAGCGGAGCAGCGCCTCGATGCGGCGCTCGAGCGGCCGGTCGCCGGGGTAGGGGACCTCGTCGTGCTTGGGGATGGTGTTCTGGTAGGGCGTGACGACTTCGCTGACGGTGGGCACGCCGGCCTCACGGGCGCGGGTGCGTAGCGCGGAGATGAGCGCGGCGCCCTGCTCCCAGTCCTGCGCGACGACCTCATCAAAGGCCTCAATCCACTCCGAGACCTCTGCGGTGAGGTCGAGCTTTACTGCCTCGTCGAGCTTGGTTGCCATGGAAACCCCTCCGGCGCGCGTGCGCGGGTCACACTCACTACGATAATGCGGCTGAGGAGATTCTGCACAGCTTTGGCCGTGGGAAAAGCAAAAGCCTTGACGCAGAGTCCGCGAAGGGAGCCAAGTTTCGCGAAGATGCCGTGGCGAAACTTGTTCTTCAACTTGGCGAACTTTGCGTCAAGGTCTTTGTTTTAGGTGGAGTAGTCGGCGTTTATCGACACATACTCGTGAGTGAGGTCGCAGGTGAGGAAGCTGGTGCGGGCGGCACCGGCGCCTAGATCGAGCGCGATGGTGTACTCGCGGGCGAGCATCGCGGCGTGGGTGGCGGCCTCGTTGTAGGCGGGGGCGAGCGCGCCGTTGGCGAAGACGGGCAGGCCGCCGATCTGGAGCGTGACGTTGGCGGGGTCGAAGCTCACGCCTGCACGTCCGGCCGCCGCGAGGATGCGTCCCCAGTTGGGGTCGGCGCTGGACCAGGCGGTCTTGCACAGCGGCGAGGTGGCGATGGTGCGCGCGATGAGCTTCGCGTCCGCGTCGGTGGGCGCGCCGGTGATCTCGAGGGTGACGACGTGGGTGACGCCCTCGCCATCGTCGATGATGGCGTGGGCGAGCGAGCGGCAGACCTCGTTGAGTGCCGCTTGGAAGGCTGTGGCGGCTTCGGGCGTGGCCTCTACGCCGCTCGCGCCGCTGGCGAGCAGCAGCACGGTGTCGTTGGTGGACATGTCGCCGTCGATGGAGATGGAGTTGAAGCTGGCCTCGACCGCGGGGTTGAGCATGGCCTGCAAGTGCTCGGCGCAGGCGGCGAGGTCGGTGAAGAGGTAGACCAGCATCGTCGCGTGGGGTACCACCTGCGGGCCGATCATGCCCGCGCCCTTGCAGCAGCCGAAGAGGTGGACCTGCTTGCCGCCGATAGTGAAGCTGGCCTGTGCGACTTTGAGCTTGGTGTCCGTGGTGAGGATGGCGGTGGCAAAGGCCTCGGCGTGCGCGGCGGTGCTGCCCAGCGCGGACGCGGCGGCGGGGATGGCGGCGATGAGCTTGTCCGTCGGGAAGGGCACGCCGATGATGCCGGTGGAGCTGGGAAAGACCTCGTCGAAGACACAGCCGAGGGCATCGCCCGCGGCGCGGCAGGAGAGTTGGCAGGCGTCGAGACCGGCGGGGCCGGTGGCGCAGTTGGCGTTGCCGGAGTTCACCAGCACGGCGCGGACCTTGCTGCCGGTGGCCGCGAGGTGCTGCCTGCCGATGGTGAGTGGCGCGGCGACGAGCTGGTTCGAGGTGAACATCGCGGCGGCGATGGCGGGGGTGTCGGCGACGGCGAGCGCGACGTCGGGCCTGCCGCTGGCTTTGATGCCGGCGATGGCGCTGGACCAGCGAAAGCCGAGGGGGAGGGAAGGGGTAAGGCTCATCGGTTTTAAGAGTATCAAGCGGCGACGACAAGCAGGTCCCTACGGGATGACAAACAGAAAGGCAACAGCAACAGCTTTAACGCAGAGGTCGCGATGGAAGGCGCAATGGCCGCAGAGTGGAGCCGAGGCTGCGGCGTATACTTTCTCGATAACAGGGAGTTTCGACACATGAGCAACAACGGAAACGGACATTCGAATGGCAACGGCCATGTGAGCGGCAACGACTATGAGGTTCCGCAGCCGCGGCGCGACTGGATCGTCAAGCGTCGCGAAGAAGCCGCGCGCAGCGGCGACAACAATTTGAGCCAGATGCACTTTGCGCGCAAGGGGCTGATCACCGAGGAGATGGCCTACGTCGCGCATAAGGAGAAGCTCTCGCCGGAACTGGTGCGCGCGGAGATCGCCAAGGGGACGATGATCATCCCGGCAAACATCAACCACCCGGAGCTGGAGCCGATGGCGATCGGCGTGGAGTCGCTCTGCAAGATCAACGCCAACATCGGGAACTCGGCGCTGGTGTCGAATGTGGACGAGGAGCTGCGCAAGCTGCATACGGCCGTCCACTACGGCGCGGACACCGTGATGGATCTCTCCACCGGCGGCGACATTCCGATGATTCGCGAGCAGATACTGCGCCACTCGCCGGTGCCGATTGGGACCGTGCCGCTGTATGAGGCGCTGAGCCGCGTGAAGAAGGTCGAAGACCTGAACATCGATCTGTACCTCGAGGTCATCGAGGAGCAGGCCCAGCAGGGCGTGGACTACTTCACGATTCATGCGGGCGTGCTGATTCAGTATGTGCCGATGGTCTCCAAGCGCATCACGGGCATTGTGAGCCGCGGCGGCGCGATCCTCGCGCAGTGGATGACCGCGCACCACAAGCAGAACTTCCTGTATGAGAACTTCGATCGCATCACGAAGCTGATGGCGAAGTATGACGTGAGCTACTCGCTGGGCGACGGCCTGCGGCCGGGCTGCGTCGCCGATGCCAGCGACGAGGCGCAGTTTGCCGAGTTGAAGACGCTCGGCGAGCTGACACGCCAGGCGTGGAAGAATGACGTGCAGGTGATGATCGAAGGCCCCGGCCACGTGCCGATGGACAAGATCAAGGAGCAGGTCGACAAGGAAGTCGAGCTCTGCGACGGCGCGCCGTTTTATGTGCTGGGGCCGCTGGTGACGGACATCGCTCCGGGATACGACCACATCACCAGCGCCATCGGCGCGGCGATGATCGGCTGGCACGGCGCGGCGATGCTCTGCTACGTCACGCCCAAGGAGCACCTCGGGCTGCCCAACGAGAAGGACGTGAAGGACGGCATCATCGCCTACAAGATCGCAGCGCACGCCGCTGACATCGCGCGGCACCGGCCGGGCGCGCGCGACCGCGACGACGCCATCAGCCACGCGCGCTACACCTTCGACTGGGACAAGCAGTTTGCGCTGTCACTCGACCCTGAGACCGCGCGCGGCATGCACGATGAGACGCTGCCGGACGACTACTACAAGGAAGCTGCGTTCTGCTCCATGTGCGGGCCGAAGTTCTGCAGCATGAACTGGTCCAGCAAGGTGGACAAGTTCAATGAAGAGGTCCACGGGCTGATGAAGCCGGACCTGACCCAGATCGTCATCGAGCAGATGGCGTTGCGGAGTTAGCGTTTGCATTGAAGCTGCGAAACGAAAGGCCCACGTGGAGACGGGGGCCCTTCGCTCGGAGAGCGATCGTTATGCCGATGGACAACTCTGCAGGCAGGAGATTCGACCGGTCTCCACGAGCGAGGAATCCGCACGTTGTGAAACACTTTGCGGCATGGCCGTGTGGATGTAAACGCTACGAACGTCGGTATCCCAACCCACTACATTAGTAATATGATACTTCCCATTTCGGGTCACTTGACGGCGTCTTCGAGGAGGCTCGCGGCCCGGTTGAGCGCCTGGGTCAGGGCATCCAATTGGGACTGGGTGCGGGCGTCGTCGGCTGCGTCGATGCCCTCATTGACGCCGGGGATGACGACGGCGGCGTAGCCGGTGAACTCGCCCGGAGCATAGATGGTGTGTTTGTACCAGGAACGCCGGGGCAGACCGTCCTGGTTGAGCAGAGCAGTCTCGGCGTCGCGCAGAGCGAAGTTGAGGCCGGCGAGCGCGGTTCCGGGCTGAGGGTTCATCTGCATCTGGTGAACCTTCTCTCCGGCGGAGGCAAAGCGCTGAGCGGCGGTGCTGGCGGGGCTGAAGTCCACCTTCATTCCGGCGGCGGAGGCGCGAGTCTGGGCTTCCTTGAGGTAGCCGACGATCTTCTGCCCGTAGAACTGGTCGTCATAAGGCAGCACGTCGGCATCGGCCATGTGCAGAATCTCCAGGCCGAAGATGCGGGCCTGCTGCTGCTCGTAGACGAAGGTGGGGTCGGCGAACTTGACGAACCAGTTGTAGTTGTCAAAGACGGAGTGGTAGACGCCATAGGGGCCGTCGGAGCCGATGTCGGTGGAGGGAACGCCGAGGTGCTGGATGAAGGGCGTGTAGTCCGAGCCGGAGCCGAGGGTGCCGATGCGAACTTCGGAGAGCGGCTCGGCCGGGCGGACCATTCCGTTACGGCTGCCCTCGCCGGACTGCTGGGCCTTCAACCATTGGTCATAGACGCTGCCGCCCCTCGGGCTGGGGACCTCGCGGGCGATCTCGCGGAGGAACTGCTGGAGCGACGGGACGGCGGAGGCGGTGAAGTCGGGGCCGGAGACGCCGACGTCGGTGTTAAAGTAGGCAACGGCGTGGGCGAGTTCGTTGGCGTGCAGCTCGGCCCACTCGGTGGAGCCGATCAGGCCTTCCTCTTCGGCGTCCCAACTACCGATGACAATGGTGCGGCGGGGCTTCCAGCCCAGCTTGATGAGCTCGCCGAGGCCATGCACGGTCTCCAGCATGGCGGCGGTGCCGCTGTTGGGGTCGACCGCGCCGAAGACCCAGGCATCGCGATGGTTGCCGGCCACGACCCAGGCGCGGCTGTCCCAGCCGGGGATGGTCCCGATGACGTCCCAGATGGTGCGCAATTGATAGTCCTGCACCAGGTTCATGTGCACGGTAATGGAGTCAGTGCCGCCGAGGTGGTAGGTGAAGGGTAGGCCGCCCTGCCAGTCGCGCGGCGACTCAGGGCCCTCCAGCCCCTTGAGGATGGGCGTAGCGTCCTGATACGAGAGTGGGTTGGAGGGGATGGACGGCTGGTTCATCTTCGCGGGATCGAGGATGCGGCTGGAGTCCGGCAGATCGGGCGTGGAGGCGACGCCGGGAGTCTCGGGGTCGCCGGGATAGAGCGGCAGAAATTGGACAGAGCCGCGCTGCACCGCGGTCGCCGGCCGATAGGGGCCGCGCGGATAGACGTCGCCGCGGTCGTAGCCGTCGTCGGCGGGGTCGGAGTAGATGAGGACGCCAACGGCGCCGTACTGCTGGGCAATATAGACCTTCACGCCGCGGAAGTTGCCGCCGTAGCGCACAAGGACGATCTTGCCTTTGACGCTGACACCCATCTGATCCAGCTTTTTGAAGTCTTCCACGGTGCCATAGTTGGCGTAGACCACGGGTGCAGTGACGTCGCCGGAGGGTGAGGAGCCATTGAAGGCGGGCAGGATGCGCGGGTCGTCCTGGAAGGGATCACCGCCGTAGGCCTTGGGATCCACGTGTTCGGGCGTGGGGCCGGTCATCAGGCGGCGACCGGAGGCGTCCAGGACGGTGATCTCAATCTTGGTCGGCGCATTCAGGTAGACGCGGAACGGAACAATCTGGGTCTGGAGTCCGGCGTCTTTGAACTTGGAGGCGACGTAAAGCGCGGTGCGGTAGTCCTCCGGGGAGCTGGCCCAGTGGGGCTCGGAGGTGAGCTTCTGCAGCTCTTCGCCTGCGAGCGCGGCGTTGGGCACGGCCAGGAAGAGGTCGTCCCACTTCTGGTACTTGGAGAAGTCGGCGTAGCCGAAGACGCTAGGCGACGGGCCGAGGTCCATTACGATGGGCATGGACGCGGCAGGGATGGTGGCCGACGTGGTGGCTGGGGAGGAAGACACGGGCGCTGGCGAGGCCGGTGCCTTTTCGGCCGGTGCCGGCGGCAGCGTGGGCTCCGGAGTGGTTGTGGCTGGGGCCGCAGCCTGAGCCGGTTCAGGCGAGGGCGGTGCAGGCGCCGGGGCAGTTGCGGCAGGAGTTGGCGTGGGCAGCGTCTCGACCGGGGCGACCGGCGCTGTCGCAGTGGGCTCGGTGGGCGGCAGGGTGGGTTGTGCAGGCTGCGTGACGGGAGCCGAGGTCTCTGTGGTGGGTTGGCTCGAATCGACCGGAGATGGGGTGGCTACGACGGCCGCTGGTGCGGTCGCGGGGGGGGTGGAGTCCTCGGGCGAAGCAGCAGAGGGTGTGGCTGCGGGGATGTTCGCCACTGGCGTGGCGGCGGGCTCCGGGGTCGATGCTGTTGCGGGGGGCGCCGACTTCGTCTTCTTCGTGTGTCTGGTCGCCACGCTCTTGCGGTAGACCGGCGGCGGCGAGTTAGGGCGAGCCGGGGTGGGCTCCCCGATGGAGGTCTGTGCGGCAGGAGATGTTGTGGCCGGTGTCGCCGTGGGCTGCTCGGCCTCAGCAGGCGCTGCGCTCTGCGCCGGTGGGGTGGTTGAGGGTGGTACGGGCGGCGTCTCGGAGTCGATGGAGTCTTGCTGGGGTGTGGTCTGCGTCGGGTCTGGCGGTTCGGTGTGGAGGTTCACCGGCACGGGCTTGGGTACGGAGTTGGTGGTGGGCAGCGAGCCGGCAAAGACCGGGATGACGACCGGCGTTGCCTCCGGTTTGGGCGGCGTGCCGGCGTCCTGGGGACTGTTCTGGGGACCGTTGGGGTCGGCCTGAGGCCGGGTGGGGAGCTCCTTTGCCGCGGCGGACAAGGCTCTCCGCGAGATCAGCGGGCGGGCCGTCGCGAATGCAGGGAACAGGAGAAGAAAGGCCCAGGCTGTGGAACGGCGCATCGTGAGGAACTCCTTGAGTCGTCACCTAGGAGTTTACGCGAAGACCGTGCCTGAGCCTCATGGCTAAGAGATGTTCTAGAGCGGCTGGGTGCAGAACTTGCAGCGGGTGGCGGCCAGCGGGACCTCGGAGAGGCACTGCGGGCAGTCCTTGGTGGTGGCCTCTTCCTTGGCCTCGGCGCGCGCCAGCAGGGACTTTACCGGGAGCACGACGAAGAAGTAGATGACGAAGGCCACGATGAGGAAGTTGATCACCGCATTGAGGAAGAGCCCGTAGTGGATCACGCCGGGCGCGACATAGTTGGCCGGCAGCGGGTTGGGCGGTGCCACGGCGTGTAACACCGGCACGTGAAAGACCAGTGTGGAGAAGTCCGGAGCGCCGACCAGTGCGGAGATGAACGGCGTGATGACGTTCGCCGTGAGCGAGCTGGTAATGGCGCCGAAGGCCGCGCCGATGAGAACGGCGACCGCGAGGTCAACGACGTTGCCGCGCAGGATGAAGTCGCGAAATCCTTTGAACATGAATCCTCCAGGGACAATGAGTCGAGCGAGAGCAGGTCGCTGCTTGGGTGAACTGGGCGAGTATATCCCAACGGAATCTGCCGGTCTTTCCGGAGCCGCGAGCTCCGGGCCTGCGAGCTTCGAGTGGATGGCGCGCGGGCTGACGTATTCTGGCTGGGTGAGTCCCTCCTCCATGCACGTGCGGCTGGTGTCGTTCGGAGCGCTGAAGTCTGCGTTTGCCGCGGGCGGTGAGAGCCGCGAGCTGCGCGAGGGAGAGTCCGTGGGCGGGCTGTTGGAGCTGCTGCGCGCGGAGGCCGTCCTGCCGGAGGATGTGCTGCGCAGCGCGGCCGTCGCCGTGAATCACGAGTACGCCACCGCAACGCAGATGTTGCATGACGGCGATGAGGTGGCGATACTGCCGCCAGTGAGCGGCGGCAGCGAGGGAATGGTCGCGCTGGTGCGCGGTGCCATCGACGCGGCGGCGGTTGCGGCGAGCGTGAAGGCCGGCGCCGACGGGGCGGTGTGCGTCTTTGATGGCATCGTGCGCGACAACACCCGCGGACGCCCGACACTGCACCTGGACTATGAGGCCTACGAGGAGATGGCTTTGCGCCAGATGAATCTGTTGCGTACCGAGGCGATGGAGCACTTCGGCGTGCGCGAGGTCGCGATCATACACCGCCTGGGGCGGCTGCAGGTGGGCGAGACCAGCGTGTTGATCGCAGTGGCCTCTGCGCATCGCGGCGCGGCGTTTGAGGCCTGCCGCTGGGTAATCGACACGCTCAAGAAGACCGTCCCAATCTGGAAGCGGGAGCAGTTCGCAGATGGTGCGGTTTGGGCCGACGGCGAGCCGTTCCCCGTGGAGATTGCAGGGACCCCCCGGTGAACGCAGCTCGGATTGCACTCGTCTTGCTTGTACTGCTTCCGGCAGCGGCGCTATGCGCGCAGGACCCAGCGCCGATCGAACGCCAGACGCCGCAAATTCCGACCATTCATGTGGAGAGCCGGCTGGTGAGCGTAGCGCTGAACGTGGTGGACGCCAATGGCGCTCCGGTCGGCGGGCTGTTGCAGGCGGACTTCGAGATCGCTGAAGACGGCAAGCCGCAGAAGATCGCGATCTTTGAGAAGGAGTCGTCGACGCCGCTGGAGATTGTGCTGGCCATCGACGCCAGCGAAAGCGTCTTTGCGGACGACCGCCTGGAGCGCGACGCGGCGAAGAGCTTTGTGCGCTCGCTACTTCGGCCCCAGGACCGGCTGGACCTGATGAGCTTCGCCGACAGCGTGGACGAACTGGTGGGCTTTACCAACGATACGCATCAGATCGAGGACGGGCTCGGCCGCATCCAGCATGGCGACGCGACTGCGATGTATGACGCCGTCTATCTAGCGTCGCAGCGGCTGGGCGAGGCGTCCGCGGCGCCGGGTGCGCGCAAGGTCGTGGTGCTGATAACCGATGGCGAGAACACCACGCACCACGGCAGCTACGACGACGCCATCGAGCAGGCCGAGCGCGCCGGGGCCATGCTCTATGCGCTGATTATCGTGCCGGTAGACGCGGATGCCGGGCGCAACACCGGCGGCGAACATGCGCTGATCCAGATGTCGCGGGACACCGGCGGCAAGTACTACTATGTCGAGGACAAGCACGATCTGGGGCCGGCCTTCCAGCACGTGTCGGACGATCTAAGGACGCAATATACGGTTGGCTACTATGCTCCGCAGCGCGGTGGGGACAGCTCCGGGCTGCGGCATATTCACCTGGAGTTGAAGGACCCGGCGCTGCGGGCAAAGTACACGCTGCGCTACCGGACGGCGTACTACGGGAACCGGGAGCGCCCTTAAGCGCATCAGACTAAGGATGAAGCGCCGCGTGGCAAGAGTTCCCCATTACAATCTGGATATGTCCACCAAGAAGCGTCACAAAGGACCGCCCTCCGGCGAGACGGGTCAGGAGGCGCTGTATCTGAAGTCGCTGAGCGATCGCCAGGTGCAGGTCGCCGTGAAGCTGCGCGACGGCGAGGTGCTGCACGGCTGGATCGAGTACTTTGACGACATGATGGTGCGGCTGACGCGCGAGGGCAAGCCCAACCTGTTCATCTACAAGTCGCACATTCGCACCATCACCGAGGGTGGACCGGCGGGCGCGCGGCGCAGCGGCAACCGCGAAGAGGGCGCGCGGCTGTAGGGCCGGAACGCCGAAAGGAAGTTGTATTGTCAGAGCTGGTGATCAAGGCGGAAGAGATTGCGCGCGAGGCAGGCGCGCTGCTGCGCGAGTTCTACCATCGCGGCGTGCGCACCGAGTACAAGGGCGATGTGGACCTGGTCACCGAGGCCGACCGCAGCAGCGAGAAGCTCATCGGTGAACGCCTGCACGCGGCGTTTCCCACGCATGGCATCTACGGCGAAGAGGGAACGCGCTCCGGTCTGGATGCCGAGTACCGCTGGTACGTGGACCCGCTGGATGGCACGACGAACTTCGCGCACGGATTCCCGGCGTTCTGCGTGTTGCTGGGCTGCGAGCGCCGCCACGCAGGACTGAAGCCGGAGGAAGACGGCGAGATGGTCGCCGGCGTGACCTACGATCCGCTGCGCGATGAGATGTTCGCCGCGGCAAAGGGTGAAGGCGCTTCTCTGAACGGCGAGCCAATCCACGTATCCAAAACACAATTTTTGCAGGAATCGCTGATTGCGACCGGCTTTCCCAGCCAGAAGCGGCATCGCTCGCCGAACGTCCACTTCTATCAGGAGTTCACGCTGCGCTCGCA
>Ga0302157_10007959_pt1 | contig 10534 bp, 10 predicted proteins | sample I_Bog_N3_3_FD_193502 | JGI IMG/M metagenome (GOLD analysis project Ga0302157, IMG submission 193502) | Peat permafrost microbial communities from Stordalen Mire near Abisko, Sweden - I_Bog_N3_3 | ecosystem: Environmental > Terrestrial > Soil > Wetlands > Peat | place: Sweden: Abisko, Stordalen...
CAGCCTGAAGCTGCGCATCGTCGCCGAAGGTGTCGAAACCAAGGCCGAGATGCAGTTCCTCAAGAGCCATGACTGCGACCAGGCACAGGGCTACTACTTCAGCAAGGCCGTTCCGGCACTGGAATTTGCGAATATGCTGAAGCGCGGCATCGCCAGCGCCGTCGTGCCCCGGCAGCCGTGGGCGGTGCAAGCCAGTGCTCGCCAGTGAACTGCTGGAAGCGGCGCCCGATGCGATGGTGGTGTTCAGCGAGGCGGGCGAGATCGTCCTGGTCAACATGCTGGCGCAGAAGCTATTCGGTTATCGGCGCGACGAGCTGGTCGGCCGCAACCTGACCTGCATCATTCCGCAGGGTCTGGCCGAGCACCTGCCGGTAGACGCAGCCGGCTGCGAGTGCTGCATCGAGGTCAACGGCCGGCGCCAGGACGGCAGCGTGTTTCCGCTCGAGCTGATGCTCGGGCCGCTGCCCGGCCCGGACGGCATGCTGGTCATCGCCTCCATGCGCAACATCAGCGTGCGCCGGCTGGCGGAATTACAGCTGGCGCAGATGGAAGGCCGCTACAGCGGCCTGCTCGAGGCCGCCCCGGATGCCATGGTGGTGGTCAATCACAGCGGCGGCATCGTGCTGGTGAACATGCAGGCGGAGAAGCAATTCGGCTACCGCCGCGGTGAGCTGCTGGGTCAGAAGGTCACCAGCATCATTCCGCACGGCTTCGCCGAACGGCTGATCGCCGATGAACTGCGCTCGGTCGAGGAGGCGCTGGCGCAGCACATCGGCACCGGCATAGAACTCACCGGCCGGCGCCAGGACGGCAGCGAATTTCCGCTCGAGCTGATGCTCAGTCCGGTCGACAGCGGCGAGGAGGTGCTGGTGACCGCCGCCATTCGCGACATCAGCGTGCGCAAGCAGGCCGAAGAGCTGCTGCTGCAGAAAATGCGCGAGCTCAACCGTTCCAACGAGGAGCTCGGGCAATTCGCCTACGTCGCCTCGCACGACCTGCAGGAACCGCTGCGCATGGTGGCGAGCTATACCACGCTGCTCTCCCGACGCTACAAGGGCAGGCTCGACGCCGATGCCGACGATTTCATCGCTTTCGCGGTCGATGGCGCCAGCCGCATGCAGCGGCTCATCCAGGACCTGTTGGCCTATTCACGCGTTGGCTCGACCGGCAAGGCGCTGTCGGAGACCTGCAGCGAGACGGCATTGGCGCGCACGCTCGACATCCTGCGCGGCGGCATCGAGGACAGCGGCGCCATCGTCACCCACGAGCCCCTGCCGATGGTGCTGGCCGACGAGACACAGCTGGTACAGCTGTTCCAGAACCTGGTCGGCAACGCGATCAAGTACCACCGCGGAGGCGCGCCCCGGGTCCACATCAGCGCGTCGCGCGAGGGTGGTTCGCGGCAGGGTGGCTCGCGCTGGCTGTTCTCGGTGCGCGATAACGGCCTGGGCATCGATGCGCAATACTTCGAGCGCATCTTCGGCATGTTCCAACGGCTGCACAAGCGCGAGGAATTCGACGGCACCGGCATCGGCCTGGCGATCTGCAAGAAGATCGTTGAACGGCACGGCGGCATGATCTCGGTCGAGTCGCAGCCCGGCCAGGGTTCCACCTTCAGCTTCACGCTCGCCGGCGTCGGCCGCCCGGCGACCATTGCCAATGGCAGGCAGGCCATCGCCAGTGGCCGACACTAGGGAAGCCTATCTCATAGCGACGGCCATCTCATGGCGTCGGCTATTTTCTGGTTGCCGTCTTGCCGGCGGGCTTCTTGTCGTCTTTCTTGCTCGGATCTTTCGGTCGGCTCTTGCCAAACGAGCCCCGGTAAATCTTACCGCGACGGGTCTTCATGTCGCCTTTGCCCATTTGGCTGTACTCCTGCTGACGGTGCGCCACTGCAGCGCGGGCGCAGTCTAGTGATTCCGGCGCGGCTATACCAGTGCGGTGTACCCCGCCGCGGCGGCCGTTACTCTCCGGTCGACTCCGGCCGCTGGCGCTCACGCGGCACGTCGAGCTGGTGCGCCCCCAGCTCGGCCAGCTCCAGCTGATGTGCCTGCGATTCGTACAGGTCCACGCCGGGCAGGAAGTACAGCTGCCAGCCGTCATCCAGGTAATGCTGGTAGTCGTCCATGTCCTCCACCAGGTAGATGAACTGATGCGATCCCTGCGCGTCGCCGCCCAGCGCCAGTCTGATACGCGGCAGCACCCAGCCGCATACGATGGCGGCGCGGCCCGGGAGCCTTGCGGCCACGTCGATGATCGTTCGCGTTTGCCGCAGCTGCGACTCGCGCACCAGGTGATCCTCGACGATGGCGCCATCCAGTGTCGGCACGATGCCATCGAACCCCACCCATGGGGACACCATCAATGCCACTGCCAGCGCGCTGACCGCCCTCGGCGGCGCGAGCAGTGCGATGACCAGCAGCACGAACGGCACTGCCGGCACCAGGTATCCGGCCTCGTCCGGCAGGCGCAGGTACGCGGCGAGGTACAACGCAATGGCCAGCAGCGCCAGCGCCAGCGCATGGCGCGTGTGCGGTTCCGCCAGCCTGCTGCGCGCATAGCGGTAGTAGAGCGGCACGGTGCAAATCAATACCAGCAGCGCCGCGAGTCCCAGCGGTCCCCACACCAGCGGCAATGCGCGCGCCGCGACGACGCCGAGCGGCGGATACGAGCCGTTGTCATAGAACGCAAAGAAGTCTGCGCCGTAGCGCCGCAACACCGGCAGGAAGCACAGCACACAGGCGACCAGCAGTGTGCTGCCAAACGCCAGGCACTGCCGTAGCGCAGCTCGCGGCGGCTGCGTCAGCAGTATCCACAGGCACAGCGGCAGCGCCAACGCCCCGGCGGTGATGCGGCAACCGACGGCCAGACCGAGCGCAAGCCCTGCCAGCAGCGGCCGCCGGCGTAGCAGCGCATAAACCGCCGCCAGTTGCCCTGCGAGTGCCGGGATATAGTCCATCGTGCAGGTGCTGCTGACGTAGATGACCGGGGTGAGTGCGAACGCCAGCGCGAGCAGCAGATACCGACGAACCGCGAGCTCGCGTGTGATCAGCGCGAACAACACGAACGCTCCGGTGCTGATCATCGCCGTCACCGCATTGGACACCCACGGTGCAGCCGTCGCGCTCAGGGCGGTCAGGTACTCGTACACCGGATAGCCAGGCAACCGCGAGGCCTCGTACCCGGCGCCGGATGCGATCTGCCGCGCGACCATCACCACGCGGTAGCCATCCGGATCCGAGCCGTAGCCGCTGGAAATCCAAGGCAGCCGCGTCAGCAGCACCGCGACCGCGGCCAGCGCCAGTGCCAGGCGCTCGCGTCCCCGGACTCGTGCTGCATTCATCTCGAGCCCTGCGCTGACCGTTCGGTGGCCGCAGTGTAGCGCTCGCGCCAGCCCGCAGATCCGAGTGCGGTCGAATGATGGTTCAAATGTGGTCGAAAAGTGGTTTTGGCGCGTATCATCCCCAACACTCTCTCATCGAGTCGGGGTTCTTTTACAGGCGATGAACAGCAGCGCGCCAGCGGGTTTATTTGCAACGATACCCGACCCGGACCATCTCGGGTTTTGGCAGGACCGCAAGCTCAGTCCGGTGGCCGTTGTCCGGTTCCTGCGCTTCACCAAGGCCGATGTCGCCAGGATCGCGCTGGTATCACGGGCCTCGGTGCGCTTCGACCACAAGATACCGGCAAACGTGCTGGAGCGGCTGGCGCAGATCGCCGTGTTGTGTGGGCGCATCGCAGGACACTTCGACGGCGATGCGTCGAAGACGCTTGTTTGGTTCATGACCGGCAATCCGCTGCTCGGCGATATGTCGCCGCGCGACATGATCCTGCGCGGTCGCTACGAGGCGCTACGCCGCTTCGTGATGCAGGCCCTGGAGCGCGACGCGGCCGAACAGCTCGCGGGTTCCAGTGGGCTCGGGGACAACGATCCCGGCACCGCGCCCGGCGACTTACCGCCGCTGATTCTCGCGCACCAGGCGGCAATTTCCGCCCTGTGCCTGCGCTACGGTGTGCGCCAGCTGGCACTGTCCGGCGCCAGAGCCGGGTTGGTAGGTTCCGGCGAGGATTCCGGCGAGGATTCCGGTGATATCGAGCTGGTGGTGGAATTTGGGCCGCCGGGCGAGCCGTCGGTAGCCCGGCAGTACGGAGATTTCAAGCGTGGCCTCGGGCAGCTGCTCGGGCGCTCGATAGACCTGCTGGAACTGAGCGCGATGCAGGACTGCCGCCTCAAGCGCCACATCCAGCGCACCCGCCTGAGGATCTATGCGACGGCAGCGTGACCGGCTGCACCTCGTTTTCCTGCTCGTTGTGTTGCTCGCCGTCTTGCTCGTGCAGGGATGCGCCGCGGGTGAGGCTGCGCGCGCAGCGCGCAAGCAGCGCGACCTGCAGCGCGCGGTCCTGGCGCTCGAGAGAAAAGCCGACGCCGACTCGCTGGCGGCAGCCGGGCTGCTGAGCCCGGTGCAGGGAGGGCCCGGCCTCGCGGTGTCCCTGCTTGCTCGCGCCACCGCCGCGGCCCCCGATCGCGCCGACCTGGTATGGCTGGAGATCGAGATTTGCCGCCAAGCTCCCGGGTGCGACCCTGAACCACACGAGCAGCGGCTGCGCACGCTGGATCCGTCCAACGGCGCGGGCTGGTTGTACGCCATTGCTCGCGCCAGCGAATCCAGGGACGAGGCCGCAAGCAGGGCGGCACTTGCGGATCTGGCCCGGGCGCCTCGCGTCGATATCTACTGGACGACGCTGGTCGCTCACCTGACCGGTGCGCTGGCAGATACGGGCGGCGTACCGCTGACCGATGCGGTCGTGGATGTCATAGGGGTCCTGTCCGCGCAGTCGATTCCATCCTATAAGGCCATTTCGGACCAGTGCCTGGGTCAGCGGCTTGCCGACCCCGAGCGCCTCGATCATTGCCAGCGCATCGCGTCAGCCTTCGAGCAGGGCGACACATGGATCATCGCGATGATCGGCGCCGCCTGGGAAAAGCGCGTATGGCCAGCGGACTCGCCGCCGTGGCAGGCCGCACAGCAGGCGCGACGGGTCTACCAATACCGCTCCGAACTGTGGACGCAGGCGGAAGCGGATTTGCTGCGCGACCCGCAGCGGGTCAGGAAATTCCTGGCACTGTGCGCGCAGAACCGTCGCGAGCAGGACGTCTACCGCATCGAACTGATCGATGAGGGCAAGAGTCCCGACCCGCCGCCCGGCTGGAAGTCGCGCAGTCCCTGACCGAAGCGCATCGCTGCGCGACCCGTGGCGACGGCGAAGCGCATCGCTGCGCGTCCGAAGCGCCCGCTAGGGCTGGCGCATTCGCTCCAGTTCATCGACGGTACGCGGCCAGTCATCCTTCAGCAGCCGCGACAGCGCCCGATCCGCCAGCACCCGGTCCTCGGTCTGGCAGCGCGGGCAGTAGTTGGTCTCGTTATCAGCGTAACGTATCCGCTGCACCGCCGTACCGCAGCGAGGACACGGTTGGCGGTAGCGGCCGTGCACGGCCATGCCGGGACGAAATGCCGTGACGCCCTCCGGAAACGCGGCACCGCCGGCGGCTCGCAGGCGCCCGGTCCAGTCGCTGAGCGTCGAGCGCGTCGCCTGGTACAGCCGCGCAATTTCTTCAGCGGCGAGCTTGTGCGTCATCGCCAGCGGCGACAGCTGCGCGCGATGCAGGATCTCGTCCGAGTAGGCGTTGCCGATACCGCTGAACAGCCGCGGATCCGTCAGCGCGCGCTTGAGCGTGTGATGCTCGAGCGTCAGGCGCGCATGGAAAGCCGGCAGGTCCGCCGCGAACACGTCCAGCCCGCCCGGGTCGATGCGCGCAAGTTCGGCATCGCCCTGCAGCAGATGCAGTGACGCGCGCCGCTTGCTGCCAGCCTCGGTCAGCGTCAATGTGCCAGTGTCGAATTCGAAACGCGCCAGTGCCGCGCGGCCGCTGAGTTTCTGCCCGCGACTGTACCAGTGCAGCCGCCCTGCGATCATCAGGTGCAGCACCAGCCACAGCTCCCCGCTCAGTCCGATCGCAATGCGCTTACCCACCCGCCGTAGCCGCTCTACCTGGCGCCCGGCCGCGCTCGACAGCGGCGGCGTTGCGGTCCGCAGCAGGAACGGGTTGATCAGCGTGACGCCCTGGAGCTGCCGGCCGACGATGCGATCGCCGAGCGCTTCCAGGTACAGCGTAATGTCGGGCAGCTCGGGCAAGGCGCTCTACCTGACGCTCTACACTACGCTCTACGCGTCGCCCTGGTCGAGCCGCACGCCGGCAACCAGGATCTCGCTCATCGTGCGCGCCTTGGCGCGTGCCTCCTCGATGCTCGCTCCCAGTGCCAGCGATACTCCCATGCGACGATGGCCGCGCACTTCCGGCTTGCCGAACAGCCGCAGCGCCGTGTCCGGCGCCGCCAGCGCCGCATCGACGTCGCTGTAGCGGATGCTGCTGGAGTTGCCGTCTACCAGCAGTGCGCACGATGCCGCCGGGCCGCGCTGGCGAATCACCGGGATCGGCAAACCCAGAATTGCCCGTGCATGCAGCGCGAACTCCGACAGGTCCTGCGATATCAACGTCACCAGTCCGGTATCGTGCGGCCGGGGCGACACCTCGCTGAAATACACCTCATCGCCGGCAATGAACAGCTCGACGCCGAACAGTCCGCTGCCGCCGAGATTGGCGGTGATCGCGGAGGCAATGTGCTGCGAGCGCTGCAGCGCCCGCGGTGTCATCGGCTGCGGCTGCCATGACTCGCGGTAGTCGCCGTCGACCTGCAGGTGGCCGATGGGCTCGCAGAAACTGGTGGCGCCTCCGTGCCGGACAGTCAGCAACGTGATTTCGTAATCGAAGTGCACGAAACCCTCGACGATGACGCGTCCGGCGCCGGCGCGCCCGCCGCTCTGCGCGTGCTGCCAGGCGGCATCGATCTGCGACTCGTCGCGCAGCGTGCTCTGGCCCTTGCCGGAGGAACTCATTACCGGCTTGACCACGCATGGCAGGCCGAGCTCGCGGATGGCGGCGCGATATTCCTGCTCGGTGCCGGCGAACCGATACGGCGAGGTCGCCAGTCCCAGCGCCTCGGCCGCCAGTCGTCGGATGCCCTCGCGATCCATCGTCAGGCGCGCCGCGCGCGCAGTCGGGATGACCTGGTGGCCCTCGGCCTCCAGCTGCAGCAGCATCGGCGTCGCGATCGCCTCGATCTCCGGCACGATGAGCCGCGGCCGCGCCCGCTCCACCAGCGCACGCAGCGCCGCCCCGTCCAGCATGTCGATCACGTGCGCCTGGTGCGCCACCTGCATCGCCGGCGCATTGGCATAACGGTCCACGGCGATCACCTCGCAGCCATAACGCTGCAGCTCGATCGCGACCTCCTTGCCCAGCTCACCCGCCCCCAGCAGCATGACGCGCGTCGCCGAGGCGGAGCGCGGAGTTCCCAGCGTGACCATGCACGCACAATACTAGACGCGCAGCTGTCGCTCCAGCCGTCGGCGATAGATCAGCCCGCGTACCGTGCACCAGTTTGCGGTCTCGGTCTGTATCACCACAAGGTACCTGACGTCGGTGGCCTCGAAGATCTCCAGCAGGTCGCTGATGCGTGCGTCCTGCACTGTCTGCCAGTCGATCGCCGGTACGTCGTGCGTAGGCGTCATGATGTCGACGGCGCGCGGTTCGAGGCCGGCAACGCCCTTCCGCAGCGTCGCACGTCGGGCTTCGCGCGCCGCGCTGGCATCTTCCGCTGTGAGCACGCCAATGACAGATGCCTCGCGTACTACCAGGAAGGCGCGCACGCCGAGCCGGAACATCTCATCGATGATCAGCTCGATACCGGTATCGTCGGCGATCGTGCGCGGCGGATTTTCCAGGAAGTCGTTCATCGCTCGCACCGCGGGGTCGCTGGCAACCAGCCGCGGCTGCAGTGGCCTTAAGCGCAGCGACCTGGTAGCCAGCGGGCTGGCCGGAGTTGCCAGCAGATAGGGATGGTTCACGTGCACCTCCAATGAATAGCGCCGATGAAAATCTGGACTACTATCCGACTGACGGCGCCTCGCACGTGAAGTTCCGCGTGTAACCGTTTATTCACGCGCGGATTCGTGCCCACTACTGGATCAATGCGTTCCTGAGGGCGTAGGTCGTCATATCGGCGTTGCTCCGCAGGTTCATCTTTTCCAGGATCCGGCTGCGGTAGGTGCTCACGGTCTTCACCGACAGCGACAGTTCCCTGCCAATCGCCGAGACCGCGCGGCCGGCGGCGATCTTGCAGAAGATCTGGAATTCGCGCTGCGACAGGCATCCATGCAGCGGCGCATCGCTGGTCGATCGCGGATCACAGGCCAGTGCCTCTGCCAGATCGGGACTGACATAGCGCCGACCGCGCATGATCGTGCGCGTCGCCGCCAGCAGATCCTCGGGAGCGCATTCCTTTGGCAGGTAGCCGCTGGCGCCCGCCTTGAGCGCGCTAAGACCATACTGCCGCTCGGAAAAGCAGCTTAATACCAGCACTTTCGTGTGCTGGTGACTGGTGCGCACGGCGCGCAGCACATCGAGTCCGCTGCCGCCCGGCATGTTGATGTCCAGGATCAGCATGTCCCACTGGCCCGATTTTAGGCAGGTGAGGGCTTCGTCGGCGCTGGCCGCCTCGCCGATCTCGCCGACACTGGGATCGTCCTTGAGCAGCTGGCGTAATCCCGCACGCACCGCCGGATGATCGTCTGCAATCAGTATCTTTGCCATGGTCGTCTCCCTCTGCATGTCGTAAAGCGACACTGTTCGGAGCCGACCATACCAAGGACGCAGCCACACGACCCTGCGACAACGGCGGACGATGAAGTAGGCGTCGGCTGACGCGCCGGTCGCGACGGCCCCGCGGGTCACGCCCGCGCCGTGCGCGCGACCGCTGTCGTCAACGAGCGACGGCTGCGCCGTCCTTCGGGCCTTCGGCGATCTCCGCCCGATCCAGGAACGCGCTGATGATCGGGTTCAGCCACTCCGGCCGCCCCGAAAACGTCAGATGGTCAGTGCCCGGCAGCACGCACAGCTCCGCCTGCGGCAACGCATGAAATATCATTAATGTATGTTCCAGCGTAATCGCATCGCGATCCCCTGAGATCACCAGCACCGGCCGGTAGATCTTCGACAGCATCTCCAGGTTGAGCTCGCTCTCGGTCGGGGACGTCAGCCACAGCTGCGCGAGTTTCTCGTCCACGGTGGCGGGCTTGCGGTTGCTCTGTGCCTCGTGCGCGTCGCGCAGTCCCTGCAGTTGCTCGGGTTGCAGGCCTTCGGGTGCGATGTTCACCCCGCTGATCACCAGCCGCCGCACCAGCTCGGGATAGCGCACCGCCAGCATCAGCGCCAGGATGCCGCCATCGCTGAATCCCACCACGTCCACGCGCTTGAGCTTCAGCGACTTCACCAGCGCCGCGGTGTCCTCCATCATCGAGGTGTAGCTCAGCGGCCCTTTGACGTCCGGCGTGTGGCCCTGTCCCACCTGGTCCGGGGCGATGAGGTGGTGGCGCAGCGAGAATTCGTCCAGCTGCCGTTCGAATGAATGCTCGCCGGAATCTCCGCCACCGTGCAGCAACAGCAGCACCGGGCCGCTGCCGCGCTCGGCGTAGTACATCCTGTGCCCGTGGATCGAGACAAAATGCCAGCGCGTCGGCTGCGCCACCGCGCTCGCCGCGTCGATGCCGAGCGACGCCAGCAGCATCGCCAGCAGGCGCGCTATCGCGCGGCCGCTCATGGCACCGCCGCCAGGATCTGGTCGGCGAGCGTGCCGTAGTCCTGGTCGAAGTGATGGCCGCCGCTCTTGGCCAGCACGCTGGCACCGACGGCGGCGGCGGTGGGAGTGGTGCACAGGCTGTTGGCGCCTTCATCCGTACCGTAGATGCACTGCAGATGAAACTTCGACAGCTTCTGCAATTCCGGCGCTATCGGCATGCCGGAGCTGTTGTGCACGCCAAGCCAGCCGGTGGTCTCGACTTCGAACGCGGTGCTGCGCTCGGGCGACAGTAGCGACACCAGGCTGACGTCGGCCGCCAGATCCGCCGGCAGCCGGCTGACCAGGAACGGCAGCACGTCGGCGCCGAACGAGAAGCCGATCAATACCACCTTCTGCTGGTGCCAGCGCTGCTGGTAGTAGCGCATGATGCGCGCCAGGTCGCTGGCGGCCAGCGTCGGGGATTTCTGCTTCCAGTAGTAGCGCAGTACATCGACCCCGACGACGTTCATGCCCTTGGACGCGAGGATGCCAGCGAGGCTGCGGTCCAGGTCGCGCCAGCCGCCATCGCCCGAGTAGATGATTGCAAACGCATTGCGCTCCGGGCCCGCGCCGCTCCCAGGCAACGCGCCGCGCTGCGTTGCGCTCGACTCGACTATTGCCAGCGGCAGGTCGCCGACGCCATTCTGGCTGCGCTCGACGGCGATGGCGTCCAGGGCCGAGCGGTAGATGTCATGCAGCGTCGCGCCGTCCACCACTGCGGTCGCACTCGCCGCAAGGGTCGTGGGCACCGCCCCCGGAATCGCCATCGCGAATTCGCGCTCGCCTGCAGTCGCGGA
>Ga0302157_10007965_pt1 | contig 10525 bp, 8 predicted proteins | sample I_Bog_N3_3_FD_193502 | JGI IMG/M metagenome (GOLD analysis project Ga0302157, IMG submission 193502) | Peat permafrost microbial communities from Stordalen Mire near Abisko, Sweden - I_Bog_N3_3 | ecosystem: Environmental > Terrestrial > Soil > Wetlands > Peat | place: Sweden: Abisko, Stordalen...
CCTTTTGGGTCAACGCATCGACCCACACGTAGCGATAGGGGCCGCAGTCCAGCGGGCGGTCCCGGAACGCCGCCACCTTGGCGTCGAGCTCGGCCGCCATGCGGGACACTTCCGAGCGGCTGATGCCGTCGATGCCCATGGCTTTGACCAGGTCGTCGACCCGGCGGGTGGACACCCCCTCCACGTAGGCCTGGCCGATGACCGCCACCAGGGCCTGTTCGGCCCGCCGGCGCGGGGCCAGTAGCCAGTCGGGGAAGTAGCTGCCTTCTCGCAGTTTCGGCACGGCCAGGTCGATCGAGCCCGCCCGGGTGTCCCACGGCCGGCGCCGGTAGCCGTTGCGCGAGTTGGTGCGCTCCTCGCTGCGCTCGTTGTAGGCGGCACCGCAGCTCGCCGAGGCCTCGGCCGACATCAGCGTCTCGGCAAAGGCCTGGAGCATGGCCCTGGTCAAGTCGGTGTCGGCGTCGTCGCCCTCGAGGTACTTGCTAAGCCAGGCGGCAGCGTCGATAGTGGAAGGGACAGTCACCGTGATCCTCCTCAAGTCGTTTGTGTGAGAACTGCTTCTTGAGGTTGACGCGGTGACCGTCGCGAGTGGGGGACCCTCCCTCAGCTCACCCCCTCGTACACCATCGGTTGGGACTCAACTGGCCAGGATTGGCCAATGGGCGAACTCTCTCCCGCAGTTCTCAGACAAGGTGGCCGGAGCACTGATAGCGCTGTTACGAACCGCTCAGACTAAGGCCAAGCGTTTCGACTGGCGTTCCCGGAGCGCCTCCCTGCTAGGCCTCAGCCCTCTTCCCTGGTAAGCCGTGGACAATATGGGCGGGAGTTCTGTAGCGTCGCTGGGCCAAGACTTCCTCGCAAGATCCGTCGTTACGATCGGCCTCGGTCCGGTGCACGAAGGCGATCGGCCGCACTCAGATGCGATATTCGGGCGCGCTCGCGGCCGTAAGCGCCGCCGGCTCTAGGCCCGGTAGTGGGCGTCCCGTGCATCCCACCTGCCGGGCGGTAGGGGGCACCAAGGTCGGAAGCCAATGACAAATCGAGGTTGAAGTGGGGCGAACCAGCCATGATGGTGGCGAGCTAAACGGGGTAAAGGAGGGTCGATGTCGAGATTGTTCGTGCGCAACCTCTCGCTGTCGCTCGATGGCTATGCCGCCGGGCCCCACCAGGATCTCGACCATCCGCTCGGGGTTGGGGGCGCCCAGCTCCACGAATGGATCTTCGCCACCCGCAGTGGCAATCGCATGATCGGCAAAGAGGGCGGCAGCGAAGGGCTCGACGACGATTTCTTCTCGGAACGGGGAACCGGTGTGGGCGCCACGATAATGGGTCGGAACATGTTCGGCCCGGTACGTGGCCCGTGGGGCGAAAGTGAATGGACTGGCTGGTGGGGAGAAGAGCCCCCGTTTCATCACCCAGTCTTCGTGCTTACCCACCATTCGCGTCCGTCTATCGAGATGCGAGGAGGGACCACCTTCCACTTCGTGGCCGATGGGATCGAAGCTGCTCTGAACGCCGCCGTCGAAGCAGCAGGTGGGCGTGATGTTCTTGTCGGAGGAGGCGCTGCCACGATTAGGCAGTACCTACGTGCTTGCCTTATCGATGAGATGCATCTGGCGATCGTGCCTGTCCTGATCGGCAGCGGCGAACGGCTCTTCGATGATCTCGGTCCTGGCACTAAGAACTACCGGTGCGTCGAGCGGGTCTGTTCCCCTGCCGTCACTCACGTCCGTCTGGAACTGCGCTGATCGCGATGTCGTCGGTGGGCTCACCTTATGAGCGAAATCCCACAGTACGCAGGTCGGCTCGGAAGCATCCTGGACCCTTATCCCTCAACTCCCCTACCGGGGGGGCCACTCCAGCTAGCCCCGTATTCCGCACCGTGACCCGGTAAGGGCCCTTCGGGGTCTGTTGGTTGTGGTTGCGGGTGTTGAGTTTTGTATCGTCATTCCTGGTCTCTTGACGGTCGCTGTTGTGCCAACGGCACAAAGAACATGCTTGTAATTTGGGGAGGGTTGGTGGTACCGTTGTGCCAATATGTACCCGAGGGTGAAGAGCGTGCGCCGGGGAGACCAGGTACACCAGTACGTGCAGCTGGTGGAAGGGCACCGGGAAGCGGGCAAGGTCCGCCAGCGTGTTGTGGCAACCCTGGGGCGCCTCGATGAGCTGAAAGCGTCCGGGCAGCTCGACCGCTTCGCCGGGGCCTTCGCCCGCCTCGACCCGCCGCCGGCCGGCACCCGCCGCGCCGTGGGCCCGCTCCTGCTCGTCGCCCACTACCTGCGCCGCCTCGGCCTGGTCGACCTGGTCGACCAGGTCGCCCCCATGCGCGGGCGGTCGTTGCTGACCCACGGCGAGGTGGTCGCCGCGCTCGTCGCCAACCGTTTGTGCGGTCCCGCCCCGCTTTACGACGTCTCGTCCTGGGCGTCCTCGGCGGCGGTGGCGGAGCTGTTGGGAGTGCCGGCCGGGCTTCTCAACGACGACCGCCTGGCCCGCGCCCTGGAGGCGCTCGCCCCCCGGGCCGAGGACCTGAGGGGCAGGCTCTTGCTCCGCACCGTCGAGCGCTGCAAAGTCGATGCCTCCCGCCTGCACCTCGACCTCACGGCGGTGCGGTTCGCGGGGAGCTACGAGGGCTCGGCGCTGGTGAAGAAGGGCTGGGCGGCGGACCGCTCGATCGGCCGGCAGGTAAAGACGCTCCAGGCTTGCACCCCGAGCGGGGTCTCGCTGTACTTCCGCCCCCACCAGGGCGCCCAAAGCGAGCTGCCGGCGTTCATGGAGGCGATCGAGTCCTTCGCCGCCTCATTGCCGCCCGGGCTCGTCGTCGTGGCCGACTCCGGGCTCGGCTACTTAGAGAACCTCTGTGCCGTCGACTCCTCCAAGGTCGCCTTCGTCGTGCCGTTGCGGGCCGGCACGGGCTGGGCCGAGCGTTTCTCGGCCGAGGTGCCGGGCGGGCTGAAGGCGTTGAAGCGCCTGGCGTACTGTTCACAGCGCGAACGGCGGCTCCCGGCGGGGCGCCGCACGACATGGAGGGGGCTGCTGCGCCCCTATCCCGTGACCTCCGGCGATGGCCTGGTACATGGGTTTCGCGTCGCCTATATCCACTCCTCCGAGGAGGAGGCCTCCGTGCAAGAGGCGCGCGAGCGGGCCCTGCAAAATGCCGAAGAGGCCCTCGGGCGGGTCGCCCACGGCCTCGGCGGCCGTTATTACAAGACCAAAGCACAGGTCGACGCCCGGGTCGCCCAGGTCCTTTCGGACAAGCTCGCTGGGCTCGTGGAGGTGACGACGGGCGAACAGGAAGGCAAGCCGACCATCACCTTTTGGCGCAACGAGGAGGCGGTCGCGGCCGCCGGGGCGCTTGACGGCCTCTACGGCCTGGCGACCAACCTCGCTGACCCGGGGGGCCGGCGGCTCACGGCCTTAGACGTTCTCAAGATTTACAAGGACCAGTGGGTCGACGAGCAACGCCACCGCGACCTGAAACAGACCCTGCGTGTCCGGCCGGTGTTCTTGCACAACGACGCCCGTATCGAAGGGCTCGTCGCCGTGGTCGGCATCGCTCTTTTGATCTTCGGGCTGGTCGAGGCCGAACTGCGCGCCGCCCTGGGCGATGGGGCCCCTCTGCCCGGGATCCTCCCCGAGGGCAGGGCCGCCAAACCGACCGCTCGCGCCGTTCTTGCCGCCTTTGACGGGCTCGAAGTGACCTACACCAAGAACGGCCTCGTCCTCGACCATCTGAGCAACGTCCAGCGGCTCATCCTCGCCCTGCTCGGCATAGCCCTCCCCTGGCCCGAGAGAGCGGAAGAATAGAGGGGAAAGGCTAACCCTGTATCGGTGCGGAAAACGGGGCTAGCACGTAGGGTCCCAGCGGCGTCATAATTACCCAGCGAGCCGCCAGAGACCGGCTCGCGCCGCCAAACCAGACGCCCGGGAATCGGCAACGGAGACGTCGCCGAGACTGGCGCCTCGGGCGACGCGAGCAAAGAACACGCAGCCGCTCTGGGTGCATGTTATGTATCGGCTGCCCTGCCGAACGCAGGAGAAATAGCCGTCAGGGTGGCTCGGAGCGCCGTGGCTTCAAGAAGTTGGCCGCTCGGTTGTCAACGGCGCCGGCTCAAGGCCCGGTGCCGAAATGCTGGGCGAAGAGCGCTCGGATTAGCGCCTCTGACCGCTCTGCGTTGGCGTCCCAGCCAACCCCTACGTCGACTTCGAACCCGTCCTTCACGGCCAAAATGATGATCGCTGCCGGGTCCGACGCCGGGCCGGTTATTTCGTAAGCGGCATCACCGCCCACCAGGCTCGGCGGGATCGACATCTCACTGGCGCAGGGGCCGTGGGCGGCGCAGAACGAGTTCTCAGTCAACGACTGGGGCGAAGAACCGGTGTACTCGGTGACCTGAACGAATTGGCAGCCACCTGGAGTCTGGTTGATGAAGTTCTCATCTCCATTAGGGCATACCGAACCCCCCCCGGGCACGGTGGTCTCGTCCCCCGGCGCTTGGTAGTAGCACATCACCAATATCGGCGCCTGCTCCCCGACCGAGCCCACGACAGAATAGGAGAGCTGGAGGTGGTACGCCACCAGGGCCGCACCTGGGCACGCCAGAGCCTCGGCTGCGGGGGTAGTGGTAGTGGAGCCGGTGGTCGTGGTGCAGTGGCCGGCGCCCGGGGCCGGGTAGGTGACGGTTACGTGGCCGGTGCCGATCACGTTGGTGAGCTTGTCCAGGGCGCTGAGGGCCGGGCCCAGGAGGGGCTCGAGCAGGGACTGGAGCACGGGGCTGACGATGCTGCCCGCCACCCCGAAGCCGTTGGCGATCATGTTGGTAACGAGCGACTTGAGCTTGTCGGTACCGGGGCGGGTGACGGTGATGGTGGCCGAGCCGGTTTGGGGCGCTGGGACCGGGCCGGGGGTGGTGCAACTGCTCCCCGAAGACGGTGCTGTGGTAGCGAAGTCCAGCCGGCCCTGGCCGAGCGGGGACAGCTTGATGCTGGTGGGCGAGGTAGCCGAGATGGCCCCGGCCACCGACCAGGTGGCGTCGGCATGGGCGGCGTCGAGCGGCGGGAGCTCGACACCGGCGGGCAGGCAGTCGACCAGGGCCGGGGGCCAGGCGGAAATGCCGTTGCCAGTGTCGACCTTGGCGCTGAACATGCCGATGCCACCGGCTTCGACGGGGTTGGGTATACCGGTCACCTTCACCGACCACGGGTTGAGGTAGCTGACGATGTGGGCGATTATGACCGCTGCCCCGGCGGCCAGGCGGATCTTGGACACGACGTACTGCGAGACCTTGTTGATAAGGCCCTGCACCACCTGCTGGGCCAGGGCGACCACGTGGTTCCACAGGGTGACAAAGAAGTTGCCTATGGCCGCCCCCGCGCCGCCGCCCGTCGCCGGCGTGAGCTGCAACGCGTTGAACACCGACACGAGCGTGCTCTGTACGAAATTGGACACCGTCGAACAGGGGGCGTCGAAAAAGCCCATGGCCTGCTCAGCCAGGGCGCCCGACGGTTTGGCCGGGGCGCCGGCGCGGGCGGGGGTGTGGGCGATGACGTCGGCCACGAACAGGGGCAGGGCGATGGTCGGGAACACCAACGACGGTGCCCGGCGCCAATCCTGTGGCCCCATCAGGGCGCGTACCGCCTCGGCGGCCGGCGTTGCCTCGCTGGACACCCACGACGCCAGCACGTAGCTAAAGGGGGCCAGGCCCTTGGCCGCCGGACTGACCGAGCCTAGGACCGAGCCCAAGATGCCGCCCCCGTCGGCGGCCGACAGGGCCATGGCCTGGACCTGGGCCCTGGTGAAGCTGATCCGGACCGGGCCGCTGACAGCCACCAGCGCCACCTTGGATTTCTCGTCGGCCACCGTGGCCACCCCGCTATGGGCCAGCACCTCCTCGGCCGAGCGCACCGACGCCGCCGTGAACGGGCCGCCCAGTTGCCCGGCAGGTATGGCGGGCCGCCCCCCGCTCGCCAGCTGCACTGGGGCCTCGGCCTTCGCGGCATAGACCACCGAAGGGCTGAGCGTGGACGCCACCAGGGCTACGCCAACGGCCACCGCCACCAGGGGCGCCCGCAAACAGCCGCTGCCGCCACAATGTAAAAGCTTGCCCCTCGGGCCGTCGCTCATGGGGCATCATTGCTTGGTCCTTGGCAAAAGTCAAGGACCGCTACTTTGTGGCGTCGCCTGTTGGCGCCTTGCCGACCAGCGCCCAATAACGGATAATCTGCACCTCAAAGCGGGCTTACGGTTTATGTAGCGCGGAAGAAAATAATCGGCGTTCTGGCTGTTCAGAGGCCATGCGAGGGCCGAACAGAACGTGAGCGCATAATGCCGTCGGTCAAAACTGAGCACCGGACGATTCAGCCCGTGCCTCACCTGGAGGCGAGGTGCCGGACGAGCGTGGAGCGGCTGACCCCGACGACTTTGGCGATCTCTTCAAGGGTCAGCTCCCCACGCTCGCGCAACTGGCGCGCTTTGGAGAGCTTGGCGGGTGTCATGGTTGCCGGTCGACCGCCAACTCGTCCACGCGCCCGAGCCGCCGCCACACCAGCGCGCGAGCGCTCAATGATTATTTCCCTCTCGAACTGGGCGAGCGCCGAGAAGACGTGGAAGACAAGGCGCCCGCCCGGCGTTGTCGTGTCGATCCCTTCCTGGAGGGAGCGCAAGCCGATACCGCGCTTCTCCAGCTCCCCCACCAGGTCGATCAAGTGCCGCACCGACCGGCCCAGCCGGTCCAGTCGCCACACGACGAGAGTGTCCCCGCTCCTCAGGTAATCGATAGCCTTCGCGAGCTCTGGCCGCTCTTTCAAGGAGCCCGACGCCGTGTCGGACCACCACCGCTTGCAGCCCGTAGCCTTCAGCGCGTCCAGCTGCAAGTCGAGCTTTTGCTCTCCGGTCGAGACTCTGGCGTAGCCGACAAGGTCACCCATGGCGTGACAGTACCAAAACCCCTTTGACCGTCAAGTATTGAGCCGTTGATTTTGGTCCTGGGTTATGAGCCGCCAGCGACACCGAGTTGAGCTGCGGTTCCGCCGAGTGGCCGCTTCGCTCTCGGAGCGACCTACAAACGACCGTTATTGACACATCGGCGTCGACCAGCCGGCATCGGCCCGGAGCGTATCTCAAAGGCGAAGCCCGACACAGCTTCCCCCTCTCGATACCGGCCCTCGGCCTGGTTATTCCGCCGGAATACCGCTGAGGTAAGGCTGGCAGTGGCGGTGCTCCCCTGTCTGTCAAGATGAAATGAGACAGTTGCTTTAGCAGCTGGACCTCCCTCCAGGACGAGATCGGAAGTACGTGACGCAATGACCTTGTCCACTTCGACGATGGAGCGCGCCCATGATGAGCTCATGGACGACGCGCCGTCTCTTCCCGCAAAACCCGAGCGGCGCAAGTTCAGCGCTGCCTACAAGCTGGCCATCTTGGACAAGTACGAGGCTTGCACGGGCGACGGCGATAAAGGAGCCCTGCTCCGACGAGAAGGGCTGTACTCGAGCCAGGTCACCGAGTGGCGGCGTTGGCGTGAGGCCGGCGCCCTCGGGGACCAGCCCCGCCGGAACCAGCCCCGCCGGGACCAGCCCCGGCCCCTCTCAGCTGAGCTGGTCCGGGCCACACGCCGCGCCGAGCGGGCCGAGGCCAAGCTGGCCAAAGCCCAGAAAGTGATCGAAATACAGGGAAAAGTCTCCGAGCTCTTGGAACAGCTGCTGGCCGAGAGCACTACGGAAGACAAGCAGTCGAGATCATGAACGACGCCTTCGGCGAGCTCAAGGCGGTCGTGGGCACCCAGGGGGCGTGCGCCGCCTTGGGCCGGTCCCGGGCGACGCATTACCGGCGCTGCCGGGGACCGCGCCTGGGCCCACCGGCACCGCGCCCGACGCCGCCCAGCGCTCTCAGCCATGACGAGCGCAAGCAGGTGCTCAGCCTGCTGCGGGAACGTTTCGTCGACGCCGCCCCGGCCCAGGCGTGGGCGACATTGCTCGACGAGGGGACCTACCTGGCCTCGGAGTCCACCATGTACCGCCTGCTGCGGGCCAACGGCGAGATCAAAGAGCGGCGCCACCAGGCCACCCACCCACCCCGCACCATCCCCGAGCTGGTGGCCGACGAGCCCAACCGCGTGTGGTCCTACGACGTGACCAAGCTCAAGGGCCCCCGCCGGGGCGTGCACTACGACCTGTTCATGATGATCGACATCTACAGCCGTTACTGCCCGGGCTGGATGGTGGTCGACCAAGAAGACGGCCAGCTGGCCAAGGCCTGGATCACCGAGGTCGTCGTCTCCCAGCACATCGAGCCGGGTACCCTCACCATCCACGCCGACCGGGGCAGCACGATGACCTCCAAACCGGTCGCTCGGCTGCTCAGTGACCTAAATATCGGCCGCACCCATTCCCGTCCCCACGTCTCTAACGACAACCCTTACAGTGAGGCCGGTTTCAAGACCCTCAAGTACTGCCCCATCTTTCCCGTCCGCTTCGGCTCCCGCCAGGACGCCATTTTATTTTGCGAAAAGTTCTTCCGCTACTACAACGAAGAGCACCACCACTCAGGCATCGGCCTGTACACCCCCGCTTCGGTCCACTACGGGCACGCCAAAGCGGTCCAAGAGCAACGGGCTGTCGTGCTCAGCGCCGCCTACGCCGCCCATCCCGAGCGGTTCGTAAACAAAGCCCCGACCCCACCGCAGCTCCCGGGCGCGGCGTGGATCAACAAACCACAACCAGCCGAGGTTGCACCGAAGATTTCTTGACAATCTGTCTCAAAGAGCTTGACAGGTTCCGGCTCCGGGCCTTGCGCCCTTCCCTGGGGGGTGGCCGTTGTCTCCCGTTCACGTTGCCAGCGGCGCCGGCGGGCGCAACCCCTCCGCTGCAAGCCTGCGCTCGACACGTCTCGCTACGGGTTTCGCTCCCGGGGTACGCAGGACTGCTTGCCCCCTCCGTCGTCTCGCCGGCACTTGCGGGCTCATCAACCACCACACCCCGAAAGGACACCAGACCAAATGAGCACCCTCACCATCGCCGGCAACCTCACCCGTGACCCCGAGCTGCGCAACGTCAGCGGAGGAAGGACCGTCGTCAGTTTCTCGGTCGCCGAGAACCGGCGCTGGGCCGACAAGAGCGGCGCCACCCAGGAGGCCGTCACCTACCTCGACGTGACCGCCTGGGGCACCATGGCCGACCACGTGGCCAAGAGCCTCCATACCGGGGACCGCGTCCTCGTCACCGGCCGCCTGGAGCAGCGCTCCTGGGAGGGCTCTGACGGAGCTCGTCACACCAAACACGAGCTGGTCGCTACCGAGGTCGCCGCCAGCCTGCGCTACGCCGAGGCCACGCTCACCCGGGCCACCAGGCCCGCCGGCGAAGACGAGGACGACGTGGACTGAGCATCAGCACCGAGCCCCGGTGAGCGGTCCTCCTGGCCGCTCCCGGGGCTTCAAACCCAACGGGGCCATCAACCGGCTACGGTCTACCCTCGGACGGCAAGTCGGTGTGCGCTCTGTCTTCAGGACGTGCGGAACTCCTTAGTACCAGCTCCGCTAACTGGCTGGCCGGACCACGGTTGTGACCGGCAGCTCGCTACCTACGGAGATGGGCGCGAGATAGCGCAACACGAGCTGGCGCTGTTCGGGGTCGTTGAGCGGCCCAGTCCAATAATGGTGCCAGTGGGACCGGCGCAAATGGGGCAAAACGTGTCGGTCGGTCTCTTCGGCGCGCGTCGCGCTGTGATAGCGCTGGGCTGCCCTGAGGGCTGCGCCGAGACGCCAGCCGACCTGTAGGGCCCGTGTACTGTTCGCTGCGGCGGGTCGGGCGCCCGGCCCGGGCGGTAGCGCCACCCGGCGGACGTCCGGGCCTTCGCTGCACAGGTAAAGCAGCATGGAGACCGTAGTGGCCAGCACCCGGCCCCAGGGCATGCCCACGATAGAACTCAGCTTCTCCGGGACGAACTGGGCGACGCCCGGGCTTGCGTCGGCAAAAGGTGGCGAGAGGGAGTCCGGGACCATGTCGTTGGCCAGTAGCAGCTCATGCTCCAACGGGACACCGTCTGCCAATACCCCTGTGTAGGTCAGCAGTACGTGCGTAGTGTGCAGGTCGGGCCCCGGGTCCAGGCACGCAAAGACGCCGGCGCCGCCGGCGAGCCACGGCAGGTACAAGTAGAGCCCCCACGCCGGCAACCGGTAGAGCGCTCGGGCGGGGATGGGCTGCTCGATCGGCGTGCTGGCCAGGGACTCGAGCAGCGTGGTGTCGTAATAAACAACGGTGCGGCCGGGCAACCAGTTGGTGACCGTAGTCATTGCGGCTGCGAGCGCGCGAGCAGTCCGTTTTGAGAGTAGGGCTGATCGTTGTCCCCAATAAGTGTGACGTCATTGTCAGGGCTATCGGATGCTGGCTCCGTGGCGATATCAGTCACCTGGAACTTCGCTGCCACGGATCGCGTGCCGGCGTCCGAATCGTCCGCCTGAACCGTCTCCACCGCTACGAGTTTGACAGAGAGGGCGCCGATTTTCTGTCTCGAACCCACCCTAGGTTTGCT
>Ga0302157_10007969_pt1 | contig 10522 bp, 6 predicted proteins | sample I_Bog_N3_3_FD_193502 | JGI IMG/M metagenome (GOLD analysis project Ga0302157, IMG submission 193502) | Peat permafrost microbial communities from Stordalen Mire near Abisko, Sweden - I_Bog_N3_3 | ecosystem: Environmental > Terrestrial > Soil > Wetlands > Peat | place: Sweden: Abisko, Stordalen...
GGCACCATACCGGCGATATCGGTTATCTCGACGACGACAATTTTCTCTACATCGTTGACCGCGCCAAGGACATGATCATCACCGGCGGCTTCAACGTCTATTCGGTCGAGGTCGAACAGGCGCTGCTGGCGCATGAGGCGGTGCTGGACTGCGCGGTCATCGGCCTGCCGGACGAAAAATGGGGCGAACGCGTCGCCGCCGTGGTGCAGCTGCGCGACGGCCGGTCCGCGTCGCCGGCGGAACTGACCGCTTTTGTCAAATCGCGCATCGGCAGCGTCAAGGCGCCCAAGCAGGTGGAAACCTGGCCGGATCTGCCGCGTTCGAAAGTTGGCAAGGTGTTGAAAAAGGAAATCCGAGCCAGCTTTTTGTGAAACGGAGCGGCGGGCTGGCGGCGAAGGCCTGGGCGCATGTTGGGCTTTGAAAAGATGGATTGCTTCGCTTCGCTCGCAATGACGCGGATGGGTCAGTATTTACGCGGATTGGTATGATTTGGCTATTCATCTTCCGTGCCGGTTGCGGGAAAGATGGATTGCTTCGCAAATGCTCGCGATGACGTGGATGGGTCGAAGCCAATGCCGCTTGGTACGACGCGGCTGCGACATCGTTCAAGTCAAAATCATCGATCATGTCAGCGGCGGCAAAGTCGCGTTAGGCAGTTTGAACGAATCGCCCGGGCGCCGCCAGTGGAGTTATTGAATTTACGGCGCACGCAGGCCGAGCCGCGACAGTTTCTTGATCAGGAATGGGGGGCCGCAGGAGCGGACGGATCGCGGTCTCGTCATGGCGCTCGACGCGCTGGCCTCAAACGGCGCTTTTCGATGTTTTCGCGCGAGCCGCGTTCAGAGGTGGCCGAGCACCTTATCCAACGTGACCGGCATGGCGCGCACCCGCACCCCCGTGGCGTGCCAGATCGCATTCACGATCGCGCCGGCGGTTCCGGTGATCCCGATCTCACCGACGCCCTTGATCCCAAGCACGTTGATCAAGGGGTCGTGCTCATGCACGAGAATCGCTTCAACCGATGGAATATCGGCATTCACCGGCACGTGATAATCCGCCAGATTGCCGTTCATCGGCCGGCCGGTCCGGGCATCCATGATCGCCTCCTCCAGCAGCGCCAGCGAAACGCCCCAGATCATGCCGCCCAGATACTGGCTCTCCACCATAAGCGGGTTGATCACCCGCCCGGCGGCAAAGGCGCCCACCAGCCTGGTGACGCGGATTTGCCCAAGCTCAGGGTCCACCTTCACCTCGGCGAATACCGCGCCGTGCGCATGCGCGGCATATTGCTCCATCACCGCCTGGCTGGCGGCACCCTCGCCGCGCCCCTCAACCGAATCCCGCCCGGCCCGCGTCAGGATCGCCGCATAGGATTCGCCCCGGCTCTCATCGTCGCGCCGGAACAAATGGCCGCCGCGGGCAACCACACCGGCGTTGCCGGCGCCAAATAAAGGCGATGTTTCATCGCGCATCGCGATCTCGGCCAATGCCGCGATCGCGGCACCCGTGGCGCCATGAATCGCACTGCCGGCCGTCGCCGTATGGGCGGAGCCGCCGGCGATGCCGGCATCCGGCAAATCCGACCGGCCCATCCGGAACTCCAGCCTTTCCATCTCCAGGCTCAGCCCATCGGCGGCGATCTGCGCCAGCGCCGTCCAGGCGCCTTGCCCCATGTCATGCGCGCCGATCTCCACCAGTCCCGAGCCATCCGCGCGAATTTCGGCGCGCGCGGCGGCCATGAACATATGCGCCGGGAAGGTCGCGGTGCCCACGCCCCAGCCGGTCAGCAAGCCGGCGCTGTCGGTCATTGAGCGCGGCGCCAATTTCCGATTCTCCCAGCCAAACCGCGCGGCACCCTGCGCATAGCATTCGCGCAGCGCCTTGGAGGTGAACGGCTTGCCGGACAACGGCTCGACCTCGGCGTAATTCTTCAGCCGGAATGCCAGAGGGTCCATCCCGCACGCCTCCGCCAGCTCGTCGATCGCGCCTTCCAGCGCCACGCTGCCCGAAGCCTCGCCCGGCGCGCGGACAAACAGCGGCGTGCCGGTATCGACCCGCACGGCCTCATAACGCGTCTGTAAAGCGGGGGCCGCGTATAATGTGTGCGTCACCCCGCCACTCGGCTCGAAGAAGTCATCGAACCTGCTGCTCGCCGTCAGGACATGGTGGTCAATCGCCGTCAGGCCGCCCGCGGCGTCAGCACCCAGCCGCAGGCGCTGCCTGGTCATCCCCCGGTGCCCGACCGGGCCATAAAGCTGCTCGCGCCGCATCACCAGTTTGACCGGTTTGCCCACCAGTTTCGCCGCCAAAATGCCCAGCACCAGCGGTCCCGCAACCAGGCCCTTGCCGCCGAAACCGCCGCCCAGATAGGGGCTTCGAATCAAAATATTTTGCGGTGCGATGCCAAACAGCTCGGCCAGACGGCCCTGCGCGATCGCCATCCCCTGGCATGGCATATCAAGTTCCAGCTGGTCGCCATGCCATTGCGCCACGACGGCGTGCGGTTCGATCGCGTTATGGTAATGCGCCGGCGTTTCATACGTCACGTCCACCCGCCGCGCGGCATCGCGCAGCCCGGCCTCGACATCGCCATGGCCCTCCCGCGGCGGCGATCCGACGCCGACGGCCGCCGGCACAAAGCGTTCCGCGGACTCAAACGTGACGCTCACATCCTCGCGCTCATAGGCGGGTGCCAGCAGCAGCGCCCCCTCGGTCGCCGCTTCCAGGCTCTCGCCGATCACCACGGCGATCGGCTGGTTGGCGTAGCGCACCCGCGAATCCTGCAAAACATCGAGCCGGAAGGCGAAAGGGTTGGATTTTTCATCCGGATGCAGCGCCAGCTGCGGCACGTTTTCCGGCGTCATCACCGCCACCACGCCGGCATGCGCCTTGGCCGCCGCGACATCGAGCGCCGTCACGCGCCCGCGCGCGACCGCGCTCACCGCCAACACCGCATACAGCATCCCCGGCGGATGATGATCCGCCGCATAATGCGCGGCACCGGTCACCTTCAGCATGCCTTCCCGCCTGGTGAGTTTTTGGCCGATATTCGAACCGTGGCGGAGATGGGCCGCGTTCATCGTGTTCATCGCCAAAACTCCTAAGCCAGATTCACAACGGATGCCGGCAGCGGCGCCAGAAGCGGCGAGCCGCCCGCCGCCGCGCGCTCAAACGCGCGAACGGCGAGCCGCCGCGCCAGCTCGATCTTGAAGCCGTTCTCACCGGAAGGCCGTGCGTCCCGCAGCGCCAGCGCCGCCGCCTCGGCGAATGACGCCCGCCCGGGTTCGCGATTCAGCAAAGCCGCCTCCGCCTCCCGCGCCCGCCAGGGCTTTGCCGCCACGCCGCCGAACGCCAGCCGCGCCGCGGCGATCCGTCCCGCTGCAATCCGCAGTCCCGCCGCCGCCGAGACCACCGCGAAGGCATAAGACGTCCGGTCACGTATCTTTAAATACCGCGCATGGCCGGCGAACGCCGCAGCTTGTGCCGGCAAACGTATCGCCACGATCAGCTCGCCGGGCGCCAGAACCGTTTCACGTTCGGGCGTATCGCCCGGCAGCAGATAGAACGCTTCGAGCGCCACCTCCCGCCGCCCGGCCGGCCCCTCGATTTCCACCACGGCGTCAAACGCCACCAATGCCACGCAAAAATCCGACGGATGCGTGGCGATGCAATGCGCGCTCCAGCCCAGGACCGCCTGCAGCCGGCTATGCCCGCCGCGCGCATCGCATCCCGCACCCGGGTCCCGCTTGTTGCAGGCGCTCGCGGCATCGTAAAAATACGGGCAGCGCGTGCGCTGCATCACATTGCCGGCAACCGTCGCCGCATTGCGCAATTGCGCCGAAGCGCCTGACAGCAAAGCCTCCGCCACGGCCGGAAAATTCGTTGCAAACTTCACATCATGCGCCAGCGCGCTGTTGCGCACCAGCGCGCCCACCCGCACGCCGCCATCCGGCAGAAACTCGATCCGATCCAGCCCCGGCAGCCGGGAGATGTCCACCAGCCGCGCCGGGCGCACCAGATTGCCTTTCATCAGATCCAGCAGATTGGTGCCACCGGCGAGAAACGCCGCACCATCAGACCGGCCGGACGCCACCGCCGCCGCAACCGTGCCCGCCCGTTCATATTCAAACCGGTTCATGCCGCCTCTCCCGTCCGCGCGTTTTCCTGCATCCGCGCCTGCGCCAGCAGCACAGCGCGCGTGATGCCCGCATAGGCGCCGCACCGGCAGAGATTGCCGCTCATCGCTTCGCGCACCCGCTCCGCGTCATCGCCCGCCTGGCCTTCCATCATCAGCCCCACCGCGCTCATGATCTGCCCGGGCGTGCAAAACCCGCACTGAAACGCGTCACTCTCAATAAACGCCGCCTGCACCGGGTGCAGTTGATCACCGCGGGCAAGGCCCTCGATGGTCAGGACCTCGGCATCCGCGCAGCTCAGCGCCAGAGCCAGGCAAGAATTCACCCGTCTGCCATCAAGGATCACGGTGCACGCGCCGCATTGCCCGCGGTCACAGCCCTTTTTGGTGCCGGTCAGGTCCAGCCGCTCGCGCAGCAGGTCGAGCAGCGTGACCCGCGGATCGTCAAGTGTCACGTCGCGGCGAATCCCATTAATGGTCAAAGTGACGTCATGGCTCATCAAAGCGCTCCTGGCGGTTGTGCCGGTTTGGCGTGACCGGCGATCGGGCGGGCACCACAAAGGGCGCATGAATGTTTGGCAATAATTTTACAGTTACTGCGATAATTGTGTATATCGCAGTAACTGCGATATTTCAAGGCGGGTGACGCGAAAAAATCCGCTCAGGACCTATCTGGTGAGACGACATGTGTAGCGAGACGATTAGAAGGGAAGGGCTGCGCGAGCGCAAACGCCGTGAAACCCTGCTGCGCGTCGCGGAAACCGGTCTGAACCTGTTTGCCGAACGAGGCTATGACGCGACCACGCTGGAGGCGATCGCGGAGGCATCGGGCATCTCGCCGCGCACCTTCTTTTATTATTTCAAGACCAAGGACGAAATTCTGCAGTTCTGGCAGGGCACCGGCATTGCCGACGCCGTGGCCCCGACGCTGCTCGCGCAACCGTGGGATAAATCACCTTTGCAAGCCGTGCGCGACACGTTCATCGTCCTGGTCACCAGGTACCTGAACGAGAAATCCCTGGCGGTCGATCGCATCTACAATTCCAGCGCAACGCTGCGGGTGCGCAAGCAAGGCTTTTACCTGCAAATCGAGCAAACCGTGTTCACCACGCTATGCCAACGCTGGCCGCAGCCGGAACGCCGGGCCCAGCTGCGCATGACCGCGATGGTGGCCATCGGCGCATTCCGGCTGGCGATGGAAGCCCGCCGCAACGACACCCAAACCCGCCCGATCGCCGAATACCTGCAGGAAAGCTTCGCCGTTCTCGAGCACCAACTCTGATTGCCCCGCGCCGGCCGCCATGCGCTCATTTTTGCCGTTCAGGCGAGCGGCACAGGTTCTCCAAAGCGGCCGTTCATGGCACAGCCACAAAGGCGAAAGCGAGTGGCTCCCGAACCATCCGGTTTTTGGTTGCGAAGCCGGTTAGGCGCCATTTGAGAATTGCCAGCGACGTTCAACCATAACCGGATTGCAATGTCACCATTGTCTGGATGCCACCATGTGCAACGCGGATCAATTCATGCACCGGCGCGGCATAAGGCATAGCAGAGGCGCACCACCAACTGTGCGGCGCCGGCGCAGCGGCCATCGCTTGATATCCGCCGGCCGCCACCAGGTCCGGCAGAGCATGGGCGACCGGCGTGCGGGCCGCGCGGTCCGCCGGCCGTGCGATCGCCATGCGCGATGCCGTTTCGGTCAGGGCGAAGCCGGAAAAGTGGAAATTGGTGGCGCCTACCTGGGCGCCGGCGATGTGCAGGGTGTAGGTTTTGCCACCCGCGGAAATCGTCACCACGCCGGCCTCGGCCACCGTCGCCGTCCCGGAACCGGACGCGGCATCGACCAGTTCAACCATGTCACCGGCTTTGAAGCCGGAGATCACCGTGGTTGGGATTTCGGTCTGATCGACCTCCAGCACGCCGGTACTGCCGGTGAACTTCAACTTACCTGTCAGGCTGCTGGCGCCGGCTAGGACCAGCGTACCGCCGGCGATCGTGGTGTTGCTGGAAACACCGCCGGCGGTGACAAATTCAAAGCCGCCGGTCTTGATGGTGGTGGCGGTGGCGCTGCCGCCCTGATCGACGAACATGGTGGCTTGGCTGTCCGCCACCGTGTGGCTCACGGCGCCGCCGGAGTACACCAGGACCTCGCCGGACTTCTCGATGGTGGTGCTGGTGATATTGCCGCCGTAGTCAGCCACCAGGAAGCCGCCCGACTTGACGGATATTTTGCTGGCCGTGCCGTGCTGGAGGACGAAATCACGCATGCCGGCGGTAATCGTGGCGCCCGAAATACCGGTTCGGACCGAGAGAGTCGAGTTCGTGCCGTCGGTGGAGATCAGCAGGTCACCGGATAGGCTGGTGCCAAGGGCAATGGTCGCGTTGAGTGGCGTAGCGTCGAGAACGACGGCCGTGCCCGTCAACGCCACGCCGGTTTCGGCAAAACCGTCCAGCACGACGGTGTCACCCGCCGCGAAGCCGGTGATCTCGGGCCCGTTGGCAAGACCGAGCGTGTTGCCCGCGATGGTCCAGGCCGCGCCGGTGGCGAAGCTGATGTCCTTGAAACCGGTGAACTGCGTGCCGATGCCGGTGAGCGCGGTGCTCGAGGTGCCGGCCAGTTCAAGAACGTCAATCGCCGCGGCGTCGGCCACGACATCGCCGATGAACACCGCACCCTGTTCCACCACCAGCGAGCCGGCATTGGCGAACGACACCGCATCGCCGAGTTCGCCAAGATAGACGCCGCCACCAGGGGCGCCGCCGCTGATCGTGCCCGAATTGATCAGCACGGCGATCGTCGAACCGTTCACCAGCTTATTATTTGTCGCGATGACCACGCCGGTGCCGCCGATGCCGCCATAGCCGGGACCATTGTAATATGCCCCATAGCCGCCGGTGCCGCCGGTGATCAGATTGCTGTTGTTCAGCGTGGCGCCGCTGTAGATGTAGGCGCCATTGCCGCCGCGGCCGCCGATATGATCTTGCGCCGAGCCGTAGCCGCCGGTGATGGTGCCGGTGTTCACCGCATGACCACCCGCCAGCCTGACACCTACGCCGCCGCCAAAGCCGCCGGCGATTTGCCCGGCATTGCTCAGCACGTCATTGAGCCCAAGCACGCCAATCGCGCCGTAGCCGTCCAGGCCAATCGCGCCGTAGCCACCAGTGATGGTGCCGCCATTCGAGACTGTGGAATCTTCGAAGTAGCCGCCGCCGCCGCCCGCACCCGCGGCATCGCCCTTGCCGCCCGCGCCGCCGGCCCCGCCCAGGACCGAGCCGGTATTGGAAAACGTCGCATAGTCCACGACGGCCCCGAAATTGCCGTTGCCGCCAAGTTTGCCGTTCGAGCCCGCCGCGCCGCCGGCGCCACCGATGATGACTCCGGCATTGGTCATCGTGACGGCAGAACTTACCAGGACACCGGCGCCGCCGTAGCCACCGAACTCACTGCCATACCCGCCCGCGCCGCCGGTAATGGTGCCGGTATTGGAGATTGAGAGGACATATGCCCCAGTCCGCGCACCGGCCTCCAGCCCGACGCCGCCAACGCCGCCCTTGCCTTGATTGCCACTTTCGTAGCTGCCACCGCCGGCGCCGCCGGTGATCCTGCCCTGATTGGTGATAATACCGGCTGCGAAAAAAGTAACCCCGATGCCGCCAGCGCCGCCCAGATAGGCATTTTCTCTGGCTTGCCCGCCAATGCCGCCTGTGACGCTCCCCTTGGACCCGTTGGTGAGCGTGCCCTCATAACCGTTCACGCCGAAGCCGCCAGCGGCCAAATTGGGATCGCCGTCCCCGTCGGCATAGCCGCCATTACCACCATTTATGAAAGAGTTGTTCACGACCACGCCGTATTTCAGTGCCACGCCAGTGCCGCCAACGCCGCCAGTACCGTTTTGGAAGTTGCTGCCGCCGCCGGCGCCGCCGAAGATGCCGACGAGGAAGCCGCCATTATCGGTATTCGTCAGCGTGGCGCCCACGTGGTCGATGATCACGCCCGTGCCGCCATAGCCGCCGCTGGCAAAATTATATCTGCCAAGGGCGGCGCCACCGGCGCCACCTTCGATCACACCGGTATTGGTAATATTATCCGCCGCCAGGGCATCAATCCCGGCGCCGCCAGGCAGCCCGTAAAGGGTGTCATTATACCCGCCCCTGCCACCGACGATGACAGCGCTATTCGTCAGCGTCGCGGCGGCATTCAGCGACACCGCGATGCCGCCAGCACTGGGGTAGGTGGTGAGCACGCTTGCCCCGTCAATAACGCCTTTATTGACGATGATCGCACCGGTGACGCCCGCAGGCACGAACAGCCCTGTGGTGCCGTAAGCGGTTGGGTCGATGGTTCCGGAACTGCTGATGGTCAGCGGGCTGGTGTAGCCGCCGCTGCCCAAGGTCACCGTTTTGGTGATTTTGCTTGAAATCGTCTTGCCCGTCATGTCCCACTTCCCGCGTCTGGGCCGTCCTGGAGTGAAGCGGCCATCCTAGTTTTGCGCTGGCAGTCTGCCTTCAGACGCGCTCAAACCGTGTCAGGCGCCACGGGAACACCGATTTATATCATGGTTTCGTAAGGTATTTTCGCAATCAAATCAACCGTCACGATAACGATCTCATCTCGATCCGGCCCGCAGCTATGCGGCTCATCCCCGCCGTTCAGGCGCGATCTCTGCCTGCTCGATCGCTGCCGTCCGGACATTGGCAAGACCCGTATCTTTCAACCGCGCCAATGCAGGCGGGCGGAACGGAAAGTAAACCTGGGACATTCAAATTATGAGCCAGGCGCCAAAAATCGGCGCCCTCGGAATGCCCGGCCGGATCTCAGACGCTAAGCGTGGCGCCACGCGAAACAGCGCTAGGCGGGCCGCGATGGTCAGAATTCCACGATACGGCTTGCTAAATGGGCCGCGTCGCGCGCGATGGCGGCGAAACGGCCGGAACCCCATGTGTGCAACCAGGGCAGACCCAGAAAATACAGGCCCGGCACCGCGGTGACGCCGCGGTCGTGCACCGGCAGGCCGCGGCCGGTGAACACCGGCACATGCACCCAGCTGAAATCCGGCTCATAGCCGACGCACCACAAGATCGACGTGACATTTTCGGCCGCGAGATCCAGCTTCGTGTCCGCCGCGGACGGCTCCCAAACGGGCACGTAGCGGGATTCCACAGGCGCGGAAATTTTCTGCTGGGCGATGTAGGCGTCGATGCTGTCCTTGATCCGGTCGTTGACCCGATCCGCCTGGTCGAGATTCTCTTTCAGATCATCGGCGAAGGCCAATCTTTCGCCATCAACCGCGTCGAGATGGCCATGCAGCGCCATGCCTTCGCGCGCGAATTTTCGCAGGTCGATATCCCGGCCGCCGTCGCGGCCGGTGACGTAGTGGTTGGCCTTGTCGCGCACGCCCTCCTGCATCGGATGCTCCGACACCGGCAGATCGTAGTGTCCCATGTCCTGCAGCCAGTCCACCACGTCCCGGCCGCGGTAGAAGCGCGAGACGCGCGGCGCCCGGCCGACCGCGAGATGCACTTTCCGCCCGGCCAGATGCAAATCTTCAGCGATCTGGCAGCCGGATTGTCCGGTGCCGACGACCAGCACGCCGCCGGGGGGAAGTTGTTCCGGGTTGCGATATTCGTTGGCGTGCAGCTGGACAATGTGTTTCGGCAAACGCTCGGCCATGCGCGGTGTGATGGGCGTATGGTAGCCGCCGGTGGCGATGCAAATTTGGCGCGCGGTGAACGGGCCCGCGCTGGTCTGCAGGGCGAAGCCGGCTTGGGTTTGGGTGAGACCGGTCGCCGCCACGCCTTCCATGACCGGCGGGCCGAATTTTTCGGCGAAACCTTCGACAAATTCGATGATCTCGTGCTTGACCATAAAGCCGTGCGGATCGCCGCCGGCGTAGTCGTAGCCGGGCAGCCGGCATTGCCAGTTCGGCGTGACCAGGCAAAAACTATCCCAGCGCTGGTGTTTCCAGGCGTGAAAAATTTCCTTACGTTCCAGCACCATATGGCCGATGCCGGCGCGGTGCATGTGCCAGGACAGCGACAAGCCGGCCTGCCCGCCGCCGATGATCACCAGCTCATGATGGTCCGGCGCGCTCATGGGCTGATCGCCATGATGGTCACTTCCGCTGCAGGAATTTCGACAAACATTTTTGCCCGCCCTTCAAGTGTATCCAGCGTGGCGTGCGCGCGCGCGCAGGGGTGACCGTATTTATGTTCCACCCGCGCCGAAGCCGCTCGCAAGGCAAGGCGCGCGCGTAAAAGAAAATCGTCGATGCCGTAACTGGCGCCCGGCGACAGAAATTGCGTGACGACCGTCGAAGGCGAATAGTTCACGGTTTCCGAGCCGTCTGGCCAGCGCAGGCGGAAGGTGAGTTCAGGCATGGGCAAATGTCT
>Ga0302157_10007973_pt1 | contig 10518 bp, 10 predicted proteins | sample I_Bog_N3_3_FD_193502 | JGI IMG/M metagenome (GOLD analysis project Ga0302157, IMG submission 193502) | Peat permafrost microbial communities from Stordalen Mire near Abisko, Sweden - I_Bog_N3_3 | ecosystem: Environmental > Terrestrial > Soil > Wetlands > Peat | place: Sweden: Abisko, Stordalen...
ATCGTAGGGTTTTCCGTCCTCCGGGTCCCTGCTCATGAAGCGCCCTGTTACCGGATTCATGTAGCGTGCCCGCAGATAGTAGAGGTTGAGATCTGAGTCGTACTGTTCGCCGCTACAGATGGATCGAAGACGCGGCACCTCGTGAATTGCGCATGTCGTTGCGACCGTCATAGAGGTATGACCTCGCATCGTAGTTGAATCCCAGGTCTCAGACACGAGACCTGGGCCACCCGCCTTGCCCAACCGATTTCTTCCCGGATTGGACGATATAGACGAGTAATGCGATCGAGACTGCATCGAGCAGCCATTTGACCCAAGTGAACGCGCTAAAGCCACTGTTCACATACCAGATCAAGTGGTGGGTATAACCATACCAACTCAACGCGGCGGTGAAGAGGCAGAGGATACCAGTGAGCGACAAAACTGGACTCCGAGGGTTCCAGCGGCTCTTCTGCCGCAAGGACCATACCATGAGCAAAAGTCCGCCTACGAACTGAGTCAGCAGGAAGAGCTTCCTCCACATTGTTAACCCTTCGCTCAACGTGCGTCGAGCGTTCTCGTCTCCCTGATTTGCTGCCTTGTGAAACCAGCGGTTCGCCTCGGCTCGATCCCGTGGAACACCTCGGCCGTCGTAATACATGACCCCGAGGTCGTATTGCGCCTTGGCGAAGCCTTGGTCAGCAGCTTTGCGGTACCAGCGAGCAGCTTCGGCATAGTCCTGCGACACACCCTGCCCTCGGTAATACATAAGTCCTAGTCCGTCCTGAGCCATCGCATCGCCTTGATCTGCTCCTTTGCGGTACCAGCGCAAAGCTTCAGCGTAATCTTGCGACACTCCCTGACCGTTGTAATACATGAGGGCGAGGTTGACCTCAGCGCGCGCGTCACCCTGGTCGGCGGCTTTGCCATACCAGAGGACAGCTTCTACGTAGTCCTGCGACACTCCTTGGCCGTTGTAGTACATGTAGCCAAGACCGTATTGACCTTTCGCGTCACCCTGGTCGGCAGCTCTGCGATACCAGCGGACAGCCTCGGCATAGTCCTGCGGGATTCCCTGGCCGTGGTAGTACATATGGCCGAGGCTATATTGAGCTCTTGCGTCGCCTTGCTCGGCACTTCGTCGGCTTACGCTCGCTGCCTCAACGAGCCTTTGCTCATTCACTTTCTCGTCATGTGCCCGCCAGAGCAGCGCTGTCCCGCATATCGCCGCGACGCATGCAGCAAACATCGCAATTTTCCAAAATGACGTCATCATCGAACCCCCTGCTCTACGACTAGGTAGATTGCAAAATGCCCAACCCTATGGCGCCCCGGCAACCGGCGGCCCAGATATGGGAGGGCCTTGCTCTGGTGCTTCACAGGTTGAACAGCCAGGTTCTGGTCCTTCGGGGTTATGTACGGGTGGTGCCGGAGTCTCTGGATTGATCGCGAAGTCAAGAATTTCGGCCAGTTGCGAAGCAATGATGCTCCATACCACGACCCTCATAAGATGCAGCTTAGTGATCCCCGACACGCAATCACCTGACCCACCGCAAACCAGGTTGCGATACTCTATCTCGTCGTCCCGCCCGCTCGGATCCATTCCATCTACTGGATTACCGTCAGCATATAGGTACTTGTGCAGCGACTTCGGGTCCTTGAGTTTCCCCGCGTTCGGGTCGCGGCTCATGAAGCGGCCCGTGGCTGGGTTGTAGTATCTGGCGCGGAGGTAGTAGAGGTTGAGGTTTGTGTCGTATTGTTCGCCGCTACAGAACGATCTAACACGATTCCCAACGCAGCCCGCCCGCAAGCCTAATGCGGATCTCAAGTTGCAGCGATTGCGCACCCGATACGGTGCAGGATTTGAACTGCGAACCCCCTGATGCGGTTTTTCGCCTCGCAGACGCATCGCGAAGATGAACTGCGGCGCAACCGGCGTGCTTTGGGCGGACTGCATGGTTGCACCGATTGTACGGTTTGGGTGCCGGATCGCCAGCACACTTTCGTGGGATCGGGAACCGGATCGGATACCGATTCGCTCTCTGGAAGCGTGGCGGGATTCCGGGCATGGTCCATCTTCTTTAGCTGTAGATACACAGTTAAAGGGGGGAAGATTTCTGGTTGTTTCGATGAGCTATGCCGTACCGGATTCGCGAGCTATTCGTCCGCCTCTTCCTGCTCCTCTTCGGCTTCCTTTTCGAGAGCGGAGAACAGGGCCCCGGCCTCTGGATCGGCGGCTATGAGCGACGGGCTTTCGCCTGGCTCAAGCATCGCCGCCGGATGGGTTGCGGCGTGTACTTGTTGCAGGGTTCGGATCGCCACCTGCGTGTAAATCTGCGTGGTCTTCAAGTCCTCGTGACCGAGCATCTGCTGGATGAAACGGATGTCGGCCCCGTTCTCGTGCATCAGCGTGGCCATGGTGTGCCGGAACAAGTGGCAGGAGCCGGTCTTGCCCAGCTTGGCCGCGTCGATGCGCTCCCGCACCGCATAGCTCAGATGATTGCGGCTGAACGGCTCGCCCTGAGCGGTCAAGAACACCGTCATGTCGTCCGGCTCGATGGCAAGCTGGGGACGGCCCTCGCGGATGTACTTCTGGAGCCACGCGATCGCCCGCTCCCCGATCGGCACGTAGCGGTCCTTATGGCCCTTGCCCTGGCGAACCAGGATCAGGCCCCGGTCGAACTCAAGATCGTAGAGCTTCAGCCGAACCAGTTCCAGACGGCGCATTCCGGTCGAGTAGAGGACTTCGAGCAGGGCGCGGTCGCGCAGGCCGATGGGATCGGTGACATCGCAGAGCTGCATGATTTTCTCGACCTCCTGGGCGGAGAAGATGTTCTTGGGCAGAGAGCGGCCCAGCCTGGGCAACTCGATCTCGGAGGCCGGATTATGCAGGATGTGGTTCTGCCTGGTCATCCACCGGAACCACACGCGCAAGGGAACCAGCCGCGTGTGCTGCGAGCGGAAGGTCAACGGCTCCCCGTTCTTCTTGCGGTAGAAGAAGAGATAGCGTTGATAGCGTTCGAGCACGGGCCGGGTGACCTCGATGGGTTCGCGCAAGCCGTGCTCATAGGCCCATTCGATGAAGAAGCCAAGATAGACGCGGCGGCTGCGGACTGTGTTCTCCGAGTAGCCGCGCACACTGAGCGCGGCCAGATGCTCGCGCATCAGCAGTTCCATCGCCGTCGCCGCCGCGGCCTCCGGCTTGCGCCTTCTCTCTACGCGGGCCATGCGCTGCCCTCCGTTCTGCCGTTGCCGTTAGGCCGGGACATAGGTACGACTACGACGGGAGCCTGCGGAGTGTCGTTTGTCTCGGCTCCCCTATATGCGTTTTTTGCGCTTTTACCGGAAAAACTGGCTTCCGCCCGCGCCATTGCTGGCGATTTCGCATCGTGACCACCCCCAGACACCCCCATGACACCCCCGTGTCCGGCGAGTGACACCCCGGCCTCGAAGTGTGACACCCCCTCCTCGGACCGTGACCGCTTCGCGCCGTAGCTCAGTCCCGGCAGCACCGGGCTGCCGTTGGAGTCCATCTCGAAGTTGAGCGCATAGACGAAGCTCTGACCGGCCACGCCGCGATGCAGGGCCAGATATTCGAGGTCTTCAAGGCGCGAGAGATGTTTCTTTAGCTGCGAGTCTCCCCAGCCGGTGAACTGCCGCACCGTGGCCCGCGTGAAGCGGTAGTCCAACCGCTCGATCTGGAGCCGTTCGCACTCGCTCGCAACCATCTTGTCGATCAAGAGCAGCAGGCGGCGCGTCTGCGTCTGCACGTCGTCAAGCGAACGCATCAGCACATGGCTGGCAAGCTCCCAGGCCAGCTTTACGTCAGCCTCGGTCGCCTCGATGTACTCGAGCTTCTCGTCCTCCTCCATGCTGGTTTTGATCTCGCGCTGATGCTGATAGAGCAGTGTGATCGCCTGGATCAGCGCGATGAACTTCATGTGGTCGCGCCTGGTCCGGGTCATGGTGTCGGGGAAACGGCGTTCCTTCAAGCACTCGATCACCACATCGACGGGCCTGAGAAGCCGCTGCGCGTTGCGGTGCAGGCGAACGATCTTATTCCGCCGCGTCCGCGCCTTCAAGCCTTCGAGCGTCTGCGCCTCGCGCTGCTTTTGATGGATGGCCTGGGTCTGCTCGCGGTCCTCGTTGACCGCAAGCACAAGGCAGCGGTTCATCAGCTCCTCGTCCACCTCGTGCGCCGTCGTGGTCAGGAACAGCATCACTGGCCCCTCGACCGCGTACTCGTGCGTCACGTGCTTGCCGCTCACCGGGTCTTTGCCAGTCGAGGCGATATTCAGCTTGCCCTCGGACTGCAAGAGTTTGAGCGGATAGCTCGCGGCCTCGGCGCCCTGCTGCTCAGCGATAGCCAGGATCTTGTGCTTGAGATTCTTCTGCCCCATGTAGAACAGGGCTTGCCCGGTCATCGCCGTATAACTCTCCCGATGTTCCTCCGGTATGAAGTCCAGCACCGCTTCCATCAGCGAACTCTTGCCCGCCGACGATGAAGACTGCACCACGATGGCCAGCGGCTTCGCCAGCATACGCGAGACAGCGGCCAGATAGCTGACCTTCTTATTTGTCTCTTCGCCCACCGCGCCGCACTTCTCGAAGTCCTCCAGCACGCGCTCCAGCAGGCGCGGATCGCGCAACAACTCCAGCGCGGCCGCCTGCTCCTCGGCCGTCATGGTCGAGGTTTCCTCCGGCGGCGCAAGCATCTTTGCGATGCGCTCCCGCTGCAACTCCGCAAGGTCCGTCCATAACTGGCCCACCTCGCGATGCACCGCCTCTTCCTTCGCCGCCAGCTCGTGCGCGGCCTGTTTCACGAACACTGCCCGCAGCCGCGCCGATTCCATGTCGAACGTGTCGCCGTGGTAGCAGAACTCCCCGCGCACGTTCTGCCCCGTCACCTTCACGTTCACCCGCATCTGCACGCGGCTCGTGCATTTCTCCAGACCCAGCACGCGATAGACGCGCCCGCTCGTGGCCGTCGCCCGCACCTCGTCGCCGTCGATCTCGACCTTCAACCCGGAGGGCACGGCAAGTGGCATGGGCCGCGCGGCGGGCTCTTCTAAAGGCACAGCTTCTACAGCTAAAGAAAAAACTCTCTCCTGTTGCTCCTCTGGCTCTGGCGTCGGCTCCGGCATTGGCTCCTCGATGATTTCTTCTTTAGCTGTGCTTCTGGCTTCCGCTGGCAGTGACTCGACGGCTGCCACCGCCGCTGCTGGCCGTTCCGCCTCGATCACCGGCACGGCCACGCGATGCGCTGGCGGCTGGCCTTTTCCCAGCCATGCCGCACGGTGCAACAGCACGCCCAGGCTCTTCGCCGCTGGCGTCACTTTGAGTGCATAGGCATTCGCGTCCATGCCCTTCGGGAACTCCACGCGGAAGCACTCGATGCCGGTTTCGATCAGCTCCCCGGCCAGCTTCGCAGCGGCTTTGTCGCCCGCCTCGTCGCGGTCATACGCGATGTACACGCGCTTGATGCCGTGCCGCTCGAACGCGGCCCGATGGTCTTGAGTGAAGCCGTTCACGCCGTAACTGGCCGTCACATTGCGGTAGCCCGCGCACCAAAAGGTCAGCGCATCGATCAACGCCTCGCACAGGATGATGTCCTTCGACGCGATCAGCGCCTCTTCGTTCCATACGCCCCGATGATCGCCGGGAAGATACAGGTGCAAGGGCGTTCCCTCGCGCAGGCTCGACGTGATCTTCCGTCCGTACATCTCCACCACGTCACCGGCTGGCGTAATCACCGGGATAACCAGCGAGCCGTTGAAATGCTCGTGGCCGCTCTTCCGGTAGATGCCCAGCTCCTCCAGCCGCGTCCGTACCGCTGCGCCGGCGACGCGATTCTTGGGCGGAAGGCACAGCCCCAGCGTTCGGTTGGCGAAGCCCAGCCGGAACCGCTCCACCATCTCCGAAGAGTGCAGGCCGCGCGATCCCAGATAGCGTTTCGCCTCCGGCGACTGGTTGAACGCGTCCTGATAGAAGCCCACGATCTTCAGCAACAGTTCCCGGTCCCCAGCCTCCGCCGTCACCGGCGCGGGCAGCTTCCGCACCGTGCTTTGCTTCACTGGCTGGATCGGACCTGCAGCTAAAGAAAAATGGTCCCGCCTTAGCAGCTCCAGCGCATGATGGAAGCTCACCCCCTCGGCCCGCATCACCCACAGGATCACGTCGCCGCCCTCGCCGCACGCGCCCTTGCAACTCCACACGTTCTTCGCCGGATCGATGTTCAGGCTCGGGTTCCGGTCGTCGTGGAACGGGCACAGCCCGATCAACTCCTTGCCGCTGCGCGTCAGCTTGATCCCCCGCGCCTCCGCCAACCGCTGAATCGACACCTCCCGCTTGATCCGCTCCTTCACCTCCGGGGGTACATAAGGCATCGGCCTGTCTCTCCTTCCACGCTGTTTTCAGGGTTCCTGCAAAAAAGCTGTCAAGAGGTTCATAGACTTTTTTGCACCCTCTCAGTGTAAGTCACTATATAGCAAATTACTCTACAATGTAACCCGGAGGCCCTCATTGCTCACGACCCGCCCTTACACTCAGGCCATGCCGAAGAAGTCCAAGTTGAAGCTCCTCCCGGTCGATATGGGCGACGAGTCCCTGGGGCTGCGCATCGCCCGCCTGCGCAAGGAACGCGGCTGGACTCAGAAGCAGATCGCCGAGAGAACCGGCCTCATTCAGGAACTGGTTTCCAACTACGAGACCGACAAGCTGCGCCTCAACCCCGCCATGATCCTGCGCTTCGCCGAAGTCTTCAACGTCTCCGCCGACGAACTGCTGCGGGGAAGCAAGAGCACGGTGCAGGCCAAGAAGCAGCCGAGCATCAAGCTCGTCCGCCGCATGGAGCAGATCGAAGCCCTGCCGCTCTATCAGCAACGGGTGCTGCTCAGCACCATCGACCACTTCCTCGCCGCAGCTCAACAGAGCTAGAAGGATTCCCCCCATGGCAACTAGCGCAACCAACCCGAAGCAGCAGGCTCACGAACTCATCGACAAGATGTCCGTCGCCCAGGCCTCCGCCTTCGTCGGCCTGCTCGAAGTCATGCTCGATCCGGTCGAAATCGCCCTGGCCAACGCCCCCTATGACGATGAACCGCTCACGGCGGAAGAGATCAAGGCGCTCGATGAATCCCGTGAGTGGCTGGAACACAACGAGGGCATTCCCCACCAACAGGTGTTGGCGGAACTCGGCATCACCCAGGAAGAGATCGACAACTACCGGGAACCGCAGTGAAGCGGATCGTCTGGACCGAGCAGGCCAAGGCCGATGTGCGCCGCATCGACCGCGAGACTGCCATGCGCATTCTCACCGCGCTCGACCGCTTCGCCCGCACCGGCGAGGGCGACGTGAAGGCGCTTCAGGGGCGCGACGAACTCCGGCTCCGCATCGCCGACTACCGGCTTTTCTTCGTCAACATCGCCGACGCCCTCGAAGTCCGGCGCGTCCTCCATCGCCGCGAAGCCTACCGCTGAACCCGGCTCGAACAGCGCCGAACACCGTGCGAGATGCGTTCGATTTTGGTTCGAGGAAGGGCCACAAAGCGGCCCCGCTAAGCCGTCAGGCTTAGGGATGGTGTCTTCTCTCCAACACGCCGCCAGATGCGCCACGGAAGCCCGCCACAGCCCGGTGCTGCGTGCTTCGCTGCTGGGGTCTGCGTGAGCGTGAACTCACCGCGCCGCCGATGGACCACCGAGACTGCCTGCGCATCGCCGCCGTCGTGCTCCTCATGTAGAACATGAGAAAAATACATTTTTCTCATCCCTGGAAAACACCCGCAGCGGAGGCGGCAGTCAAGGGCGTTCTGCGCCCGTCGCGTCAGCGAGCGAAGCCCCTTGACGGACGACGCAGCGGAGGGTACCCCCGCCACCGACGCTCAAGGACGCTTTCCTTTGTTCTCAATAGGTTCCCCAGCGGTAACTTCAGGTTGCTCCACAGCAACCTTGAAGACGCGTTTTCTCTTAGTCGCTTTCTTTGCAACAGGTTCCCGCACAGTAACCCAAGGTTACTGCACAGCTCCCATTCTGGGGTGGCGTGTCCACCCTAAACCCGACGCCGTAGGCGGCGCGAACGGGACGCGGGCCGAGACATGGAACTGCGCACTGCCATAGACGGCAGGGGGCCGCCGAAGAGCGGCGCGTTAAGGTCTGTGCTATCCCCCGGTGCCCAAAAGCAAGGCACCGGGCCACCCTCATCATGGCTAGGAATCGTCATCGGAATCGAGGCCACCCGCCGCACTTAACCTTCGCCCGACCACCGCCGTCTCACCGTTCGAAAGCTCCAGTTTGATACTCTGCTCTCCTGAGTAGCGTTCGATTGACTCCGCCAGATACGAAGAATGCGTTGTAATCCAAAGCTGCGAATTCTTCGATGCACGTACGATCATTCGCGCCAGTCCATTCAGCAAATCGGGATGCAAGCTGGTTTCCGGTTCATTTAAGGCTAGCAAGGTAGGCGGACGTGGACTCATGAGAGCGGCCATCAGACAGAGATACCGGAGCGTACCGTCCGAGAGCTCAGTTGCGTCCAAGGCGCGATTTAAGCCAGGCATCTGGAGTTGAACCGCAAAGAGACCTTTGTCATGATCGATAATCAAAGACGCACCGGGAAAAGCCCGCTCAACCTCGTCTCTTAATTCAGCCTCATCCCCCAACTCGACGATTGTTTGTAAGGCGGCGGCCAAATCACCCCCGTCATGGCTAAGTGCGGTGGTGCGCACTCCAATTTGCGGCCTGCGCAATGGCGAGTCCCTATCCGTACGAAAGTGATGGTAAAAGCGCCACTGCTCCATCTGCATGCGCAAGTATAAGAGTTCTGGGAACCGATGTGGCTCTCGAAGCTGGCAAAGCACGCTTGCGTTCGCTTCTAGTTCGCCGGAGTATGGCACCCTCTTACCCGTATTGTCGCGAATCCACGTCCCCCCTGAAGTCCGCTCAAGCAAGAACACAGGCCGCCTTGAATCGGAGTCTATCCACACCTGTTCTTCTTTGACTTCGGGGTCAAGCTTGAATGCAGTGGGACTCTCACGTGAGTGTTGCGGAAGTCCACAGACGAATTTGTAGGAAATTTTATCGGTCCTAACGCCTATCGCAACCCGGACGGGTTCAGTTCGCGCGGATGATAAAGAGCGCGCCTTACGAGGTCCAGCCCATAACAGCGAAGCCATACCGCCTTCCTCGGCGACCACGCGAGCAAAATCTCCGTTTGCCACTTTTGCCAGCAAGAAAACGGAGTTGTAGAGATTGCTCTTTCCGCAACCGTTCGGACCTGTGAGCACGTTCACGTTTCCGAGCTGCAGGCGAAGCTCGCGGACGGAACGATAGCCTGAAACGCGTAGCTCCCTTATCACCATTGCCAATGCTCCCCTGGCACCTCCTAGTCCCAACTGGGCGGCTTCAATTCGGGATGCTGGGCGTAAAGCGGCTCCAACACATCGTTGACAACCCGAAATGATATGTTCCCGACGGCCTTCACATACATCAAGGATTCATCAGGCGCGGAAGACTTTTTGACGACATCCAGCGACTTCTCCATTTCCAGAAGGCAACGGAGCATCAATTCGCCGACGTACTTCGCTGTGTTTGGGTCAGAAATCATATCAGTAGTTGAAGCACTCCTCAGTAGTTGAAGCACCCCGCAGCAGCCATGCAACGACGAGTGCATGCGCGAGTATCCCCGAAAGCGTCAGCGCCGTGGATTCCGGCACTCGTCACTGCCACAAAACACCCGCTCCAGCACAGATTTTTCACCACCGCGCATCTTCCTGCTTTTACGCCCTCCTCCTCGGCCTCGATCTCCGAATCTTCCAAGGAAAACTCAATCAGAGAATCCCGGCCACTGGGATCAATCCGATCTATCGGGTCGCTGTTGGCGTAGTTGTATTTATGCTGTGCTTGCGGGACGCAAATGTTCTCGTCACTCAATGAGATGAGGCATCCTTGAGTGTCACTGGACACCGGAGTACTCGCTGGTCCGCCAAATAGGTAGAAAGAGACCTCCTGGTTAGTATCGGAGTTTAGATCGTTGCGAGTTGCATCGGGCGCTGCTGTTCTTGATCTCCCTGGATCGCGGCTGAGGAACCTTCCGGTGGCCGGGTTATAGTATCTGGCGCGGAGGTAGTAGAGGCCGAGGTCCTGGTCGTATTGTTCGCCGCGGTATAGGTAGTTGTTCGGCGTGGTGCCGGAGGAGTTGAGCAGGTTGCCGAAGGCATCGTAGTTGTACATATCGGTGACTGCGGCAGCCAAGTTCGTCAACTGCCGGACGCTGCCGCCACCGTCGTAGCCGTAGAAGCTGGGGGTCCATGTTCCGCTGACAATCTGGTTCTCATTGATCCGTTGCAAGCCGTAGGTGTACTCGCGCTGGACCGCCCCGCCCGACACCTCCTCGATAACCTGTGCGTATCCGGTCGGGTTAAGGTCGTCGACAAGATAGAGCGTTGTCACACCTCCGGCTGTCTTCGAGACTCGTTTGTCGTCGCCATCGTAGATCAGCGCGACAGCACCACCGTTCATCGAGGTCAGCCGGTTCTCCGAGTC
>Ga0302157_10007991_pt1 | contig 10503 bp, 13 predicted proteins | sample I_Bog_N3_3_FD_193502 | JGI IMG/M metagenome (GOLD analysis project Ga0302157, IMG submission 193502) | Peat permafrost microbial communities from Stordalen Mire near Abisko, Sweden - I_Bog_N3_3 | ecosystem: Environmental > Terrestrial > Soil > Wetlands > Peat | place: Sweden: Abisko, Stordalen...
ACATTATAGCTTTCCTTTTCTGCGGCGCCCTTGTGGGCTTGCCTTAGGTTCCTCCCGGAATCCCAAACGTGTCCCTGGTATTCGTTTCTTGCGCCTCTGATGGGCAAAAATGACATAGCCGAGATTGGCCTTATGGGCAATCTGTCTTTTTGTTGCCGATTGTGGATTAGGTGACGAAATGAATGAAAACGCCCGCTCCGACAGGGCCGGAACGGGCGGTGCTTTATTTATTAACGTGTTGCGATTACGCGCTTTTCGCCTGCTGGGTGATGTACGCGGCTATGTCGACTTTATCGATCTGTTCGGGTCGCATGAATTTTTCGGCATAAAGCCGATAAGCCCCCGAGGTCAGGAACAGTTCGAACAGTTCGGGGTCCAGATGGTGATCCTTGACCATGAAGGACATGATCTTGACGGCTTCCGACAGGGTCTTGCCCTTCTTGTAGGGGCGATCGACGGCGGTCCCAGTCGTCGTCGCTCATCTGGAAGCCCTGGAATCTTGCGGCCTGGGACTTGGTGGCGGCTTCGGCCAAAAGGCGGGTCAGTTCGGGCACGCGGGCGCAATGGCCGCCGGTATAGGCCGACTTGGCGTCGATGGCGCCGGCTAGAAGCTTGACCAAGGCGAGATCGTCGCAGCATCTGCGAGCTGCGCGTCAGGCTGATGCCGGCAATGGTGACGCAGGAGGCCAGAACCACCAGCAGGAAGATCAGGCCGATATGGAGCTTAAGGGTGTATCGCCAGGGCTGCATGAGTCTTGCGACCTTCTTGATTGCGTGAGGGTCGCAAGACTAGCGCAGGAAGTGTCCTAGCTGAAAGTGATATATTCCATATTTTTGTTATGGCTATAGGGCTGCGCCTTTTTCGCGTTTCTCCACCCGGGCCATGGAGGCCAGCAGGAAGCCGCCACCCCACAGGATGGTGACGCCCAAAGCCAGCAGCCACTTGGAATCCGCCAGCAATTCGGCAGGCTGCATATAGAAGGGGCCGCGCATCAGCACCAGGGCATGGGCCACTGGGTTGACGGTCATCGCCGCATGGAGCCAGCCGGGAGCATTCTCTATGGGGAACAAGGCACCCGACAGCATCCACAAGGGCATCAGGAAGACCATCATGATGGCATGGAAGCCAGCCGAAGAGCGCATGCTCCAGGCGAAGAAGAAGCCCATGGCGGCAAAGCCGATGGAGGACAGTACATAGGCCCCCACCAGGAACACCAGCGAGCCCAGGCCCAGATGCAGCCCCAGGAAGGGCGCGGCGATGGTGAAGATCAGGGTCTGAACCATGGCGATGGCCACACCGCCGAAGACCTTGCCCAGCACGATGGCCATGCGCGAGACCGGGGCCACCAGCACGCTTTGCAGGAAGCCGGCGTCGCGGTCCTCGATGATGGTGATGGACGAGAAGATGCTGGCGAACAGCATCATCATCAGCATCACGCCGGGATAGAAATATTCCAGGTAGCTGCTGCCGCCCATGCCAGGGGAATGGAACGAGGCGTTGAAGCCCGAGCCCAGGAACAGCCAGAACAGGATGGGCTGGGCGACGGTGCCGACCACCCGCTGGGGCTGGCGCATGAAGCGGGTGAACTCGCGGCGGGCGAGGGCGAATGCGGGGCCAATCATGCGGCGTCTCCGGTCTGTTCGGTTTCGGCTGCGGTCTTGCCGGTCAGATGGATGAAGACATCTTCCAGGGCGGGCTGCTTGATGGCGATGCTGTCGATCTCGGAGCGATAAGCGGCCAGCAGCTTTTCCAAGATCGGCAGGCTGTCGCCGTTGTCGGTCTCTTCCAGGCGGATCTCGTCGCCATGGCGGCGGGTGGCAAGGTTAAGCCCTAAGCGGATGCGAGCCTCAAGGGACTCGGCATTGCGGCTTTGCACCACCACCATCTCGCGGCCCAATTGGCCGCGCAAGACTTGCGGGCTGTCGTTGGCCAGCAGCACGCCGTCTTTCATGATGGCGACCCGGTCGGCATCCTCGGCTTCCGAGAAGATGTGGCTGGTCATCAGCACAGTCATCCGGCGGCCCTTCTGGATCTTATGCAGGGCATCGACGAAATTGCGGCGGCTGGAAGGGTCAAGGCCGGTGGTCGGCTCGTCCAACAGCAGCAGGCGCGGGCGGGTCAGCAGACATTTGGCCAGCTCGACCTGACGAGCCAGACCGCCGGACAGGGTGATCACCTTGTCGTTCAGGCGGTCGGCGAGGTCGGTCCAGCCAGTGGCTTCGTCCATGCGTTCATAAAGATCGCGCCCCGACAGGCCATAAAGATCGGCATGCAGCTTCAGGTTCTCGGCCACCGTCAGATGCTTATCGACGGCGGGGCTTTGGAACACGACGCCCATCTGGCCGCGGGCCTTGGCCGGCTCCTTCAGCAGATCAAAGCCGCCGATGCGGACGGAGCCGGCGGACGGATAGGCCATGCCGCAGAGAATGCGGAACAGAGTGGATTTGCCGCTGCCGTTGGGCCCTGACAGGATGCTGAATTGCCCTTCGGCAATGGACAGCGAGAGATTGTCGATGGCCTTGCGGGCGGGAGTCTTCCGGCTGGCCGGATAGACGTAAGTCAGATTTTCGATTTGGATCATGGCCTGTTGGGCTTTTCCATCGGTAATTTAGAATGCATCTATTTCACAGTCAGACCGCTTGGTAAAGCGTCTCATCCGGCTATAGCAAGTTTCGGCCGTTCATCCCACCAGCCTTTTGCCAGGGTCAAGGCTTCGTCGGGAGACGAGGCCCTGCCGGCCAGGCGCAAGGCGATGGCGGCGGTGGAGGTGATCACCGTCTCGGAGTAAGCGTCCGAGACCTCGCCGCGCCACAGGGAGACCAGGCGCTCGGGCTCTAAACCCGAGGCGGCGCCGGGGCCTTCTTCCAGCAGCGGCGGCCATTCCTCTTCGAAGGGCTGACCGTCCTGCAGGCCTTCCACCAGACAGGGTTTCTCGGGGCGGCGCTCGATCTCGCCGCCGTCGCCCTTGAAGCAGGCCATGGTCCGCAAGCCCATCAGCTGCGAGGCGTCGCGGTGGACGCCCCGATAGTTGGGATGGAAGACGCTCATCAAGCCGGCCTTGGCGTTGAAGGGGTTCAGATTACGGGCCACCGTATGCAGGGGCGAGCGCAGGCCCAGCAGCGGCTTCAGCTGGAAAATCTCCAGCAGGCGCGGATGTAGGACTTCCAGCGGCACATAGGCGAAATTGGTGTCGGCCAATTGCTTCCCGGCCTCGGCAATGCTCTCGGCGGCGGGAATGCCCAGCGCGGCCAGAGTCTCGCGGGTATAAAGCCGTCCGGCGGTATGGCCCTCGGTGCCATGCATCAGGACGCGTAGGCCGTGGCGGGCCAGCAGCAGGGCGGCCAGGATGAACAGCGGCAGATTGCGGGCCTTGCCGGCATAGGACGGCCAGTCGATATCGGGCTGAGGAAAATCGGGGGGCAAGTTCAGATGATCGCGAACGGCCAGAGAGAAACCGGCCACTTCTTCGGGCGTCTCGGTCTTGACCCGCAGCAGGCAGAGGAAGGCCCCCAGCTGCACCGGCTCCACCCCGCCCTTCAGGATCATGGCGACGGCGGCGCGGGCTTCGTCCAGGGTCAGCGGGCGGCTGAGATTGGGGCCTTTGCCCAGGATGCGAACATATTGGGCGAAGGGATGTTCAGTGGTCATGGGACCCCTCTAAAGCCAGCTCAAGGATGCCGGTTGCTCGGCGCACAGATCGACGAAGCCTTCGTAGTCCACCTGGACCGCGCCGTCCACCAGAGCCTTTACCGACAGGCCTCGGGCCTCAAGGTCGGGGGTCAGGACATGCAGGGCCAAACCTTTCAGGCGAGCGGCGAAACGGCCTTCGGCCAATGCTCCGACCACGGCGTCCGCGATCAGGATCAGGGCGTCGCCGTCCCGCCAATGGTTCAGGCAGCTTTCCAGAGAAGCGTCCGCATAGGGGGATTTGCTGACGATATGCAGCATCTCTACAAACTCATCAGCATGTCGGCCTCGGCCAGAACCTCGGCCATGGCGGCGCGGCCGACCAGCGAGACGGTGATCATCAGGTCATGTTCGGTCAGGCCGCGCTCTGCCAAGGACTCCCGCTCGACCCAGACATGGTCGATGTCATATTCCTCCAACTCGGTCAGGTTCTGGGCGAAGGGTTTGTGGCCGATGGCCTCGGGCGTCTGGGCGCGGGCCAGTTGGAAGACGCCGTCATCCAGGAAGGCGAGATGCACCTGCTGGTCGAAGGCGGCGGCCACCAGGACCACCTCGATCATCTCGGCGGCGGCGTTGGTGCCATAGGGGGCCTTGCGGCTGACGAAGACGATCTTCTTATGGGTCATGGGCCAAATGTCACCAGACGGTCGGCGTCGACCATGGCTTCGGTCAATTGCCCCAGGCCTGAGATGCGAAAACCGGGAGCCAGATTGACCTCGCGGATGCCCCGCTTGACGGCGGCATTGGCGCAAATCACCAACTCCACCCCATGGTCTGCGGCAAGCCTAGACCAGTCACGGCCAGGATGGCGCTCATCCAAGGACGGGGCGGCAAGGCGGTTGGCGTTCAAGACACCTTCGCCATAAAAGAATACCCGGCTCAACTCATGGCCGCGCGACAGCACCGCTTTGGCAAAAGCCAGGGCGCTGTCGGGGGCCTGATGCCCTTGCGGGCCGGCGGTCACCAGGATGGCGAATTTCATGGAGACTATCCTGCCTGCACCAGAGTGTGCTGGCAAGGCAGGGCGGGGGATTCTCCATGTTGGGTGGCGGTAATGAGGTCAAGGATGATCTGGGCCACTTCCGGGTCGCGGCCAATGCCGCCCATCAGCCAAGCCAGATGCCCATCGATCTCGGAGGGACCGCCTTCGGGCGTGCTCAGGCCGAACAGCGGCGGTAAATCCTGGCTGGCATGCATGCCTTCCGACACCAGCAGGGGGGAGCCGATGACGTGGCGGGTTGAGACCAGCTTGGGCCAGTCCTGGACGAAGGGGTCTTGCTCGATATAGGTCACCACCACTTCGGCGAAGCCGGCGTCGCGGCGCAGACGGTCAGCCACGGCTTCCGGCGTACCCGACGATCCGCCGGGCTTGGAGGAGCCATGGGCAATCATCAGAAGGGTGACCTCGGTGGGTTTGATGCCTTCTTGGCGGCAAAGCTCATGGGCGCGGCGGCAAAGCAGGCAAGGGATTTCCGGGTGGGTGCCGACGGGATCGCTGTAATAGACGGTCCGGCCAGAGATTTCCGTGACCCGGCCCGACAGCCCCAGCCGTTGGGGGATCAGTTTGCGGGTGAAGATGCCTTCGCCGCTGAAGTAGGGCACCACATGGATGGTGGGGCTGTGCACCAGATCCAGCGAGATGAAGGGCTCTTCCTTCCAGAAGCAGGCTTTGACCTCGGCGAACAGATTCAGCGCCTCGATCCGCTCGGCCAGACGGCTGGCGGCGATGCGGGCGCTGGGGGTCTTGCTGGAGCCGTGGCCGACCAGCAGCAGGGCGGAGTTCTTCCAAGAGGTCATGGGGGAGATATGGGGGCGGCAAGTCATTCCGCCAACCATGCCAGGGCGCAAACGCCTAAGCTGACGGCGGCGATGCCAAGACCTTGGTTTCGTGAGATGCGCTCGCGGTAGAGCAGACGGGCCAGGACGATGGTGACTACGCCGAAGGCCGAACTGGCGACGGTGGCCAGGGCCCCGTCCAGGCCGCGTCCGGCGGCGTAAAGGGCGCAAAGGCCGCTGGCGTCCAACACACCTTGCAGCCCGGCCAGAGAGATGACTTTCAAGCCCAGACGCGGCGGGCGCGGGGCTATCAGCACCAAGGGGATCATGACCAGGGCTCCGATGGCTCGGCCCCACCACAGCACGCTGGTCTCGCCGTCGGCCAGGACGGCCTGTTGCCCGGTGGCCAGAGTGATGGCGAAGATGATGCTGGAGAACAGGGCCAGGATTAGGGTCCAGGTCCGGTTGGCAGCTTCCTCGGGGTCGGGCTCGGTGGCGGCGAAGCGGGCGACCATGGCCATGCCCGCCATGGTCACGGCCATGGCCGTCAGCACCAGCAGGCCGGGGCGCAGGCCTAAGGCCAGATTGATCAGCACCATCCAGGCGGGATAGGCCCCCACCAGCGGCGAGACCAGCGAGACCGGGCCGCGACGCATGGCCTCGTAGAAGGTCAGCATGGCAAGGGCGGCCAGGGTGGCCGAGACCAGGGTCCATGTGCTGGGCCAGCCGGGCAGGCGGTGCTCGATGATGGTGATCCACAGGCCCAGCCCGGTCATTCCGGCCAGCATCATGGTCAGCAATGCCCCTTGGGCGCCCAGGGCGCGGCCCGTATGGCGAGCCAGCACATCGGCGCCGCCCCAGCAAAAGGCAGCCAGAAGTCCTAAGATTACGGCAGTCATGGCCGGCACTTTCTCCGAGGCCGGTCGGCAAAGCAAGGGGCGTGTATGACGGCTAGGCTTCGACCTCATTGCCTAAAGGCAGGTCGAGGACGATGGTGGTGCCGCCGCCATGGGTTTCCTTAGCGCCAGTGATGGCCCCATCCGCCGCCGCCGCCATACCAATGGGGATAGCTCTCATAGATCGGGGCGGGGGCATAACCGTAATAGCCATAGGCGGGTGCTGGGTAATAGCCCGGCTGTTCATAGACGGCGCAGCCCGAAAGGGCGGCGGCTAGGCCAATGACAGCAAGAATCTTTACAGCTAGGGGTTTCATGGCGGCTCTCCCGGCCGACATGGATCGGCCTTGGGACTTATGAAGCGCCACCATCGCGGCAACCCTATGTCGGGGTTGCGGCGGAACGGCCATATTTTTTAATCGAACTCGTAATCGCCGATGAACCAGCGCTCGCCCGACCAGTTCACATTGACCCAGCGGGGCTGGGGTTCGGTCGGCGCCGGGGGCGGGCCCTTTTTAGGGTCGGCTCCATCGGCCATCTTTCCCACCTCGGGCTTTTGCGGGGGCAAAGGCGCGCTGATGAAGGGAGCCGCCAGCGGAGCGCCTTCGTCTCCGGCATTGCGGGGCAGTTCCAGGACGGTGGACTGGCCCTTCTCGGGGTATCCCTCTTTGATCTCGGGGGCGCGGTTGGGCGCAGTCCGCGGCAGCTGATAGGTGGTTATGGTCATCAGTACCTGCCAACTGGACGGATTGTCGGTAGGCTGGCGGGCGATGATGCGCAGGGAGGCGAGGGCGGCCCTCATGTCGCCGGCGGTGCCGATGGCGGCGTAATGGCCGTTGATGGCGGCGTCGGCGGCGCTTTGGATGTCATCCTGGGTAGGGCCGCCGGGCGGGGCCGGGACCAGGATCTTGCGGATGCCCTGACCGTTGCCCTGACCCTGGCCGTCGGTGCCCTTACCCTGGCCCGCCTTGATATGGACGGCGCCCAGGTTCATCCAGCCGGTCTTTTTGGCGACAATGGCCCCGCCGCCGATCAAAAGCGCCACTCCGGCCAGCACGGCGATCAGGGCCATGGTGCCGATGCGATTTTGCGGCTCTTCGTCATCGAAGGCGTGATAGTCGGAATAATCCCGGGGCATCACCGGGTTGAGCACCGGATGGGCCAGAATGCTGGCGGTGGCAGACGGTTTCGGCGGCTGTTTTTGCTGTTGGGCCCTGGCGGCTTCGGCGGCTGCTTCGGCGCGGGCGACGGCTTCTTGCTGTTGAATCGTCTGCTTCAGGTTGGACTGCAGGGCCGAGATATCGAAGACACCGTCATCCTCATAGGGCATCGGCGGTGGAGGCGGCTCTTCCGGGGGAGTCTCATCGCCCTTGTGGATAGGCAGGTCGGACCCGGACACGGCGACGGCGTGACGCAGTTTATCGAAGATATCTTGGCTGTCAGGCGCGAGCATCAGGCAATCCAACGAAGCCAGGCCGAAGCCTTGGGCCAACGAAGCCAGGCCGAAGCCTTGGGCGATGGCCAAACCTTACCAACAAGCCTTGCTGCTGCGCCAGTGTCTTACTGCTCTATTTCCGCAGGTCTTCGGTCAAGGCTGTGCTGACGCGGGCGATCACTTCGGGCCAATCGCCGGGACTTTGCTGACGAAACAGCCTTAGGCCAGGATACCAGGCGCTGTCGTCGCGGCCCCGCTGCCAGCGCCAGCAGGCGTCGAAGCGGTCCAGCAGCCAGACCCTTTTTCCCAAGGCTCCGGCCAGATGGGCGACAGCGGTGTCCACCGAGATCACCAGATCAAGATGGCAGATCAGGGCGGCGGTATCGGCGAAGTCGCGGCTCATTTCCATCAGATCGATGATGGGGAAACCCTCAGGACAGGCCGGGCCGTCCTTTTGCAGGCTGTAGAAGCGGCAGCCGGGGGTCTGCATCAGCGGCGCCAGTAATTCCGGGGCCATGGAGCGGCGGCGGTCAATGGCGGCGGCGTTGGGCAGATGCAGGCGGGCATTGCCGGCCCAGACCAAGCCAATCGCCAATCCGTCTCCCGCCATCTTCTCGCCCCAGGCGGCCACATCGGCGGGGTCGGGCGTCAGATAGGGCGGAGCCACGGTCAGCTTGGCAGGATCGGTCTGCAAGGCCAGAGGCAGGCTGAGCAGGGGGCACTGGAAATCGGTCTGGGGCAGGGGCTCGTCCAGGGCCATCAGCCTTTCGACACCGGGCAGGCTTTGCATCAGGCGTAAGAGCGGGCGCTGGACCGCCAGAACCACCCTCAGGCCTCGCTCGGCGGCCAGGAGGATATAGCGGCTAAATTGCAGGCTGTCGCCGAAGCCCTGCTCGGCATGAACCAGCAGAGTCTTGCCGGCGGCCTCTTCGCCCCGCCACTGGGGTTGGTGGAAGCTGCTGCGAACCCGAAGGCCATCGGGTGTTTGCCAGCGCCATTCATAGTTCCGCCAGCCTTCGTCCCAGCGGCCCAGGGCCAGTTGAGCCATGGCCAGATTGGTCCTGGCCTCGGCATAGTCGGGGCGCAGGGCGACGGCCTGATCATAGAAGCCGATGGCCTCTGCTATGCGCTCCTGCTCGTGATGGGCCAGCCCCAGATTGTAGCGGGGCTTGGCATAGCTTGGCGATAGGGCGATGGCTTGGTCATAGACCGTCATCGCGTCCTTAAGCCGCGACTGCCGGTGCAGGGCCGAGCCCAGATTACAGACCGCTTCGGCGAAATCGGGCTTTAAGGCGACGGCTTGGCCATAGGCCGCTTCAGCCTCTTCGAAGAGTTTTCGCTCCATCAGGACGTTGCCCAGATTGTTCCAGGCCTCGAAGCTGCCGGGGTCTTGGGCGATGGCTTGGCGCTGGCAGGCCTCGGCTTCCTCCAGCCGGCCCAGTTCCATGAAGGCGAGACCAAGATTGCTGCGGGTTTTGCCGTCGTCGGGGCGCAGTTCCAGGGCGCGGGCCAGATGCCGGGCGGCCTGGTCGAACTGCTTCAGGTCGAACAGAGCCAGCCCCAGATTGTTCCAGGCCTGGGGGTAGTCGGGGCGCAGGGCTACGGCCTGGCCATAGGCGGCGACGGCCTGATCCAGCCGCTCAGACTGCTGCAGCAGATTGCCCAGATTGTAATGGGCTTCCGGATAGGCTGGACGGGCGGCGATGGCCTTGCCATAGCAGGCCTCGGCTTCGTCGATCTTGCCCAATTCCATCAGGGTCAGGCCCAGATTGTTCAAAGCTTCGGGGAAGGCGGCTTTGAGCTGCAAGACCCGGCGGAACTGTTGGGCCGCCTCTTCCAGAGCACCGCTTTCCCGCAGCAGCAGCCCCAGGTTGTTCAAGGTGTCAAGGGCGCGGGGATTGAGCTTCAGGGCCTTGCGATAGGACGCCATGGCCTCATCCCGCCGCCCCAGGTTCTGCAAGGCCAACCCCAGATTGCCGTGATAGGCGTCGGTCTTGGGCGAGACGGCAATGGCCTGGGAGATCAGCTTTACGGCGATTTCCGGCTGTCCTACCTGACCGGCCATCACTCCGAACAGATGCAGGGCGTCGGCATGGCGGGGATTGAGGGTCAGCACCTGCTGATAGCAGCGCTCGGCCTCGGCGAATCGCCCGGCCTGATGATGGGCTAACCCTTGCTTGAATAGGCTGTCGATCTGGCTCATTGCGTCGCTTCGTGCCAAGCCTTGCTGGTGGCATCGCCGACGCCGTGGAGGATATTGCGAGCGCCATGGCCAATGGCCTTGGTCGCCTCTCTGGCGCCATGACCAATGGCGTGGGTGGTCTTTTTTGCCGCAGTTCCAATGGCCTGGGCCCCATTCCTGAGGTCCTGCTTGGCGTCTTGAGCCTTAGCTTGCGGCTGTGGCTTGGCCTCGTCTTGGGCGAATGCAGGCGCAGACCCTAAAGCCAGAGCGGCGAAAATCAGCAGAGCGGCGGTAACCGTCTTCATGACATTCTCCTCGAGTTTCGTCGCAGAGATGACTGTCCCCAGCCAGAGGGAGGACAGGCCGATTGAGGCTGGAAAATGGTGCCGGTTGCAGGGTTCGAACCCGCGACCCCCTGATTACAAAAAAGAACAACCCGGCAGGCCAGGATAACCCGTAGCACAGGAAGATAAGGGATTGAAAGGAGTTGCGCCAGTGCTGCGATCCTCGTCATTCCCCGGTTTTC
>Ga0302157_10007992_pt1 | contig 10502 bp, 8 predicted proteins | sample I_Bog_N3_3_FD_193502 | JGI IMG/M metagenome (GOLD analysis project Ga0302157, IMG submission 193502) | Peat permafrost microbial communities from Stordalen Mire near Abisko, Sweden - I_Bog_N3_3 | ecosystem: Environmental > Terrestrial > Soil > Wetlands > Peat | place: Sweden: Abisko, Stordalen...
ATACTTACTCGCGAGCGCGGCGCACGATTCGTGCGTGAGTGAGCTCTTGAATGGGTGCGTGGGACCCCACCAGTACTCGGTGCTCACGTTCTCCGCCAGCGAGCCCAACGCCTGCGCGGCGCTCGGGAACAACATGGCCTTGGCGATGGTCGCCACCTTCGGCTGATAGCCCTGCTGGGCGGCCTGCTGATAGAAGGTGGTGAAGTCCGGGGGGATCGGTACGCCGGTGAGAATCTGACAGTTGTTCGACTTGAAGAGCGAAATCTGTGAGGTGAAGTCGGTCGTGAGGTCGGGGTACAGGCCACTGGGCGTCACCGAGTAGCCGTTCAACGTTTTGATGAAGGCCGGGAAGCCCGTCGCCTCCGCGGCGAAGGCCTGACCGTCACTGTCGTTCGGCCAGAGACCACCGATACTCTTGTTCGTCGGAACAGCGGCCCAGATGTCGGAGTAGACGGCCTCGATGTCTTCCAAGCCCCAGAAGAAGTGGTAGGTGTACTTGTAGACGGTCTTGGGCATCGCGCCGCGACCGAAGAACCATGACTGCCACGGCGCGACGGTGCTGATGCAGGGAATTCGGTTCGTCTCACAGGCGTCGGCCACGGGGTTCGTCGTGTCCGGCGTCGAAGAAACGAGCATGACGTCGATCTTGTCGCTCTTGATCAAGTCATCGGCCACTGAAGCGGCGGTCGCATCCGTCGACTGACTGTCCTTGACGATGACTTCAATGGGGTGGCGAACCCCGTTGATGATTACTCCTTTGCCGAGGAGCGTCTTGAGGTTACCGATGACGAAGGCGTCCGCGGCACCGAACGCCGCGAGCGGTCCAGTCTCGGGCGACACGTAGCCGAACTTGATCGTCCGTCCGACTTTCTTCATCTCTTCTTCTCGCTTTAGGGAGAACGAGTGCGTGAGCGGAATTGATACCGCGGCGAGGCCGCCCATGAGCACGGATCGGCGCGACAGACCACTGTCGAGTACCCCTCGCGTTTCTTGATCGGACTGCGAACCTTCCAATTCGGTTTTGTCCTGTTGCATATCCATACTCCCCCCGGTTTCCATAGATATAGAAGTTCGCATAGCGCACCGAAGTGTGCTCTGCGTACACAGGCTGTCAGGTCCCGGTCCCCGCGTCAAGTCACTTAGCCGAAATCGGACCTCACTTCATCTGGCTTTCTCAGGCACAATCGAATTGTTCGTGATGCGCACAGTTGTTCATTAGGGTCGTCTCTAAGAATTGAGGTAGCCAATGGAAGAAAAACATCGCGACTTTGTCCAATCACTCGAACGCGGACTCGTCGTCATTCGATCCTTCGACGAAGACGCCCCCCACCAAACGCTCAGCGAGGTCGCCCGACGCACGGGCTACAGCCGAGCCGCGTGCCGTCGGCTGCTCTTCACGCTCGAACAACTGAACTACGTCGGCGTCGAGGGTCGCAACTTTTATTTGAAGCCCCATATCCTCGACATTGGTTACTCGTATCTCTCGTCGTTGCCGTTTCGAAGGATCGTCGAGCCCTTCATCGAAGAACTGAGCAGCGTCGTCAAGGAGTCGGTGTCAGTCTCGGTCCTCGACGAAGGCGACGTCGTCTACGTCTGTCGAGTGGCGACGTCACGCATCATGACCGTCTCCATCAGCGTCGGCAACCGCATGCCGGCGTACTGCACCTCGATGGGGCGAGTCCTTTTGGCTTCGATGCCCGTGGAGGAGCAACGACAGCACTTGAAGGATGCGCCGCTCATCAAACACACGAAGTTCTCCCTCACCAGCGAGAACGACATTCTGGCGGAGTTGGTAAAAGTGCGCAAGCGGGGATGGGCCATGAACGATCAGGAGCTCGAGGTGGGACTTCGTTCCATCGCCGCCCCGATCAGAGACTGGTCGGGGCGCACGGTGGCGGCGATGAATATCTCCACCCACGTGGCCCGCACGAATCTCAAAGAACTCCGAGAGGAACTTCTGCCGCAACTCCTCGCGACGGCGGAGCGCGTGAATACCACCCTGTCGAAGCGCTGACGCGAACGTGAGCACGGGCGAAACCTTTGTCGCGTCGCGCCTACGACTTGACCGCTAGTTGCTTGGGGCCCCTCTCGCCTCACCAAGGTGAACCGAGAGGGGCCCCAAGCGACGACCTTCGATCGTCAACTCATGGCTGAACTCTTCAGGAGTGGATCATCCAGCGCCAGTGGGTTGTAGATCGCGCCCAGGTTGACGCCGTAAAGCAGGTGCCAGAGGTAGATGGCGAACACCAACTTCCAACCTCCGTAGTTCACCCCACCAAAACCCACGTGGTAGCCCTTGTAGTACACGAAGGGCACGAGGAACGCCGCCGAAATCGTGGCGAGGACGAGCGAGAATCCGAGCGCCTTCAACATGTTCGTCCCAGAGTTCACCGCCACCTTGCGAAACAGCGGGAAAACAAAGAGCGCGAACACCAGTGCGAACAACAGGCAGTCAAGTGCGTGGAAGAGCCCCCCAATTGCGAACTGCGCGACGAACGTGCCCTTCGGATCGATCGTCGCACCATTGGTGAGCGGCCAGTCCAAGGCCGGAAGTCCGATGCCCGGTAACCAGATCCCCCACAGCGTGGCAATCTGTCCACCAACTATTCCCGCCCACATCGCGGCGCCTACCGGATGGCGCGTTACCCATACGCGCCACGCCTTACCCGCGTTGAGCCCCCCTAACGGTTGATCCATACGTCTACCCCTTTCGTGTTGTGCGTGGTCGCCAAGGGAGGGTTGAGTTCGATATCCACTCGGTCCACCCCTCGTCGACTCACGTTCGCATTGCGAACGAATGTTTGCAATGCGTACAGCACCATGTCAGATTTCTCGCGAGTAGTCAAGTGGCGAGGGGGCGGAAGTTCTCTTCGGCAACCTTCAGGAACTCACAGGTGCCCCGAATCGGCTTCGCAACGACTCGTATCATTCGACCGTGACGATCCTCAGCAGTGATGGGCCGATCCCTTGAGACGTCGTTTTCGACGACGTTGGATGGGTCCCAAACACGGACCGGCTCGCGGCGCCGCGGTCTTTGGATCCGCCATTTCCAAGAACGCAAAACATTTCAACCACAAGGGGCTTCGCTTCGAGAGTCTTCGTAGCTGGTCCCACGATCACGGACTTTCGCAGGGGACTCGGCGTAGCGGTCAAGTCCTCGGGTCGTTGCTCATCGCGGTCGCTGGGCTGGCGCCGTCTTCGAGCGCCGCGGGTGCGTCGACGTCGTCACCACCGTACGTGCGCTTTGGCACCACATTGACGGACACGACGCTCGGCACCGGGACCGAGATCGACACGGTCGACATGCTTTCGTCGTCACTCGGCTATGGCGTCGCGTCCCCGTCAAATGCGCACCGAGGTTGGTTCTATCTCGTCCTGACCAGAGACGAGGGCCACTCGTGGCACGTTCGTGCCGCTTTGCCGCTGCCGTCGTTCGTCGGAACCTACGGCGTTGACGCCGAGCCAAAGATCAGCTTCGTCACCCCACAGATTGGCTACGCATCAGAGCGAGATGGCCCGTTGTACGTGACCGATGACGCGGGCGCGTCCTGGGCGAAGATGTCTATTCCCGGGGTACGGCCAACGTACGTCACTTTCGGCGGCGTCATCTCCGTCGTGAGTGACGTGTGCCGCAGCGCTGTCCCCGCCTTCGGTCCCTTGCTGTGCCCGAGCGATCTCACGCGCTATCGCGTCGGAGCGACGAGGCCGCTTGGGACAGCTCACATACCCGCTCTCGGGCCGGCGGGAAAATGGCGAGCTGCCACCGCATTGACGGGCCTCACTCCGCAGTCAGTCGTCGTTGTTGAAGGAGGTGAGGAGGGTAAACGGTCCTCGTTGCTCGCCACCACCAACGGTGGCGTTACCTGGACGCTGCTCAGCGATCCGTGTGAAGACCTGAACGTTGACCAGTTGCTGAGCGCAAACCCCCACCGCTGGCTGCTCTACTGCTTCCTGGATGGTGGGATGAGCCAGGGAACGAGCGAACTGTGGGACTCAACGAGCAATGGTTCGGCGTGGGCGCCCCTAGCCCGTGACGGCGAGAGCGGCAGCGACGTCGGACATATCGGCGATGTCGCCAACACGATTGAGACAGATGCGAGTGGTTCGATTCTTCTGGGCGCGATGGGCGGCGCGGCGGGCGGCCTCGAGGACAGCGTGGATGGCGGCGCGACCTGGAACAGGGTTCCGATACAGACGAATATCTACGGCGGATCGCTGGAGTACCTTTCGACCTTTGGGCGGTCCGGGGCGATCTTTGGCATACAGACCGGGCCACAGTTCTTGACGCTCAACGGCACGACGTGGCGAGAACTGCCGTCTCTTCCCGCTGGCCTCTACCACGGGCTCTCGATCTGCACCACACGACGTGGCACGCAGGTCGGCCTTAACCCCACCGTCACCGGGATCCCGGCTTCAACAATCGATTTTCCGATCGTCTTTACGAACCGAGGAAATTCAGCCTGCTACTTAAACGGCTTTCCCATCGTGCAACCGGTGGCCGGAGCGCAACGACGAGCCCTCGGCCAGCCAGCGTACGCCGAGCAGGTCGGTACGCGAGGGGGTTTCGTCATCCTCAGGCCTCACGGTGGAACCGCCAGCGTCGTGTTCGAACGCGAAAGCGCGAGGGGTTACCCCAAGTCCTACTGCGTGCCTCGTTTCATGGGTGGGATCACCATCAGGTTCGCACGACCCTCCACGTTCTTCATTGCAATTCCCCGCGGAGAGGTGTGTAGCGGCGTTTCAACCGTCAACGCTGGCGGCGTAGCGCCCGGTCTGATTTCGTGGTTGTAGGTGTCCCCTGTCGCGGCGGCAGTGCAGATAACAATCGCGTGTCGTGAATGCCAGATTGAACGCGACGAGTGCACGTTGCAACCGCGTCAACGATGTCCCCAACGAGGACCGACGGGGTAACTCGTTCCCCCCTGGCACCGGCGAGCGTGCTGACGTCGAACCTCTTAGTCCAGTCGAGTGCGGAGGCAATTAGGGCCTTCGTTGCGATGGCCCTCGCGTGCGTCTCCATGAGACGCAACCGCTCAGGTGACTACTGCGGTTCCCGCCGCTCGTCGTTACTGATCTGCTGCTCTCGCCACTGCTCATAGTGCTCTTCGTAGTCCGGATCGTGCAACCGCATCAACGCGTACTTTGGGAAAAGCACCCAGGGAGTCTTTTTCACCCACGATGGTTACTTCTTGTTGCGAACCATCCGTCGTAGGGCTTTCTGTTGGCGAAAGGGGTCGCGGTGAGACGTCGGCAGTGGGTCCTAGGCGATCTGCGCGGCATCACTTGACCACGTGACTTTGTCACGATCAGCACCGCGAGATGCGGGGGTCGCCACGGTGGTCGCCCGACACTTCCTCCGGCGCGGCATCACCGATGCTCATCGGTACCCTCGCCTCAAACGGCCGCTTGAACTGACCCTACCCCTGGCTGCCAGCGCCCGGTGATGAAGACACTCGGCCGCGAAGTTGGATCACGTTCCCGTCGGGGTCCAGCACGTCGTGGCGGGTGAGCCCATCGGCAGTGAACTGAAACGCGGTGACCACCCCACCGGCCGTTGGAACGACGTCGAGCACCGCTCCGAGCGCACCGACGTCAAAGATCGGCTTCAGTGGAAAGCCATCGCGAGCCTCAGGTGGGGTGCTGATCTCGACGGTGCGCGCAATTTTCTTCGGTATCGAGTGAATCAAGACCTCATCGCGCTCGCTGATCAGACGAACGTCCCCCGACGGCTCCACCCGTGGCTTCGCGTCAAGAATGGCCTCGTAAAACGCCGCCATTCGACTGACGTTCTTCGAGAAGATGACGAGTGAACTCATGACGAGACTGTAGCCAGTAACCAAACGACGGAAGATCGCGATTGCGTCGAAGTGGTGATGCGTGATTAGACCGCACGCGCTTTCGTGTCAACCACGCGATTCATCCCACACCAACTGGTTTGTCAGGGTATCCGTCACCGCAACGATTAACCTTCAACGACGGCGCTCAGGAGGAGTACGCGGTGATATTGGATCTCTTTCGACTTGACGACAAGGTCGCCATCGTGACCGGGGCCGGTCGGGGCATTGGGGCAGCGAGTGCGATAGCCCTCGCCGAGTGCGGAGCGGACGTCGTCATTGCTTCTCGAACGCAGGGCGATCTCGACGAGGTCAGCGAACGCATCGCGGGGACGGGACGAAGAGCCGTCAGCGTCGTTGCCGATCTCTCCAATCTTGATGCGGTGCGCGCCCTCGCCGAGACGGCGCAGGAGGCGTTTGGTCGCATCGACGTCGTCGTCAACAACGTCGGCGGGGCGATTCCGTTGCCATTCCTCGATACGACGACCGACTACTTCGAAGAGGCCTTTCGCTTTAACGTTTCAACCGCCCACGCACTCAATGTGGCGGCAGTCCCGTTCATGCTAGCGAACGGCGGCGGCTCCATCATCAACGTCTCATCGGTGATGGGCCGAGTAGCCGGACGAGGCTACGCCGCCTACGGGACCTCCAAGGCCGCGCTCTCGCACTACACCCGTTTGATCTCCAAGGACTTAGCGCCGAAGATTCGGGTCAACGCAATCGCTGCCGGCTCCACCGCGACCTCGGCCCTCGAGATCGTCACCTCGACACCCGAACTCAAGTCGATGATGGAAGACCTGACGCCGCTCCATCGGATCGCCGATCCCGAGGAGATCGCGGCGGCCGTGCTCTACCTCGCATCGCCGGCCGGTGCGTTTCTAACCGGCAAAGTCCTCGAAGTTGACGGCGGGACGGATATCCCGAGTCTCGACTTTTCTCTTCCCGACTACTAAAGTTCGATTTCTTCGTTTTCACCGTCGCGAAGCAACACCTAACTTTCGACTGGCGGAGGAAACGATCTTGTCTCGTGGCTATCAGATGGATGGGGTAATGGTGTGACCCGCCCCTCTTCAACGAGACGGTCGTAGGCGAGACGCCACTCAGGAAACATGGAATTCTCCTGCGTCCATTCGACGTACGTGGCCTCGTTGCACCACTCGCTGATGTGTCCCATCGCTCGACGATGCGGCTCGGTTGTCATGAATGCGACCATGGACTCTCGATCACTCCACGCGGTTCGAGTCCAAAAGACATCGTTCGCATCAGGCAGAACCTCAGTTCCAAGATTGCCGAAGGAATCGGTCGCTTGCGCAAAAACGGCCACGGCGGCCTCGAAAACATCGTCTCGATGTCGATCGTCGCTGAGGCGAAACCGGGTGATGACGATGAACACTGACAAGACTCTTCACCTACTGTCGCTGACCTTCTTCGAGAGAACTGCGCGCTGATAACGCCAAGAACATCATCGTCAGTCAACACTCGAGACTCGTTAACACATGAAGAAGTATGAGGTGGCCTCTCGGCCACCTCATACTTTTTCTCTGCAACGGGCGTAAGTTCTTCAAGCGGAGTGGGCGCTACCGCGTCGGTTGCGTCGGGGTCATTGCCATGGCCGCCCCCGGAAGATTCTCGTGGCGATGATTCTTCAGATTGCGCGGCCTCGCTCGTCGGAGCGGTCCCCTGCTTGCTGCTCGCACGGTTACGGTCGTCGCGTGTCGGGGATTCCTCCGAGGACTCCCCGACACGATTCGAGCAATCAGTGCAGGACCAGCTCCGGGAGTTCTGTCTCCGACAGAACCACCGTTGGAGCGGCCATTCCCCGGGAGGCGGCGACTTCGGTCCAGATGTCGAGCACGAGCAGGCCCAAGCATCTCACCGCCCAAATCTAGTAACGCGGCTTCCTCGTGCATCAGGTCGTCGGCGACAGCGTTGATCACACCATGGATCCAATGTCCGAAGCGCCGGTCGGATATGCGAAGACCATATCTTTAAGATCATCTGCGCTCAGGCCCTTTCGGATGGCGAGGCCGAAGATGTTGATGATCTCTTCCGCGTGCGGTCCAAGCACGTGGGCACCCAAGATGCGTTTGCTGCCGTCCTCGACCAGCGTCTTGTAGCCGGTGTGGGTCAGCGCGACGCGCCTCGATGAGTACCAGCCAGAGGTGTCGTCGTGGTGCACACTGAAGTGAAGGCCCTGAGCGCGCGCGCCGGCTTCGTCGAGCCCCACTCGCGCCAGGGAAGGCGTTGTGAACACCACGCTCGGTACGCCCTCGTAGTTCGGCGTGCGGGTATTGCCCTCCAACAGATTGTTCGCAACGATCCCGCCCTGCATACCGGCCACCGGCGTGAGGGGGAGGTGGCCGCTGGCCACCGCATCGCCGGCCGCGTAGACGGCTGGGTTGCTCACGCTCTGGAGGTACTCGTTGACCGCGATGCCACCCTTCTCCACACGCTCGACGCCGGCCGCATCGAGGGCCAAATCGTCGATCTCGGGTACTCGTCCCGCGGAGTGAACCACCAGGTCGCAGACGATCTCGCCCTGCTCGTCGCCGCATCGAGTGCGCACGACGAACTCGCTTCCGCGCTTCTCGACACCCACCACCGCGGTGCGCACCTGCACATCGACACCGAGTTCGCGCGTGGTCGCCAGCAGATCGGTTACGAGGTCTGCGTCGAAGCCCTCGAGGGGACGATCGCCGCGGTGAAACATGTGCACCGCGGCGCCGCCGCGCGCCGCGACGTGCGCGAACTCGAAGGCGATGTACCCTCCACCGATGAAGGCAACCCGCCGCGGCAGCTCCTCCAACTCCAAGAACCCGGTACTCGTGAGGAGATCCGCTTCTCCGGGGATGCCGAGCGGGGCATGCCGAGCCCCCGCGGCGATGACCACGTGTCGAGCGTCATACGTCTCGCCATCCACCCGGAGACTCGTCGGACCCGTGAACTGTGCTCGGCCCTGCACGGCCACGATCCCGGCATCGCGCAACTCTGCTTCGGTCGAGGCGGGGATATGTTCGGTGAACGTTCGTTTGAAGTGGATCATGTCGGACCAGGCGATTGTGGCGGTGGGAGCGGACAGTCCCTTTCCCTGCATGCGCCGAGTCCAATCGACGAGCTCGGAGATGCCGACGAGCACCTTCTTTGGATCACAGCCGCGCTGCGAGCACGTGCCACCGAGCGGTCGCGAGTCAACCATCATGACGCTCCACCCCGCATCGCGGCACGGGTGGGCCACGCTCTGAGCCGCCGATCCCGTACCTACGACGATGAGATCGAAGGTCATGAACCGAAGCCAGCGATATCTCTCGCCAAACGCACGCCAGTAAAGGGCCACCGGGCGCCGGGAGGGAAGAAGTTTCGGTACGTGGCACGAGCGTGACCGGGCGGTGTGGCGACGGAGCTTCCCCGAAGCACGTGCTGACCCACCATGAACTTGCCGTTGTACTCCCCCACCATTCCTCGAAGTGGCTCGAATCGTGGATACGGCAGGTACGCGCTCGAGGTCCACTGCCACGCTTCACCAAACAGTTGGCGGGGCTCGTTCTCGTAGCGGGCGGGCCGTGCGGCGCGCGGATGCAGAGCGACCGGTGCGAACTCGGGCGCCGGGGCCGTCGACGCGACCGCCTCCCACTCCGCTTCGGTCGGCAGGCGCGCTCCCGCCCATCGAGCAAAGGCGTCGGCTTCGTAGTAGCTGACGTGAACGACAGGATCTTCTGGTCGAAGTGGTTCTCGACCGTGCAGGGTGAACAGCTCCCACCCGTCTCGCGCTCGCGACCAGTAGAGCGGCGCTTCTCGTCGCTCGCTCTGGACCAGCGCCCAGCCGTCCGCGAGCCAAAGATTCGCGCGGCCGTAGCCGCCGTCATCGATGAACGCCAGCCACTCGCCGGCGGTCACCAACCGGTCGGCGACCTCGAAGGGATCCAACCAGACTCGGTGCCGGGGCGCCTCGTTGTCGAATACGAAACCCGCGGAGAAATCCATCGCCCCGCGTGCGTCGGCGGGACGCTCAGCGCCGACTTCGACGACGCCGCCCGGATGGGCCACCCAGTCCAGTGACGTCGCAGCGGTCGACGACACAACGAGCCGCTCCGGCGCGTACCTCGGGGCGAGCGGATTGACGCTCAACGCGTGCTTGATATCCATCAAGATCAGTTCTTGGTGCTGCTGCTCGTGGTGCAAGCCGAGCTCCACGATTGCGGAGAGCTCGAGGGAGGGTCCGGCGACGAGGAGGCGTTCCATGGACTCGTCCACCGTCTCGCGATAGGCCGTGATCTCCACCACACCGGGCCGCGAGAGAAGACCGCGTTCGCCTCGGGCGTGGCGACGACCCGCGGCCTCGTAGTACGAGTTGAACAAGTAGAGATAACCGTCGTCGATCGGTCGGTAGTTGGGCCACTGTCCGATCAACGCGAACTGCTCGAAGAACCAGGTGACGTGACCGCGGTGCCACTTGGTGGGACTGACATCGGGCATGGACTGGATCGTCTGATCCTCCGCGGACAGACCTCGCGCCAGTGCTTCGGTGGCGGCCCGAACGTTGCGGTAACTCGGCAACGACGCGCTCGGTGCGTGGCTCGAACGCTCGGGCGCTCGTTCCTCGTCGTGTTGACGTGCGAGCGAAACCCCGCTCGTGCGCTTTCGCGCCAGCGTCAACGCAAAGTCTCCGTC
>Ga0302157_10007993_pt1 | contig 10502 bp, 10 predicted proteins | sample I_Bog_N3_3_FD_193502 | JGI IMG/M metagenome (GOLD analysis project Ga0302157, IMG submission 193502) | Peat permafrost microbial communities from Stordalen Mire near Abisko, Sweden - I_Bog_N3_3 | ecosystem: Environmental > Terrestrial > Soil > Wetlands > Peat | place: Sweden: Abisko, Stordalen...
CGGGGCTTCGACAAGGATCTGGCCATCATCATCCGCACGGCCAGCGAGTCCGACAGCATCGTCGACGGCGCGATCGAGTTCCGTGCCATCAAGCGGGCGGTCAAGTCGAAGACGACCCTGGTCGAGCTGCGCAACAGCACCCAGGAGGCGATCCGCGAGACGAGGGAGAAGAGGGAGACCACGCGGAACGCACGCGACACGGCGGGGATGAAGAGCAGGCTCGTCGAGGCGCTCGGCACCCACGACCTGCGGCTTGCCGCCGCCGACGTCCGAAGGGGCCTCGTCCACCAGATGCGCAACCATCTCACCGGCCTCTCGGCGCTCGCGTCGATGATCAGGGAGGACTCGGTCAGGAGCGGCAACGCGGCGTTTGCGGAGCACGCGAGGCTCTCGGCCGGCCTGGTGGGCGAAATGGTCGATTCGGTGAACGCCTTCCTCGACGGGCCCTTTGGCGAGAGCGGCGAGGTGGCCCGCGCACCCGTCAATGTCTGCCTGCGCGCGCTGCTCCAATTCTTCCTGGGGGGCGAAAAGTGGGCGGCGGAGGGAAAGCGCCTGACGCTTAGGGATCTCCGCAGCGACACCTTGGTCGAATGCGCGCCCCTCGACCTTGTGAACGGGCTGCGCCACCTGGTGGAGTACTTCCTGCTGAGGGTCCCCGCCGGGGGCGAGGTCGCCCTCGCCGCGTCGATCCTCCATTCGGCGGAACAGATGGCGGCCCACCTCGCCCAGTCCGGCTGCGTCCTGAACCGGGAGGCCGTCAGGAAGGAGCGCCCCTATGCGGTGTTCCGGGTCTCCGGGAACCTTCCCGAGACCGGGGTCGAGGATGTCCGCGACGCCTTTGCGTTTGGAATTCAGGAAGGGAGGGTTGGCAATCTCAACGTGCTGGGCCAGGTCCTCTCCGCGGCCAGGGGGGCGGCCTTCATCAACCGGCCGGCCGTCCCGGGGGCGTTCAACGTGGAGGTCGCGTTTCCCGTCCCGATATGAGCGGCTCCCCTCCCCCCGAACGCACCGGCGGCGGCGATGCCTGGGCCCGCGACCGGCTCGCTGCGGTCGCCTTTGTCGCCTCGCTCATCAGCCACGACGCGCGCAACCGGCTCGCTTCGGTCCGTGCCGCGCTCGAGCTCATCGAGGCCGGGCTGGAGGCCAACCTCACACCGGAATACCGCGCGGCCCTGCTGCGCGAACTCGACGATTTCATCGGCGACTTCAACCTGGGCCTGGAGATGGTCAGGTGCCACCAGGGAACGCCGGAGCCGGTCTCGGTCAGGGACGTGGTGGCGGAGGCCGTGTCGACGTTTCAGCCGTATGCGTCCAGGTCCGGGGTGAAGGTCACGGCGGTGTTCGCCCACGCCGTCGATGTCATCCGGATCGACCGGCGGCTTCTCCGCCTCACGCTGCTCAACCTGATGCGCAACGCGGCGGAGGCGCTGGCCGGAATCCCGAGGCCCCGCATCGTGCTGCGCACCTCCGGCAGGGGCGACACGCTGGGCATCGAGGTCGAGGACAACGGCCCGGGCGTCCCGGAGAAACGGCATGACAGCTTCTTCCTGCGGGCCTCGGACACCGAGAGCGGAGCCGGCCTCGGTCTCTCGCTTTGCCGCGATGCGGTTGCCGTGATGGGCGGGTCGATTTCCTACATCACTCCCAAGGGCAGGCCCGGGGCCTGCTTCAGGGTCACCGTTCCCCGCGGCGAGTGAGGGTCTCCCGACGGGCGCCCGGTCGCTCCTGGGCAGTTCACCCCAGCCGGTTTTGAAGGAGAATTGAATAGAAAGAATTTAACAAGGACTTCGTTGGGACGTTTTGTACGGGCGTGTCGAACTCCCAATTCAGCGATGGAATGAGGCGCCTGCTTAGGAATCATCCGGCTCTGCCTTCCGCGCAGACCCGCGAGCTCGCCGCGGGCTTCACGGCGGCCCAGGCCAGGGTCTGTGAGCTTTTGGGAGCCCTCGGCTACCCCCTCGACCGCATCGGCAGTGAGATCAGGGCGGGGCACCTCCCCTTCTTCCGCGAGGGTTCCGACCAGGATAGGAAACGTAATTCGGGCAAGAAGTCCTCCTACAGGTTCGCGGGCTTCGCCCCCAGCCATCTTGAGGAATTCGAGAGCCGGCTCTCCGGGCGCCGCGACGGCATACTGGCGCAGTCGGAATTCGAGGCATGGCAGTCCCGGTTCCTCATGCGGTTCACCTTCGAGGTGATCGAGCAGGTCTCCCTCCGTGCCTCCCCGGCTCCCTCATCCTCCGAAGCCTCCGGCTGCGGCGCGAATCCGCGCCTCACCCGCATCGCGCTGGAGGGCGCGCTCACCGAGGCCCGCCGGCTGCGCGACCAGATCCTCACCGGCAACCTGCTTCTGGTCGCCCAGATCGCATCCCGGCGCGGCCGGTTCTATCCGACGATGGTTCTCGACGATCTTTTCACCGCGGGCGCGGACGGGTTGATGATCGCGGTCGGAAGATATGACCCCTCGGTCGGCCATTTCAGCACCTACGCGATGCCCTGGATCAAGATGGCGATCGACCGCTACGTCGCCAAGACGCGGAACGTGATTCGGATTCCCATCGGGCTCCAGGAGAAGGTGCGCCAGCACCGGAACCGGACGGGAGGTCCCGGTTCCGAGCCTTCGGAGTGGCTCATTCCGGAGGTCCAGTCCCTTGAGGAGCCGATGCCCGGTTTCGGCGACGGCGAGCTGCGCCTTGAGGACGTGGTGGCCGACCCCGCGGGCGCCCGGCCCCGCGAGGCCGTGGAGCAGGCCGACATCTCCAGCATCCTTCATGAGAGACTGGCGCAGCTCGACTGCCTCAAGCAGTTCATCATTTCGATGCGCAACGACATCGGCGATGCGGCAGCCCTTGCCGCCAGAATGTTTCGCGATGAATCTGCCCTCTCGCTCGGGCGCGGCAGGGCGACCGCCACCGCAGCCGCCAGGACCCTCGACGAACCCGCCCGGATCCGCCTCATCGGCGGGATCAGGGAGGCCCTGGTCGAGGAGCCTGCGGGGGAGGTCGAAGAGATGGCCATGGCCGTCTGACCGGCCTGCATGCCCCCGGCAGGATGCTGAAAGGCCGCAATCGCCGGAGCGATGCGCAACGACGGCTCAGTCATCTTCACCCTTCCCCCGGACCGCATCCTGGAGGATCGGAATTTCAACATCCGGATATTCTACGGGGACATCGACCAACTGGCCGTCCAACTCATGACGGAGGGCCAGCTCGAGCCCATCAAGGTGCGCAGGCAGGAGGAACAGTTCTTCGTCGTGGACGGCCACCGGCGCCAGCGCGCCTTCGCCCGCGCCCGCGCGCTGCGCATCGAATCCGCGGATGGAAAGCACCTGGTTTTCGAGGATGGCCTGCTCGTTCGGGAGGCGCCGGGGCCCGTGCACGTGGATTTCAACCCCGGGCGCATCCATTGCCGGCTGGTGGACCATCCCGGGGACGAGTCGGGCTTCTTCGCCTCCCAGCTGATCTACAACAGCGGCAAGCCGTTCACGCTTCTCGAGCGGATGATCTTCCTTTCGCGCCTGAGCCGTCTCGGGCCGTTCACCAGGGAACAGCTGGTCCTCAGGACGGGATTCTCGCGCACGCATGTCGCCAACGCCCAGAGCCTGAACTCGGCGGACCCGCGGCTGCTTGAATACGTCCGCGAAGGGCGGATCTCCCAGAAACTCGCCCTCAGGCTCCTGAAGTCATATTCGCCCGGGCAGCAGATCGCCCGGATCTGTGCGGCCATGGCCGAAGCCGGCCGACACCACCGCGAAAAGGTGCTGCCCAAGGATTTCGACTGGGGCGGGGCCGCCGCAGCCGGGCCTCCGGCCCCGGGCGGGGAGCGCCCGGTCGATCCGGTGCGCGCGCGCCTGATCGACGTGGCATCGCGCCTGGGCGACGCCGTGAACTACGCCCCCAATCCGGCGGCCCGCGAGCGCCTTGCCACGATGAACCTGATCTACCGGTACGCGACGGGGAAGCTTGGCTACGCCAGGCTCGAGGCCCACCTTCTGGGGCGCGAGTGATCCCGCGGCCGCTCAGCGGGCACCGGCCTCGGACCTGGCCTTCCTCTGGCGCGGGGCACGGACTTCCAGTTCCCCCGCCCTGGCCTCGAGCGCGCGGTTGGCCTCCCGCAACTGTTCCGTGAGGCGGATGGCCTCGGCCTGAAGCTCAAGGTTGTGGACCGCCAGATCGTGGCGCTGGGTGGCATCCCGCACGGCCGCGATAAGCTCCTCCCGGAGCCAGGGCTTGGCGATGAAGCGGCAGATTTCGCCGCGGTTGATCGCGTCGACGACCGTTGCAAGATTGAGGACCGCCGTGAGCAGGATCCTTGAGGCCTCGGGGCGGATGCGCCTGCATTCAACGAGAAAATCCAGTCCCATCATCTCCGGCATCTTGTGATCCGAGATGATCACGCTGAAATCCCTGTCCGGGAGCATGGTGAGCGCCCGGATCGGGCTCGAGCAGGTGACGACCTCGAACTGCTCGGTCTCAAGGGTGAACTTGAGCGAGGCGAGCACCATGGGTTCGTCCTCAACGATGAGAACGGAGGGCTGTACGCGGTGGGAACTCATTGAAAACCAGGGAGGTGTTGGAAGTGTAGCACGGATTTTGCCGCGCCGGGCCTTGACGGGAGGCGTTGCAACCCAGCGTTTCAATCGGCCCATTTGGGCTCAGGTGGAGGAAAGAATCACCAGCCGGAGGGTCTTCCGGCTGCCTTCAAGCCTCAACCTGGCGCCGAAGCCGGCCGCCAGGTTGGCCGAAGTCAGCACCCGGCCGCGCGGTCCCGAGGCGACGACCAGGCCGGCACGCATCAGCAGCACGTGCGAAAAGCCCGGCGTGATCTCCTCGACATGGTGCGTCACAAGGACAAGCGACGGGCCCCGGCGGCGGCGGGCGAGGCGGTCGACCAGGCCGAGGAAATCCGCCCGGGCGACCGGATCGAGCCCCGCGCAGGGCTCGTCGAGTATGAGGAGCCGGGGCCGGGCGATCAGGGCGCGGGCGATGAGCACGCGCTGGCGTTCGCCCTGGGAGAGAAAGGCCCACTCGCGGCCCGCCAGATGCCCCGCGCCGATTGTCCGCAACAGCCGCGTGGCCCCCGCCTTGTCGGCCCGGGTGGGCCGGGCCCAGAGGTCGATCTGGGCGTAACGCCCGCTCACCACGGTATCGAGCGCGGTCTCCGCGGGGGGGATCCCGGCCTGCAGGGCGCTCGTCACGACGCCGATCCGCAGACGCAGCTCGCGCCAGTCCGCCGCGCCGTAGCGCCGGCCGAGCAGCGCGATCCCGCCGTCGGTCGGCGCAAGATAGCCTATGAGCGACTTGAGAAGCGATGTCTTGCCGCAGCCATTCGGGCCAAGGATCACCCAGTGCTCCCCCGCGGACACGCGCCAGTCGACCCCCCGGAGGATCTCCGTTGAGCCACGCGAAACGCGCAGACCCGAGACTTCCAAAACGGCGGCTTTCATTCGGCGGCTCCCCGAGCTTGCGCCGGTTCCCGGCGCCTGCAACACTGTCCGCATGGACCTCGCCGCTCCGTATTCAGAACTGGTCGAACGCCTTCGCGGCATCGAGACCCTCGGCTCGATAGGCAGCCTGCTGGGCTGGGACGAACAGGTGAACCTCCCCCCGGGGGCGGCCGGGCAGCGGGCCCGCCAGCAGGCGGCCTTTGCCGAGGTGACCCACGCGGCCGCAAGCGCACGGCGCCTGGGCGAGTTGATCGCGGTCCTGTCCGACGGATCGCTGGAGCCCGGGCAGCGGGTCGTCGTCGCCGAGGCCCGGCGCGACTACGAACGGGCCGTCAGGCTTCCGGCGGACTTTGTCCGCGAAAAGGCCGCCCAGGAAAGCCGGGGCTACCACGCCTGGGCGAGGGCGAGGGCGGAGGACGATTTTCAGGGCTATGCGCCGGTCCTTGAGAGGAACATTGAGCTCGTGCGCCGCGAGGCCGCGTATCTCGGGCAGGAGAACGCCGCCTACGACTACATGCTCGACAGGCATGATCCCGGGCTGACCGCGGTCACGGTGGATCGCCTCTTCGGCGAGCTGAAGAGGGACCTTGTCCCGCTCGTCAGGGAGATCTCCGCGTCGCCGATCCGCGCCCGGCCCGGCGTGCTCCGCGGATTCCCGGTGGAGGGACAGCGGGCATTCCTGCGGGAGGTCATCGAGCGGATCGGATTCGACTTCGGGCGGGGGCGCATCGATGTCTCGCTTCACCCCTTCTGCTCGGGCTCGGGGGACGACGTGCGCATGACGACCCGTTTCAGGGTCGACGAACCCCTCGACTCTCTTTTCTCATCGGTCCACGAGACAGGCCACGGCCTCTACGAGCAGGGTCTTCCCTCCTCCCACCGCGGGACGGCCCTCGGCCTGCACGCCGGCATGGCCATGCACGAGTCCCAGAGCCGCATATGGGAGAACCAGGTCGGGCGCAGCAGGGGCTTCTGGAAATGCTTTGGGCCCAGACTGCGTTCCCTGTTCCCGGACCAGATGCAGGGGGTGGGCTCGGATGAACTCCACCTGGCCGTCAACGAGGTGTCCCCCACCCTGATCCGGGTCGACGCCGACGAGGTCACCTACAATCTCCACATCATCCTGCGCTTTGAGATCGAGAAGCGTCTCTTCTCCCGGGATCTCGAGCCGCGCGACCTGCCGTCGGCCTGGCGGGAGGCCTCGCGCGAGCTTCTGGGGCTCGTGCCCCCCAACGACCGCGACGGGGTGCTGCAGGACGTTCACTGGAGCGGGGGCGCCTTCGGCTATTTTCCGAGCTACTGCCTCGGCAACATGATCGCAGCACAGCTCTGGGAGCGGGTGTGCTCCCTTCGTCCGGACATCGAGGAGGATTTCGCGCGGGGGGAGTTCGGCTGGCTGCTTGGCTGGCTTAGGGAGAACGTGCACAGGCACGGTCGCCGCCACGACGCCCTCACCCTGGTGCGCATGGCGACCGGATCCGAATTGTCGCCGCAACCCCTCATCCGGTACCTGCGTGCGCGCTACGGCGCCCTCTATCTCCGGTGAGGGCTGGAAGGGTGTTGAAAAGCCACGATGGCCGGCACGGCCGTTTCTCCCATGCTCATCGACACCCACACCCATCTCGACTCTTTCCAGCGGGCCGGTGATCTCGACGGCGCTCTCTCCAGGGCCCGCGCCACCGGGGTCGCGACGATGATCGCGGTCGGGACCGGACCCGGCGACTGGGGGCTCTACCGCGACATCGCCGGAGCCAAAAGGGACGCGGTCCGATTCACCGTGGGACTGCACCCCTGTTCCGTGGACGGCGGATGGGAGGAATCCGTCGGCAGGATCGCGGCCTACTGGCAGCGCGGGCCCGGGAGCGAATCCGCCGCCCTGCCTGTCGCGCTCGGCGAATGCGGGCTCGACAGGTTCCATCTTCCCGGGGATTCCGCGGAAGCCGAAAGGATCATGGCATGGCAGAAGTCCGCCTTCTCGGCGCAGCTCGGCATCGCCAGGACCCTTGGCTGCCCGCTTGTCGTCCACTCGCGGGGGGCCTTCGCCGAGTGCGTCTCGATGATCGACGCCAGCGGCGTGGATTGGACCAGGGTGGTCTTTCATTGTTTCGTCGAGGGCCCGGCCGAGATCTCGGAGCTGGCGAGGCGCGGCGGCCGCGGCTCGTTCACCGGGATACTCACCTACAAGAACGCGGAGAACGTAAGGGCGGCGGCGCGCACCCAGGGGCTCGGCCGGTGCATGCTTGAGACCGACGCCCCATTCCTTGCCCCTGTGCCGCACCGGGGAAAATCGAACGAGCCGGCCTTTGTCAGGCATGTCGCCGAATACGCGGCGGGCCTCTTCGGAATTCCCTATGACGATCTCGCCGCGGCCACCACGGCGAACTCCCGCGCATTTTTTGGCCTTTGAGCCGGGGGCCGGGCCCGCCCGCTCAGGCCTCGTCGAACTTCCGCGCGAAAAGCTGCTCGAGTTCGGCAAGCATCTGCGGGGCGTCGTCCCCTGTCGCGAGGAATTTGACCGTCGCCCCCCTTCCGGCCGCGAGCATCATGAGGCCCATGATGCTCTTGCCGTTGACCTGCTCCTCGTCCTTTTCAACAAAGACCTCTGCCTTAAACTTGTTCGTGATGCGCACGATCATGGCGGCGGGCCGCGCATGAATGCCCATTTTGTTCTGCACCAGCAGCTCTTTGACGAGTTGCTGACCGGCTGGTGTTACGTCGCTGGGGTTCATCGTTCGGTGCAGAAGTGCCAGAGAAATTTGGCACACGGGCCCGGCTTGCAACTTAAAACCGTACCGGCACCTTGAATGCCATGTCCGGCACGGCCATCATCGTCCCCTGTCGATTGGAATCTAGCCGCTTCCCGCGCAAACTCTTGCATAAGATAAAGGGGAAACCGTTGGTTCTATGGGTCGCCGAGCGACTTGCGGTTTCAGCTCCGGAATATCCTGTGTATTTTGCTGTTGATCATAATGTTCTGGGAGAGTGCCTTACCGGGGCCGGGTTTAGGGCCATCATGACCCGACCCGATCATCAAAGCGGCACGGACAGGATTGCCGAAGCCAATCTTGCGGTCGGTGCGGAACGGGTGATCAATGTCCAGGCGGACGAGCCGCTGGTATCAGCGTCGCAGATAGGCCTGCTCGCGAGCCTTATAGCCGGCGAGTCGCCGATGGCCACCCTGGCGACACCGTTCACAAACGCCGCCGATTTCCTGAATCCCAACCAGGTCAAGGTCGTGCGCGATTCCTCGGGAAGGGCCCTCTGCTTCTCGCGCTCTCCCCTCCCTTTTGCCCGGGATTTGAACGGGCGGGTCGATGACGCCTGGGTTCGGGCCAATCACTGCCTGAGGCATCTGGGACTTTACGCCTACAAGGCAGACTTCCTGCAGAGGTTCACCCGGCTTCCCCAAGGGAGGCTTGAGGACGTGGAAAAACTGGAACAGCTGCGCGTCCTTGAAAACGGGCACGATATCGTGGTGGGGCTGACCGGGGATCCCACCCTGGGAGTGGACACCCCCGAGGACGCCGCCGCCTTCGAGCGCCTGCTGGGCTGACCGTCGTCCGCCCCCCTCAGATCCTGCCGGCTTTGCGGGCCCCGACCATGTTGTAGAAGTCGAGGAAGAGCGGATCGGCGTCGTTTGGCCCGGGCGCCGCCTCCGGATGATACTGCACGCTGAACACGGGAAGCGTTGTGTGCCGCAGCCCTTCGACCGTCCCGTCGTTGAGGCTGATCTCGGTGATCTTCGCCCCGCGGGATTCCACGCTCTTCGGGTCGGTCGCAAAGCCGTGGTTTTGCGCGGTGATGGAAACCTTCCCTGTTTCGACATTCTTGACGGGTTGGTTGCCGCCCCGGTGACCGAACTTGAGCTTGAACGTCGTGCCCCCGAGGGCGTGCGTGATGACCTGGTGGCCGAGACAGATTCCAAAGATCGGGAAATCCGGCAGCAGCCGGCCGACCGTCCTGTGGATTTCAGGGAGCGCCGCCGGATCCCCGGGGCCGTTGGAGAGGAAGATCGCGTCGGGTTTATGCTCGCGGACCTGTTCGGCCGTCGTGGCCCCGGGCAGCACCAGCACGTCGAATCCGTGCCTGATCAGCTTCCGGAAGATCGTGAACTTGGCGCCATAATCGAAAGCCGCCACCTTGAAGCGGCGGTTTGGCCTCGGCATCGTCCCCAGCTCCGTTCCCGCAGGAATGTAGGCTTCGTTGTGGTTTTCGGGGTTTTCGGCGCTCCAGAGGTAGGGCGCCCGGCAGGTCACGTCCTTCACATAGTCGGTGCCGGCCATGTCGCGCCAGGCGCGTGCAAGCCGCACAGCCTCTTCGTCGGAGATGGGGAGCGTGCTCAGGCAGCTCTTCATGGCGCCCTCGACGCGCAGGCGCTTGGTGATCGCCCGCGTGTCCACCTCGCTGATCCCGGGAATGCCGTTCCTACGGAGATAGGCGCCGAGGGACTCGCGCGAGCGCCAGTTGCTGACCACCGGCGAAAGTTCGCGCACGACAAATCCGGCGGCCTTGGGCGCCGCGGCCTCGGCGTCCTCGCCGTTGATCCCATAGTTTCCAATCTGCACCGCTGTCATCGTCACGATCTGCCCGAAATAGGACGGGTCTGTGAGAATCTCCTGATAACCGGTCATCGACGTGTTGAAGACGCATTCGCCCGCGATCGTGGCGTCGGCTCCGAACGCCAAGCCGCGGAAAACGCTTCCGTCTTCCAGAGCGAGTACTGCCGAGAGAGGGGCGGGCATGGGCGAAGTAGAAAGGGGAAGGCTGGAGGGAGGAAGGGGAAAGTGGCCAAAGCCGATGCCGGAGACGCAGGTTGTGTCGCCCTGGTGACAATGCTATAGCTTATATGGCAACAGGTTATGCATAAATACTGGGATTGCCTCCGATCCTCGATAATTTGGCCAAATCCATGGTCCAATTTGACAGGACCCGGCGGGGCGGCATACTGCCCTCACAACCCTGATGGCCCACACCGAAGACCGTTCCGTTTGGTTCGAAGGCCAGGGGCTTTGGAGTCACGTTTCCGAGGCTGATTGGGGGGATTGGACATGGCAGCCCA
>Ga0302157_10007997_pt1 | contig 10499 bp, 7 predicted proteins | sample I_Bog_N3_3_FD_193502 | JGI IMG/M metagenome (GOLD analysis project Ga0302157, IMG submission 193502) | Peat permafrost microbial communities from Stordalen Mire near Abisko, Sweden - I_Bog_N3_3 | ecosystem: Environmental > Terrestrial > Soil > Wetlands > Peat | place: Sweden: Abisko, Stordalen...
GCGCGCCGCGCGCACGCCGTTCAGCATGCGGATGCTGCGCGCCAGTTCCCCCTCCAGCGCCCGCGTCTGGTTGATCTGCTGCTGAAAATCGCTGGCCGTCATAGCGTCGCCACGGTCGAAAATCTCGTAGCCGATCGAACCACCCGAAGGCAGCCCATCCTTGGCCAGCAGCAGCCGCGCATGCGCCACCTCGTTGCCCGGCACCAGAATGCGGTCGCCCGTGCCGGCCTCCTCATGCGGCACATGCGCGCGGTCCAGCGCATCGGCGATCTGCCCGGCCTCGCGCGGGTCCAGGTCGGCATACAGCAGCGCCATATGCGTCGGCCCGTCGCCGCGCAGCGCCAGCACGGCGAACATCGCCAGCACCGCCACGCCTACCGCGCCCAGGGCCACCAGCCGTGCCGGCCCCAGTGCCTTCAGCCCGTCAAGGATCGGCTTCATGCGCCGCACACTGGGGCCGCGCTGGTTGCGGAGTGGTAAATTTGTTACCGCGGCTGCGCATTGTCTCATCATTTCGGTTTGCGCCGCTCACTGCGCGCGCATTACCCGCGTCCGCTCACATTTCCGATCCGCAACCAGAGCTTAACGGCTTGAAGCTGCATGATTCATTGACGGGGCACTCACGCTCACCCTAACGTAACGCCCATGAACACAGTCACCCGGGCGCATCTCGCCGAGCGCATCTATACGCAGGTTGGCCTGTCGCGAAACGAATCGGCTGATTTGCTGGAAGGCGTGCTGGAGCGTCTCTGCACCGCGCTGCAGAACGGCGAATCCGTTAAGATCAGCGGGTTCGGCACCTTTTCTGTGCGCCAGAAAGGCCGTCGCGTGGGGCGCAATCCAAAGACCGGCGTGGAGGTTCCCATCTTGCCGCGGCGGGTTCTGGTGTTCCGCCCAAGCCAGGTGCTGAAGGCCCAGGTCAACGGCCAGGTGGCGCCCGAAGGCGACGACGAATGACATTGATCGCCCCCGGGGACGCCCCCGCGGCGAATGACGATGGTGATTTTGGCCGCCTGCGCCCGCGCAAAGCCGCCGGCGCCTTCCGCACGATCAGCGAGGTAGCCGACGAACTTCACATACCGCAGCATGTGCTGCGTTTCTGGGAGACTAAATTTCCCCAGGTAAAACCGCTCAAACGCGGCGGCGGCCGCCGCTACTACCGGCCGGACGATATCTCGCTGCTGCGCCGCATCTCCGACCTGCTTTACATCCAGGGTTACACGATCAAAGGCGTCCAGCGCCTGCTGCGCGAAGGCGGCGGCCGCCTGGCCGACGACATCCCGCCCGCCACCCCATCCGAACGCGCCGCCGCCGAAGCCGAACGCCATCTGGTGATCGAGCCCGAACCGCCGCAAATGATCCTGACCATGCCCGAGCCGCCGCTCAGCCCGCCGCGCAAACTGACCGAAGTCGAACGCCTCCGCGCCGCCCTGGCGCACGCTTTGGCCGAACTCGAAGACCTCCGCGCTTTGCTGCCGTAGAGGAAGGCAAAGCCAGGGGGCGCTGCCCCCTGGACCCCCGCTAGGGGCAAGTCCTTAGAACCTTTAAATTAGGTGAGTGTTTGAGGAGGGGCGGCACGTGGGTTGCAACTCCACGCGTGGCCCCTCCTCAAACACTCACCTAACGTAATGGGGTCTGAGGACTTGTCCCCAGCAGGCTCCAGGGGCAGCGCCCCTGGCCTTACCTGTTCTCAACTGGGGTAGCGTTCCGCCCACGCCGGTGCTAATCGCCCTCCCAGTCGGAGCGTAGCGCAGTCTGGTAGCGCATCAGTCTGGGGGACTGGGGGTCGTGGGTTCGAATCCCGCCGCTCCGACCATCCCCTTCCCTGTTAAATAGAGCAAGGTTCCGAAGCTGGACGCCGCGGCGAGATTTACCCGCCCGGGCGTTCCCCCGCTATTCCGCCGCAGGCAGGCGCCGCCTCCCAAGCCAGGCCGCCCCAGAGTGGCAAGCCCCGAACCTAGATAAGCAGTGGCGTGCATCGGGAGAGGTGATGGCCAGGATCACCGCTGCGCATCCTGAGGATCTGCTGGGAGGGCGGGCCCGCGCGGTCCAGGTGGTGCACCCGGCTTGGCACTAGGTCCCTCTGGCGAAATGCTGGCCGTTGTCCACCGGCTGCCGTCCCCCCGGCATGTGCCCCCACGCTGTTGGCCGAACGCCTACTCCCTCGCAATTGGGGCGACCTATGTTATCGTGCCTCTTGCAATGGCATGCGGTGAAAAAATGCCAAGGGGAGTCGTGTGATGCCGATTAAGCGTGCACTTCTCGTAGGCGTATCGCTGCACGCGATCTGCGCAGGCGCGGCATATGCGAAATCCGCTCCTGTGCTGGTGGCGCAGATGCATGCGGGCCGCGCGGTTGTGAAGACGAACTTACATTCTCAGCATCCGAATACCATGACATCGACCTACGTGATTAGCACCACGGTTTCGACATCGACGGACTACAAGACGAAGACGAAGCTGGCGCACACGTATTATACGTTCCTCAACAGCGGAACATTCTGCAATCCGCCGAAGGAGACGGTGAAGCTATCCACGCATAAGACCAAGTATGCGAAGGTGAGCGAAGGCACGGAGAGCTACAGCGGAGGCTGCTCAACCCCCACCAAGTTCTACGGCGACGTCTATGATCTGCAGACGAAGCAGGCCGTGGGCGAGACAGACAAATTTGGCTCCGCCCTGATTGGCAAGAACATCCACTACAACGGCACGATCTACAAGGATGTCACGGTTAACTTCGACGTTCTGGTCAAAATCAATCAGTAAGGCTCCTAACAGGCAGCGAGCCGTAGGATGTGCTGCGTCCGGTGTATTCCCCCCGCTCCATCCTTGTGCTGGCGCGCCGAGTGACGCCGGCGAGCCGGGCCCGCGGAAAAGCAGCCTCACGCTGCCATGGAATAACTGCCGGCCCGTGCGCGTCTTGGTTCACATCTGGCATCACCCGTCAGCAAAATCCTTGGGGGACCTATGATCAAGACATGCGCATTGCTTTGCCTGCTGCCGGCCCTGCTGGCCGCGCCGCGAACCCTCGCCGCGCGGACTCTGGCCGTGAATTTCACGATCAGCGGTACTGAGGGCTTTAACGGCGTCGATGCCGCATCGCTCAGGCTGTCCAAGGGCCAACTCAGCGGCACGGTCACCGTCATTTCGCCTGACGGCACCTTTGCGTGCACCCTGAACAGCGGCAGCACGGACATACGCAACCGGCTGAATTTGACCTGCACGATTGGCCCCGCGGAGATGGTGACGCTGTCCGGCAAGTTGAATCCGGTGACCGGCGTCGGCAAGGGCAAGTTTTCGGAAACGTTTTTTAAGGAAACCGGCACTTTTACCGCTGCCCTGGCGAAGTGAGCGGCGGCGTAGCATTGCCGCGTCGCGAACTGGGCCAGCCTCCGGCGCGCGAACGAGAAAAAGTTCTTGCTTCTTTTTTCAAAAAGAAGCGCTGTCTTCCTTCGTTTCGCCCAGCGCCCGACGCAGCCGCCCCGCCAACGCCTCCAAATGCCCCGCATCCATCATCAGCGACATATGGTTGCCCGGAACGGCCACCACCTCAACCCGCCCGCCCGAGAGCCCCTGCAACCCATCCGCCAGCGCATCGGGCGTCGCGCCGCCCGCGCGAAACAGCACCCCGCCGGACTCGATCGCCGGCGGCGCGTAGCGCAACTCGGCCAGCGCATTACCGCCGAATACAAGCAGCGACCGCCACGCATCGGCCGCCAAAAGCCGTACAATCCGCGCACGCTCGCCCCAACCAGCCTGCCGCGCATGGCGCAGCGACGCGGGCAAACCAATGCCAACCCACTGCGCCAATTCCCGCCATCCCGCGTAGCTGCGTGGCCATGTGATCTGCCCCAAAAACCGCAGGGCCAGCAGGCCCACCAGCCCGATATCGACAATCCGGGCCCGGCCAGGCGTGCCATTATCCGGGCCGACGCCACCATCGATCAGCGCCAGCAGCGCCACGCGCTCGCCTTGCGCGCCGAACTGCGCCGCCATTTCCCAGGCCACGGTGGCGCCAAAACTCCAGCCGCCGATGCGGTATGGGCCGCGCGGCTGCACGCGCCGTATCGCCGCGATGAACGTCGCGGCGATGACCGCAACATCGGCCAGCGGTGCCATCTCGTTGCCCAGCCCGGGCGATTGCAGGCCGAACACCACCTGATCCACGCCCAATCTGGCGGCCAATGCGCGGTAGCAGAGCGGGCTGCCGCCGGCCGGCGGCGCCAGGAACAGCGGGGCGGTGGTGCCGCTGGTCTGCAATGGCACGATGCACACCGGCATCGCGGCGCCACGCCACGGCTCCAGCAGCCGCGTCTCGATCAACCGCGCGCAGTCCTGCAGGCTCGCATGGCGGTAAATCTCCTCGATCGTCACGGGCACGCCGAAGGCGCAGCCAATGAAGCTGGACAGCCGTGCGGTCAGCAGCGAGTGGCCGCCGAGGGCGAAAAAATCGCTGTCCGGCTCGATGCCGGAAACGCCCAGCAGATCGCGGTAAATGCCCGCCAGACGCTGTTCCGCCATCGAATTATACTGCCCGGCGGTCTCCGCTGGATCGATGGCGCGCAAGGCGCGTAAATCGGTCTTGCCATTCTCGGTCAGGGGCAGCGCTTCTAGGCAATGAAACAGCGCCGGCCGCATGTAATCCGGCAACCGCGCGGTGGCATGCGCGCGCAACGCATCCATCACGGCTTTGCTGTCATTGCCAGGTGCTGCCACCACATACGCCGCCAGGCGCTGCAATCCGTAAGGCGTTGCCAACGCCAGCACCGCGCCGTCCCGCACGGCCGCATGGCCCAGCAGGCAGGCTTCGATTTCCGCCAGTTCCACACGGTGTCCGCGGATTTTTACCTGGCGGTCCCGCCGGCCGGCGAATTCGATATCGCCATTTGGCCGTAGCCGCGCGAAATCGCCCGTGCGATACATCCGCGCGCCGGCGAAATCGCCGTAATCGCAGCGCAGGAAGCGCTGTTTTGTCAGTGCGGGATCGTTATAATACCCCCGCGCCAGGCCCCGCCCGGCCAGAAAAATCTCGCCAATTTCGCCCCTGGTCACCGGCCGCAAATCCGCGTCCAGGATCAGCACGCAATCGCCCGCGATCGGCCGCCCGATCGAAGGCAGCGCCGCATCCGCCACCACCGGCAGGATCGTGCTCGTTGATATAACAGTGTTTTCAGTGGGGCCGTAAACGTTCATCACCTGGAACGGCAGCGCCGCATCGGGATACACACGTAACGTATCGCCACCGACCAGTAGCAGGCGCATGCGGCTTGGCGCCGGCCACGGCAGCGCCAGCAGCGCTTCTCCCAGTGGCGTGGGCGCGAAAAACAGTGTGACGCCGTTCGCCAGCGCCCAGTCCTGCACCAGTTGCGGCGATTGCCGGTCGCAGCGATCGACCGTGCAAACGGTGCCCCCCGCCAGCAGGCAGGGCCAGATTTCCAGGAAAATCGCATCGAACCCAATCGATACGAGCTGGCCGGAACGGTCATCCGGCCCGAGGCGCAGATCGAGCAGCGCCCAGCGCACCAGATTGGCCAGTGCGGCGTGTTCCACTGCTACGGCACGCGGCGCCCCGGTGGTACCGGAGGTAAACATCAGATAGGCCAACTGGTCCGGCGCGGGCGCCGCCACCGGGGGCGCGCGGTCGCTCTCAATAGCGTCGTCGGCCGCCAGCACAGGCACGCTCAGCTCCGGCAAAGCCGTATCGCCCGCGGTCAGCATTAGGCTGATGCGCGCTTCGCCGCACAGCAAACGCAGGCGTTCATGCGGCAACTGGGCATCCATCGGCACGAACGCAGCGCCCGCTTTCCAGGCCGCCAACATGGCAACCACCAGGAAGGGGCCGGAGTCCAGGCAAATGCCCAGCACGTCCTCGCGCCCCACGCCGGCCGCGATCAGCTGCCGCGCCAGCCCGTTGGCGCGCCGATCAAGCTCCCGGTACGACATGCGCGCGCGCCGGCTTTCCACCGCGATGGCATCGGGCGAGCGTAGCGCCTGCGCCGCGAATTGCGCCGGTACCGCGGCGAACGCGCCGCCCGAAGGCGCGCCGCCGCCGCTGGGCCCGACGCCGGAATACCCATCTTCGGCGGCCAGTTCAGCGCCGGCAGATTGGTCCATCGTCATTACTATGAAAACACTATACCAATCCGCCCTGCGCGCGGCATCGGCAAGGGCGCGGCAAGCCGCCATGGCGTGGCGTAAATTCGCTCATCATGGTGGCGTCTTGCGCATCCTCAGGCCTGCGTATACCACGCATTGGCCGCGATCCAGCGGGAAAGCGCGGTGTCCCCCTGGCGTTCCACGCGTCCCGTAACAAGGGCCACACCCCGGGTGTCGCATGACCGTGGAGTTTTTGCCGCACCCATCCGGCTCGCGGGCTCCAGTATTGCAGCCAAACCATGTCGAGCTATGGGCGTGGCGGCTGGATCGGCCCGGCCGCGAGACAACCGCGCTATCCGATATGCTGGCACCGGATGAGGCAGCGCGCGCCGCCCGCTTCGCGGCAGCAACCGATCGCGCCCGCTTCACCGCCACGCACGCGTTCCGGCGCGCGATCCTGGCGCGCTACTGCCGCCAGGCGCCAAAAACGCTGCGCTTTACCGCAGGCGAGCATGGCAAGCCGGCGCTGGCTGGCGGAGCAGTCCATTTCAGTGCCGCGCGAAGCGAAGCGGTAGCCCTGCTGGCGGTTTCCCCCGCATGCGACCTCGGCGCCGACATCGCGCGCGCCGACATGCCGCCGGACGCCGAAACGGTGGTGCGCAGCCACGCCTCGCCGGCCGAAATCGACGCTTATTTCAACTTGCCCGCGTCCGCCCAGCCCCTGGCATTCTTCCGCTGGTGGACCGCCAAGGAAGCCGTCGTCAAAGCGCTCGGCGCCGGCCTAACCCTGCCACTGCCCAGTTTCGATGTCGCGCTGCCGCCGGCGGGCCCGGCGCTGCTGGGCAGCCGCCTGGGCGCGCTGCAATCCCCCTGGACGCTGCTGCACCTAGCTCCATACGCCGGTTATATTGGCGCCCTGGCGATGCAAGGCGCCGCGCGCCCGATACAAGCGTGGTGGCTGGACAGCTTCGCCGATGCGCTGGGCGAGGGCCGCAAACGCATATGATGGTTGCGGCCCGTTACGAAAACGCCGCTTAACGGCGCCCCCGGCTGTGGCTACGCTGGCCCGATGCGCATGCACGCTCCCGCCCCCTGCCTGCTCCGCTGCGTGTTCGTGCTGGCACTGCTTGCCAGCGCGCCCGCCTGGGCTGAAAACGCAGCCATACCGTATGCTCGCCTGGAAGCGTTCCAGACCATTTTCAACGCCATCCCGCCGGCGCAACGCGACAAGCTGACCCTGGTAGTGCAAATGGTCCATGCCGACAAAACCAATCACTTGCCCATCCATGCCTGGGTGGATGTGGATGGCCAGCACACCGCGTTTCCAGTCGCGGACGACGGCACGATCCACCTGCCCGAGCGGCCGGATTGGGCAGACAAGGGCGTGCAACTGCAAACCGATCAGCCGCGCCATAGCCTTGAGTTGGGGCTGGATATGCTGGTGCGGCCGCCACCGGGCCCGACGATACAGGCGCGCTATTTGCTCGATGCGGTGCGGCAGGGCAACGATGCGATGCGCGCCGGCGCGCGCCAAATGGGTGGCTACCTGGCCATGCTGGCGGCGCCTTCATCGAAAACCGTGACCATCGCGCTCGCCGGCTGCTGCGGCGGCACCGCTTCGCTACAAGGCGGCGCTGCGCCGGTGACGATTAAGCAGTCCGCGGCGGGCGATGTCGTGATTCCGCTGGAAGCCTTGCGGGCGCATGAGGATAGCGTGGTCGTGTTATCCGCGCCGGTTGTGCGGATTGGGTTGTTTTCGGATTAGGCAAGGCCTTCTTTTTTGAAAAAAAGAAGCCAAAGCCTTTTGCCCCTTGGTGAGGACTCCGGGTGCGAAAGTTTTTTGGTTCTTTTTTTCGAAAACGAACTGCTTTCTTTGCGCGGGCACACAATCCCGTGATCCCGGTTCGCTCAGGTCGCGAACCAAGGGAACGTACTCCGCCCACATCGGTTTGGTTGTCTTAATCCAAGCCGATCGGACCCATGGCCGTTTTGCATGATGCCATCCGCGCGGAGACCCGCGCTGAGACCGGCCACCGCGCCTATGCCGTGACATTGCAAGCAGGTGCGTCGCCGCGCGGCGCCGCCGAAGCCGCGCTGTTCCTGGGGTTCGATTGCCTACTCGCTTTTGCGGCAACGCCGGAGGATCCGGCGGCGGTTAACCATGCGGACATGCTGGAGAGGCTGGCGGAAGCGGCCCATGCGCATGGCCTGCAGGCATATACCATGCTGTGGCTGAATCAGGTTGCGTCCAGCCATGAGCTGGCCGTACGGATCGCGCCAGGCGCGTTTGGCGCGCGGCCTGTTCTGCCGGTGAGTTTGGCCGATCCGCGCCAACCCGCCAGGCGCGGCGAAGGCGTGGTGCCATTACGCCATCCTGACAACCCGGCGCTTGCTTCGTGGTGGCGCGAGCGCCTGCATGCGCTTGCCGACATCGGCATGGACGGCGCGGTTTGCATGGACCCCGGCGTCGCTGCCACGCAGTTGGCGCATCGCCTTCAGCAGACAGGCAACAAGATTGGTGTCCTGACCAGTGTGCCGGAAGGCGGCGATGGTCTGGTGCGGGCCACGGCGCTGCAGGGTGCCGCCGCGCGGCCGGTGCTGGCGAATATCGCCATGGGCGCCGCCGGCTGGTCGCTGGAAGCAGGCGCTGAGGCCGGTATCGAAACGACTGTGCGCGCCGTCAATCGCATTCTGCGCGACCGCAAACGCGGCGGCGATAGCACCCCGCGTGTGTGGACAAGCGGCGGTGCGAAACTGACCATCGTATCGCGCGCGGTGGGCGATGGCGCGCTGGTGCTGGCGCATAATCGCGCCAGCGTGCCAGCATCCTGGCCGCCGCTGGCGCTGCCGCCAATGCCGTGGCAGCAATTCACGCCGTTACCCGGTTTCGCCGATCCCGCAAATATCGCGCCGGGCGATGTGGTGTTGTTGGAAGCGCGCGCCGCGCTGCCCGCACCCGTGCGTCCCACCATAACCGCCACGCAGGCGGCCGAGCCCGCGCGCCGCGTGGCCATTACCAGCGTGTCGCCCTCCGTCGACGCTGGCGCATTCGCGGTGAAACGGGTGATCGGCGATACATTACGCGTGCAAGCCGATCTGTTCGCCGATGGCCACGAACAGCTCGCCGCCGCGGTATTGTTGCGCGCCGACGGCGAAACCGCCTGGACCAGCCACGCGATGGCGCCACAACCCAACGACGTCTGGGCCGCCTCGCCGCGCCTGACGCGCCTGGGCCGCCATTTCATGGTGGTGCAGGCCTGGCTGGATATCTGGGGTGGTTTCGCGCGCGATCTAGCGCGCAAGCATGAAGCCGGCCAGGATCTCTCGCTCGAATTCCGCGAAGCGCGGGCGCTGATCGAAGCCGCCTTGCCGCGTGCGTCGGCCGAAGGCGCCGCCGCTTTGCGCGCCGCGATCGCCACGCTGGATGGTGCCGATCCGCACGCCAAGCCGCGCGTGCTGATGTCGGCCGCGGTGACGGCCGCGATGGCCGGGGCCGATGAGCGCCCCTTCCTGACCAGCAGCTTCGTGCAACCGATCGAGGTGGAGCGGGAGGCCGCGCAATTCTCCAGCTGGTACGAGATTTTTCCGCGTTCGCAAGCGGCCGAACCCGGCCGCCATGGCACGTTCAGCGACGTCATTGCACACTTGCCGCACATCGCGGACATGGGCTTCGACACGCTGTATTTCCCGCCGATCCACCCGATCGGCGAGCGCAACCGCAAGGGCCCGAACAATGCCGTCACCGCCGCACCCGGCGATTTCGGCAGCCCCTACGCGATCGGCTCCGCCGATGGTGGCCACGATGCGATTCACCAACAGCTTGGCACGCGGGAGGATTTTCGCGCGCTGCTGAAAGCAGCAGCGTCACACGGATTGGAAATCGCGCTGGATTTTGCGATCCAGTGCGCGCCGGATCATCCCTGGCTCACGCAACATCCCGGCTGGTTCGCCTGGCGCCCGGATGGCTCGATCAAATACGCCGAAAATCCGCCGAAGAAATACCAGGACATCGTCAACGTCGATTTCTACGCGCCCGGCGCTGTGCCGGATTTATGGCATGCGTTGCGCGACGTGGTACTGTTCTGGGCGGGGGAGGGCGTCCGTACGTTCCGTGTGGACAACCCGCACACCAAACCGCTGCCGTTCTGGTCCTGGATGATCACCGCGGTGAAGGCGCTTTACCCCGAGGCGATTTTTCTGTCGGAAGCGTTCACGCGCCCCAAGCCGATGTATCAGCTTGCGAAGGCCGGCTTCTCGCAATCCTACACCTACTTCACCTGGCGCAACGATAAAACCACGCTGACGGATTACGTCACCGAGCTTACCGAAACCGGCGTGCGCGAATTCTTCCGCCCGCATTTCTTCGTCAACACGCCCGATATCAACCCGTTGTTCCTGCAGAGC
>Ga0302157_10008002_pt1 | contig 10497 bp, 4 predicted proteins | sample I_Bog_N3_3_FD_193502 | JGI IMG/M metagenome (GOLD analysis project Ga0302157, IMG submission 193502) | Peat permafrost microbial communities from Stordalen Mire near Abisko, Sweden - I_Bog_N3_3 | ecosystem: Environmental > Terrestrial > Soil > Wetlands > Peat | place: Sweden: Abisko, Stordalen...
ACTCGTCACCGCGACTTCGAGGTGCGATCGGCGTCGATCTCCGGCAATCGCGTGATCTATCAGCAGGGCGCCTCGCTGCACGTGCTCGACCTGGCCGCAGGCGCCGACGCGGTGCTGGCGATCTCGCTCATTTCGGACTTCGACCAGCTGCGCGAGCAATGGGTCAAGCATCCGCTGGAGCAGCTCACCAGCCTGGCCGTGTCGACGCAAGGCGACCGCGTCGCGCTCACCGCGCACGGCCACGTCGCGCTGGCGGGCGTGGGCGCGCTGCGTCGCGTCGACCTGTTCCAGCCGCCTGCCAGCCGACTGCGCAACGCCGTGTTCATGCCCGATGGCAAGAACGTGCTGGCGATGTCGGACGCCAGCGGTGAGAACGAGCTCTGGCTGCTGCCGGCCGACGGCCGTGGCCCGGGACGCAAGCTGACCAGCGGCGCCGACGTGATCCGCTGGCAGCCGGTGCCGTCGCCGGACGGTCACTGGATCGCACATGACGACAAGAACGGACGCCTGTGGCTGCTGGATGTCGCCAGCGGCAAGAATGAATTGCTCGACCGTCGCGCCGCGGCGGGATGGGAGCACGAGCTCTATTGGCACCTGGCGTGGTCGCCGGACAGCCAGGCCCTGGCCGTCGAGGAAACGACCGATGTCGTCGAGAGCTTCCGGCACCAGATCGTGCTGTACCGCATCGCCGATCGCAGCCGCCACGTGGTGACCTCGGCACGGTACTCGAGCACGTCGCCCGCGTTCGGGCCGGACGGACACTGGCTGTGGTTCATCTCCAGCCGCGACTTCACGCCACTCGAAGATTCGCCTTGGGGCGATCGCAACATGGGCCCGTATTTCGATCGTCGCGAGGGCGTCTATGCCGTTGCGCTGCAGCCGGGCAACCGCTTTCCGTTCCGGGCCCCCGACGAACTGGAGCCTGCGAAAGCCGAGGCGGCGGCGAGCGCGGCGGCCAGCGCGACGGTCGGGGCCGCCGGAGCGGCAGCGGGGGTGGCGAAGACGCCAGTGCCCGCGATCGTCTGGGACGGACTCGCACAACGCCTGCAACAGGTGCCGCTGCCGAGCGGCAACTACAACGACCTGGGCGTGGACGCCAAGCGCTTGTGGTTGCTCGAAGCCGAGACGAGCGCCGAGCACAAGACCGCGCTGAAGACGCTGGCGCTGGAAAACAAGGGCGCCGAGCCTGAGCTGTTCCTCGCTGACGTGCGCGAGTTCGCGCTGTCCGCCGATCGCAAGAAGGTGGCCGTGCGGCGCTGGGCAAAGAAGGGGGCCGGTGACGTGTTCCTGTTCGACGCCGAACCGAAGGCTCCGAGCGAGCCGGCCAAGTTCGCGGTGGCCGTCGACGATTGGCAATTCGCCGTGGAGCCGGCCGACGAATGGCGCCAGATGTTCAACGACGCGTGGCGCCTGCATCGCGACTGGTTCTACGACACGAAGCTGCAAGGCGTCGACTGGCTGGCGATCCGGCGGAAGTACGAGCCACTGCTGCCCAGCGTCACCGACCGCGCCGAACTCGAGGATCTCACCGGCCAGATGGTGGCCGAGTTGTCGCTGATGCACTCGCAAGTGCGTCGTGGCGAACTCCGGCGCAGCGAGGTCGATATCCGTTCGGGCGTGCTGGGCGCCGACTTCGAGCGCGTGGCCGAGGGTGCGCGCGTACGCAGGATCTGGCGTGGCGATCCGGAACGCGTGTTCTCGCTCGGACCGCTCGCACGCGCGGAGGTGGGTGTCGTCGAGGGCGACATCATCACCGCGGTCAACGGCAAACCCGTCGCGGCGGTTCCCGACATCGCGATCCTGTTGCGCGACCAGGCCGGCAAGCAGGTATTGCTCGATATCCAGGATCACCGAGGTGCAAGGCGGCGCGTGATCGTCGTTCCTGCCGGCGCCAACGAAGCGCACAGGCTGCGCGACATCGACTGGCAATGGGAACGACGCCGGCGCGTGGTGTCCGCGTCCAACGGCACGTTCGGCTACCTGCACCTGGACGCCATGGTCGGCGGCGACTTGTCGGAATTCGTGCGGGAGTTCTATGCGGCCTCGACCACTGAAGGCCTGATCATCGACGTGCGTGACAACGATGGCGGCAACATCGACTCGATCCTGATCGAGAAGCTGATGCGTCGCGCCTGGGAGGTCTGGCAGACCCGCGACGGCTCGCGCGCTCCCAACATGCCGGATGCGTTCCGCGGCAACCTCGTGGTGATCACCAACCAGGGGACGTACTCCGATGGCGAGACCTTTGCGGAAGGCATCAAGCGCCTGAAGCTCGGCACCATCGTCGGGATGCGCACGGCCGGTGCCGGCGTCTGGCTCGACAACGACAACACCCTCGCCGACGGCGGTATCGCACGGGCGGCGCAGAACGCCCAAGTGGGCCTGGACGGCACGCGCCTGATCGAAGGCCTGGGCGTCGTTCCGGACATCGAGGTGGACAACCTGCCGCATGCCACGTTCGATGGCCAGGACGCGCAACTGGACATGGCGATCAAGGTGCTCAAGGACAAGCGCGCAGCATCGCCCTGGCCGACGATACCGCCGTTGGTATATCCGACCGTGGATCGACGATAGAGGCCGGCGGCCTTGTCAGCGCCGAGGGTGTACTGACGACGGGATCGCGCCCGCTGCCCTCGCTCAGGCAAGTGCCGGGTTGCGACGAAGCGGCACTGAATCCCCCCCGGAACCTGCCGTTCGCTTGTGGCCGGGGAACAGTCAGTCAGCGCGGGCAACGCACGATGCATGCAGCAAAAGTCCAGCAGCCCAGGACAAGGAGCACGTATCGACTGGTCGGCCAACACCTCGGCACCGCGCCGCAGGTCGGGCGTTCGGTCGCCGTACTCAGCAGAGCCGACGCGAACGGCCAGTCGAGGTGGGATGGAGAGCGGCACGCATAGCGTCGCTGATGAGAAGACGCAGTTGCTAGGCGTCATCGCCCCCTAGATGCGTGGCGCTGAATTCCGCATTTGAGGGATGTCCGTGGCGTCGTGGGAGCGTAGTCTTTGAAGCTCGCCAACGGCACGTTCTGCTCGAAGGCAGAGCACGATTCCGTTTGGTGTAGTTCGCGCGTATCGCGCATGTTTTACGGGAGATAGGAATGCCTGAAATAGTCATTGGCAAGGTCAAGGTACGTACGTTTGAAGCCCCTTCCGCGGGTTTCGATCCGATCACAGCGAATGCTGCAACCCTCGCGCACCATGGCTTCCCGGCGCGGCCAGATCCGGAGAAGCAACCGCAGACCTTCGCGCTCTGGCACCGCGAGATGACCAAGTTCCGCGACCTCGGCTTCAAGGTCGTCGCCCCCAACTTCAAGCAGTTGCCCATCTCGCATGGCCCGAGCCGCCGACGCAAGCCTGGCGACAGCGCGCTGGTCAACGGAACCTCGGACAACTGGAGTGGGGCCGTACTCGCCACGAATGCCACCACGGATCCGTTCACCTGGATCGTCGGCGAGTGGACCGTGCCCAACGTCTACAGTCCGACGCCGACGAATGCGTCGACGTACTACTCGTCCGCCTGGCTCGGCATCGACGGTGACGGCTCGCCCGACGTTCTGCAGGCCGGCACCGCCAGCGAGGTGAGCGGCGCCAGCGTCAACTGCTACGCCTGGTGGGAGTGGTTTCCGGAAACCTCGATCGCGATCGCGGGGTTGCCGTTCCACCCAGGAGACTCCGGTTCGCTCACGATCTGCTCCACGGGCCCGAACACCGCCTACATGAGCTATCGCAACCTGACCTCGCTGCTGGCCACCAGCTTCTCCATCACCGCCCCGGCCGGCACCAACCTCGTCGGAAACTGCGCCGAGGCGATCTGCGAGAGGCCGGGAGTCAACGGGGAACTCGCCCAGTTGCCGCGCTACGGCGAATGCTTCTTCAACAACGTCACGGCCCACACGAAGTCAGGCGCCAGCTTTGGCATCGGCAGCGGGACACTCGTCTCCATGGTCGCAGACGACGGCAAGACCGTCATCTCGACGCCCAGCGTGCTCGACGGGGACTCGATCCGCTGCGGCTACACCGGCAGCTGAACGTCTGAAGCGCCTGGTGAAGAGCTTCGACGGACGGCTCGGGCTTGCGCCCGGGTCGTCTCGCTGGCAGGACTCATCGGTGGGAATCCAAAGCCCGACTGCGTCAGGGCCGGGAAGGTGCCCGGCAGCTGGATCAGTCCTGGCTGACACGGGGTCTGCCACTGGATCCGCAGCCGACGGTGCCACTCAGCGATGCCGAGTTGCAGAAATATGCGGGCTCTATCTTCGGTTTGTCCCGAGTAGCGGTCGGCCAAGGCAAGCTGGTTCTTGGCGGCAAGGACGTCCTGCCGACGGGACAAGGTAGCTTTCGCCGCTCGGACCGCAGCGAGGCGACCCTGGCCTTCGTAGAGCAAGATGGCCGGGTATTCAAGATCAACGCCACTTCGGCCCAACAAAAAGTGCCGCCGTGGCAAATGATTGGATTGTGGCTGCTTGGCGCGATCCTGGTGCTGAGTCCGCTGGTGGGCAGCGTCATGCTGATCCCCAGGGTCATCGCGTACCGGCGGGGACGACTGGCAGACAAAGCCTGCTTGTATTTTCGCTTGCTGCCCTTGGTCGCCATCGCCCCATTGGCGGCAACGCTTGCACTGCCTTTGCTGGCCTTGTCGAATTCCGGCAGCACCTCCGTTCAACAATTGGCCAGCATCGGCCCCTATTCCCTGCTGATCCTGTTCTGCAGCGTGCTGTATCCATTGCTGGCATTGACAGGAATGGTATCGACGGTGCGTAATCAAGCCGCCCCCGATTGATTCGTGCCCATGTCGGCCTGTCGTCGGCGGGACTCGCAAGCGTTGCCGCCTATGCAGCGGCAACCGGCTGGTTGCCGCTGCGCACCTGGGCGCTGCGGCGGGTACGGTCGCGTACCGGCTGGGCATGGCCGCCAGGAGTCCCGCCGGCGCGGCTCGGCTTGAGCCCGGGTTCGGCAGCAAGCGAAAGTCCGGATCGACGGCTTGAATGTCCGCTTCCAACCGCAGAGGCGGCCCTCAGCGTGGCCTGGGTCAGATACTTGCGCCGATCGCAAGACCTGACATGAACGTGCAACGGCGTTAGACCACCGCGTCTTCGCTTGTGAGCGAACGGCATCGAAGAACACAATCTCGCTGCGGCACAGTCCGTCACCGACTTGCCCGAGAGCACGGGGAGCGCCCGGCTGCCGGACGGCCTCGCACCGATCCCTTGCCATTCGAGGAGGAGCGCGCCATGAGCGTCACGAGGAAGTGGTTCCTGGGCGTGGCCGCCTGCATCGTCGTCGTCAGCGTCGCGACAATCTGCGGCTGCACGAGCGTCGCCGAGATCAGGACGGTGCATGAACCGCGCATCATCCAGCAATCCTCAATGACTCCGTACACGCCGAACGTTGGATGCGAGTCATCGAGCAGCACCGCGAACGATCGATTGAATTCGATCGAGGACTACGTCGCTGGCGATGCGCCTGCCGCCGCTCGCAGCGGTTCGGACTTCTGGGCCGGATATGTCGAATTCGACGACGAAGGCTGGATGTACGACAAGGACCAGTCGCGTGCGAACAAGCTGAACCAGCTCGACACCGTCATGTCGAGGCTGCAGCGGGAATTGAAGGATCCCGCTTACGCGAAGGACGACTTCCTTGTGGTCGCATTCGTCCACGGCTGGCACCACAATGCCAACGACACAGATTGCAACGTCCACGAGTTCCGCTCGATGCTGCAGATCGCGAACAAACGATACGACCTCTCGGGTCTCGGGCATCGCCGCATCGTCGGCATCTACGTCGGCTGGCGCGGCGAATCGATCGACGTGAGCTATCTAAATGTCACGACGGTACTCGATCGTCGCAACGCGGCCGAGCGCGTGGCAAAAGGCGATGTTCGCGAGCTGTTTGCGCAGCTGCGCGCGATGCAGATCGGCGCCGCGGCCGCGTCGATCGAGAGCAGCGATGGCGATGTCGTGAAGCCTCACCCGGATCGCATGCGCACCGTGGTCATCGGGCATTCGTTCGGCGGACTCATCGCGTTCCACGGCTTGTCGCCGGCCGTGCTCAACGAGCTCACACTGACCAAGCCTCGGCTCCCGGAGCCTACGAAGGATGACCCCGTTCCGAGTTGCACTCCCATCGCCAAGCGGCCGGAGCCCGCCACATCGGCAACAGATGATGCTGCATCCGCGTCGGCGGACTCGGGGTCGTCGGCCGCCGTCGTCGCCAGCGTCGCGGCGCGCACCGACACGACGACCAGGGCAAGACCGAATGCCAAAGAAGCCGAAGCGGCAGCTGCGGCTGCGAGCCAGGCGCCGGTGTTTCCCGACATGCTGGTGCTCATCAATCCGGCGTTCGAGGCGACTCGCTTCGAATCGTTGCACGCGCTCATGCAGCCAGTGCCGGCGGACTGCCGCTATGACCCGATCCGCCCTCCGCGTCCAAAGGTCGTCGTGGTCACGGCCGACAACGATTGGGCGACCGGCTGGGTGTTCCATACCGCGCGCGAGGGCATGACATTGCTCGAAGCCTATCCGCCAGAGGCCGGGAGCCATTCGAAGAAGATACGTGAGCGCGACGCCAATACGCACGCGATCGGGTTCGTCGACGACTATCGTACGCATCGGCTCTGCATCAAGACGGTGGGCACACCTCCCACGCTGCAGGCCGTGGCCTCATTCATGCCACCCGAGAGTCCGGAATGGGCGTTCGATCGAAATGCGCCCGTCTGGGTGATCCGCGCACCGAAGGACATCGTGAACGGGCACGACGGCTTTCTGTTTGCGGCTCAGCAGAAGTCGACCGGGAATCAGATCACCATGGAAGGCGCGAGCAAAGGCGCCGACGCCGGCACGGGCAAGGTCACCGACACGGACGTGACGCTGAACCCGTATCTACTCAACTGGCTGATCAACCTGCACATCGACTGGACAACCGACAACTCCGTCGTCATGACGACCGACCACAGCTGCCCGGAGAAGACTGCCGCGGACTGATCGCGCCACCGCGCATCCTCAGGCGTGTTCGGCCCGCAAGGCCTTCGACCCGTCGACCAGGTCGCGCAAAGTGGCCTCGAGGCAGTTGTCGACCGCGCCAACACTCGCCAGACTGCATGGCCCATGATGATCCCCGCACCTGCCATTCCCGTGGGCGCGAGAAGAAACCGGCCGTCGCCGATGTTGACCAGGATCGGTGCGAGCCGATGGCGCTTCGTCCTGGGCGCGAAGAAGATGAACACAAGAGGATGCATGAAACCGTGGATTCGCGCCGCGAGAGGTGGGGTGCGGGCATGCGCCCCCTCTCGGCGCTGGCACCCTGACCCGGCTTGCCTGGCTGACCATCCCCGGCGGCTCGATGCGCTTCACGGTCGCATCCGACAGCGTCACCTGCATCGGCGATTGGGTGGTGAGCGCGTTTCCATGAGCACGCCGCTCATCTCCTGCCTGCCGCTGGCGAACGGCCGCAACCGGCCGGCAGTACGCGGCCCTCTTGGCGCGTCGTACGGCAGCTTGGCGTCAGGATGGGTCGTCAACGCCCCGCTGTCGAGCGGCGTTGTATCGCTACCGAGTCCTGTCTTTGCGGCCGGACACCTCGGTCACCGATCAACTACTTCCAAGGTTCCCAAATGAACAAGCTCCTCTTGACGCTCGCCCTCCCGTTTGCGGTGCTGGCCATGAACCCACTTGCAGCGTCAGCGCAAGTCCTTCCTGGCAAACATCCGGCCTACTTGCACGCGCTCAAGGACCTCCGCACCGCACGCTGGCTGCTTGAGCACCAGGCGGGCGACGTCAAGGTCTACGGCGACGAGGACGTCGCGATCAGCGAAGCCGACGCCACGATCAACGAGATCAAGCGCGCGTCCATCGACGACGGCAAGGATATCCACGATCATGAAAACGTCGACGTGCACGAGCATGGCAGCCGCCTGTTGCGTGCCATCGAGACGCTCAAGAGGGCGCGCGCAGACATCGACAGCGAGGAAGACAATCCCGAAACCCACGATTTGCGCCACCGTGCCCACGAGCACCTGGATCGCTCGATCCAGGCCGCCGAACGCGCTCACGCTGCCTGGCTGAAGGACGTGAAGCAGTGATCTGCTGAGCGCCCACTTTCGACGCTGGATCGAGACCCGGCACGGCTTGCGGGTAAGTGGAAGCGAGAGGCTCAGGGGCGGCGCAGTGCGGTGACGGGCACGGCGGCCCGCCCGGCCCCGGCCTGCGACGCCGGCGCCCATGGCCGCCCGATGAAGTAGAAAGCGCCCCAGTCGCGGTATTCAGGGTGCCCGGCACGCGCGGCCTGCTGCGCGTGCTCGAAAGCAGCGGCCAGGTCGGGGGACCGTGCCAGCTCGGCATAGAAGCAGCGGAAGAAGGTCTCGGCCGCGGGCGCGGCGACGGGCCAGAGCGTGCCCACGAGACGTTGGACGCCCGCGAGCAGCAAGCTGCCGGGCAGGCCGACAAGGTTGTCCCCGGCATCGAAGCGGCCGAGCGCCGATTCGCAGGCCGACAGCGTCAGCACCTCCAGGCCCTGGCAATTCAGGGGCAGCAGCTCGTACGCACACAGCATGCCGTCGTCGCCGCCAGGAGAGTCGGGGGCCAGGTAAAGGCCGTGGAACGCAGCAGCGTAGGCGCACTGCTGCCCGTGCGTGTAGACGTGGACACGGCGCGAGGCCTGCAGCGCGGCCGACACGCTCGCCCGAGTGGCCTCCGCGTTGACAAGCGCCACGCCTCCCATCGCCGCCGCCAGTTCGCGCACGAACGCGGGCGCGCCGTCGATCGGTGGCACCCCGGCGCGTGCCGGCTCGCGGAAATCGAGGCCGACGGCCGTCATCTCGATCCCTGCCGTGCAGGCGGGCACGGCGTCGCCGGCCTGCGCCGCGCCGGGCGGCACCCCTGCCCCGCGCGCAAGCAGCGACGCGGCAGGCAGGTAGGCGACGCGCCAGCTTTGCGCCAGCGGCGCGTCGGGGCCGCCCAGCAGGTGCAGCGGCAGGAAATGCAGCGGCCCGTGCGGGACCACGAGCAACTGGCGCGCGCCTTTTTCGCGCTGTGCCTCAAGGAACGGCCGCACCGGATCGACCAGCAAGGCCTGCGCGCGCGCGAGCGCGGCGGCACCCTGACGCGAAACGTCGCGAGCGAACCCGGGCAGGGCTGCAATGCCGACGCGCAGTGAGCGCACCAGGCTCCCGAGCGCGTCGGGCGCGATGGCATCCGCCGCGGCGCCGTCCACGGGTTGCGTGCCGTCCTCCTGCGGCAGCGGAGCGCCGCAGAGGACGCAGCCGTCGCGCGCGATCGCCAGCACATGCAGCGCGGGCCGGCCGGCCGCGTCGATACCCGAGAAGTAGTCCAGCACGACGCTGCCGGTCTCGATGCTCGCCTGGAACGCGACGAGATCGGTGATCGCGACGGGCGTCGCCGAGGGTGATGATGGCGCCGGGCGCGCGCCGCGCACGCGCTCTGCCAGCCGCTGCCGCAGATCGTCGTCGAAGGCCAGGCGCAGGTTCTCGTAGCGCTGCTCGGTGTCGCTGCCCGCGCGCTGCTCGTGCAGGCCAGCCGCATCGATCAACAGATCTTCGGCGATCTCGCCGTCGCTGCCTTGGGGCGGCGCGTCGAGTTCGGCCGCCAGCGCCGCGATCGCGCTCAGCTGGCGGCGCGCGTCGTCGTCCTCCCGCCAATCGTAGTGCACGGGGGAGAGCAGCGCACCTGCGAACCAGTAACCCTTGGCCAGGCGCATCGTGCGGAAGATCGTCCCAAGTTCGACCGCCGTCTCGCCTGCGGACGTCCGCCAGTAGCCGCTGGCACGGCGGAAGATCTCCTGCAGGCGCCGCGTCGCCGGCTTGCGCGCCAGGGCCGGCACGGCGCCCAGCAGCAGCTCCAGGCGAGCGACGACCTCGGCCATCGCGATGGGCAGGCCGGCGTCGACTATGTCGTAGAGGCGCGCGAGGCAGTCCCAGATCTGCGCCGGCAGCTCCAGGCGGGCGAAATCTTCGATCGCGACCGCGTACCAGTAAGCCGCGACCTGCAGATCGCGCGCGTTGAAGCGGTTGGTCCCTTCGCCGAGCTCCAGCCGCGCGCGCAGGTTGATCAGCGCGGCGCCGCGTGTGCGGCTGAGGTCGCCATCCAGCTCGACTGCTTCGGCGAGGGCCTGCACGCACTGCGCCTCACGGTTGCCGGGCATCGCGGCACGGGCGACACCGAGCAGCTCGGCGAAACGGCCACGGGTATCCGACTGGCCCGCGGCGACCGTGGACGTGTCGTGCAGCCAGCCCTGGAACAGGCGCAGCTCGCGATCCCACAGCGTCATGCGCTGTTCCTCGTCGGCCAGCGCGGGGTCGAGCAGCAACTGGGCGAAGCGGTCGATCATCTGCAGGCCGATCTCGTGACGACGCTCGAACAGCAGCTGCGCCAAGGCCTGGCGCACGGCGTCGGTCAGCACGCGTTGGCCGAAGCGGTCCAGCAGCGTCTCCGGCGGCATCTGCATCAGGCGCTCGATGTCGTCGTCGGCTTCGGGCGGTGCGGCGTCC
>Ga0302157_10008009_pt1 | contig 10490 bp, 8 predicted proteins | sample I_Bog_N3_3_FD_193502 | JGI IMG/M metagenome (GOLD analysis project Ga0302157, IMG submission 193502) | Peat permafrost microbial communities from Stordalen Mire near Abisko, Sweden - I_Bog_N3_3 | ecosystem: Environmental > Terrestrial > Soil > Wetlands > Peat | place: Sweden: Abisko, Stordalen...
GCGCGGGCAGGCCCTGGAACGCGATGCGTTCGCCGGCCATGTCCAGCCAGCGGTGAAGGCCCTGGTCGTCGGGGAACAGTTCCTTCATCTTCGCATCGGTCTTGCGGATGTCTTCCGGGTCGCCGGACAACGCCACCCAGCGGAACGGGCCCTTGCCCTGGCAGAACAGCGGGCGCACGTAGGCGGGTACGAAGCCGGGGAAGTCGAACGCGTTGGCCACGCCCTGGTCGAACGCGACCTGGCGGATGTTGTTGCCGTAGTCGACGGTGGGGATGCCCAGCTTCTGGAATTCGAGCATCGCCTGCACGTGCTGCGCGGCGCTCCTGGCGGCGGCGTCGCGCAGCGCGGCGTGCTGCGTATGGTCGGCCTGCGCGGCGCGCCATTGCTCCACGCTCCAGCCGATCGGCAGGTAGCCGTTGACCAGGTCATGGGCGGAGGTCTGGTCCGTGACGAGATCGGGGCGCACGCCGCCGGCGACGGCGCGCCGCGCGAGCTCGGGCATCACCTCGGCCGCGTTGCCCAGCAGGCCCACCGACACCGCCCGGCCTTCGGCCGCGTAGCGCTGCATGCGCGCCAGCGCGTCGTCGATGCCGGTCGCCTGTTCGTCCAGGTAGCGCGTCTTCAGGCGGAAGTCGATGCGGCTTTGCTGGCACTCGATGGTGAGCGAGCTCGCACCCGCGAAGCTGGCGGCCAGCGGCTGGGCGCCACCCATGCCGCCCAGGCCTGCCGTGAGGATCCAGCGGCCGGCCATGCTGCCGCCGAAGTGCTGGCGGCCGGCCTCGACGAAGGTCTCGTAGGTGCCTTGCACGATGCCCTGGCTGCCGATGTAGATCCACGAGCCGGCCGTCATCTGGCCATACATCATCAGGCCCTTGCGATCGAGCTCGTTGAAGTGCTCCCAGGTGGCCCACCGGGGCACCAGGTTGGAATTGGCCAGCAGCACGCGCGGCGCATCGGTGTGGGTGCGGAACACGCCGACCGGCTTGCCCGACTGGATCAGCAGCGTCTCGTCCTCCTTCAACGCGCGCAGCGCGGCCAGGATCGCGTCGAAGCAGTCCCAGTTGCGCGCCGCCTTGCCGATGCCGCCGTACACGACCAGCGCATCCGGGTTCTCGGCCACCTCGGGGTCGAGGTTGTTCTGCAGCATGCGGTAGGCCGCCTCGATCAGCCAGTTGGCGCACGAGATCTCGGTGCCGCGCGGCGCACGCACCGGGCGCGCCAGGGACGTGGCAGGAACGGGGACGTTGGACAGGTCGTTCACGGAGTTTCTCCGACAGGGTGACAGTTGTGCGACAGCTCGCTGGCGGCATCCCTCAAACAAGGTATGCGGAATGCAGCGAAGAGGTGTAGAGCGCCTGGAGGCAGTGGCGATCTCACCGGGCGTCAAGGACGTCCGTACGGGTCGTACTCTACTTGTCTAGACAACCTTGTGCAAGTAGGATCGCCCCATGCCTGCATCGACCCGCGCCCGCCTCCGCACATTGCCCGTCCACCCGGCCGCACGCGCTCCGCGTGCATCGCAGGACACGCTCTCTGCCGGCGCAGCGGGCATGCCCACGAACGGTGCGTCGGCGGCGGGTTCAGCACCGCGACCGCCGTACGCCCGCGTCAAGCAGTACCTGAAGGATGCGCTGGAGGCCGGTCGCTGGGCGCCGGGGACGCAGATGCCGTCCGAGGCCGACCTGGTGGGCCAGTTCGGCGTCAGCCGGATGACCGTCCACCGCGCGCTGCGCGAGTTGCAGGACGCCGGGCTGATCACTCGCCTGCAAGGCGTGGGCACGTTCGCCGCCCAGCTCAACCGCGTGTCGTCCACGCTGACGATCAACGACATCCAGGAAGAGATCCACAAGCGCGGCCACCGCCACGACGCCACCGTGCACTTGAAGCGCGCCGAAGCCGCGCCCGCTGCGCTTGCCCAGCGCCTGGGCCTGGCGCCCGGCGCCACGGTGTTCCACACGCTGATCGTGCACCACGAGCACGGCGTGGCGCTGCAGTGCGAGGACCGCTACGTGAACCCGGCTTGTGCGCCCCACTACCTGGACGTCGATTTCACGCAGATGACGCCCACGCACTACCTGCTCGACGTCGCGCCGTTGTGGGAGGCGCAGGTTTCGATCGAGGCGTCGCTGCCCACCGCGCAGGAGGCCCGGCTGCTCGGCATCCAGCGCACCGACCCCTGCCTGATCGTAGTGCGCGGCACCGTCAGCCGCGGCGTTCCCGTCACGCTCGCCCGCCTGGTGCATCCGGGCTCGCGCTACACGCTCGAAAGCCAGTTCCGTCCGTGATGCTCGTCGCCGCCTCCAGCGCCGCGCCGGTGCCGTGGAAGAACGGCGGCGGCGTCACCCGGGAGCTGTTGCGCCTGCCTGCGGCGGGAGACGACTGGACGCTGCGCATCAGCGTGGCCGACATCGACTCCGACGGCCCGTTCTCGCCGTTCGACGGCGTCTCGCGCTGGTTCGCGGTGCTGGCCGGCGCCGGCGTGCGCCTGGCCTGGCCCGACCGGGCGCTCGACGTCTGCCGGGGCGACGCCCCGCTGCAATTCGACGGCGCCGACGCGCCCGGCTGCACGCTGCTGAATGGCGCCACACGCGATCTCAACGTCATGGTGCGCCGCAACCTGGGCGACGCGCTGGTCACGTCGGCCGCGTGGCTGGCCGAGGCCGAGCCCGGTACCAGCCCCGGCTTCGGATTCTTCGCGCTGCGGGCCGCGACGCTGCATGGCGCGAACGACGCGCCGGTCGAGATGCCCGCCCTGTCGCTCGCCTGGTGCGAAGCGCCGTTCAACGCGACACGCCCCTGGCGGGTAGCCCCGCTGCAAGACACAGGCGCCAGCCAGGCGCACACTCTGCCCGGCTACTGGATTCGCCTGCTGCCCCCGACCCGATGACCGATTTCCTCGAATCCTTCACCCCCGGCCTGCCCGCGCAGGCCGTTGCCGCGATGCCGCCGCCCGCGCGCCGCGTGTGGCGCAACGCACGCGTCGCGACGCTCGCCGACGCCTCGGGCTGGGGCCTGATCGAGCGCGGCGCGATCGTCACGGAAGACGCCCGCATCGCCTGGATCGGCGCCGACGCCGACTTGCCTGCGCCACGGGGCGCGGTCGCCGAGGAACACGACCTCGGCGGCGCGCTCCTGACGCCCGGCCTGATCGACGCCCACACGCACCTGGTCTACGGCGGCCACCGCGCCCACGAGTTCGAGATGCGCCTGCAAGGCGCCAGCTACGAAGACATCGCGAAAGCCGGCGGCGGCATCCGCTCCACGGTCGCGGCCACGCGAGCGGCCAGCGAGAACGAGCTGTTCGCGCTCGCGTCGCGCCGCCTGCACACCTTGCGCGCCGGCGGCGTCACCACGGTGGAGATCAAGTCCGGCTACGGCCTGTCGTTCGAGGACGAGGCCAGGTGCCTGCGCGTGGCGCGCCGCCTGGGCCGGTCCGGCGTCACGGTGCGCACCACCAGCCTCGCCGCGCACGCGCTGCCGCCCGAGTTCGAGGGCCGCGCCGACGACTACATCGCGGCCGTCTGCGAGTGGCTGCCGAAGTGGCACGCCGAAGGCCTCGTCGACGCCGTGGATGCGTTCTGCGAGCGCATCGCGTTCAGCCCCGCCCAGGTCGAGCGCGTGTTCGCCACCGCGGCGTCGCTGGGCCTGCCGGTGAAGCTGCACGCGGAGCAATTGAGCGACTCCGGCGGCGCCGAACTGGCGAGCCGCTTCCACGCGTTGTCCTGCGACCACCTGGAGTACCTGAGCGAAGCCGGCATCGCCGCGATGCGCGCCGCCGCAACCGTGGCGATGCTGTTGCCGGGCGCCTATCACTTCCTGCGCGAGACGAAACTGCCGCCGATCGCGGCGTTGCGCGAGGCCGGCGTCGCGATGGCCGTGTCCACCGACCACAACCCGGGCACGTCGCCCACGCTGTCGTTGCCGCTGATGATCCATCTGGCCTGCGTCGATTTCCGTCTCACGCCGGAAGAAGCCGTGCGCGGCGCCACCGTCAACGCCGCCCGTGCGCTGGGGCTGGCCGACCGGGGCACGCTGGCCGTGGGGCAACGTGCCGACTTCGCGCTGTGGGAGCACGAGCATCCGCGCGAGCTGGCCTACTGGTTCGGCCATCCGGCCTGCCGACGCACCCTCGTCGGCGCCGTCGACACGGGACATCGCCCATGATTGCCGACCACCCTTCGTTCCACCTCAAGCCCGGCACCACGCCGTTGCTGGTGAGCCTGCCGCATTGCGGCGAGCTGATCCCCGACGAGCTGCACTCGCGCTACCACCCGCGCGCGCTGAATGTCGAAGACACCGACTGGCACCTGCACAAGCTCTACGCCTTCGCCGCCGAGATGGGCGCCAGCGTGCTGCAGCCGCGCGCATCGCGCTTCGTCATCGACCTGAACCGGCCCTCCGACAACGCGACGATGTACCCGGGCGCCAACAACACCGAGCTGTGTCCCACGCGCTTCTTCACCGGCGACCCGATCTACGTGGACGGCGGCGCGCCCACGCCCGCCGAGATCACGCAGCGCACCGCGCAATGGTGGCAGCCGTACCACGGCGCGATCGCCACCGAGCTCGCGCGCCTGCGCGCGGAACACGGGCACGCGGTGATCTTCGACGGCCACAGCATCAAGAGCGAGCTGCCCTGGCTGTTCGAAGGGCGGCTGCCGGCACTCAACCTCGGCACGGTCAGCGGCGCAAGCTGCGCGCCCGAACTGCGTGCCGCGCTGGCCGGCGTGCTCGCCGCGCAGGACAGTTATTCGCACGTCGTCGATGGCCGCTTCAAGGGCGGCTACATCACCCGCCACTACGGTCGGCCCGACGAGCGCGTCCACGCGGTGCAACTCGAGATGATCTGGGACTGCTACATGGACGAGACGCCACCGTACGCGTATCGCCCCGACAAGGCCGCCCAGGTGCAGCCGCTGTTGCGCGAACTGCTGAGCACGCTGCGCGACTGGAAGCCGCAATGACGTCGGCGCAGCCGCTCTTGCAACGCTACTGGGCGCCGGCCGCGTGGGTGGACGGCGGCTGGCAGCAGTCCGTGGTTCTGGAAACGGATGCGAACGGCCACTGGTCGCGCGTGGCCGCGGGCGTGCCCGCGCCACACGACGCCGAGCGCCTGGCCGGCCCGGTGCTGCCCGGCCTGGTCGATGCGCACAGCCACGCGTTCCAGCGCGCCTTCGCCGGCCTGGCGGAGAGCCGCGACGGCCGAACCGACCAAAGCGACGACTTCTGGAGCTGGCGCGACCGCATGTACCGCGTGGCCAACGCCGTCACGCCCGAGAGCCTGCGCGCGATCGCCGCCCACCTCTACGTGGAGTTGCTGCGCGGCGGCTACACGCAGGTGTGCGAGTTCCACTACCTGCAGCACCAGGCCGACGGCACGCCCTACGACGACCCGCTCGCACTCTCGATGGCGCTGGCCGACGCCGCGGGCGACGCGGGCATCGGCCTGACGCTGCTGCCCGTGCTGTACGAACGTGCGGGCTTCACGGCGCCCGCGCTGCGGCCCGATCAACGTCGCTTCCACGCCGGCGCGCAAGACGTCTGGCAACGTAGCCAGGCGTTCAACGCCCGCGTGGCCGCTGCCGGCCGCGCCTCGCTCGTGCCGCTCAACGCCGGCCTCGCGATCCACTCGGTGCGCGCCGCCGCGGCCGATTCGATCGCCCTGTTGCGCCAGCTCGCATCGAACTTCGACGGCCCGATCCACGTGCACGTGGCCGAGCAACGCGCGGAGCTGCGCGACTGCGTCGCGGCCACCGGCCAGACGCCCGTCGCCTGGCTCGCGGCACAAGGCTGGCTGGACTCGCGCTGGCAGCTGGTACATGCCACGCACGTGGATGCCGGCGAGATCGCCGCGACGGCCGCCAGCGGCGCCGGCGTCGTCATCTGCCCCGGCACCGAGGGCAACCTCGGCGACGGCTTCACGGACGTGCCCGCGTGGCTGGCCGCCGATGTCGATCTCGCGATCGGCTCCGACAGCAACGTGACGCGCAGCTGGCGCGAGGAGCTGCGCTGGATGGAATACGGGCAGCGGCTGAGGCTGGAGCGGCGCAATGTCTGCGCGCAGCCGCAAGGCGTCGCGAGCGCCGCGCATGGCCGCACGTCGCGCCCACAGCCCGACACCGCCGCCAGCCTGTTCGAGCGCGCCCGCGCCGGCGGGGGACGCGCGGCCGGGCATGCGACGTGGGGTATCACGGTGGGCGCGCGGGCCGACCTGCTGGTGATCGATCCCGACGACGCCAGCCTCATCGGCCTGCCGCCCGCGCGCTGGCTGGACGCGTTGGTGTTCTCCAGCCCCGGCCGCCCCTGGCGCGACGTGATGGTGGCCGGACGCTGGGCGCTGCGCAAGCACCACCATGCGCACGTCGAGCGCATCAGCGCGGGCTTTGCGCAGGCGATGGGCGAGCTGTGGGACGCGACGCCATGAGTCGTCTGCAGCCCGAGCTGGATCGCCTCTATCTGACAGGGTCGTCCGCGACCGCCGAGGCCGATGTGCCATCGACGCGCCTCATCGATGCACAAGGCAGGGTGCGCGCCCTGGTGATCGAGCTGGCGCAGCCGGCAAGCTGGGAGGTCTTGTCCAGGGTCTGGCATGGCGTCCAGATCGAACTGGAGCTTCCCGCGCCGGCCATCGCCGTGTCCGGGATCGATGGTCTCCAACTCTGGTTCTCGTTGGCCGAGCCAGTCATGGCCAGCCAGGCCCACGCGTTTCTGGACGCGCTGCGCTCGCGCTTCCTGCCCGATGTCGCTTCAGCGCGCGTTCGCCTGATGCCCGCTTCCGACGCGTCGACGGTGCAGGGCCACGCCTCGCCGGTGCCGGCCCGGCAGGAGCCTGACGACCACTGGTCCGCATTCGTGGCGCCCGACCTGGCGGCCGTGTTTGCGGAGACCCCCTGGCTCGATGTCGAGCCCGGCGAAGAGGGCCAGGCAGCCTTGCTCCGCGGCCTGCCGACAATGAAGCTGACGTCGTTCGAGGCTGCGCTGAAGCGACTCGTTGCAGACACCGCGCGGTCGGACGCTACCGCGACGTCATCGGCGGGCATCGACGTCGCCGACCCGAAGCGCTTCCTGATCCACGTCATGAACGACGAAACAGTGCCGCTGGCCCTGCGGATCGAAGCGGCCAAGGCGCTTCTGCCCTATGCGGACGAGCCCGCGCCGCATCGGGCCCCTTGATCCCGAGGCCGTGCCGGCTTCCTGCGACCGACGCCCCTGGGTATCGCGCTTGCCCCGCGGCGGCAGGAGATCCCCATGCGCAGCGTCCTCGATTTCAGTTCCTGGCAGACCCTCATCTCCACCTTGCTGGGCCTGGTGCTGGTCTCCGTGGTCGCCGTCGGCGTGCGCCTGCTGGTGATGCAGACCGTGCAGCAGCGGCGCGAGCGCGAGAACCGGCAGATCAACGAGCGGCTGAAGACGCTGATCGCTGCCTACAAGACACTCGGCAGCTCGTTCACGGGGCAACTGGCCGTCGATCCACGCCACCTGCGTGAATTGCGACAACTGGGCGCCGATGTGCCCACCGCCTCGGAGCGCGCACGCCGCGTGCGCGACGCGGTGGAGGCGGCGCTGTCCGACGTCATCCTGCTCGGCACCGACGACCAGGTGCGCCTGGCCGCCCACGCCGCCCAGGAGATGGCCGACGGCCGGCCGGTGGAAACGGCCGCACTGGTGGCATCGCTGCGCCAGTTCATCCGCGAGGTGCTGGAGCTCGATCCGATTCCTGCTTCGCTGGTGATTCCCAAGCAAGGGCCGTTGCGGTCGCTGGGCAGTCGCGACAAAGGCGGCACGGGAACGGGTAGTTCGGGCGGCGGCGGAAGAAGCGGAGCCGGCGGCGGCGGATCGGGCGGCGGGATGGGCGGAGGCGTCGGCGGCGAGCATGCGGCGCATGGCCATCCGGAAGAGATGGACGACGATCCTGAGGCGCACTGAAGACGCGCTCGTGCGGGACGGCTCGTCAACTCGCGCGCGGGATGACCCGTCTGGCGGCTTCGGCCCGCTGCCGACATTCGACTGCGCATGGCACTCGGCTCGGGGCCAACCTGCAGGCCAGCACCCGCCAAACAAATTATTACGTTTGCAATTTGGCGTCACGATCACCCCATAAACTGGTGCCCTTTGCACTCTGATCGGGATACCTGTGAAGTTTGGGCGAAATGGACCGGGGAGGGGGGTTCCCGAGTCTGTCTTGAGGGCGATCGAATCGCTGCACATGCCGGCGATGCCCCAGGTCCTTCTGCGATTTTTCAATGCGGCGGGCAGCGACTCGGCATCGGCTGACGCATTGGCGGAACTCGTGCTGCAGGATCCGGCGCTCAGCGCCCGGATCCTGACGGCAGCCAACTCCGCCGCCTTCCGGCGTGGCGCCGAATTGCGCAGCATCAAGCAATCGCTGATGGTGCTGGGAACGCGAATGGTACGCACCATCGCGTCGTGCCTTCTCGTGCAATCGGCGTTTCAGCGCGTGCCCGGATCGCAGGCGCGGGAGCTGGCAGGCTTCTGGCACCATTCCCTGTTGCTGGCCGAACTCGCGCGCGGCATCGCGACGGAACTCGGCTCCCGCGGAGACGATGCCGAGGAAGCCTACCTCGCCGGGCTGCTGCACGACGTGGGACAACTTCTGCTGCTGGGTGGCCTCGGCGATGCCTACGGGGCAATCCTGGCCCGCAGCGAAGGCGAGGACGGATTGTCCGAGCTGGAGCACGCCGTCCTCGACACCGACCACGGCGCTGTCGGCGCATGGCTTGTCGATCAATGGGAGCTGCCGTCCCTGATGGCCGATGCCATCCTGTTCCACCACTTGGCGGTCGACAAGGTCGCGGGCCTGGATCACCTGGGGCGCATCCTGTGGTGCGCTCACTTCGTCTGCGTCGCGCCGCAGGCGTCCCGTCGCATCGACCTGCAGATCGTCGAGCGCCTGATCGGGATCGACGTCGCCCGTCTCGACGCGCTGCGCGACGAAGCCCTGCTGCGCGTCGACGCACTGGCGCTGGCGCTGGGCATCGCCAAGGCCCCGCGCGAGCAGACCGTTCCGTTGCGCATCACGCTTCGGCTGCCGGACGCCGCCGACCCGCCGACCGGGGATGCCCACGAGGCGGCACTCCAGGCCGCCACCTTGCCGATGACGGCCTTGCAGGCGCTGCCGCTCGATCTCCCTGCCCTGCACAGCGAGATCGACCTGCTGCTATGCGTGAAGGAGGCCGCGCGCATTCTCTTCGGTGTCCATCACCTCGCCTTCTTCCTGCTGCAGCCGCAACGCCAGATCCTGTCGGCCGCGGGCACCGGCGCCAACGCCGGTGCGTTGCAACGCCTCGAGATCGCGCTGAGCCCGCCATCCAGCCTGTGCGCGCAATCCGCGCTGACCCGCAAGCTGGTCACGGCTTTCGACCTCGAGGACACAGAGCCCCTGGCGCCCGCCGACCAGCAGGTCGCACGCGCCCTGAGGGCCGAAGGCCTCCTGTACCTGCCCCTGCAGGCGGACGGCGCGTTGCTCGGCGTCATCGCGTTCGGCGTGTCGTCGGTGCAGCGCACGCGACTTTCCGGCCGTTCGGCGTGGCTGGAGAATTTCGCAGGCATAGCGGCCGCCAACCTGCGTACCTGGCGCCAGATGCGCGATCGGGAGGCGCAGATCGAGGCCGAAGTGGCCGGGCGCTTCGTCCTTCAAGGCCAGCGCGTGGCGCACGAAGTCAACAACCCGCTCGCCATCATCCGCAACTACCTGACGCTGATCTCGAACGACGCGGCGGCCGGCGGTTCCGGCGTCGCGCAGCAGTCCGACATCGCCGTGCTCCGCGAAGAGATCGAGCGGCTGTCGGGGATCGTCACCAACCTGACGGTCGACGCGGCAGCGCCCGTCGCGCCGGACGGCATGATCGATCTCAACCGGCTGGTCGAGGCGATGCGCACGCTGTACGAAGCCTCGCTGTTCGGCAGCGCGGGCGTGCGCCTCGATGTCGACCTGCCGCCGGAGCCGGTCTTGGCCTGTGTCGATCGCGACAACGTGAAGCAGATCATCTTCAATCTCTGGAAGAACGCCGCGCAGGCTCTCAAGCCCGGCGACGTGGTGCGGACCACGCTCGCCGCGCACGTCAACCAGAACGGGGCGATGTTCGCCAGCATCGTCATCGACGACTCGGGTCCGGGCCTGCCTTCCGCCATGCTCGATTCGCTGTATCGACCGCCGCCGCCGCCCCCGTCCGGTACGCAGCGACCCGAGGGACGCGCGGGATTGGGCCTGGCCATCGTGCTCGCGCTGGTCGAACGGCTGCGGGGCACCATCAGTTGCCGTAGTCGACCGGGAGAGGGAACCACTTTCACCATCCTCGTTCCCGAAACACGGAGAACTGCCTGATGAAAAAGCTCTTGACCGCCGCAGGCTCAAGCGTCGGCGCCGATGAGGGGACGCCCGACCGGATCCTGATCGTCGACGACGAGGCCAGGCTGCGTTCCAGCATGCGGCGCCTGCTGGAACGCCCCGACCGCCTGATCTTCGACGC
>Ga0302157_10008012_pt1 | contig 10487 bp, 9 predicted proteins | sample I_Bog_N3_3_FD_193502 | JGI IMG/M metagenome (GOLD analysis project Ga0302157, IMG submission 193502) | Peat permafrost microbial communities from Stordalen Mire near Abisko, Sweden - I_Bog_N3_3 | ecosystem: Environmental > Terrestrial > Soil > Wetlands > Peat | place: Sweden: Abisko, Stordalen...
TCCCTACGTCCATAGTACTAACTCACGATCGGGACATGTCAACAAATAGGGCAAAGTAGGACGGTGCCTACTCCCCCTACCGCCCCGAAACGCCCCTTTTCGATCACCCGTCACGGCGACGTCCGAGACGACCCCTACTACTGGCTGATGGACCGCGACGACGAGGCGGTCCTCGCGCACCTGCGCGCCGAGAACGACTATCTCACCCAAAGCTTCACCGATCTCAAGCCCCTCGAAGACGAACTGTTCGAAGAGATCAAGAGCCGCATCGAAGAGACCGACATCTCGGTGCCGGTTCGAAAAGGTGCGTGGTGGTACTTCGAACGAACCCGTGAGGGACTGAACTACCCGCTCAGCTGTCGAGTTCCTGCGGTCGATGAGCACCTCGCTAAGGACACCGTGGACACGTACGAACGATTGGGCATATCTGAGGCTGAGCGCTCGCACGCAGCGAGTGTCACCGCGCCGCCCGAGATCGATCCATTGACGTCGCTCGACGGCGAACAGGTGATCCTCGATGAGAACGAGGAGGCCGGTGACAGCGACTACTTCTCGGTCGGCGTCCTCGCCGTGAGCCCCGACGACGACTGGGTCTGCGTCGGCACCGACTTCGACGGCGACGAGCTCCATCACCTCACGGTGCGACCGCTTGCCGGACAGACGGGAGTCAGCGACGAACTCGACGACATCCACTACGGCTTCGCCTGGGCCATGGACAGTCGACACTTCTTCTACACGCGTGTCGATGAGGCGAAGCGTCCCTACCAACTGTGGCGCCACGAACTCGGTGCCGATACCTCTACCGATCAACTCATCTTTCAAGAGGACGACGCACAGTTCAACCTCGCCGTCGGTCGCAGTCGCGACGACGCCGTCATCTACGTGCATCTCGGCTCATCGATGACGACCGAAGTGCACTATCTCGACGCCCACGATCCGACCGGCCCGTTGACGCTGCTCGAAGCGCGGCGCCACGGCATTGAGTACGGCGTCGAACACTTCGTGGACGAACGCGGTAGTGCGTGGTGGTTGAAGGTCACCAATGAAGGCGCGACGGACTTTCGCCTCTTGGCCCGTCACGTCAGCGATGGCCCGTGGCGAGAGGTGATAGCCGAGCGACCCGGCTCGCGCCTCGACGGCGTTGACGCGTTCCAGACGTTCCTCGCGATCAGCGAACGGCACGACGGCGGCGCGGCGGTCCGACTCGTCTCGACACTGGAAGGCGACGACCCCTTCGGTGACGATCTCCTGGAGCGATCGCGAATGATCGAGGGTCCGGCCAGTCCCAGCACCGTGCAGCTCTCGGCAAATCCCAACTTCGTCACCGACCAGTTACGCGTGTCGGTCACGTCCCTCGTGACGCCCCGACTCGTCGGCGACGTCGTCATCGCGACCGGCGAGATGATCGTGCGCAAGCAACAGATCGTCCTCGGCGGCTACGACGCGTCGAAGTACGTGACCGGTCGGCTTTGGGTGAGTGCGAGCGACGGCGTGCGAATACCGGTGTCGGTCGTCGGGCGCGCTGACCTCATTGACGTGGACGACGGTGAACTGCGAGCCAAAGCGCCCACACCGTTCCTGCTCTACGGCTACGGCAGCTACGAGATCTCGATCGATCCGTCGTTCTCGTCGCTGCGGCTCTCGTTGCTCGAACGGGGTGTCGTCTTCGCGATCGCCCATATCCGCGGCGGGGGTGAGATGGGTCGCTCGTGGTACGAGACCGGCAAACTCGCGCAGAAGCCGACGACCTTCAGCGACTTCGTCGCGGTCGCGCGTGAGCTCATCGAGCGCGGATGGACGACCAACGGCCAACTCGCGATCCGCGGCGGATCGGCCGGTGGCTTGCTGATGGGCGCCGTGATGAACCTGGCCCCCGAACTCTTTCGCTGCGTGGTCGCCGACGTGCCGTTCGTGGACGCCCTCACGACGATGCTCGACGCGTCGTTGCCGCTCACCGTTGGCGAGTGGGAGGAGTGGGGCAACCCCGACGCGAGTGCCACCGCCTATCGCACCATGAAGAGCTACTCCCCCTACGACAACGTCGTGGCGACGAATGGCGACGGATCGGCGCGGGTCTACCCGCACCTCTTCGCCTCGGGCGGTCTCAATGACCCGCGCGTCGGGTTCTGGGAACCGACCAAATGGGTGCTCAAGATTCGTGATGCGAACGATCAGAACGTCGCGTACTTGAAGACCGAGATGGGAGCGGGCCACGGGGGACCTTCCGGTCGATACGACGCGTGGCGCGACGAGGCCCAGGTCCTCGCCTGGACGTTGAAGGAGATCGGCGCGCTATGACGAGACGAAGGACAACACCAACGTCGTGGGCAGCGGCGATGGGAACGTCACCGATTTCCCTTCGACGGTGACGCTCGCGCTCTTGGGCGCGCCGATCGTGATCTGGGAGTCGCCGATCATCTGCAGTGACTCGACCTGGCCCGCTTTGACGTCGCCCTGCCACTCGAGCGTGCTCTGGGGTCCCATCTTGTAGACGGCCCACGTCGGTCCCAACGCTCCGTGCACGACGACGAGGTACCTCTTGAGCGGTACCCGGTAGGTCGCGGTCTCGCCGCTCGTCGACGTCGCCACGAACGTCGATGGCAACGCCGATGCCGCCGTCGTGGTCGTGGTCGAATGTGGCTTCGTAGTCGTGGTCGTGGTGATCTTGTTAATCGGAACCCCGGGCTTCGGGTGTTGCTGCAGATAGAGAGCGATCACGCAGACGGCGACGACCACGACGAACGCAACGATGCCGACACGAAGTCCCGTGAACGACGCCGAACGTCGCGCCGACTTCGACAACGCCCACTTCTCGTTATGGCGCAGATGCGACGGCACCACCTCACCGTCACCGGGCATCTGGGTCTCACTGAAGACGTACTCGCGGTCGGCTTCGAGTCGAGGTCGAAGTGGTTCGGGGCGACGCGTCGGGTCGACTGGACCGTCGAGTAGGCGAAATCCTTTGGACGGCGCGTACGGCGACGGCGGTGGCGACATCAAGCGGCGCTCGACCGGCCGGGACAGTTCGCGAATCTCGTCGCGGCGTAGTTTGCGAATCCGCAAGGCGGCGACTCCGACCACCAGAATCACCACGACGAGGATCACGATTTTGAGGGCCAGCGCCATCAGCGCCTCGTTCGAACACCTACGGGACTGACGGTCGTCATCACGCAACGAAGCGTAGTGAACGTACCCGTCAGTCGAATCCGCCGAATCCGCCGCGGTAAAAAACGAGCGGCGCGCCGTGGTGACTGAGCACGTACTCGACCGCGACCACGACGATGTCGTGGTCGCCCTGGCTGGTGACGAACTCGATTCGACCTTCCAGATGCGCCAGCGCCCCCTCGATCATCGGTGCGCCACCGGGACCGGGCGCCCAGCCAATCCCGGCGAACTTGTCATTGCCCGACCTGCCAAAGACCCGAGCGATGGCCTCTTGGTCCGAGGAGAGGATGTTGACGCCCACCACACCCACCTCACGAGCGCGGGGCCACGAGTTGCTCGCCGATACCGCCGAGAACGAGATGAGCGTCGGCTCGAGCGAGAGCGCGCCGAATGTCTGGCAGGTGAAACCGACGGGACCCTCGGGCGTGCTCGCGGTGACGACCGCCACTCCCGTAACGAAATGGCCGAGGACCTCTTTGAACCGTGCGACGTCGATGGAACTCACGAAGTCGAGATTATCGAGGGATCATCGATAGACGAACATCTCGTCAGTCGCCGCACAGGCGCACGAGTTGCCCTCGTCGTTCGACGAGGCCGTCGGCGATCAATCCCTCTACCAAGGTCTCGGTTCGATCTGCATTGACTTCCTCGACGCAGACCACAAGGTGTTGCATCGATCGGGGCCGCTCTCGCAGCGCCGCGAGCACTCGACCTCGCACCTGACGATCCGATCCCTGGAACTTCGATTGCGCTTTGGAAACACCCGCGCTTCGCGGCGCGGGATCGGGACCTCCTTCGAGGTTCCATTTGCACGCGCGAGCCACGGGACATGACGCACACTTCGGCGTCGAGGTGCAGAACTGCGCCCCGAGGTCCAACATGGCTTGGTTGAACGCGGCGGCAGCGGTTCGTGGTAGGAGGTCGTTGGCAAAGATTCGTGCCTCGCTGGCACTCAGTGTCCGATTGGCAATCGCACGGGCCAGCACTCGACCGACGTTGGTGTCCACGACGGCGACGTTCGCACCGAAGGCGAACGAAGCAACGGCATTCGCGGTGTACTCGCCGACGCCCGGGAGCCGTCGCAGGTCCGCCACCGCCTGGGGCACGCAACCATCGAACTCATCGCGAATCATCTTCGACGCGTCGTGCAACGCCTTCGCTCGACGGTGATAGCCGAGTCCGCTCCAGAGCCGCAGTACCGCCGAGAGCGGTGCATCCGCGCACGACGTCGGGGCGGGGAAGGCCGCGACGAAGTTCGTCCAGGGACCTATCACGCGCGACGTCTGCGTCTGTTGGAGCATGACCTCGCTCACCAGGACCGCCCAGGGCTCGCGGTGCCCTATCCAGGGGAGGTCGCGCGCGAGTGTCGGCGCGTTTCGACGTAGTCCCCGTCGAAACGCGTCGTGCTCGCTACGACCAGACGTCGCCACTGTACGGACGCCGCCGTTCGGGAGCGAACTCTCGCTTCCAGACCATCACCTTGCGACGGAAGAAGCAGACCTCGAGACCGTCCTGGTTGAATCCTTTGGTCTCGACGGTCACGATTCCCCGGTCGTTCTTGGACGACGACGGGCTCTTCGCCAGGACGTGCGTCTCGGCGTAGACCGTGTCACCGTGAAAGGTCGGGTTTCGGTGGATCAACGACTCCACCTCGAGATTGGCGATGGCCGAACCCGAGACGTCGGGAACGCTCATGCCGAGGACCAGCGAGTAGACCAAGTTGCCGACGACCACGTTCTTGTGATGAACGGTCTCGTGTTCGGCGAACCAGGCGTTGGTGTGTAGCGGATGATGGTTCATCGTGATCATGCAAAAGAGATGGTCATCGGCTTCGGTGATCGTCTTGCCCGGCCAGTGCTTGTAGACGTCGCCGACTTCGAACTCCTCGAAATACCTTCCGAACGGTCGCTCAAATGAACTCATGGGTCCATTCTCTCGCAACGACCGGCTCGGACTTACTCTTCGACGCTGACGGGAACCGCCGGGCGCGTGGTGAAGGACACGGTGCCACCGGGCAACGAGTCGCCGTCGATCACCAATCGCCAGGTGAATCGAGCGCCGTCTTGGAGGGGGATCGGGCCGAAATTGACCGCGATCGGAACGTCGACCGGTGTGCCGACCGGCACGCCGTCGGGTGCGACCGCGGAGAAGTCACCGCGTACTTCGATGGGCTGCGGGCCGTCCGGCGTGTCGAAGCGCACGGGCTGACCATCGGCGTCTTCGAGAAAGAGTTCCCAATGATGACTCGAGTTGAACTCGTGCCAATCGACCATGACCTTGATAGCGACGGCCGACGGTGTGGGGTCCGGTCCGGTGACCGACCAACCGCCGCCCAAGATATAGAGCTTTCCGTCGGCCACTTGGGCCGAATCGGCGAGGAGCATGGTCACATTCACGGCTCAAGCCTAGGTCTCAGTGGCCGCGACCTCTCACCCGTTAAATTTCAGTGATGGCTCCCCCACTCGATCTCGCCGACGCGTCGGAACTGCTCGATCGCGCTCAGTCGGTGATCGACGGTGCATTGGTCAACCTGAAACGCTCGGGCGGCGTCGACGCGCACCAGAGCCTCGCCTACGACGTGGCCCACGCCGCGAGCGCGCTCGCCACGGCGCGCTCCTCGCTCGGTTACGCCGCCCAGGGCGAAGTCGAATCCCAACTCGTGGCCGCGTTCATCGCCGTTGCCTTGAGTGACCTCGCCACTCGGATTCTCGGACGCGAAGCCCTCTGGGCCGTCGAGGGCGACTGGTACACGCCGTTCGCATCGTTCGTCGCCGCGTACCGCGATCCCGAGTTCGTGGCGAGCCTTGCCGAGACTCCCGGACCTCGCCACCTCGGCGAGGACTTCGCGATGGTCGCCGACACGTTCCACCGCTTCGCCCTCGAGCAGGTTCGCCCGCACGCCGAACACGTCCACCGGGCCAACGCCGACATCCCTGAATCGGTGATCGCGGGTCTGGCAGAGCTCGGGGGATTCGGACTTTCGGTGCCCGAAGAGTTCGGCGGTTTCTCCTCGGGTGGCGAGGCCGAGTACCTCGGCATGGTCGTGGCGACCGAGGAGCTCTCCTGGGGCGCCCTTGGCGTTGGCGGATCGTTGATCACTCGACCGGAGATCTTGACGCGCGCCCTCGTGAACGGCGGCACGCTGGAACAGAAGGAGCGCTGGCTGCCGCGACTCGCCTCCGGCGACGTCCTCGCCGCGGTCGCGGTGACCGAACCGGACTTCGGGAGCGACGTCGCGGGCGTCACGACGAGCGCGACGAGAACGCCGGGCGGCTGGCTCATCAACGGCACCAAGACCTGGTGCACGTTCGCGGCGCGTGCCGACGTCCTCATGTTGCTCGCGCGCACCGACACCGACCGCGGCGCCGCACATCGGGGACTATCCCTCTTCCTGGTCGAGAAGCACCAGGCCGAGAGCGAAGGCTTCGAACTCGTCCAAGGCGCGCACGTCGGCCCGGGTCACGGTCAGGGGCGTCTCGAGGGGCGTCCTATCGACACCATCGGCTATCGCGGCATGCACTCGTACGAATTGGCCTTCGACCGCTGGTTCGTTCCCGACGCCGACCTCGTCGGCGGCGAGGAGGGACTGGGTCGCGGCTTCTACTTCCAGATGGCGGGCTTCGAGAACGGGCGACTCCAGACGGCCGCGCGCGCCATCGGCGTCATGCAGGCCGCCTACGAGGCCGCCCTCGCCTACGCCCAGGATCGCGTCGTCTTCGGTGCGCCGATCATCGACTACGAGCTGACGCGCGTGAAGCTCGGCACGATGGCCGCCATCATCCAGTGCGCCCGCCAGTTCTCATTGGAGGTCGCGCGCCAGATGGCGAGCGGCGACGGCGCGCTCGAAGCGTCGATGGCCAAGGCCTACGTCTGTCGCGCCGCCGAATGGGTCACCCGCGAGGCCATGCAGATCCACGGCGGCATGGGCTACGCCGAGGAGTACCCGGTGAGTCGCTACTTCGTCGACGCGCGGGTGCTGTCGATCTTCGAAGGGGCCGACGAGACCCTCTGTCTCAAAGTCATCGCGCGACGCCTACTGGAAGAACTTCCAGATTAGGAACTCAGTCAGCGGCGAACCCAAGTGCTGGACCTTCGAAATCACCGCGAGGCGAGGGGTCGCCGAGCGCACGTTCTGCGCCGTCGAGAATCGCGGTCTCGGTCGGACGCAGCTTCGAGCCCCACTTCTCTTCGATGTTGCCGTGGCGCCACACCAACGCCGCACCCGCAAACGTAACGATGAACATGCCGACGATGATCAATCCGGCCGTATTGATGTCGAATCTCTCCATGTAACGCCAGAAGGCACCGTGCCAATGCAGTTCGTGGGGCAGGAGTCCGAAGACTTCGATCAGTCCGATGAGGAAACAGACCGCCACCGATAGTCCCGTGATCACAAGGTTGTAGAAGATTTTGCGCACTGGGTTGTAGAAGGCCCAACCGTAGGCAACGTTCATGAACAGACAGTCGATCGTGTCCATGAGGACCATGCCCGCGGTGAAGAGAATCGGGAGGCACATGATCGTGTACCAGGGCAGGTGTTCGGAAGCGAGTAGTGCCGTCGACGCGAGAAGCGCCACTTCCGTGGCAGTGTCAAAACCCATACCGAAAACGACGCCGACCGGGTAGAGCTTCCACTCCTTGTCGATAGAACGCATCCACCGGCCGAAGTAGCGGTACATCAAGCCGCGGTTCTGCAACTGCGATTCCAGTTCTGCCTCGTCGTACGTTCCGTCGCGCATCGATCGAAAGACACGGTAGATCCCGGCGAGGATCACGATGTTCATCAACCCGATCAAAAAGAGGAACGACGCCGAAACGAGGGTCCCGAAGACGCCGCCAAACTGCTCGAGACCGGAGTTACTGTGCGAAACGGCGTGAAAGACCGCCCGCTCGGCGAAGACCAGACCGATGCCGATCGCCACCACGATGGTCGAGTGGCCCAGTGAGAAGTAGTAGCCCAACGTGAGAGGGCGGCTCGTTCCCTCGACGCCGTGGCGTTCGTTGAGCAGTTTGCGCGTGGTGTTGTCGATCGCCGAGATGTGGTCAGCGTCGAAAGCGTGTCGCATGCCCAGCGTGTAGGCGACGGCCCCGAGTCCGATGCCGAAGTTCTTGTAGTGCCCGGGTACCACGAAGGCGATGAGGACGAAGAAGCCGAGAACGTGCAGCCCCACGATTGAGACCAACATGGCGTTGATCTTTCGCCACTCGTGTGGACTGAACGACCGCTTCAGTGCTTGGTAGCGACTCTGTGGTGCCGCCAATTCAATGGTTGCCATGCGCTCGGAATTCCTTTATCACTTGCCCGGTGTTGGAAATTTCCTTGTTGCGAATCTCTCCTATTAAGGAATCTAGCGTCGGGCAGTGACAATAGATAGAGCGGATTCTTTAAATTCTCGTGAACGCCCGGCGGGGACTACTGGGGCGTGCGCTTCATCCCCGAGCGTTCCCCGCGAGCCACGAAGGAGTTGGCGATCTTGGCCGAGGCCTCGTCGATCATCTCGTCGCCGAACATGACCGCTCCGGTGTGATTGGTCTCGGTCGCGAGACGATAGGCGTCGAGGATGTCGAATGACTTGTCGAAGAGTTCCTGACTCGGTGAGTAGACCTCGTTGAGCACGATCGCCTGGTCGGGCGTCAACGCCCACTTGCCGTCGAATCCGTACGAGGCGGTGATCGACGCCGCGTAGCGCAGCGCCTCTAGGTCGCGCACCTTAAGGAACGGACCGTCGATCACGTGCAGACCGTTGGCGCGACCGGCCATCAAGATCTTGGCGAAGACGTAGGTGAAGGGATTCGACGGGGCGTGGTGGATCGTCTCGTCGATCGTCGTGACCGGCATCCCGATCGAGGCGGCGAAGTCGGCCGGGCCGAAGACGATGGACTCCAAACGAGGCGACGCCGCGCAGATCTCTTCCACGTTGATCAGGCCTTCGGCGGTTTCGATCTGCGCCTCGATACCGATGTGGCCCGGTTCCAGGCCGGCGTTTCGCTCGACCTGAGTGAGCAGGAGATCGAGCGCGACGACGTCCGCGGCGCGCTGCACCTTGGGGAGCATCACTTCATCGAGTCGAGGGCCGGCGTCAGTGACGACGTCGATCACGTCGCCGTAGGTCCAGGGGGTGTCCCAGGCGTTCACGCGCACGCACAGCACGCGGTCATCCCAGTCAAGGGTGCGAATGGCCTCGGCGACTTTGGCGCGCGCGTTCACCTTCTCGTTCGGCGCGACGGAGTCCTCGAGGTCGAGGAACGAGAAGTCCGCCGTCGCCGTCGGGGCCTTGGCGAGGAAGCGCTCCGAGGAACCAGGTGTCGACAGACAGGAGCGGCGCGGTAACGCGCGCGAACGATTCGACATGCGCCGAGCCTATTCTCGGACGCCAATCTGTCCGACGACACCTCGGAATTACCGACGATGTGAAGCCCATTCACCACTGCTGATCAGGTATTAGAGGAGTTCTTCGGAAGTCGAGCCTGCACGGGAACGTAACGAACCAGTAACCTTGTCCCGTGACTGACGTCGTGCGCTTTGCGCCTCCGACGCTACGGCCAGCAAGGGAACTCAGGCGCTTCCGGTGGATGTTCTCCATCCTGGCTGTGGTCGCAGTGTGTCTTGGCACTGTGACCTCCTCCTCGCATCTGGCTTCGGCCTCCACACTGGGCACCGACCGCGCACGTGCGAACCAACTCCTGAAACAGATCAACCGGATCAGCGCCCGCGTCGACTACCTCGGCCAAAAGTACGACCTGGCCAAGATCAAGCTGGACAAGATCGCCAGCGAGATCACCAACACCAAGGCCGACGTCAAGATAATCAAGAAGGATGTCTCCAAGGGCGACTCACAGCTACGCGCCGAGGCGATCTTCGCCTACGTCACCAACGGTTCGGCGGCGAGCAACAATCCCCTCTTCTCCAACAGCGCCTCGAAGATCGGCGCGACCAACGTCTACAACCAGCTCGCCCAGGGCGACGTCGCGGCAACCCTGTCGAACCTCAAGAACTACAAGATCGAACTGACCCAGGAGCGCAGCCTCCTGGCCTCTGAAGTGGGTCGCGCGGCGAGTCTCACGCGCGCCGCCGCCAAGTCGTTCCACTCAGCGAACGTCTATCAATCGTCGCTCAACCACGCGCTCGCCCAGGTCAAGGGCAGCATCGCCACCTACATCGCACAGGCCGAGGCCGCCGCGTCGGCCAAAGAGGTCACGTCGTTCAACGCGCAGTCTCTCTCCGATGGCATCACGAATCCCCCACCGGACTCGCGCGCCAATATCGCGATTCGCACCGCTATGTCGTATATCGGCACGTGGTACGTCTGGGGTGGCGCGAG
>Ga0302157_10008015_pt1 | contig 10486 bp, 8 predicted proteins | sample I_Bog_N3_3_FD_193502 | JGI IMG/M metagenome (GOLD analysis project Ga0302157, IMG submission 193502) | Peat permafrost microbial communities from Stordalen Mire near Abisko, Sweden - I_Bog_N3_3 | ecosystem: Environmental > Terrestrial > Soil > Wetlands > Peat | place: Sweden: Abisko, Stordalen...
GTATCGGGACGCCGTCGTTGTACCGCGACGAGCCCGCCATCCACGCGGCCTCGGTGCTCGGGGTGATGTTGAGCATCGACTGACCGCAGGAGCCGCCTGCGCTCGCCGTGATCGTGACCGCACCCCCGCTGCCGCTGCTGTTCATCGTGATGAGCACACCGCCGGTGGACGGATCCGCGCTGAGAGTAACCGCGTTGCTCGACGCGCTCCAGCTGACGGCGGCCGCGTTGACGCCCGTGACGACGGCAGGGACCTGGAAGGACTGCGCCGTGCTCCCGGGGATGACCGCCGAGTACATCGGTGAGAAGACGACCTCGAAGATGTTGTTGGCCGCGGTGCACGGGCCGGCCGCCGTCGTGCTGCCGCTCACGGTCGTCGTCGCCGACGTCGTGCTCGTCGTGGAGCCAGTGCCGGTGCCGCTGCCACTCGTCGTCGTGGTGCCGCTCGGGGTCGAGCTGCTGCAACCGCCGACCGCAAGCCCGAGGGAGCCAGCCGCAACCGCGAGCGAACCCATCGCCGCAGCACATACCTTGATCGCCATCTTCATCGCGTCACCACCTTATGCCGATTGCAGTTGGGTGAGATTTGCCTGACTCGCAAGCTCGATGCAAGGCGTACAAAACTACAACGTGACGAGAATCGGCTTGTTTTGAAGGCTCTGTGCGCTCGAGCTCTCTCTCATGACTTGAGGGAAATGGCGATTGCGACCAGCGCCGCGAGGACGCCGCCGACGATCACGGCGACCATGAACACGACACCGGCCGCTCGCGGCGGGAGCTCGCTCTTCCGCGTCAGGGGCGCGTTCGTCGCGACCAGTGAGTCGTCGCTCGTCACGTCAGTGCCCCATGTTCGAGGTGTCGATCGGCGGCACGCAGTTGTGGCGCCCCGCCATCTGGCAGTCCTCCATCTTCCCGGTCTCGGCGAGGTTCTGGATGATGAACCAGCCACCGACGACGAGGATGCTGATCATGATCGCGGGGAGCACCCATCGAGGCGGCGAGGACTCTTCGGGCTCGATCTTGCGGGCGCGCGAGGTGGTCTTCGTGGCGGGCTTCGGGGGCGGTTCGCTCATCGCATCGACCTGCGTCTTCGTCAGGAGGTCTTGGGTGGGAACGCAGCGCGGTAGTCGCTCATCGCCTTGGTCGTATCGAAGCGCGCCGCGAAGCCGGTCTCGCGCGCGAACGCCGAGCCGTCGACGACCACGGGGTACTTGATGTGGCCGAGCGCCCCCGGAGGGAGCTTCGGCAGACCGAAGCGACCGAGCGCCATCGAGTAGACGAACTCCGGCAGAGGGAGCGAGTGACGCCCCGTCTCGCGAATCAGGATCGACAGCGGCATCGGCTCGGGGCCCACGACGTTGAAGACTCCGCGCGTGCGTCGCTCGAGCGTGCGGACGATCGCCGCGGCCGCGTCGACCTCGTGCATGAACTGGAAGAGCGGGTCGAAGCCGAGGAGCGTCGGGATGCGCGAGCCTCGAAGGAACGTGCCGAGCGTGCCGTGGCCGCTCGGGCCGAGCGAGTAGCAGAGGCGGAGGACCGTCGTGTGAAGCTCGGGGAAGCGCCACAGGGCGCCGCCCGCGTAGAGGTCTGCGGCGACGAGATCGGCGAGCTCGGGGAAGCTCGAGAGCGCCATCGGCGGCTCGTCCTCCGTGTGGAAGAGCGGCGAGTCCGACGCGGCGCCGTAGTACGTGTGGCGGCCGACGAAGACACAGTGCGCGACGTCGTACGCGCGGCAGTGATCGAACACCGCGCGCGTCCCGCCTAGGTTGATCCGGTAGCGCTCCTCGCCCGGCATCACGAGCGACGTCACCGTCCCCATGTGCACGACCGCCGTCGGCCGTAGCTTCCGGAAGACCTCCTCCGCGGCGCGCTTCCGGATGTCGACCGTGTGCACGACGATGGGCGCCTTCGCCCACTCGCGCCGGTCGATGCCTTCGACCTCGTGGCCGGCCGCGAGCAACTGATCGACCACGAGCTTCGCGATGGCGCTGCTCACGCCGACGACGAGGACCTTCATCGTGCGCTCGCCTCGACGGAGCTCGAGCCAGGCACGACGCTGCTGCGCGCGTTCAGGAGCGCGGGCTGCGGGGTGCGTCCGTCGGCGATGAGCTTCGCGATCGAGCGCTTCACCTCGTCGACGTAGCCGATCACGACCTCGTCGTCCTCCGTCCCGTCGCCTGCGAACATGAGCGGCTCGCCGAAGCGGACCTGCATCATCGCGGGCAACGGCAGCGGCAGGCCGTACGGCGTGATCGGGATGTAAGGGACGCCCATCAGCTTGCCGAGCGTGTAGGCGTTGGCGACCGTCGGCATCGCTTCACCGCCGCCGAGGAAGCCGAACGGGATGATGGGCGAGCGCGTCTTCAGCGCGAGGCGGACGAAGCCGGTCCCGAAGTCGACCAGCGAGTGACGCTCCGTGAAGAGCTTCGCGGTGCCGCGCGCGCCTTCCGGGAACACAAGCAGCAGCCGGTCGTCCTCGAGGAGCCTCACGGCGTGCTCGGGGAGCCCGGTGAACTGCCCGGTGCGACCCGCCCAGAGCGAGGCGAACGGGATCTTGTTGAGGAACTTCTCGATCATGCTCTGCGCGAGCCGCGGCGGGTTCTTCTCGAAGAAGCAGGCCGCGAGGACCATCGCCGCGTCGATCGCGATCCCGCCCGAGTGGTTGCCGACGAGCATCGCCCGCCCTCGGTCGGGGACGCGATCGATGTCGTAGACCTTCACCGAGAAATAGTGGCGATAGAGGAGGCCGAAGAAGCCATACATCCACTTGAGGTGCGCGCGCGACGTGCCGTACTGGTCGACGCCGTAGCGATTGAACGGAATCTCCAGCCGCCCGATGCGCTCCTCGATGCTGTCGCCGAAGGGGGTGATCGCCACCGACGCAGGCTACTGGAGTGAGCCCCGGTTTGGGAGGTCTTCTCGAATTCACCGGGAGCGCGGCCGCTCCCCGGACCTCAGCCTCCTAGCTCGCGCGACCTCGCGCGGGGGCGAAAGAGAATGCGCGTTCCTCCTCCGACGCCGCGCGCCTCGCCATCAGCTTCCCGAAGAAGCCCTTCGTCGGCTCGCACGTGAACATGCCCGCCTCGAGGACCTCCGGTCGCGTGCGCAGCTGCGTGACGATGGCCGGGTTCGACTCCACCCAGTCGTACGCCTCGACGAACGCCTCGCGCTGGGTCGTCTCGAGGTTCGTCTTTGCGACCGAGGGCTTGATGCCGTGGTGCGCCGTGAAGAGCGCGAGCGCGACCGTGACCTCTTCGACCGCCAGGTGCGTGTGGCGCGACACGCGCGCGCCGCCGCACGACTTGCCATAGACGTGGGCGCCGCTCGCCACGAGGACGCCGAGCCCCGACGCGATCGCCGCCAGCTCGCTCATGCCTCCGAGCTCGCTCGCCGCGACCTCCTCCCCCGCCTCGGCCAGCACGATGCCGCCTGCCGCGCGCGCCAGGGTCGCCGTCAGCACGACCGGGCTCCGCACCGCTTCGACCGGGAGCTCCAGCAGGTAGCCGCCGTCGATCTCGAGGACGCGGTCGGTCACGTTGTCGGTCGCCGAGCCGGTGCCGCACGCCCCCGTCCCGCAGCCGCCGCCGCTCTTGCCGCTCGTGCCGCAGCTCCCTCCTCCGCCTTCTTCCTCGCCTTCGCTGTCGACGAAGCGAAGCTTCACGTCGAGCCCTGCGCGCACGGGTGCGTACTCGAGCATGCGCGCGACGAGCCGGGCGACCCCCTCGCCCGTCGGCGCGAACTCGTCGGGGAAGTAGTCGCCGTCCGGCTGCACGAGATCGGGGGAGCCGATGCCCTCGCCGTGGCGCGCCTGGAGGCCGGCGTAGCGAGACACGATCCACCGGAGCGTCTCTTCGCGGGGAAAGTCCATCGGGATAGTTTACACGAAGCCTTCGACGGGGCTCGTCATCAGGTGGCGAACCACCTCCGACACCGGCTGCACCGCCAGGATGCCGTGGGCGAGCGCGTGGAAGATCGGCGCCTTGACGCCGTGCTCGCTGGCCCACTCGGTGACGCGCGGGATGAGGTCGAGCGCCTCGATGCGCAGCTTCGCCTCCGCCTTCGCCTCCGCGAGGCTCTTGCCGCGACCGAGCGCCGACCCGAGGAGGATCTCCGGGCGATCGGGCTGCTCCATCGACGCCAGGAGGTCGCCATAGCCGGCGAGCCCGAGGAGCGTCCGCTCGTCTCCGCCGGCCGCGGCGGCGATGCGCCCCGCCTCCTGGATCCCGCGAGAGATGAAGGCCGCGACCAGCCCCGGGCCGACGCCGCACGCCTTGGCGTAGCCGGCTGCGATCATCAGGCAGCCGACGAGCGCGCTCGCCCACTCGAGGCCGCGCAGATCGTCGGTCTCGTAGAGCCGCAGCGTCGGAGTCACGAACGCAAGGGAGACCGCGCGCCGCACCTCGGGGTACGCCGAGCCGACGACCATCACCGACGGACGCCCGGCCGCGAGATCGCTCGCCACCACCGGCCCGCCGATGGCCCCGATGCGCCGCACCGGAGACTCGCGGCGGATGACGTCGCTCAGCGGCGCCATCGTGTCCTTCGCGAGCCCGCGGATGGCGTGCACCACCATGTGACGCCCGTCGAGGAAGTCCCCCAGCGCGAACGCGACCTCCCCGGTCGTCTGCGAAGGGACGGCCAGGATCACCAGCCGCGCGACCTCCGCGATCTGCCTGTACTCGTGCGCCTGCGTGACCCCCTCGGGGAGCGCGCCCTCTCGCTCCTTGCGCGAGTAGAGCCACGTCTTGCTCCCCGCGCGCGCCGCCGCCGACGCGAGCGCGAGCCCCCAGGGACCCCCTCCGATGACCGCCACCGAGCACTCAGCCATGCGACGCTCATATCACCATCGCCAGGGGCGGGGGGAGCACCCACCCTCTCTGACAGTGAGGGGCCGGCCTCGTTTCGTCGAACAGCGCGCGTTTCGCCAAACAGGGCCCGTTTCGTGAAACAGCGACCGTTTCGTCAAACAGCGACCGTTTCGTCAAACAGCGACCGTTTCGTCAAACAGCGCGCTTTTCGCGAATCAGGTCGATTTATTCGAACGAGAGGCCCTCAATGCAAAAAATCGGCCCCCCGGCGCCCTTAAGTGAGGGGACACAGGAAGCCGACATGGTGCCGGCGACCGAACCTGCGTCCGCGTCGCGTCCGTCGTATCCCGTTCCAGGTCGTTCGAAGCACCGCGCGCACGTACCGCTGTCGACTCGGAGTCGATTGCAGTCGAGTCGAAGTCGGTTCGATTCGAGTCGGAGTCGATTGCAGTCGAGTCGAAGTCGGTTCGATTTGAGTCGGAGTCGATGGCAGTCGAGTCGAAGTCGGTTCGATTCGAGTCGGAGTCGATTGCAGTCGAGTCGAAGTCGGTTCGATTCGAGTCGGAGTCGACTGGCGGCGTGCGCGCGTGGAACGGGGACGACGGCGAGCCGCGTCCGCAGGGTGCCCCTCTTCACCCGAGGTGAGTCATGACGAAGAGAAGCAAATCAACCATCGACGCATCCACCACAGCCAGCGCAACGGTCGCCCCGCGGCCGAAGCGGAAGGCGCGCCTGCCACCGGTCATCGACCGGCCGGGCGTCGCTGCCAGCCTGAGCTCGAGCCCGGCGGAGAGTCCGGACCCGACGCTCACACCCACGACCACCGGGGCGACGGTGCCACCGGTGGTCATCCCCGCGGTCGCTGCGGGCCCTGCGATCGGCGTCACGCCGATCGACCCCGCGACCGTCCCGATCATGGACCCGGCGCCGACGATGACGTTCCCTGCGATCACCGCAGGGTTCGTCCCCGTCCCGTCGGCCGAGCTCGCAGGGTACCGCCCGCTCCAGACCGAGCTGGCGGTCACCTCCGACGCCATCTATGAGCTCACCCAGTTCGTCAACTGGGCGCTCCTCTTCGGCGTCGCAGCGCCGGGGCTGACGGCGTCGTCGGTCGCGCAGCGCATCCAGGTCGCCGCGGGATGGACAGCCCTCCTCGCCGCGTCGACGGGCTGGGTGAGCTACGTGAAGTCGCAGGAGGGGACGGCCTGGAAGTACGCGCTCGAGGTGACAGGGAGCCTCAAGCCGTCCTTCCAGATCGCCGTCACCGCAAACCCCGCGCTCGCCACGCAGTACCCGGCGCTGTCGCGGTTCCTCGGGGCGCAGAAGGCGGTCGCGAAGAAGGCGAGCGTGACGAAGAAGAAGAACGCCGCGGCGAAGGCGACCGCAGCGGTCTCGGCGACGACGGCCGCGGCGACGACGGTCGTCGCGGCTCCGGTGCCCACGGCGCGCGTGGTCACGGTGCAGGGGTGAAATAGAGAGAGCGCTCCGCGCGTCCGCGTCTGGCTTGAGACAGTCTCAGCGGGCGGACGCGCGGGGAAGACTCCGTTCGAGCTCCGCGCTGCGGGTCAGGAGTTGGCCCGTCGGGATGCTGGATGAGATAGGCGTGAGAAGATCGTGATCCCATCCATGCGCAGCTCCGACCCGGACCTGCGACCCACAGCAAGGACTGACAGAATCATGCGTAGCCGTCTTGTCTCCATCGCCATCGTCGCATCGCCCCTCTCTCTGATCGCGTGCGGTACGTCCGGCTTGGGCGTGGTCGCTGGCGGCGCCGACGCAGGCACGGACGTGACGCAGAGCTCGTCGACCTCGTCCACCTCGTCCAGCAAGACGACCTCGTCGAGCAGCTCGTCCGGCAAGACGACCTCCTCGTCGGCCGTCGCGTGCACCGGGACGCAGACGTCGTGCAACGGCGGCTGCGTCGACGTCACGAGCGACCCCGACAACTGCGGCGTCTGCGGCACCGCGTGTACCCCGGGGCAGGTCTGCTCCGCGGGGGCGTGCGCGCTGAGCTGTGCCGGCGGGACGACGAAGTGCGGCAGCTCCTGCGTCGAGACCTCGAGTGACCCCGCCAACTGCGGCACGTGCGGGACGACGTGCACGGCCGGTCAGGTCTGCAGCGGCGGCACCTGCGGCACCACCTGCGCGACCGGTCAGACGCTCTGCGGAGAGGACGCCGGGGCGCCTTTCTGCGCCAGCGAGCAGACGGACAACGCCAACTGCGGCGCCTGCGGGGCGAAGTGTGCGAACGGGCAGCTCTGCAGCGCCGGCAAGTGCGGCTCGGTCTGCGTGACGGGGCAGTCGGTGTGCGGCGTCGACGGCGGCGCTCCCTATTGCGCCAACGAGCAGACCGACAACGCCAACTGCGGCGCGTGCGCGAACGCCTGCCCGGCGGGCCAGGTGTGCTCCGCGGGCAAGTGCGGCGTCACCTGCCTCGGTGGCTCCGTCCTCTGCGGGACCTCCTGCGTCGACACGATGCTCGATCCGGCCAACTGCGGCACGTGCGGCACGGCCTGCCCGATGGGCCAGGTCTGCTCGGCGGGCGCGTGCGGCGTGAGCTGTCTCGGCGGCTCCACGCTCTGCGACGGCTCGTGCGTCGAGACCGCGAGCGACCCGAACAACTGCGGCAAGTGCGGGACCATCTGCCCTGCCGGTGACGTGTGCTCGGTCGGCACGTGCGGCCTGAGCTGTGCCGGCGGCTCGACGCTCTGCGGAACCTCCTGCGTCCAGACCGCGAGCGATCCGAACAACTGCGGCGCGTGCGGAACCACGTGCCCCGCGGGCGCGTCCTGCGCGAGCAGCGTGTGCGCCTGCGCGGCGGGGACCCTGTGCGGGGCGGGCCCGACCGCGGTCTGCACGAGCACCACCACCGACAACTCGAACTGCGGCACCTGCGGCACCGTCTGCGGCGCCGGCAAGGAGTGCGTGAACGGGGCCTGCAGCGCGACGACCACCATCGACACGGTCGCGACGACGTCTGCGGGGACGGCGGGCACCAAGACGATCACGGTCGGGAGCGCGACGGGCTTCACGGCGGGCGAGCAGGTCTTCATCCAGCAGTCGCAGGGGACCGGCGCGGGCAACTACGAGCTCAACACCGTGGCGTCCGTCGCGGGCCCCACGATCACGCTCAGCAACGCGCTCGCCAACACCTACTCGAGCACGGGCGGCTTCAACCACGCCCAGGTGATCGTCGTGCCGCAGTACGTGAACCTCACCGTCCCGGCGGGCACGATCCTCACCGCGCCGGCGTGGAACGGCACGACGGGCGGCATCCTCGTCTTCACCGCCACCGGCACGACCACGGTCGCCGGCACCATCACGATGAGCGGCCTGGGCTTCCGCGGGACGTCGAACGTCTCCACGACCCAGTGCTTTCACTGCACGCCCGGCACCGCCGGCGAGTCGACCACGGGCCTCGGCCTCACGGGGCTGGCGAACAATGGCCCCGGCGGCGGCGGTGGGGCTCAGGGCCAGGACTGCGGCATGGGCTCCGGCGGCTCCTACGGGACGGCTGGCGGCGTGGGCTCGAACTTGACGAGCAACGGCGACACCTGCGTCACGCAGTTCGGTCAGACGAGCCCGGCCGCGCCGGTCTTCGGCGCAGCGAGCCTGGTCTCGTCGGTCGCGTTCGGCGCCGCCGGCGGCGAGGGGGGCTTCGACGAGGACGGCTCCTACGCCGGGGCGGGCGGCAACGGTGGCGGCCTCATCTTCATCACGAGCCCCACCCTCACCGTCACGGGCTCGATCGTGGCCAACGGCAGCGCGGGCGCGAACGGCGTCTCGGGCGCCCCCGATGCCTGCGGCACCGGGTCCGGGATGGGCGGCGGCGGCGGCGGCGCAGGCGGCGCCATCCGCATCATCTCGTCCACCGCCGCGACGCTCGGCGCGAACCTCATCACGGCGACGGGCGGCGTCGGCGGCTTGTGCAGCAGCAACATCGCCGGCGCTGGCGCCGGCGGCGTCGGTCGTGTCGGCATCAAGGCGGTGGCGTCGACCGGGACGACCAACCCGGCCTTCAACGCCAACTGACGCACGTGGCACCCGGGCTGAAGAAACGCTCCTGGGGCGCGTGAGATCGGAAGAGGATTGAACGGAAAGATCGGGAATGGTTTCTTCCGTCTTCCTGTGAATTCTCACCGCAACGCTCGGCGCGACACGCACTGTCGCGCGGGTGCCTGCACTTGTTCGCCCTACGGGCAGAACCTAATCTCGGACCATGGAGCAGCGAAGCCGGAAGATCCCCGTCACCGACCGTCAGTTTCTCTGGGTGCAGGACGACGACAAGGGCGAGGTCACGCTCCACGTCGGCCCCACCATGGTCTCTCCGACCGCCGCCGATCGCGTCGTGATCGACGACGGTCGCGGCGGCCTCCAGGAAGACACGACGGGCGCGCCGCAGTCGATGATCGAGCTCGGCGACGCGCAGTACGCGGTGATGTTCAACCCGCTCCTCGAGAACGACGGCGGCCCCAACGGTCGCTTCCGGCCGGGTCGCAACGAGTCGCGGCCGCTGCGCAACGGGACCCGGTCGATGGTGCCGGGCCCGTGCAGCTTCTACGTGCGGCCGGGCCAGCGGGCCGACGTGCGCGACGCCCACGAGCTCGCGTCGAACCAGTACCTCGTCGTGAAGGTGTACGGAGAGGTCGACAAGGAGGCGCCGTACTACGAGGTGACCGCGCGCTCTGCCGGCATCCTCCAGGCGACCGGCGAGAAGGACGCACCGACCGCCATGCGCGAGCCGGTGGAGCTTCGCCGCGGGCAGCTCGTCGTCATTCGCGGGCTCGACACGCAGTTCTACATCCCGCCCTCGGGCGTCGACATCGTCCCCGACACGTCGGTCGACGACAGCGGCGCGGCGATCTCGGCGGCCGGCGCGCGGCAGCTCCTCGCGCAGGCGAGCGACGAGCTGGCGGCCGAGGAGGATCTCGGCGAAGGGATGGCGCGCGGCACGCCGAGGCCGCAGATGGCCAACGCGTACGTCGATCAGTCGGCGCGCGCGCGGCACCGCAAGCTCTCGCCCGCACCGTCGCCTTCGCAGATGATGGCGCAGGGCCAGCTGACGCCTTTTCCCGCGGCCCCGTCACGTGAGGGCGCGCCCGCCGCGGCTCCGGCGGGCTTCGGCGCGATGGCGATGCCAGAGGAGGCCGCCAGAGACGTGCTCGTCTCGAACACCGTGCGCCGCGCGCTCGAGCGGCAAGCGCGCCAGACGCGCCTCATTCGCAACGCGGTCGTCCTCGGCGAGAAGGAGTACTGCGTCATCGTCGACGCCGACGGGAAGAGGCAGATCAAGGTCGGCCCGGCGCGCGTCTTCCCCGGCCCGTACGACACGTTCATGACCGCGGGCTCGCGCAACCGCATCTACGACGCGTACGAGCTGCTCCCGCAGCGCGCGCTCTGGCTGCGCGTCATCGCGTCGCTCACCCGCGCCGACCTCGCCGAGAAGCTCCCGCGCGGGATGATGCTCGACAAGGACGACTACCACCCTGGCGACGAGATCCTTCTCACCGGCGTCTCCACGTTCTTCGTCCCGTTCAACGAGATCGAGATCCTGTCGCCCGAGAGCGGGCAAGCGATCGTCGGCAATGACCACTCCAAGGTCTTCATCGAGGCCATCGGCATCGACCAGAAGAGCGGCATCTACGTGCGCGACCTCACGACGGGCGAGGTGCGGCTCGT
>Ga0302157_10008025_pt1 | contig 10477 bp, 5 predicted proteins | sample I_Bog_N3_3_FD_193502 | JGI IMG/M metagenome (GOLD analysis project Ga0302157, IMG submission 193502) | Peat permafrost microbial communities from Stordalen Mire near Abisko, Sweden - I_Bog_N3_3 | ecosystem: Environmental > Terrestrial > Soil > Wetlands > Peat | place: Sweden: Abisko, Stordalen...
ACACTCATCATCGCCGTCAAGTACATCATGCTGGTGCTGCCGGCGGACCACGACGGCGAAGGCGGCATCCTGGCGCTGACAGCGCTCCTGAACCCATGGGGCAACCGCCGCGGCGCAAAGAAGTGCGGCTTCTCGTCCGCGGTCATCCTGCTCGGCCTTGTCGGGTGCGCGCTGCTGTTCGGCGACGGGGTCATCACCCCTGCCATCTCGGTGCTGTCGGCGGTGGAAGGGCTGAAGACGGTCTTCCCTGACATGCCGACCTGCGCGGTCCTCGGCCTGACCATTTGCGTCCTGGCTGGACTCTTCGCCGTGCAGCACAAGGGCACCAACAGCATCGGCCGCGTGTTCGGTCCGGTGATGCTGGTGTGGTTCCTGTCCATCGGTGCGCTCGGGGCCTGGAATATTGCCCGGCACCCCGGCGTTCTGGCGGCGCTCAACCCGCTTTACGGCATCCGGTTCGCCATCCACGAGCCGGCCATCGCGGCGGTCTTCGGCGCCGTATTCCTCGCACTGACCGGCGGCGAGGCCATGTATGCGGACATGGGTCACTGCGGACGCACGCCCATCCGCGCCGCGTGGTTCGCCGTCGTCATGCCAGCCCTGGCGCTGAACTACCTCGGCCAGGCGGCAGCGGTAACCGCCGACCCCCATATGCTGCAGGCGGCCGGCGCCAGCCCGTTCTTTGGCCTCGCGCCGGAATGGCTGCGCCTCCCGCTGGTAGCCATCGCGACCGCCGCCACCATCATTGCCTCGCAGGCATTGATTTCCGGCGTCTTCTCGTTGGTGCGCCAGGCGGTAACGCTCGGATTGTGCCCGCGGTTCACGATCCGGCAGACGTTCAGTGGCCAATACGGCCAGATTTACGTCCCCGGAATCAACTGGGCGCTGATGGTCGGCTGCATCGTGCTCGTAATGGGCTTCCGCAGCTCGGATGCCATGGCCTCGGCGTACGGGATTGCCGTCTCGGTGACGATGCTCATTACCACGGTGCTCATCGGGTTCGCCATGCGCTCCCTGTGGCGGTGGCCCCTGCCGCTGGTCGCGCTGTTCATGGTTTTCTTCGGCGCGATCGACATGGTTTTCGTGGGCTCGAACATGCTCAAGGTCGCCGAAGGCGGCTGGGTCCCCCTCATGATCGGCATCGCCGCGCTGCTGCTGATGCGCATCTGGAGCCGCTCGACAGCCCTTGTGCGCTGCCGGCTGGCGGACATGGCGGAGCCGGTGGAAACCCTGTTCTCCGGGGAACCGCTCGTCCGCATTCCCGGCCGCATCCAGGTGTTCCTGACCAAAACCGCCGAAAACCTGCCGCCGGTCCTGTGCGAATACGCCGCGAAGACCGGCTCGCTCGCCGAGCACGTGGTGATCGTCACATTCGTGACCGTCCGCTCGGCCCCCTTCCTGCACCGGTCCGGGAATGTCCGGGTCACCGATCTCGGGCATGGATTGTGGCGCATTACGGCGAAGTACGGATACATGCAGACCCCCCGCGTCGGCGCCGTGCTGCGGGAGGCGGAAATGACCGGCCTGCCGCTGAAGTGCAGGGAGGCGCCCATCATCCTCGGCAATGAGACCGTCTCGCGCAAGGAAATCGGCAGCGGGCTGTCCGGCGTCACCGCCGCGGTTTACCAGTGGATGCTGAAAAACAGCGCCAGGGCGGACCGCTTCTTCAAAATCAAGGCGGAGCGCGTGATCGAGATCGGCGTCCGCATCGAGGTCTGAGATGGCGGCACCCTGTCCGTTGGCCTGACAAGCCAGGCGGACAGGGTGCCAGGCAGCCTGGTGTGATTGTGATGAGGGTTGCCTGGCTGGCGGGGATTTGTCAGGCCAGCCCAATGCCGAAATCAGGAGTCCTGTTCAGCCCAGTTGCACCAGGTACCGATCCGCTTGCTGATGACTTTGAGGCCAGGTTCCGCGATGCCGGCTGCGGCGACGCTACAGTGTCGCTTCAGAACGGCTGGATCATCCTCGATTTTCCCAGGCTGTCCGACAGCTTGGAGCGGGCGGTGTCCGCCGCCACCGTGTGTGTGGCCGCCGCTGGTGCGAAGGTCGGGATGGCGGTGCCAGGCGGGCTGGCCAGCCTTGCCGGGTTTCCCTCCCCGACGGTGATCGCGGCCAGCGCCGCAACCCGGCGCGGACGCGTGGCATGGCCTCCGCACGTGGCATGCTGCCAGGTGGCTGGCAGCGCTTGCCGTGACATGCAGCGGCGCCCGCAAATCATTGCGAATCAGTGCGCTGCACGCTATAGTTCGGCATGGATATCACCGGAAACAGCCTGCCCCGGACGCGGACGGTTTACGCAATCGGCGATGTGCATGGCTGTCCGCAGATGCTGCGCAAGCTGCTTGGACTGGTGCTCGAAGACGCCGGACGGCATGGCGGGACGCGTCCGCGGGTCGGCTTCGCCGGTGACTTCATCGACCGTGGCATGGACAGCCGCGGGGTCCTGGAACTCCTCTGCTCGGCCTGGATGACCGATCGGTTCGACTGGTTTTCCGTCCGTGGGAACCATGAAATGATGATGGTGGATGCCCTGGCAGGCACGTTCGACCCGCGCACATGGATGCTGAACGGCGGTGCCGAGACCATCGAAAGCTACGGAGTGGAGTTTGGCGGCGACGGGCCTGACAGGGTGCTCCGGCGGTTCGCGGCGGTCCTGCCAGAGCGGCACCGTGAGTTCTGCGCCGGCCTGCCGCTCGCGCACCGGGAGGGCGAACTGCTGTTCGTCCACGCGGGGGTGGACCCTGCGGTGCCGCTGGACGCACAGCAGGCTGGCACGCTCCTTTGGATACGGGAGCCGTTCCTCGGTTACGCCGGCAGCTTCGGCGCCAGGATCGTGCACGGCCATTCGCCGGGGCCGGCCGTGGCAGTCACCCAATCGCGGATCGGAGTTGACATCGGCGCGGGCTTCCCGGGCGGGACGCTTTCTGCGGCAGCCATCGCGCCGGGTGGCGGGGTGCGCGTCCTGTCGGCGGGACCTGCCGGATAGCATGGCCACGCCAGTGCGTCCTGGCTGGCCGAAGTATCGGGATCGGGGGAATCCGTCCCGGCCGGGGCAGGCCGCCCGCCAGGACGCCTGACTTGGCAATGGCTGCCAGGACCATCCTGGGCAGGCGAACCACGCTCCTTTGCGGTGTCACGCGGCTTCCTCACCCACAGGCTCATGGCCTGGCGATATCCAGCGGCCACGCAGCCGCTGCCTGCCGGCAGCCCGGCGGAAGCCCCGCACCCGTCAGGCCTGCCAGCCGGTCCATCCCTTACCTCCCACGGCCGGTGGGGAGGAACGCCGCAAGACCGGCCGTGGCGAGCCTGTCGGCACGCTCATTGCCGGCATGCCCGGCATGGCCCTTCACCCATTCGAAGCTGACTTCGATGCCTTCCGCCTTCGCCGCCGCCACCGCTGCGTCCAGAGCCTGCCAGCATTCCCTGTTCTTGACGGTTCCGCCGGATGCTGTGGTCCAGCCGCGGCGTTTCCAGCCGTTGATCCAGTTGGTGATGCCGTCACGGACGTAGGTGCTGTCGAGATGCATGGCAATGCGCCGCGGGCTGGCGGCCGTGGCCTCCAGGAGCCCTGCCGTGGCGGCGGCCAGCTCCATGCGGTTGTTCGTGCTGTGCGGCTCCCCGCCGCTGACATCGCGCACGGACCCGTCGGCGGCGATGATGGCAGCGCCCCATCCGCCCGGGCCGGGATTCCCCGAGCACGCGCCGTCGGCGTAGACATGGACCTCTCCGGCCGGCGGCACGGCAATCCCGAGTTTCCGGGCGTCCTGCGGGCCGTCGGCGGCCTTGCCGCCGGACCATACCAGGCCGCGGCCGAACCCGCCCCTCTCCGCAAGCTTGGCCAGCCTGGCCTGCTCGATTCCAGCCGGCGTGACGCCATGCCAGGCTGCCAGCGCAAGCAGCACCTCGGCGACGTCCGCGTACTCGCCTGCGTCGCGGAATCCGGACGCCGCCAGCTCGCGGAGCTCCTCGGCGAGCTTCGCCTCAAGCAGCCGCTGGATGGCACCCGGATCCGCCTCGATCCGCAGCTCATCCTGGGGGATGCGCTCGTCGAGCCTGTCGCGGACGAGTTTTTCCCCTGTGGCCATGTGCCGTTTGTTCCTGCTGTGGTCAGAATCAAGGTCACATGGGCGGATCGGCCTGTCAACGGCGCAGAACGCATTTGCTCCTGACGAAACCTTGTCAACACCAGTGCCTTGGGGCAAACCGGGGCTTCACGGCCGGCGTCACCTGCACCCATTTTTGTTCCTGCCACCGCTCCCTCTGCCCGGGCCATTCCGCTGGGGACAGAACTCCGGCTGCCGTGCCCGCCAGCTTTTTTGGCGATCCCCGTGGTCAGGCGGCCCTGGCAGGAACCAGCGTTGGGGCTGCAGCCATGCCGCGGGCGGAAACCGGGATGACGGACGGGCTGACGCGGCGGGACAGTGCCCCGCCGTCGGCAGCCGACAGGAACGCCTGCACATCGGCCGACGGCATCGGCCTGGCCAGCAGGAACCCCTGGACCTCGCCGCAGCCCTGGCCGCGCAGCATCTGAAGCTGGTCCTCCGTCTCGACCCCTTCCGCGATGACCGCTATGTTCAGCCGGCTGCTCATGGCAAGCACCGCTTCCAGGATGGCCCGCGTGCCGTCATCGTGCTCCTGTGCCTGCACGAAGGTCTTGTCGATCTTGATCCGGTCGAACGGAAAGCGCCGGAGGTAGCTCAGGCTCGAATAGCCGGTTCCGAAATCGTCAAGCGCCAGGCGCACGCCGAGCGCTTTCAGTGCCCGCAGGCTGCCCAGCGCCTGCTCGGCGTCGTTGATGAGGACGCCTTCGGTGACCTCAAGCTCGAGCAGCCCTGCGTCGAGCCCCGTGCGGCGGAGGATGCCCGCGAGCAGGTCGGGCAGCCCAGCGTCACGGAACTGGATCGGTGAGAGGTTGACGGCGACGCTGCACTTCGGGCGCCATGCCGCGGCGAGCTCGCAGGCCCGCTCCAGCATCAGCCGGCCGACAGCCACGATGAGACCGCACTCCTCTGCGACAGGAATGAACACCCCTGGCGGCACCATGCCGCGCACGGGGTGCCGCCAGCGGGCCAGCGCCTCGAACCCGGTCACCCGCATGGTTTCGCAGGAAAACTGCGGCTGCATGTAAACCTCAAGCTCGCCGCGCTCCAAAGCCAGGCGCAGATCGCGTTCCAGGAGCAGGCGGTCCTGCACGGATTGGGCCATCCACGCCTCGTAGCGGCGGACAGTCCCGCGGCCGTCGGATTTGGCCCGGCAAAGCGCCATGTCGGCGCTTCTGAGCAAGTCTTCCGTGCCCAGCCCGTCGGCCGGGAACATGGCGACCCCGGCACCGGCCGAGAGCAGCCAGGCGTGTCCGGCAAGGTCAACCGGGGCCGCAAGGCTTTCGGTCACCCGCCGCGCGATTTGCAGGGCGGCGCCGGCATCCGCGCACACGGCGACAATGGCGAATTCATCCCCGCCCACGCGCGCAACCGTGTCGCATGGGCGGACCAGGGCACGCAGCCGCGCGGCAACGCTGGTGAGCAGCAGGTCGCCCATCCCGTGTCCCAGCGAGTCGTTCACATCCCCGAAGGAGTCAATATCCATGCTGATGACGGCAAACTGCCCCTGCGTGGTTTCCGCGTCCGCCACGGCACCGGCAATGCGTTCGTGCAGCAGCGTGCGGTTTGCCAGGCCCGTCAGTCCGTCATGCAGGGCGAGATGCATGATGCGGGCCTCGTCCGCCCTGCGCCCGGTGACATCGGTGTAGCTCATCACGCTGCCGCCGGATGGCGTGGCGCTGGCATGCACTTCGATAATTCTGCCGTCAGGGCCGCTCATCTCGGTTACCGTCCCGCTGTCCGGCATGGCTCCGCCGGGCAGGCGCAGGTCGCCGCTGGCCGCCATGCGCCGCGTGCCTGGAGGCAGATCAAGCAGCTCCACCGCCCTGCTGTTCACGACCGGCACGTTGCCGCGGCCATCAACCATGACTATCCCCTGGCTGATGGCCTCCAGCGTAACCTCCAGGGCAGCGTTGGAGGCGACCGACCTGAGCCTCTGCCTGATCCAGAAGCCGCCCAGCAGGAGCACCACCAGCGTCGCGATGCCGGCGGTAATCTCCGACCGGTGCAGGTGCGCCGTGTAACTCCGGAACACCGCCCCGGTGTCGAACCCCACCAGAACAATCAGGGGATAGTCGGCGAGCCGCCGGGAACTGACAATCCGTTCGACTCCGTCGAACCGGCTTGTCATCAGGAAGGACGAGGCCCGCTGCGAGGCTGCGGCGTGGAAGAACGGTCGTCCGCCCAGCCCGGCGCCGATGGCCGCTTCCAGCATCGGTCCGCGGGCGCGCACAATCCCGTCCGTGCCGGCCAGGATCACCACGCCCTGGCCGATATCCAGGGTCTGGTAGAAGCGCGACAGCGCGTCGCAGTCCAGCGAAACCACGGCGACGCCCGCAAAGCTGCCGTCGGGCGCCACGAGCTTGCGCGTGAACTGGACGCTCCATTTGCCGGACGCGCGGCCCAGCACCGGACGGCTGATGAAAAGGCCGTCGCGGGCCGGATCGAGATGGGCCTGGAAGTGCTCCCGGTCAGCCAGTGCGACCCGGCCCGCGCCGATCGGCAGCGTGCTGTCCACCAGCACCCCGTTACTGTCAATAATGGCAAACTGTATGGTGAGGCGGTCAGCGCGGGTTTGCCGCCGCTCCCAGGCCACGAGATTGAAATGCTCCGGATCGTCGGCATAGGAAGCGCGCAGTGAAAGCAGGATCTGGTCGATGCTTCCGGCAATGCGCGCGGTGCTCTCCTCGAAGGCGCGCGCCAGGTTGCCGGTTGCCTGCGCCGCGGCGTCGGCGTCCGTCGCGTATTGGTTCGCCATCCCGAACCAGACGCTCGCCCAGATCAGGGCAATGAAACCAAGGATTGCGGCGCATTCCGGAAGCAGGGCGAACCTCCCGGCCCGGCCCCACAGCCGACGCGCGGCGCGGATGCCGCCGCCGCGCCGGAGGCGTCCGGCCGGCCCGTGGGCGGCATGCTGCTGGTGTCCGCTGAAATCCGCACCATCGGGCATGAGCAATGTCCTCAATATCCTGGCAGTATCGCACCGGGCCGGTTAACAAGTCCTTTCCCGGCGGAAACGGTCAGCGCATGGCGGGGGCCTGCACATGCATTTTCTTGTATGCCTCAGCCGCAGGCATTCAGTGGCAACGGTTCCGGCACGCCTGGCTGGCTCAGCGGGACCGGAAAAACTTGCCGACGAAATCACAGCTGCCGCCGTGATACGGCGAGCAACCCGTTTCGCCCACCACCAGGGCTTTCCCTGCTGGCCGGATCGTGAGAACACAGGTCTGCCCGTATCCGCTGCGGGACATCACCAGGGCATCCCCGCGCCTCACGGCAGTGCCCGCGACCGAGCCCCCGCAGAAGTTGCCGCTCACGGATTCCCCGACCCGGTAGGTGCCATTTCGACTTGGGGAGATCTCCAACACCCCGGCCACGCCGCCCGTGCTGCTGCGGTAGACCACGGGAACTCCGCCGGTTGCAAAAACCTGAGGCTCCCCGCCTGGCGGTCCTTCCGGCAGCCGGAGGGACATCGGTTCCGCCGGGAGCGGAATGCCGTCCTGCCCTGACTGCGCCTGCCCGGCGGCAAGGCAAAGCAGAAGACCGGCGCCGACCGCAATCCGACGAAGAGACATGTGGGAGCTCCCCAGAACCGCCTGTCAGCAGGGCCGCCTCCTGACACGGAATCGGTTGCATGGCAAGACAAATGCGGGTCCCGTCGATGGGGACATCAAGCGCTGCACCTGGCGGCCGCCATGCCACTCCCTTTTGGCAAAGCCCCGGGAAACCCAACGGGCCAGGAGTGCCCGGCTACGCCGATCGGCACATCGCGGCTACGCCGATCGGCACATCGCGGCTCCGGCGTCCGGGTTCCCGGAAGGCAGCGGTCCGTCCTTGATGAAAGACATCGTCGGCGGAAGGCCGGGCACCATGTCGCCGGGGACGGCATGACCGATAACGCAACCTTGGGCTTCCGAGCATCCGGCCTGTTCGAGCGCGTCGAACTGCTGGCGCGTCTCCACGCCCTCGGCGGTGACCGCGATGCCGAGTTCGCGCCCGAGCGCCGCAACCGCGCGGACGAAAGCGATGCCATCTTCCCGCTCGCCAAGGTCGCGCACGTAGCTTTGGGCGATCTTGATCCGGTCGAACGGAAAACGCCTCAGATGGCTGAGTGTGGAATGGCCTGCGCCGGAATCATGCATGGCGATGGCGATGCCAATATCCCGAAGCATTTGCAGCGTCCCCCAGGCGGCTTCATTGTCCTGCAGCATCACCGTGTCACCGATGCCGAGTTCAAGCCGCTGCGGAGGGAGACCTGCCTCGCGCAGCGACCCGACGATGGCGGCGGTCAAGCCGCCGCTCCTGAAGTGCGCGGCCGACAGGCTGACCGTGACCTTCGCCCCGTCCGGCCAGGTGGCTGCGGCGGCACAGGCGGTTCGCAGCACCCACTCGCCGATCGGCTCGATCAGGCCGAGCGCTTCGGCCAGGGGGACGAAATGGGAAGCCTGGACAACACCACGGGTGGGATGCCGCCAGCACAATATCGCTTCGTATCCGGAGACTTTCCCGGTCCGCATCTCGACAAGCGGCTGGTAGAAAAGCTCCAGCTGTCCGGAATTCAGCGCCTGCCGCAACTCGTCTGCCCAAACGCTGCGCGCCTGATGGGACGCGTCCATCTCGGCATCAAACAGCCGATAAACCCCGCGCCCGTCGGCCTTTGCCCGGTAGAGGGCCATGTCGACGCATTTCAGAAGTTGCTCGCCATCCTGCCCGTCCTGCGGCGCGATCCCGATACCGACGCTGAGCCCGACACTGATCGGATGGCCATCAATTTCGAACGGCGCCCTGATTAGGCCGATCAGCCGCTGCGCCAGTCCGGTCGCTTCCTCCGGCGCCCTTATGGGAGCCTGCAATATGGCAAACTCATCGCCGCCAAGGCGCGCAAATGTGTCTGTCTCCCGCAGTCCCACCAGCAGCCGTGCGGCAACGGCCTGCAGCAGGCGGTCACCCGCGGGATGCCCGAGCGTGTCATTCACCGCCTTGAACCGATCGAGATCAAGCAAATGCAGGGCGAACAGTCCGCCCCGGCGCGTCCGCAGGATGGCCTCGTCGAGGTTTTCGCTGAAAAGAGCCCGGTTGGCCAGGTTGGTCAGCACGTCGTGTCTGGCGAGATGCTCAACCCGCGCATGGGCCGCGCAGCGCTCAGTGATGTCCTCGTAGGTGGTGAGCCAGCCGTCCTTCACCGGCCGATGGGCAACAGCGAACGAGCGGCCGTCCATCAGCTTCCACACAAAGGTCTCAGACAGCCCACGCTCGACCAATTCCCGGCGGCTGCGACGGATATCGTCGACCTCCTTGGCTCCCATGGTCCCGCTCGAGATCAGGAGATGGGTCAATTCGGTGTAGCTCATGCCCGGCTTGACGGCGCCCGCGGGCAGGCTGACGATTTCGCAAAAGCGCCTGTTGACGGCCAGCACCGTCCCGCTGGCCTCGCAGAGCAGAACGCCCTGCAGCATGTTTTCCAGGACGGCATTGAAACGGCCTAGTTGTGTGTCGAATTCGTGTCTGCGGCGTTCCTTCCGGTCGGCGATGATGCCGACTGCCAGCGCCACTGCCACTGCGCCCAGCAGGCTGGCTGCCGCCATCTCCGTCACCAGCCCGCGGAGCGCCCCGAACTCGTGCGCCGTGGGAAGGAGACTTGAAAACACCGCTATCACATCGCCGTCATGCAGGCCCATGTTCTGCTGGTGGCAGGTATGGCACGCCTCCTGTTCCGCCCCCCTGGTCACGCCCAGGACGATCGGCAAGCTGTAGCGGTAGCCGCCATCGACGAACCGGCCCGCCGGACGGCCGCTGCGCAAAACTGCAGTATCCATGGCATCCTGCGGTATCTTGGCGGCCTCCTGTGGTGCCGTTCGCGCCATGAAGCCCGCCACCTGGGGGCTCCAGACGGTCCAGACCTTGCCTGGATAGCCGAGGTTCCTGCGCGCGATCATCTGATTGAAAACGCCGATGGCCACGTCGTTGGTGTCCGTCAGACGGTGCTCCATCGCGCTCACCACCAGCGCATGCAGCGAACCCAACTCGTTTTCCGAATAGGCCTGGAGCCTCGTCTCTATTTTTGCATGGCAAAAGAGCCCGACTCCCGTGACGAGCGCTGCGCCGAGCGCCACCGAGGCGACCGCGGCGATTGTCACCGCGCGGGTCTGGCGCCCCAGATGCGTCCACCATCCGCCACCCACCCTGATGTGCTTCGTGGGCCGCGATTGGGGAAGCGCCATAGCCGTTGCACCTGCGCGCGCTGGTTCCCGGCCAATTCAGGCGCCGGACCAGGAAGACTATGAACTACTCCCGCCAAGCGTCAGGCGCTCTGGCGTGAGTTTCAGGCTTCGGTTCACACGTGGGAGCGTGCGCCCTCAAACCCGCGGCCGGATTCC
>Ga0302157_10008026_pt1 | contig 10477 bp, 8 predicted proteins | sample I_Bog_N3_3_FD_193502 | JGI IMG/M metagenome (GOLD analysis project Ga0302157, IMG submission 193502) | Peat permafrost microbial communities from Stordalen Mire near Abisko, Sweden - I_Bog_N3_3 | ecosystem: Environmental > Terrestrial > Soil > Wetlands > Peat | place: Sweden: Abisko, Stordalen...
GTTTTTTGCTTCTTTTTTTCAAAAAAGAAGTTCTTTCTTGCGCGGATTCAACTCTGAAACGCATAAAGCGTAGCTTACCAGACGCCCGCTAGGAAGCCGGTCTAGACCTCCATCGTGGGGGTCTGGATGGGCAAGCATCTAACGTTTGAGCAGAGGTGCCAGATCGAGGCGCTGCTGGGCGCGGGTTATACGCAGGCGGAGATTGCGGCGGCCGTTGGCACCAGCCAATCAGCTGTCAGCCGGGAGCTGGCACGCAACCATGGGCAGCGCGGCTACCGCTGCAAGCAAGCCCATAAGAAATCCGAGGCGCGCCGCAGCGCCGCCAGCGCCGTGCCGCGCAAGATGAGCGAGGCCGTGATTGCCGCCGTTGAAGCCAAGCTATGCACCGAGCAGTTGAGCCCGCAGCAAATCAGCGGTTGGCTGGCGACCACGCAGGCAGTCAGCGTCAGCCACGAACGCATCTACCTGCATATCTGGGCCGACAAGCGGGACGGCGGCGTATTGTTCAAGCAGCTGCGGCGGCGTGGCAAGAAATACAATCGCCGTTCGGCCAAATCGGCAGGCCGCGGCGTTATCCCTGGCCGCATCGACATCTCTGAGCGCCCGGCCATTGTTGAACAGCGGATCAGGATCGGCGATTGGGAGGCCGACACGATCGTGGGGGCTGGCCGCCGAGGCGCCATACTGAGCATAGTCGAACGCTTCACTAAATTCACGCTGCTGCACAAACTCGACGCCGCCACATCCGACCAAACCACCCGCGCGCTGATCGGCCGGCTGCGTCCATACCAGCCGTTTGTGCACACAATCACGGCCGACAACGGCAAGGAATTCGCGGGCCATCGGAAAGTGGCAAAAAGTCTCGGCGCCGGGTTCTACTTCGCCACCCCATATCACGCCTGGGAACGCGGCCTGAACGAGAACACCAACGGCCTGGTTCGCCAATATTTCCCAAAGGGCACCAGCCTTGCTACCGTCACCCAGAGGGACGTGCGCCGCGTGCAGAACCTACTGAATTCACGGCCACGCAAAACCCTAGGTTATAAGTCGCCAAACGAGGTCTTCTTCGGCACTTAGCCGCGCCTGGCAGGCTTACGCTTTATGCGTTTCAGAGTTGAATCCGCGCAAGAAAGAACTGCTTACTTTCGCACTAAGGCACCAGGATACTGACCACCGCCTGCGCCGCAATACCTTCGCCGCGCCCGGTAAATCCCAGCCGTTCGCTCGTTGTCGCCTTCACCGAAATGCGGCCCAACTCCACTCCCAGCAACTCAGCCAGCCGCGCCATCATCGCCGGCGCGTGAGGTGTAATCTTGGGCTGTTCGCAAATCAGGGTGATATCCGCGTTCACCAGCACACCGCCGCGCGCCGAAATGCGTTCGGCCGCATGGCGCAGGAAACGCGCGCTATCCGCATCCTTCCAATTGGCCTCGCTGGGCGGAAAATGCCGGCCGATATCGCCCTCGGCCAGCGCGCCGTAAATCGCGTCGCACAGCGCGTGGATGCCGACGTCGGCGTCCGAGTGGCCGGCCAGGCCCAGCGTGTGCGGCACCTCGATGCCGCACAGCATCAGTTTGCGGTCCGGCGCCAGGCGGTGCACGTCGAAACCTGTGCCCACCCGGGGTAGAAGAGAGACGAGTGAACGTTCCAAGCGCGAAAAATCCTCACGATAGGTCAGCTTGATGTTTTCCTCTGAGCCCGCCACCAGCGCCACGTGGTGCCCGGCGCGTTCCAGTAGGCCGGCATCGTCGGTGGCCTCCAGGCCGATGCCGTTGCGGTGCACGTCCAGCAGCGTCTCGAACGAAAAGGCCTGCGGCGTTTGCGCGCGGAACAGGTTCTCGCGTGGCACCGTGCCGGCGATCACCCCGTTGGCGCCGCGCTTCAGCGTATCGGCCACGGGTGCCGCCGGGATGGCACCTTCGTAGTCTTGCAGCGCCGCCAGTAGCGCGGGCACGGTCTGCGGCGGCACGTAGGGGCGGGCGGCGTCGTGCACGAGCACGATATCGGGCGCGAACGGCTCCAGCGCCTCCAGCCCGGCCAGCACGCTGTCCTGGCGTGTAGCGCCGCCTTGCACGCTGGGGAGGTGCGCCATGCCCGCCAACGCCGGTTCGATCAGCGCGGCATCGCCCACCGGCTGGATCAGCGTGGCGTGGTGGGCCAACGCCTCCGCGGCCCAGCGAATCACCGGCTTGCCGCCGATTGGCGCGAATTGCTTGGGCAGCGCGCCGCCGAAGCGGCTACCCGATCCGGCGGCGACGAGAATGGCGGCGATGCGCATGGCGTGGCTTTGGCGCTACCGTGGCGATTGCGTCAATCCGTCAAAAAACTTTCACCCTATCGTCGGTTGTGCGTTGCAGCACCGCACACCCTTAGGTAATCTGCACAAATGATGGGCAATGACGCTGACATACCGCCGCATTCATCGGCTTCGTTGAAGCCGATCGACCTCGGTAGCGGGGTTAGCATCGCCTGTCCGGTGATCCTGGCGCCGATGTCCGGCGTCACCGATCTGCCGTTCCGGCGGCTGGCAAAACGCCTTGGCGCCGGCATGGTCGTTTCGGAGATGATCGCCAGTTGGGCGATGATTCGCGAGAACCGGAACACGCTGCGCATGGCGGCGCTGGACGAGGGCAACGGGCCCCGCGCCATTCAGCTGGCCGGCTGCGAACCCGGTGCGATGGCCGAGGCGGCACGGCTGTGCGCCGACACGGGCGCCGAGGTGATCGATATCAATTTCGGCTGCCCGGTGCGTAAAGTTGCCCTGGGCCAGCAAGCCGGCAGCGCTTTGATGCGCGATGAAACCGCCGCGGCGAAGATTCTTGAAGCTACGGCCCGGGCGGTAGATGTGCCGGTGACCCTGAAGATGCGCATGGGCTGGGACCACGCCTCGTTGAACGCGCCCCGTCTGGCACAGATCGCCGAGCAGAGCGGCATCCGCATGGTGACCGTGCACGGCCGCACGCGGCAGCAATTCTACACCGGCAAAGCCGACTGGGCGTTCGTCGGCGGGGTCAAGCAGGCGGTGCGGATACCGGTGATCGTGAACGGCGATATCCTGACCGCCGACGACGCGGCGGAGGCGCGGCGGCTCAGTGGCGCCGATGGTGTGATGGTCGGACGAGCCGCTTATGGCCGTCCGTGGGCCACCGCACATATTGCCCATTTTCTGAGCACAGGGCATCGCCTGGCCGAACCTGGGCTCGACATGCAGAAGCGCATCCTGCTGGACCACTACCAGGACATGCTGACGCATTTCGGCCATGACGCCGGCATGCGTCTGGCGCGCAAGCACGTCGCCTGGTACTCGCGCGGCCTGCACGGCTCAGCCGAGTTCCGCGCCAACATGATGCGCATGACCTCGCCGCTGGCGGTGATCGCCGCGGTGCACGCGTTTTACGACCCGCTGATCGACGCCGGCGCGGTGCCGCCCCCGTTGAACATGGCGCCGGATTCCACCGAGCCGGAGGCCCTGGCGGCATGAGCGCGCGCCCCGCCTACGCCCCGAATCGCCTGGCGTTGGTGGGCGCGCCGCCCGATCCGGCCCTGCTATTCGCGGCCATCCCCGTAGCCTGCGCGCTGCTGGACGCCAACGACCGGTTCAGCGCCGTGAACCCGGCGGCCGAGCAGTTCTTCGGCCTCTCGCAATCGCAATTGCGGCATCTGGCGCTCGGCGATCTGGTGCCGGCCGACAACCCCGTGTTCCTGATGCTGGAACAGGTGCGCGGTCACGGCGTGACGATTTCCGAACGCGACCTGACGCTGCAATCGCCGCGGCTGTCGCGCCGCGGCGTGGCGATTCAGGCGGCGCCCCTGCCGGAACAGCCGGGCGCCGTGATGCTAACGTTTTCCGACTGGTCCGCCGCCCGCGCGCTGGATCGGCAGCTTAATTTCCGCCACGCGGCGCGCTCGGTGGCCGGCATGGCGGCGATCCTGGCGCATGAGGTCAAGAACCCGCTCTCCGGCATTCGCGGCGCCGCGCAATTGCTGGAAAATACCCCCATCGACAGCGACCGCGAACTGGCCGAACTGATCCGTGACGAGGCCGACCGGATCCGTAGCCTCGTGGACCGGATGGAAGCGTTCGGGGAAAAGCCGATCGAGCGCGACGGGGTGAATATCCACCGTGTGCTGGAGCACGTGCGTCGCCTGGCGCTCTCCGGTTTCGCGGCGCATTTGCGCATTACCGAGGCGTACGATCCGTCCCTGCCGCCGGTATGGGGCAATCGCGACCTGCTGGTGCAGGTGCTGCTCAACCTGGTGAAGAACGCCGCCGAGGCGATCGCCAGCGAACAGGGCGATGGCGAAATCACCCTGATCACGGCCTACCAGCACGGCGTGCGGGTCACGGCGCCGGGTGGCGGGCCGCGCATTCACCTGCCGCTGGTTGTCACAGTCCGCGACACAGGGCCGGGCATTCCTTTAGACGTGGAAAAGAACTTATTCGATCCGTTCGTGACGACAAAATCGACCGGCTCTGGCCTGGGGCTTGCACTGGTAGCTAAGATAATTGGCGACCATGGGGGCCTGATCGAAGTGGACAGCAGACCGGGACGGACCGAATTCCGCATATTCCTGCCGATCTTCGACGAGGATCAGGAGAGCCCGCGCTCGGGTCTGCGCTGATGACCACCCCGCCCACGGTGCTGGTCGCGGACGACGACAGGTCGATCCGCACCGTGCTGACGCAGGCGCTGGGCCGCAATGGCTACCAGGTGCGCGCCACCGGCCACGCGCAAACGCTGTTCCGCTGGGTAGAGGAAGGCGAGGGCGATCTGGTGATCACCGACGTGATGATGCCGGACGATAACGGGCTGGACATGCTGCCGCGCATGAAGCGGCTGCGCCCGGATCTGCGCGTGGTGGTGATGAGCGCGCAAAGCACGCTCATGACAGCCGTGAAGGCCGCGCAGCGCGGCGCATTCGAATATTTGCCGAAACCGTTCGACCTGAAAGAGCTGCTTTCGGTGGTGGACCGCGCTTTGGCGGTGCCGATGCCGATCGCGGACGTGGCCGCCGAACCGCGTGACGGCGAAGAAAAACTGCCGCTGATCGGCCGCAGCCAGGCCATGCAGGATATCTACCGCACGATCGCGCGGCTGACGACGACCGACCTGACCGTGATGGTGAACGGCGAAAGCGGCACCGGCAAGGAGCTCGTCGCGCGCGCACTGCACGATTACGGGCGCCGGCGCGCGGGCCCGTTCGTGGCCATCAACATGGCGGCCATTCCGCGCGAGCTGATCGAAAGCGAATTGTTCGGGCATGAGCGCGGCGCGTTCACGGGCGCGCATAACCGCAGCCTGGGCCGTTTCGAACAGGCCGCCGGCGGCACGCTGTTCCTGGACGAAATCGGCGACATGCCGCCGGAAGCACAAACCCGCCTGCTGCGCGTGCTGCAGGAAGGCGAATTTACCAGCGTTGGCGGCCGCGCGCCGATCCGCGCCAATGTCCGCATCGTCGCCGCCACGCATCGCGATTTGCACGCGGCGATCCGCGCCGGCCAGTTCCGCGAGGATCTATTCTACCGCCTGAACGTGGTGCCGATCCGCCTGCCGCCGTTGCGCGAACGCGCCGAGGATATCGGCCTGCTGGCACGGCATTTCCTGGAAGTGGCGCGCGACGCCGGGCTGCCGTTCAAGACATTGGACCCGGGCGCCATCGAGGCGCTGCACGCCTATCGCTGGCCCGGCAATGTGCGCGAACTGGAAAACGTCATGCGGCGCCTGGCTGCTTTGACACCGCAGGAAACCATTACCGCCGAGGTGATTACTGCCGAACTGAGCCCATCCAGTCCGGTGGCGCAGGTGGTGGCCGATAATTTTGGCCCGGGCGAAACGCTGACCGCGGCGGTGGAACGCCATTTGCGCGTGCTGCTGGCGGGTAGCTCGGATGGCATTCCGACGCGCGATATTTATGATCAGGTGCTGGCCGAGGTTGAGCGGCCGCTGATCCGCATGACTTTGGCGGCCACGCGCGGCAATCAGATCAAGGCGGCGGCCATGTTGGGGTTAAATCGGAATACGTTGCGTAAGAAAATCCGTGACCTCGAAATTCCGGTGATGCGAGGGGTGGGGTAGGGAAGCGCTTCTTTTTGAAAAAAGAACTCTTACTTACGCCGAAACGAGCTCCGCCACCGGATAATCGACATACCCTTCCGGCCCCTGCGTATACCAGGTCGCCATATGATCCTTCGCCAGCGGCAGCGCGGCGCGCAGTTTGGCAGGCAGATCCGGGTTCGATATAAACGTGCGGCCGAAGGTGATCGCATCGGCCACGCCGCTATCGAGTGCCGCCTGCGCCTTCGGGCCGTCGTAATCCGAATTCAGGACTAGCGGTCCTTTGAAGTGCTTGCGGATATGCGGCGCGATCGGGGCCACTTCGCCTTTGCCGAATGTACCGTCGAGGCCCGGCTCGCGCAGTTCCAGGAACGCAATGCCGACTTCGGACAACGCTGCGGCAGCGGCACTGAACAGTGTGACGGGATCGCTATCGTTGCAACCCTGCGTATCGCCGTTCGGCGACAGGCGCACGCCTGTGCGGTCCGCGCCAACTGTCTCGGAAACGGCTTGGGCCACTTCGCGCAGTAGGCGCACGCGGTTATCCACGCTGCCGCCATAGGCATCGGTGCGGAAATTGGAATTGTCGCGCAGGAACTGGTCGATCAGGTAGCCATTCGCGGCGTGGATTTGCACACCATCGAAGCCGGCCTGGATCGCATGGCGAGCGGTGGTGCGGTAATCTTCCAGCACGCCCGGTATTTCATCGAGACGCAGAGCGCGCGCTTCGGCGTAGGGCTGCTTGCCTTCGTAGGTGTGCGCCTTGCCTGGCGCCGTGGTGGCCGAGGCGGAGACGGGCTGTTCGCCGTTCAGGAAACTGGGATGAACGATGCGGCCCATGTGCCAAAGCTGCGCCACCATGCGGCCGCCGGCGGCGTGCACAGCCTCGGTCACCGGGCGCCAGCCCGCCACCTGCGCCGTCGTCCAGAGGCCGGGCGCGAACGGCCAGCCGAGCCCCTGGCGGCTGATGCCGGTGGCTTCGGAAATAATCAGGCCGGCGCTGGCGCGCTGGGCATAATACTGCGCCATCAGCGGAGTGGGCACGTGCTCGCGCGTGGCGCGGGCGCGCGTCAGCGGCGCCATAAGGATACGGTTAGGCGCCTCGATTGCGCCGAGGCGGATGGGGTCGAACAGGGTCGGCATGGGGGGAGGGTTCCTCACGGTAACGTAAGCCGTGGCGAACATAGGCTGGCGCGAGCGCGGTTCCAGGGGGCTACGCGGCCAGCACGGCGTGCGCCGCCGCGTCGCCGGCGCGGACCGCGCCATCCATGTAGCCGGTCCATTTCTCGGCTGTTTCGGTGCCGGCCCAGTGCAACCGGCCAACGGGCGCGCGCAGCGCGGCGCCGGACCGCGACAAAACGCCCGGCGGCAACACCATCACGGGCGCGCCGGCCTGGCGCCAATCGGCGCACCAATCGTGATACCCGAAGGCCAGCGGCCGCATCGCCGCGTCGCCGAACCACCGGGCCAGGCAGCGCAACGCCGCCTCCCGCCGCCCGGCTTCGTCCCAGGCCGCCCACGCGCTGGCTGCGTTGCCGCCGATAAATCCGAGTATGGCCGGCGTGCCGTCCGCCGCCTGGTCGTCGTAGGCTGCGACGATCGGGCCGCGGACGGACGCCACCTCGCCGGAAAATCCCGCTTCGCGCCAGAAGGCCCGTTCGTATGTGACAATGAGTTTATAGTAGCGGCCCATGCCGGCCCGCGCCTGTAAATCGCGCCGCGCGACCGGCAGATCGGGCGTGAAGACGATCTTGTTCGCGGCATAGGGTGGCATCGCGATCACCGCGCGCGCGGCCCGGAATTGCCTGCCGGCAAGCGTCGTGACCTGCACCGCATCCGATAGCTGTTCGACATGCGCCACGGCGTCGCCTACGCGCACGCCATCGCCCACCATCGCGGCGAGGCGTTGCGACATTTGCTGCGACCCGCCAATGATGATGGAATCCTGCGCGCCGCCTTTGGTGTTTGTCAGCATTTCGAAGCTGTCGCCCTGGGCGACATAATTGGCGAGAAACAATGGCGAGAATTCCGCCGGATCGGCGCCGAATATCGCGCGCAGGCCGCAAACCACGAGATCGGTCGCGGTTTTTGTGTAGGCGTGCTCCGCCAGCCATGTGCTCGTTGTGACGGCGTCGAGCGCCGCGGCGGTAGGGTGCGCCCATGGCGCGGTGGCACCTACGTCGTCGGCCAGCGCATTGATGCGGCCCATCAGATGCGGCATATCGAGCAGCGCGGCCCAGGGCAGCGGCGGCCTTGCATTGCCGAATTCCAGCCGTTGATCGGCCAATTCCCAGATACGCGTCGCATCGGTGAACACCGGTTGCAGCTTCAGGCCCAATTCAGCGATCAGCGCCCGTGCGGCGGATTGCGTGGGGCCAATGAACTGGCCGCCCAATTCCAGCCGATGGTCGCCCACAGGAGCAAAGTAGTTGCGGCCGCCGACGCGATCGCGCGCTTCGAGAACAACCACGCGCCGACCGGCATCGTGCAGTCGCCGCGCGCAACAGAGGCCGGACAATCCGGCGCCGAGCACGAGCACATCGGCTTCCTCCGGCGCCGGCGCGGTTTGCACGGCGGGCGCTTGCGCGTTGGCCAGCGGCACCAGGGATGCGGCGACGAGGCCGGCGCCGACCAAGGCGGCGCGGCGGCCAATCAAGGCGTTGGTGTTCATGCAAAGTTGTCCCAGCATTCGACGGTGTATGTTGCCCCGACCTTGGTCCAGCAGCCGGGACGCCGGTCTTGCCAAACGCGCCAATTTTGCTGCCATATGCGCCACATGCCCGCATTAAGCGTCACCGTGCTGGCCGGCGTGTTGCGCCCATTCCCGCGTGTGGCGGAGCGGTTAGGCCTGCCAGTAGGCCGTCTGCTGCGTGAGGCGTGCATCGACGCGCAGGATTTTTCGCGAGCCGGGGCAAGGCTCCCCATCGAGACGAGCGGGCGGCTGCTGACGCGTGCCGCCGAGGTTTCGGGCCGCGCCGATTTCGGTGTGCAACTAGGCCTTGCACATCATCCGAGCGATCTCGGTGCGCTTGGCTATTGCTGGCTCAGCGCGCCCGATGTCGCCACGGCGCTGGCGATGGGACTGGCTTTCGAGCCCGTGGCGCAGGGCGGCACCGCGTTCACCGTCGCGGCGGTTTCGGACGCGATTGCAGTGACGTATCAAGCGGCCGGCCTGGCGCCGGCCTGGCGGGCGCAGGATGCCGAATTCACCTTCGCGCTTTTGCTGACCGCGATGCGTATCATCACACAGCGGCGTCTACGCCCGAACGAAGTTGCGTTCGCGCATGCGCCACCGGCGGATACGGCTCCCTACGCGGTTGCCTTCGGCGCTAAGATTTCGTTTCTTGCGGGAGCCAACACGATCACATTTCCCGCCAGCATGCTGGACATAAAAATCCCGACGCATGATGCACAACTCTTCACCATATTGCGCGACCACCTGGCGCATGTCGCTGAGGGTCTGCGCGACCCGCCTGATCTGCTGGAAGCGGTGCGCCGCGCGGTGCGGATCAATATGGCGGATGGCGATTTGTCGGTCGCAGCCCTGGCACGGTCGATGCGCGTCTCGACGCGCACGCTGCAGCGCCGGCTGCTTCAGAAGGGAACGAGTTTGCGCGCGGAGGTGGCCGCGGCACGGGCCGCTCGGGCGGCGGAGTTGTTCGCGCATCCCGGCACGCGCGTGGCCGAGGCGGCGCGCCTGCTGGGTTTCGCCGATGCTGGGTCGTTACGGCGTGCTGTTGGGACCGGTAACTAAGGAAAGCGCTTCTTTTTGAGAAAAGACGTAAAAAATTTAACGCGGCCGGTGCCGACTCACCTTCAAACGACCATACTCTAGTCCGCGACAGCCGCGCAAAAGTTCTTTGGTTCTGTCTTTCAAGAAAGCACATCGTCCTGGTTCAGCGCCGCCGCCAGTTCGCCCAGAAACGGCTCGTAATGCCGCCAATGGTCGATCCCCTCGCGGAAGATCGGCTGGCGCACCTGCTCCGAACTGGCCGTGCGCACGGCGCGGTCGTTTTCGTGGAACCGCAGGCACGCGGGCTCGAATGCCAGGCCGCAATAATCGAGCAGCCGGCGCACCTCCGCCTCGGTATTTTGCACCATATCCTCATACATGACGCGATGGACGCGCCCGGGCAGAACCGCGTCGAAATGCGCCATCAGGGCGACGTAATCGCGGTAGTAGCGGCCGATTTCAACCAGGTCATAGGAAAAATTCTGGCCGCGCGCGAAATGCTGCTTGAACACGGAAAATCCGGTGGCCATCGCGTTGCGCCGCGCGTCGACGATTTTCGCATTCGGCAAAATCAGCTGAATCAGCCCAACATGAACGAAATTATTCGGCATTTTGTCGATGAAAAAACGCCGCCCGAGCTTGCGGTGAATTCGCGTGCGGGCCAGGAAACGCTCGCCCAGTTCAGCTA
>Ga0302157_10008035_pt1 | contig 10469 bp, 12 predicted proteins | sample I_Bog_N3_3_FD_193502 | JGI IMG/M metagenome (GOLD analysis project Ga0302157, IMG submission 193502) | Peat permafrost microbial communities from Stordalen Mire near Abisko, Sweden - I_Bog_N3_3 | ecosystem: Environmental > Terrestrial > Soil > Wetlands > Peat | place: Sweden: Abisko, Stordalen...
GCGTCATCCGGGGTTCGAGCGGCTGCGGCCGGTCTTTGTCGATATGCTGGGTGCCATCCTGGCGCCGCTGGGCCCGGACGTTCGGGTGCCGGACGAGTTGTTGGAGATCAGGAACATGCTGGCGACGTGCGCGGAAGCCTGGGAGCAGAAGCTGCAACAGCGGGTGCGGGAAGGCGAGCAAAGGGCCGAGCAGCGGGGCCGCCAGGAGGGTGAGGCGGCGATCCTGCGGCGCCAGTTGGAGCGCCGGTTCGGTGCGCTGCCGGACTGGGCCCGCGATCGCATCGCCGCCGCCGACACCGCGGCGCTGGAGGATTGGGGCCTGCGCGTGCTCGATGCCGGCAGTCTCGACGACGTGCTGGCCTAGCGCCGCCGCGCCGCGCCGGGCATGGCCGGGCCGGCGGCACCGGCTCGCCGAAACCATTGAATCAGCGTCGTTTTCCCGATACTCACGGGTTTGTGAGGTGCGGAAATCCCCATTTCCGGGCCTTGACCCCGATCAGAGGCCGGTTGCCACAATTGGCAGCGCGTGATACCGGGAATCCAGGCACGCAGATGGCGCAAGATGGCGGTCGGAACACTACGCGAGGGCAGGGGAGGTCACGAAAAAGCCAATAACAACAGTTGGATGTGCCGAGCAGCCGCGCCAGAAGTGAGCACGGGCAAACTATCTGAGGATATTTCGGCCCATTTCTGACCACGCTACGCGATGGGCGGTGCGTCCGCCGCCTCGCTTATCGTGGTGGCCTTTCGGTCGCGTCTGAGGTTTTCCTGGCCGGGTTTGCACGGCGCGAGCGGACGACCCGGTATCATTTGAATACCGGGCCGCAGCACTGGGCGCGGTCATCGGCGTCCCCGCCTGTCCCGCGCAGGTAACCTACCCCCCGCATCATTGGGCCTTAAATATCCCGGGGGTCTGGGGGCGGAGCCCCCATGCTTTCGGCCGGTTCGAGCCGGTCGATGAGCCTTTGGAAGACGCCCTCGAACGCAGCATCGTAGTTGTCTGGATGGTTGCGGATGACGTTGATCGCTTTGCGGTAGTAGTCGGCGGCCTGGCGACGATCGCCGCGGGCTTCGCAGACCATGCCGAGGCGGTCGTAGCCGTCATGGACATCGGGGAAGCGCTTGAGCAGGTCGTGGGCGGCCTGTTCGGCGGCATCGAGATTGCCTTCCTGGACCATGTCGACCACCGCGTTGGACGCCTCGGTCAGTTCGTCGAGTTCGTCGTGTTCCTGGACATAGCTAGCCAAAGACGCCCCGCGCGCTGGCACCGCGGCCGGCGGAGCGGGACGTGCGGCACGGGCGGCAGCCTCGTCACCGGCCAGGCAGCACTTCTTGTATTTCTTGCCGCTGCCGCAGGGACAGGGATCATTCCGTCCGATTTTGGCCATCTCGCCAACCTCAGTTCAAATCAGCACTTCGTCAACGCGAGTTGTCACCGCCGAAGTGCTGTCAAAGGACCGATCCAGTGTACCAAGCCGTGCTGGCCGACGCCAAGTTCCATGAGCAGTTGCTCGTCTTCGACCGCGACCTTGCGGCCTCCGCCCGGGCCGCACGGTGTTGGCTCTGCGGTGGCGCGCTGCATTCGGCATCGTATGACCGCAAGCCGCGTGGCTGCCCGGCTGGGTTAGGCCAAGAGTATGCCGAGCGCTTCAGCTTCTGCTGCGCGGTGGATGGCTGCCGCAAGCGCACCACCCCGGAATCGCTGCGCTTTCTCGGGCGGAAGGTCTATCTGGCCACGGTGGTGACGTTGATCTCGGCGATGCTGCTCGGGACCACGCCGGCACGCCTGGCCCGTCTGTCGATGGTCCCGGGGATCGATCGGCGGACCCTGGCACGCTGGCGTGCCTGGTGGCGGTCCACCTTCTCCGATGGCCCTTTCGCGGCGGTTGCCAAGGCCGCCCTGGTGCCGCCGCTCGATATCGCCGGTGTGCCAATGTCGCTGCTCGACCGCTTTGCCGGCGGCGTCGTTCAGAAGCTCATCGCCTTGCTGCGGTTCCTGGGTCCGCTGACCGGCGGCGCATCGGCGATGCACGCTTTCTGACGGGCGCTGCCCGCCCGCACAGGATGCGCGTCGCCGGCCCTCGGTGAGGGCGCTTAGCGTCGGCTCGTTGATGTTTCGGAGGGCGGACGTGGCGGATCGCGGTGGATCGCGGGTGCATGAGCGTTGGGCTCAGTTGCGCTTTTCGGTGATTGGCCAGTTGCTCGCCTCGCCGCCGGCGAAGGGCGCGCTACGTGCGGCGCTTGAGGAACTGGCTGCGCGCGAATGGCGCCACCCGAGCACCGGCGAGCCGGTCCGCTTCGGCGTTTCCACGTTGGAACGATGGTATTACCAAAGCCGCAACGAACCCCATGACCCGGTCAGCGTGCTGCGTCGCAAGCGGCGTCAGGACGCCGGCGAGCAGGTCTCGATGACCACGCCGATGCGCCAGGCGCTGCTGGCCCAGTATAACGCCCACAAAAGCTGGAGCGCCCAGCTGCATCACGACAATCTGGCCGCCCTAGCCGAGACCCTGTCCGAGTTGCGCCCGGTGCCGTCCTACGCAACGGTCCGGCGGTTCCTGGCCGCACACGGCCTGACCAAGTATCGCCCGATGACGACGCGTCAGACCGAAGGCGCGCTGGCCGCCGCGGCCCGGCTCGAGGCGCGCGAGGTGCGCAGCTACGAGGCCGAGTACGTGAATGGCACCTGGCACTGGGATTGTCATCACGGTTCCAGAAAGGTGCTGACGCCGCGCGGCGAATGGCGGACGCCGATCCTGTTCGGCGTGCTCGACGACCGCTCGCGCCTGGCCTGCCATCTGCAGTGGTATCTTTCCGAATCGGCAGAGAACATCGCGCACGGCTTGTCGCAGGCGATGCAGAAGCGCGGGCTGCCGCGCGCCGCGATGAGCGACAACGGCGCGGCCATGACCGCCACCGAGATCACCGAAGGCCTCGCCAGGCTCGGCATCCTGCATCAGACCACACTACCTTATTCGCCCTATCAGAACGGCAAGCAGGAAACATTCTGGGGTCAGATCGAAGGCCGGCTGATGGCGATGCTCGAGAGCGTCGACGACCTCACCCTGGCACGGCTCAACGAGGCGACGCAGGCCTGGGTGGAGCAGGACTACAATCGCAAGCGTCACAGCGAGATCGACGACACACCACTCGCCCGCTTCCTTGCCGGCCCCGACGTCACCCGGCCTTGCCCGGATGCCGCGGCATTGCGGCTGGCGTTCACCCGCACCGAGCGGCGCACCCTGCGCAAGAGCGATGGCACCGCCGTCATAGAAGGCCGCCGCTTCGAAGTTCCCAACCGCTACCGGCATCTTTCCTTGCTGGAGGTCCGCTTCGCCGCCTGGGATCTGACGCAGGTCCACCTCGTCGATCCGCACGCCGGCACGGTGCTTTGCCGGCTGCTCCCGCAGGACAAGGCCGCCAACGCCTCCGGCCAGCGCCGAAGCCTGCAACCGATCACCGCCGAGCCTGTCACGCCACCGCCACCACCACCGTCACCGCCGGCGCGCGGTATCGGACCGCTGCTGGCGCGAATGATCGACCGCCAGGCGGCGACCGGTTTGCCGCCCGCTTACCTCCCCAAAGACGAAGGAGACGACGCGTGAACAACAAGATGCTGGCGCTCTACGGCCTCAAATGGAACCCGTTCGCACCCAGCGTGCCGACCGAGGCGCTGTACCTGACCACGCGCCTGGAGTCATTCTGTTGGCGAGTCCAGCAATTGGCTGGCGAAGGCGGCTTCGCCCTGGTGACCGGTGCCCCTCGCTCGCGTGCTCGCTCGCCCGGCTGCGGCAAATCCGCCGCCTTGCGTATCCTGTCCGCATCGCTGGCGACACAGCGCGACGTGGCGGTCGGCGTGATCAGCCGCCCGCAGGCCAACATCGCCGACTTTTATCGCGAGATGGGCGAACTCTTCGGCGTCGAGTTGCGCCCGCATAACCGCTATGGCGGTGCCAAGATCCTGCGCCAACGCTGGCAGGCGCATATCCAAGGCACCCTGTCCAGGCCGGTGCTTCTGGTTGATGAGGCTCAGGAGATGCAGTCCGCCGTGCTCGCCGAACTGCGCCTGCTGGCCTCCGCCGACCTCGACTCCCATATCCTGCTGACCACCGTGCTGGCCGGCGACGGCCGGCTCGCGGAACGTCTGAGCGCCGATGAGTTCCTTCCTCTTGCCAGCCGCGTGCGGGTGCGCATGGCGATCGAACGCGCGACGCCGCAGGACCTTCAGGACTGCCTCCGGCACGCCATGCAGCAGGCCGGCGCGCCGACCCTGATGACCCCCGAGGTGATCGCGGCGATCTGCGATCATGCGCAGGGCAATCCGCGTGCGCTGATGATCATGGCGGGGGAATTGCTCGAGGCCGCCGCACAGCGTGACGCGCGCCAGATCGACGAGACACTGTTCTTCGAGACTTGCGCCGTGCCCGTGGCGAGGGAGATCAAGGCGGCGACCCGGCGCCGGCGATGAGCCAGCTTCCGGTCCAGCCAGCCTGGCGCCTCGCCGATTGCCCAGAACAACAGCGTTGGTTGGTCGAGGGGCTATGGTCGGAAGAAGCCGTCGGCATCATCGGCGGCGAACCGAAATGCTGCAAATCCTTCCTCGCCCTCGATCTGGCCGTCGCCGTTGCCGCTGGCATTCCCTGCCTGCGTCGCTTCACGGTCAGCCGCCCCGGCCGTGTCCTGCTCTATCCCGCCGAAGACGCCCTGCACATCGTCCGCCGTCGCCTCGAGGGCATCTGTGCCGCGGCCGGCGTCAGTCTCGCCGCACTCGACGTGCAGGTGATCACGGCGCCCAGTCTGCGCCTCGATCTCGAGGCTGACCGCATACGTCTGGAAGAGACCGTCGCCCGGCTGAAACCACGCCTGCTCGTCCTCGATCCGTTCGTGCGCCTGCATCGCATCGATGAGAATGTCAGTGGCGACGTCGCGCCGCTGCTTGCCTTCCTGCGCGAACTGCAACGGCGCCACGCCATCGCCGTTGTGCTCGTCCACCATGCCAAAAAGGGCGCGGGCGCCATACGCGCCGGTCAGGCTCTGCGCGGATCGTCGGAGTTCCACGCCTGGGGCGATTCCAACCTCTATCTCCGACGGGACAGTAACGATCAAATCGTCTTGAGCGTCGAGCATCGTGCCGCCGCCGCCACGCCAGGCGTCACGCTTGAACTGATCCAGCGCGACAACGCTCTTGCCCTCGAGCCGGTCCAGCCCGATCACCAAACCGAGCATCGTATCGAACCGAATTCCGTCGATCAGCGCATCACCGCGGCCCTCGCCGATGGCGACCAGCCCCGGCCATTCGCCACATTGCGCGCATCCTGCCGCGTTCGCACCACCACTCTCTACGAACGCCTCGCCGCCATGACCGCTGCTGGCCTCGTCATCAAATCCGCCGACGGTTACAGCCTCGCCGGCCGCTGACCGCGGTTCCCAACCGCCGCGTCCAACATCGCCCGCAATCGGCGACAAACAAAATTCATCCAGCACGGCAGCAGCGCTGCGCGGCTTCCCACTTCCGCTTCCCATACCCTCTAAAGCAGGCGGGAAGCGGAAGTGGGAAGCCCATCGATCTGCATGATCGCGGGGCCATCAAACAGCGTGATCCTGCTCACAGAAGCGGCGTCGCCTCAGGCGGCACCTACGTCACCGACGGATCGCGCGGATCGGGGTCGGGCTCGGGCAGGTCGCGCAAGTCGGCCAGAACGCGGGGAAGATCGCGCCTTGTATGCACACACCGAAGAATTTGCACCGGATCCGTCGCCGGATCATAAACCAGCAGATAGCCGAAGCGTGTCACCGACCAGAGCCGATAAGCCGCGGGAAGGGGCGCGGCGGCCGCCCGACCCAGCATGGGATTGGCACCGAGGCGCCTGGCCGCGGTCACGATCGCCAGACGCAAGCTCTCCCGCGCCGTGTCGTGCTCCATGGCCCGGAGCGCCGTTTCGACCTCACGGCGGGCGCGCCGCGAGAATTGGGCCGGGCGGCTCAACCGGCCCGGTCTGCCATCTCGCGCATAACCCGATCCATGTCGTCGGTCATTTCGTCCAGACTGATCCAGCCGTCACGTTCAGCCTCGGCGCGGGCATCCTCGAGCGACGCGACGAACGCCGCCACTTCGTTGTCGGCCTGCCTCAGCAGCCGCAACCCCGCGGCCACGACCTCGTCTCGGTCGCGAAAACGACCGGCGGCAATCGCCTCGTCGGCGTAGCGCTCAAGTTCAGGGGGCAGGGTCACTGCGTTCATGCCGATGAAGATAGGACACCGCGGCGGCCAAGCCAAGCGAAGGGCGCCGCAAGACACGCGTGGCGGGTGGGAGCAGCGCCATGACCGATCCCACAAATGCCGAAGCGCCAAGTGACATTCCAACCGAAAACGCTGCCACGGCCGTTGTCCCGCACGACGCCGCGACAGCGCGGACGGCGGCAGCCTCATCTCAGGCTGAGGCAAGGACGCAAACGGCACTCGCCGTCGCGCATCGCCTCGCCCGCACCCATCCTGTACCCCAAGAACTTCTTGCCGTCATCGATGGTCCCCTCGCCAACGCGATCACGGATGCGGCTGCGTATGCCAACGACGCCATCAATGAAGCCACGCGCGAAGCCTACCACGATGACTGGCAAGAATTCGCCGCCTGGTGTCGCACGCAGCGTATCGACCCAACCGTTCTGCCGATCCACCCCGTCCTGGTCGCTGCCTACCTGGCCTCGCTCGCCAAGACCATCGGACGCAGCGCGCTCCGTCGCCGGGTCGCCGCCATCGTCTATCACCATCGCCGCCGCGGCCTTGTCTGGCAGTCGCAACATCCCGCCATCCGCGAGACGCTGATTGGCATCGCGCGGACCCACGGCAAACCGGTCCGGCCGGCCGCCGCACTCACATCCGTGGAAATCAGGCAGCTGATCGCTGGCTGCGCCGACGACCTCCAGGGACTGCGGGACAAGGCCCTTTTCCTCGTTGGCTTCGCCGGCGCGCTGCGCCGCTCCGAACTCGTCGGGATCGATCACCAGCACCTGCGGTTCGACGCGCACGGCGTGGTGATCCGCATCCCGCACAGCAAAACCGACCAGGAAGGGAAGGGGGCTGACGTGACCCTGCCGCGGATGCGCGGCAACGAGGACGGGGTCGCCAGCGAAACCTGCCCGGTGCGCGCCCTCGAGCGCTGGCTGACGCGCGCCAAAATCCGCCGTGGCCCGGTGTTCCGCGCCGTCACCGCGCACAACACCATCGAAGGCCGTCTCACCCCGGACGGCGTGCGCAAGATCCTGTTGCGCTGCGCCGCGAGGGCCAAGCTCACGGTGCATCCCAGCGAGCGCCTTTCGCCGCATGGTCTGCGCGCCGGCCTCATCACCGAGGCGTATCTTGCCGGCGCACCTGATGAACAGGTGATGCAGCACACACGCCACGCCGATCTGTCGACGATGCGCGGCTACCGGCGGCGCGCCCGGATCACCGCCGACAACCCGGCCCGGCTGCTTGACCTGTGAGCAGCGCGCAACCGGACCCACGCTCATCCAGCCGCCGCGTCACCGACGAGGACTCGCTCTCGCCACCGACGGATTGGCTGCGGTCCAGCCTGACCGTCAGCGGCCCGGCGAGCGAGGTCGCGCGGTTTCGCGAGGCGGCCCGCGGCACCGGCGGCATCCCGTGGCACCTTGATCTCGACCACGAGGAAGCCCGGCTGCTGGCGCCTATGGCCGCCGCGGGGATCGAGGCCCGGCTCCTCGCGCGCGAATTGCGCGAGGTCATCGCCGCCCGCCACGAGCGGATGCTTTCCCACTGGTCGCAGCCAGGACGGTGCCCGCTCGACCTCCACCGGCTGATCCCCGTGCCGGGCGCGATTCTCCAGCTCGGCGAAGATTCCGCCGAAGCGCAAGCCTGGCTGTGGCGGCATTGGGGCACCACCCAGCCTCTCCGACACGTCCGGATCATCGAGACGGACACCGACCGCCGGCTCCGCCGCTCCGCGCGGACCACGTTCGAGTTCCGCTCGGCCGACTGGACCCCATGGCAAGCCATCGCCCAACTCAGGCGCGACTGGCCGAAACTGATCTTCGTCGCAGAGCCGCACTACGACGATGGCTGACGACGGGACCTCCCCGCCGCCGGAGCGGAGCGCCACCGGCGATCCGATCTTGGACGACTGGGATTCGCCCCCGCGCCTGCCAACCGTTCCCGTGCTGCACCTCGACGGTTTCGACGGACCGATCGACGTGCTGCTCGACCTGGCGGAACGCCAGCGTGTCGACCTCGGCCGCCTCTCGATCCTCACTTTGGTCGAACAGTTCCTCGCGGCGATGGACCGCGTCGCAGACAAGGTGCCACTCGAGGAACGGGCTGACTGGATCATCATCGCCACCCGCCTCGTGCTGCTGCGCTCGAAACTGCTGTTTCCGGAAAGCCCGGATGCGGCGGCTGATGCACAGCGCGAGGCGGCCAGCGAGATCGCGCGGCTCGACACACTGCGGTTCATCAGAGCCGCGGCCGCCTGGCTGCAGGAGCGGCCACAACTCGGACAGGAGGTTTTCGCGCGCCCCAACCGCGAGCCGAATCCACGGGTCGCGTCATACATGAGCCTGCTCGAAGCGTGCCTGACGGTGCTGAAGAGCGGGGCAGGGGAGGCTGCCGAGGAAACGACTGTCTACCGGCCGCGGATAGCGGACCTCTTTGAGGTCCGCCATGCCATTGCACGCATACGGGCAAGGCTGGCCAAGACACACGGCACAGAGCCGCTGATGGCGTTCCTTCCGCCTCTACCAAGCAACGCGAACACCCGGCCGCTTCTCGCGCGGTCAGCGATCAGCAGCACCTTCATGGCCTCGCTCGAACTGAACCGAGGTGGAGAGCTGACACTTGAACAAACTGGCCTGTTCCAATCAATCGCCGTGATCCCGATCGAGGCGACGGCACCCGACCAGGCCGCACAACTGAAGGAACAACATCATGGCGGTCCTCCAGCAACGCCGCGACCATCCGCGGTCCGATGAACCTGCTTGCGCCGCAGACAAAGATGCGCATAACGCGGTATCTCCGAAGGTGACCGGCCGGAACAGCCAATGTTGGCCGTCTGTTCAATCCGGAAGTAGAACAGTCTCAGAAGCTTGCGATGGCGGCCTGACCTCCCCAGAGATTGGACACTCCCCCTCGTAACCTTCAATCGGCCTATAAGTATTCCTTATCACCCAGAGCTATGGCACACTGCGTGCGCTGGATCGGAGATCGGCACATGGCGCCACGAGGTCATACACGCCCTATTTTTGGCTCGATGTGGTTGAGATTTCAGGATGTGGCGCCCGATGCCGATCACACCTATCCGGAGGGTGTGATCAAAGGCCTGCAAAAAATCGGTAACAAGATAGGAGGCGCCGTGGAACGCAACTTTGATCTAGGCGTCCAGAACATCCGTAACTCGCCGGGCAGCTTTCCAACAAACCCGACCGGGTTCACCAATGGCTGCGCCACGCGGATGAGCTACTGCCTCAACTATAGCGGTCTGCCTGTGTCGAGAATTGAAGGGCAGACGGTAACAGGAGCCGATCACAAGAATTACATTTTCCGAGTAAAACAGATGGTGTCGTTCTTAAGCGATCAACTAGGCGCACCCGACATCAGCAAGGGCCTCGAGGCCATGCGAAACGACTTCATCAGCAGAAAGGGCATAATTGCCTTCGGGGTCCCTTTCTCAGATGCTTCCGGCCATGTCACGCTTTGGGACGGGCAAAGGGCGGCTGATGAGGACTACTTCGATCCAGCTTCACGTCACAACCTGCCGTTGATTGACGCTCGCCTCTGGATATGCCCTTGAAAACAGCTGGGCTCATGGTCATAGCCGGCCTTCTTTCGAGCTCAAGAGCGCTTGCCTTGACTCCAGCGGAAATGCAGGAACAAACCGTCTTGCATGCCGCCCCTCAGGAACTCTTCCGCGACTATGCCCTGACAGCCTGCCTCGGTGCAGCGTTTCCACAAATCTCCTCACAGACCAGCGCCGCCGCCAATGGCTACATTCAGTATGGCGAAGGCCCGGCTGAAGCCTACCAGGAGGCAGGCAAGGCGGCCCAGGAATTCCTGAAGCGGGACTATGTCAGCCAAAACGGCGCCGATCTCAGTGTTATGAAATGCGTCGACTTCGCACATAGCCATAAGGTTGACGCGCTGGTGAGGAAATATTTTCCGTCCAGCCTTCATCCCTGACCAGTTCACAACAAGCATTGCTGTCAGTTTTCCTTGAAGAGGTCCTCCCTCAGCCTTGGGGGTCTTCCTCAATTCGTGTGGTTCGTTAGCCCCTTATCAGCCAACTCGTGACACTTTCTGCATCAAAAAATCCCATCAGATCAGAGCCGGAATGAGAACGCTCTGGGTCACGTGGCAAAGTGCTGCCGTGGCACTGCGTCCAATGCGCGTGAGGTAGTATCGATATGTTCCCGCCACCCGCTTGATCACCCCGATCTCGCGCAGCCGGCGAAGCTGGCGTGGGA
>Ga0302157_10008039_pt1 | contig 10467 bp, 8 predicted proteins | sample I_Bog_N3_3_FD_193502 | JGI IMG/M metagenome (GOLD analysis project Ga0302157, IMG submission 193502) | Peat permafrost microbial communities from Stordalen Mire near Abisko, Sweden - I_Bog_N3_3 | ecosystem: Environmental > Terrestrial > Soil > Wetlands > Peat | place: Sweden: Abisko, Stordalen...
GACTTTTGACTTGCGATAGCCGATGCCGGTGACAATCCAGGTATAGGGCACCGAAACCTTGCGCCCCGGATCGAACGGCGGATTGAGAAAGCGCGGGTCGATATTGGCCAGATTGGGGATTTTGGCGTGATCGAGTTCAACCAGCGCGCCGGTCTGGTGCAGCCGTTCGACAAAATCGTTTGACGGGACAATGATGTCATAGCCGGGATTGCCGTCGCGCAGTTTGGCAAACAGTTCGTCGTTGTTGGCAAACAGGCTGATGTTGACTTTGCTGCCGCTGGCCTTTTCGAAATCGGCCAGCGTGTGTTTGCCGATATAGGTGTCCCAGGTATAGAGATTGAGCACCCCATGCTGCGGATGACGCGCACAGGCGCCCAGCGCGCCGGTAAAGCTCAGCCCGATCCCGGCCAGGCCGATGTCACCGAGGAAATTGCGCCGCGATCGCTGCATCGAATGGGGTCCGCCTGTTGCAAACTGGGTTGGGCGCAGCAAAGCGCAAAATCACGCTTTCAGCAACAAGTGGTCGCGTTCCCACGAACTGATCACTTCGTCATAGGCCGACAGCTCGTTCATCTTGATCTCGTAGAACGCGCGGATGAAGCCTTCGCCCAGCAGCTCGGTCACCGGGTCGCAGGCGATCATCTGTTTCAGCGCGCCATCGAGGTTGCGCGGCAAAGTGCGCTCTTCGAGATAGGCGTTGTGCGTCATCAGCGGCATCGGGTCGATCCGATCGCGCAGGCCCAGAAAACCGGCGGCCAGACTGGCGGCGATGGCGATATAGGGATTGGCGTCGGCGCCGGGCAGGCGGTTTTCGATGCGGGTGTTCTGCGGCGCCGAGGTCGGGATGCGCAGGCCGCAACTGCGGTTGTCATGCCCCCATTGCACGTTGATCGGCGCGCTGTGGGCCGGGCGCATGCGCCGGAACGAATTGACGTTGGGGGCAAACAGCGGCGCGATTTCGGGCAGATAGCGCTGCAATCCGCCGACGAAATGGCGGAATTCCTGGGTGATCCCGGTCTCGGTGCCGAACAGGTTGCGCCCCGTGGCGTCTTCGGCGGAAATGTGCAGGTGCATCGCGCTGCCCGGCTGGGTTTCCATCGGTTTGGCCATGAACGTGGCATAGACGCCGTGTTTCAGCGCGACCTGGCGCACGATGCGTTTGAAGATGGTAACCTGGTCGCACAGCGCCACCGGCTCGCCATGGTTGAAATTGATCTCCAACTGCGCCGTGCCGCTTTCGTGGATCATGGTGTCGAGTTGCAACGAGGCGATTTCCGAATTGTCGTAGATTTCCTCGATGATGTCTTCGAATTCGGTCACCGATTCCAGGCCATAGGGCTGCGGCGAGCTTTCCGCCCGACCCGAACGCCCGCGCGGCGGCACGATCGGCAGATCGGGGTCCGAATTGATTTCGGTGAGGTAGAATTCAAGCTCGGGCGCGACCACGATGGTCCAGCCGATTTCGGCAAATTTGTCGAGCACGCGTTGCAGCACATAGCGCGGGGCAATCTCGAACGGCGAACCGTCGCGGTGCAGCGCATCGGCCACGACAAACGCAGTGGGGGTGCGAAACCCCGGCGCGACGCAGATCGAGCGGATATCGGGGCGCAACGACACATCGGGGTCGCGAAACAGGAAATCGTCGGCATCGGTATCGGCGTAGTTGCCGGTGATGGTCACCGAAAACACGCTCGACGGCAGGCGCAGGCTCATCGATCCGACCGACGAGATGAACTTGTCGGCGGGGAACACTTTGCCGCGCACCACCCCGTTGATGTCGGGCACCAGGCATTCGACTTCACTGATCCCTCTGCTGCGGATCCAGTCGGCAAAATCTTCGGTCATCTGTGCGGCTCTTTTCCGTGATTATCAAAACCGGTCGCGCAACGCCATGAAGCGCATGGCCAGGGCCTGGGTCGGCCATCGCATCCATCGCCCCCCGGGAAAGCGCGGGGCGGGCAGGCGTTGCACCAGGTCATAGCCCATATTCGCCTCGCCCGCCATGGCGCGCCCGACTGCATCGCCCAGCCACGGCGCCAGCACCACGCCGACCCCGGAAAAGCCGTTGGCGGCATAGAGGCCGGGGCGCGGTTCGATCACAAACGGCAGCCGGTTGGGCGATATCGCCAGCGTCCCGCCCCAGGCATGGTCGATCGGCACATCGGCCAGTTGTGGAAACACGCGCAGCATATGCGGGCGTACAAACGCGCCGATGTCGTGCGGCATGCGATAGCCATAGCTTTCGCCCCCGCCGAACAGCAGGCGATGGTCGGGCGTCACGCGGAAATAATAGACCACGAAGCGACCATCCGAAACCGCCGCGCCGTTGCGGATCAGTTCGTGCGCCAGGTCCGCGCCGAGCGGGGCGGTGGTGGCGATATAGTTGTTGATCGGCAGGACATGGGCATCGGTTTCGCCGACCAGCGCACGGGCATAGGCGCCCGTGGCATCAAGCACTTTGCCCGCGCGGATCACGCCATGCGGGGTGACCACGCGCCAGCCATCGGTATCCGGGGCCAGCGCCGTGCAGGGGGTGTTGGCGTGGAGGCGTGCGCCGGCATGTTGCGCGGCGCGCGCCATCGCCAGCGCCAGTTTCAGCGGGTGCAGATGCCCGCCCATGTGATCGAAACTGCCGCCGTGATAGGCCTCGCTGGCCAGCACCGCGCGCAAGGCCTCGTTGTTCAGCGGGATCAGGCTGTCATAGCCCCATTCGTCGCGCATCATCGCGACATGGGCATGGGTGTGGGCGACCATGCCGGGGCGATGATCGGCATGGATCAGGCCGGGGCGATAGTCGCAGGCATCCTCGTCCAGCGCGATCAGCGTGTCGAGATGCGCGCGTGCAGCGAGCGCGGCCTGCCACAGCGCCGCCGCCGTGGTCCGGCCGAGCCGCGCCTCCAGCCAGGGCAGATCCTGTTGCCAGCCGACATGCACTTGCCCGCCGTTGCGGCCCGATGCGCCCCACCCGATCGGGCCTGCCTCGACCAGATGCACGCGGTGCCCGCCGCGGGCCAGCGCCAGCGCGGCGCCCAGGCCGGTGAACCCGCCGCCGATGATACAGTAATCGGTGATCGCATCGCCAGCCAGCGCCGGGGCATCGATCGGTTCAGCGATCGTCGCGGCATAGAATGAGCCTGGAAAACGGCGGATATCCTCGCCGCTTGGACCTGCCCGCTCGAATGATCGAGAGCCTAACATTGCGCACAGGTCTAACGGACCTGGCCCAGCCGGTCAATCGATGGCGTGGGCGGGGCCGGGTGGTTCGGCGCCCATTGCCTCGCCCAGCGCGGTGAAGAACCAGCGCGATTGCGGATTGCGATCGGCATCCCATTCGGGGTGCCATTGCACGCCGAGCACGCGTGCGCGGCCGACTTGCGCCGAAAACGCCTCGACCAGTCCGTCGGGCGCGTGCGCCTCGGCCACCAGATCCTTGCCCAGGATCTGCACCGCCTGGAAATGCACCGAATTGACCGTGACCGGGGCAGGACCCAGCGCATTGGCCACCACGCCGCCGCGCACCGGGGTGATCGGGTGGGTGTGGTCGAACATCGCGTCGATCGGCACCCCGGCGGGCGCATGGTGCACGGCCTGTGCGGCGGGCGGCAGATGTTGCAGCGTGCCGCCGAACACCACGTTCAATTCCTGAAACCCCCGGCAGATGCCGAACACCGGCTTGCCCGCATCGAGCATCGCGCCGGTCAGGGTCAGTGCGGTGGAATCGCGATCGGGATCAAACGGGCCCTGCTGCCCCTTGCCGCCATAGCGCCAGCTTTCCAGGTTCGACGTGCTGCCGGTCAGCAGCAGGCCATCGATGCGCGCGGCCAGGTTGCGCTGATCGGCCAGCAGGCCCAGTGCGGGGATCAGCACCACATCGACCCCCGACCATTGCGCGGGTGCGCGCAGATAGCGATCGATCACGCGATGGATCACTTCGTCTTCGAAATGGCGGGTGCAGGCGATGATCCCGAGCAGGGGGCGGCTCATGGCAAATGGCTCTCGATGGGCATGCTGTGATCTTAGGCGTTGGGGTATTACCCCGTGCTGCCGATGGTGCAACCATCTTGATGAACAGGCGCTTGGCAGAACCGGACTTTTGTGGGCGATCTTTTGTGGCCCACTGTGCGCAAGGGCGCTTGACAGAGCCGGTCCCCTGCGGCCTTGCTGGTGGTGACGATTTCGACCCAGCGGAGAGCATTCATGGCCGTCACCCTGACCATCAACGGGCAAAGGCGCGATTTTGACGCCTCGCCCGAAATGCCGTTGTTGTGGTTCCTGCGCGATGTCGCGGGCCTGACCGGCACCAAGTTCGGTTGTGCCGCCGGGCTGTGCGGCGCGTGCAGCGTGCTGATGGACGGGGTGCGCGTGTTCGGCTGCCAGACGCCGGTGGGCGATGCGGTGGGCAAATCAATCACCACTATCGAGGGGCTGACGCAGCAACCGCTGGGCAAGGCGCTGGTCGAGGCATGGAACGAAGTTGATGTGGTGCAGTGCGGCTATTGCCAGCCGGGCCAGATCGTCGCCGCCGCCTCGCTAATCGCGACCAATCCAAAGCCCGACGATGCCGCGATCGATGCGGGGATGAGCGGCAATATCTGCCGCTGCGGAACATATCCGCGCATTCGTGCGGCGATCCACCGCGCGGCGCAGATCCATGCGGGAGAACCGGCATGACCGGCACCACCCGCCGCGATGTGCTGATCGGCAGCGGCCTGTTCGGCGCGGCACTGATGGTGCCGGTGGCATTCGGATCAAGCCGCAGCCGCGCGGCGGGCGCGCCGTCGCTGGCCGGCAACACCTGGCTGGGGGTCGATGCGCAAGGCCGCGTCACGCTGGCGCTGCCCAAGACCGAAATGGGGCAGGGCATCCTGACCACGATCACCATGATCGCCGCCGAAGAGCTGGCGGTGCGCCCGGTCGATGTCGTGGTGTCGATTCCCGACGGCGATTCGGTGCGGTTCGCGCCGATCGATCAGGGCACCGGCGGATCGACCTCGGTGCGCGAGGTTTGGCAACCCCTGCGCGAGGCGGGGGCCAGGGCGCGCATTGCGCTGGTCAACGCAGGCGCGCGGCAATGGGGCGTGCCCGCTGCCGAATGTGATGCGCATGACGGGGCGGTGGTGCACCGGCCCAGCGGCAAAGTGCTGGCCTATGCGGCGCTGGTCGCTGCGGCGGCCGCCGCGCCCTTGCCCACCGAGGCACCGGTGCGTCCGGCATCGGCCTATGCGGTGATCGGCAAGTCGCACCGGCGGCTCGATGGCGATGCCAAGGCGCGCGGCGTGGCCGAATATGGCATCGACGTGGTCGTGCCCGGCATGAAATATGCCGCGATCAGCGTATCGCCGATCTTTGGCGGCAAACTGGCCGGGGTCGATGAAGCCGCCGCGCGCGCGGTGCAGGGCGTGACCGGGGTGATCCGGGGCGCCGATGTGGTCTATGTGGTCGGCGACAACACCTGGGCAGTGCGCCAGGGGATTACCGCGGCCAAGGCGCAATGGACCGCCGATGCGGCGAGCACGGACACCCAGCAGGCCGGGGTGATCGCCGCCGTGGCCGCTGCGCTCGACAAGCCGGGCTTTGTCGCCGCGACATCGGGCGATCTGGAGGCGGCGCGGGTGGGCGCGGCACATCGTTTCAGCGCGACGTATACCCAGCCGTTTCTGGCCCACGCCACCATGGAGCCCGCCAATTGCGTGGCGCATGTGCACGACGGGCAATGCGAAATCTGGACCGGGTCGCAGATTCCCGGCGATGCGCGCAAGGCCGCAGCCAAGCGGCTGGGCCTGCCGCTCGACAAAGTCACGCTGCACAACCGGCTGATGGGCGGCGGGTTCGGCCGGCGGCTGGAGGCGGACATGGTCGAACGCTGTGTCGATCTGGCCAAACAGGTGCCGTTTCCGGTCAAGCTGATCTGGTCGCGCGAAGAAGATATGAGCCATGACTGGTATCGGCCAGCCTATGCCGATCATATCGACATCGCGATCGGCGCCGATGGCAAGATCGCCGCGTGGGAGCACAAGATTGCCGGGTCGTCGATCATGGCGCGGCTGCTGGGTCCGGCGTTCAAGGGCGTGGATGACGATGCGGTCGAAGGCGCGATCACCCCGATCTATCCGGCCAGGGCGCGCAAAGTGACGTTTCAGCAACAGGAAAGCCTGGTGCCGACCAGTTGGTGGCGCGGCGTAGGCCCCTTGCGCAGCGCGTTCGTGATGGAAAGCGCGATCGACGAAGTGGCGCACCAGGTGGGTGCCGATCCGATCGCGTTTCGCCTGGCGCATATTGAAGACCCGCGCGCGCGCGCCGTGCTCGAACAGGCGCGCGACAAGGCGGGTTGGGGCACGGCGGTCGCACCCGGCGTCGGGCGCGGCGTCGCGGTGATCCACTTGTGGGATACTTATATGGCGGCAGTCGCCGAAGTGACCGTGGACAAGGATCACCAGATCGCGGTCAAAACCGTCACCGTGGTGGTCGACTGCGGGCAGGCGGTCAATCCGTCGGGCGTCGCCGCGCAGATCGACAGCGGGATCATCTTTGGCACCGCAGGCGCGCTCTATGGCGAAGTGACGATCGCCAATGGCCGCGTCGAACAGTCGAATTTCCACGACTATCGCGTGCTGCGCATGAACGAGGCGCCGGTGATCCACACCACCCTGATCGACAACCACGAAAAGCCCGGCGGCATGGGCGAACCCCCCAATGCGGTGATCTTCCCGGCCCTGGCCAACGCGGTGTTCGCCGCCACGGGCAAGCGCCTGCGCAACCTGCCGTTGCAAAAGGGGCTTGAGGCGGGGTGAGGGACTGCCTTCGCGTGCGGAAATGGATGGTGTGAGGTGCGGGCGCCGCGTGCGTCCTTCGGCAGGCTCAGGACGGTCGGGGGGGCTCGATGATGCTCCCCCGCCGTCGTTCCTTCAGTCTAGCGCCCCCAACGCCTCCGCCGAGGCATCCAGCGCGGCAGCGATCGTATCGACGATCTGGTCGATTTCGGCGTGGGTGATTACCAGCGGGGGGCTCATCACGATCGAATCGCGGATGGCGCGTACCATCAGCCCGCGCGCGATGCAGGCGTCGCGCACGATCGGGCCGGCCTGGCCGCCGCTGCCGTGGCGCCGGTTGGTGCCCTTTTCGGCGACGATTTCGACGGCGCCGATCAGGCCGAGCGAGCGTGCTTCGCCGACCAGCGGATGGGGGGCGAGCCGTTCGGCCAGTGCGCGCGCCAGATAGGGCCCGGTGTCGGTGCGGGTGCGTTCGATCAGGGCTTCGTCTTCCAGGATCTGGATATTGCGCAGTGCGACGGCGGCGCAGACCGGGTGGCCCGAATATGTATAGCCATGGACGAATTCCTCGCCCGAGGCGCGCAAGGTGTCGACAATCGCGCGCGACACGCCGGTGGCCGAAATCGGCAGATAGCCCGACGACAGGCCCTTGGCCATCGACACGATATCGGGGCGGATGCCGAAATGCTGAAACCCGAACCATTCGCCCAGGCGGCCAAAGCCGCAGATCACTTCATCGCTGACCAGCAGGATGCCATATTTGCGGCAGATCGCCTCGACCGCCTGCCAATATCCGGGGGGCGGGATGATCACGCCGCCCGCGCCCTGCACCGGTTCGCCAATGAACGCGGCAACGTTTTCGGGGCCGATCGCCAGGATGCGGTCCTCGATCGCCTGCGCCGCGCGCGCGCCGAAGGCCACCGGGTCTTCGCCAAAGCCGTCGCCGAACGGATAGGGTTGCATCACATGCTCGATGCCCGGGATCGGCAAGCCGCCCTGAACATGCATGAATTCCATGCCGCCCAGGCTCGCCGCCGCGACGGTCGATCCGTGATAGGCGTTGTGGCGGCTGATGAACACCGTGCGCTTGGGCTCACCCTTCAGCGCCCAGTATGTGCGCACCAGGCGGAACACGGTGTCGTTGGATTCAGACCCGCTGTTGTTGAAGAACACGTGCGCCAGATCACCGCCCAGCAGCGTGGCGATCCTGGCCGCCAGTTCGATCGGCGGGACGGTCGCGGTGCGGAAAAACGTGTTGTAGAACGGCAGCTCTTCCATCTGCCGCGCGGCGACTTCGACCAGTTCGGGGCGGCCATAGCCGACATTGACGCACCACAGCCCGGCCATGCCATCGAGGATGGCGTGCCCTTCGCCGTCGACAATCGTCGATCCTTTGGCATGGGTGATGATCCGGCTGCCGCCCAGTTCGACTTGCAGCGCATAGCTCGATTGCGCGGGCAGGTGATGGGCCACATCGAGCTGACGCAGCGCGGGAATGTCGTAGTTGCGGACGGTGACCATCGTTGTCTTTCGTCTGGGAATACTGGTGCCGTCCTTGCCGAATTCCGGCCAGGCCGAAAGCCGCAATCGAGCACTAAGATCACAGATACGGGCTCGACTTGGTCGCGTCAATGCAGGGACGGGCATTTGCCAGCACCCTTGTTGCGTCAAAAAGGGTAACAAGGGCTCTTGGCAAGCGCCATCGCCTCGCGTGACATTGCATCCGGACCGGGTTGTCGTCACAGTGGTCCGCACCGATGCGGCGGCCGGGCATTGCATGGAGGGTGATCGAACGGATGAAAGCAGGTGTCAGCGCAGATCCCCATGGCGACGAGGATGGCGACGCGGCAGAAATCGGCGATGCCCCGGCGTCCTTGCGCGAAAAGGTCTATGAAGACTTGCGCTATCGCCTGATTACCGGGCGGATCGCGCCGGGGGTGGGCATTTCGACACGCGGGCTGGCACAGGAAATCGGGGTCAGCCAGATGCCGGTGCGCGACGCGCTGAGCCGGATTGCCGCCGAGGGCGCGGTCGAGATCCGGTCAAAGCGCGCGGTGATGGTGCCGCGCATGACTTCGGCCCGGTTTGAAGAAATCATGCGCTTGCGCAAGCTGCTCGAACCGATGGTGGCGACCGCGGCGCTGCCCCACATCACGACGGACCTGCTGCGCCAGATCCATGCCGCCGACGAAGCGACCGATGCCGCGCTCGACGGGGGCGATGTGCGCGCCTACATGGAATCCAACCATCGGTTTCATTCGCTGATCTATGGCGCGGCACCGTTGCCGCTGGCATTGCGCATGATCGAAAGCCTGTGGATGCAGTTCGGCCCCTTCATGCGCGTGGTCTATGGCCGTTACGGCACGGCAAACATGGTCGACCAGCACCGGGTGGCAATTGCCGCGATTGCGTCGGGCGATGCCCCGGCGCTGGCTGCGGCGATCGCTGCCGATATCGGGGACTGTGCCGACCTGATGCAGGATTGGGAGCGGTTGAACACGTAATTGCCTGGCCCCCCCGGCAAACGGGCGGGCGTCGGTGTGATCACATGGTCAACGGAAAAGAGGATAAGGATGCGCAATCTGCAATCGCGGCGGGGTATTCTCGCAGGGCTGGGTGCCGCCGCCGTGGGCCTGAGTTTTTCAACGCTGTCAGGGTGCCACCGCCCGCACAAGCAGCAGATCAATTTCTACAACTGGGACACCTACGTCGGCAAGCACACGCTGACCGGCTTTGAGACGGCCAGCGGCACGCATGTCAACATGAGCCTGTTTTCCAGCAATGACGAGCTGTTTGCCAAACTGCGCGGGGGCAATCCCGGCTATGACGTGATCGTGCCCAGCCATGATTTTCTGGCGCGGATGAGCAAGGCCGACATGCTGATGCCGCTCGACCATGCCAGAATCCCCAACATGGCCAATATCGCGCCGCAGTTCCAGCATCCGACTTATGATCCTGATCGCAAGTACGGCATGCCCTATACCTGGCTCGTGCTGGGCATCGGCTATCGCAAATCGAAAGTCGACGGCGTCCCCGACAGTTGGAAATGGCTGTTCGATTCCGATCGCTACAAGGGCCGCATCGGGCTGTTGTCCGACGCGCCTGATCTGTGCCGGCTGGTCGAAATCTATCAGGGCAGGAACCCCAACGTGTTCGACCGGGCCGCGCTCGACGCGGCCCAGCAATTGCTGATCCGGCAGAAACACAATGTCGCGGTGTTTCATGACGACAACGGGCAGGACTTGTTGCTGGCGGGCGATATCGACATCGTGATCGAATACAACGGCGACATCGCGCAAGTGATGCGCGAGGACAAGGATCTGGCCTTTGTGCTGCCGCGCGAAGGCAGTCTGATCCAGTCGGACCAGTTGGCCATTCCCAAGGGCGCACCCAACCCCGACGCCGCGCACGCCTTCATCAATTATCTGCTCAGCGCCGAGGCGGGGGCCGACATTTCGCGCACGATCGCCTATCCCACGCCCAATGCCGCCGCGCTGAAACTGATGGATGCGGCCTATCGCAACAACCCGGCGATCTTTCCACCCGAGGCGGCGCTGGCCAAATGCGTCTATGCGCAATATCTGGGCGAAGCGCCCTATCGCGCGTTTCAGGATGTGATCACGCGCGTGCGCGCCGCCTAAAGCACAATGCGTTTAATCTGAGACGCATCATGCTTTAGGAGTCATTGTTTTCGCAT
>Ga0302157_10008040_pt1 | contig 10467 bp, 8 predicted proteins | sample I_Bog_N3_3_FD_193502 | JGI IMG/M metagenome (GOLD analysis project Ga0302157, IMG submission 193502) | Peat permafrost microbial communities from Stordalen Mire near Abisko, Sweden - I_Bog_N3_3 | ecosystem: Environmental > Terrestrial > Soil > Wetlands > Peat | place: Sweden: Abisko, Stordalen...
ACCTGGAAGCAGTCAATGTACTCGAGCATCGGCTCAATCTGCGCGATCTCCATCACTTCCGTGATGACCAGCAGGCCATGCTCGTCGGCGGCCTCGCGCATGATCTTCAGGCCTTCAATGCCCATGCCCTGAAAGCTGTACGGCGAGCTGCGGGGCTTGAACGCGCCGCCGCGCAGAAACTGTCCGCCGGCTGCTGCCACCTGCTTGGCGCTGAGCTGGATCTGGTCGCGGCTCTCCACCGAGCACGGTCCGGCCATCAACACAATCTCCTCGCCGCCCACGACCAGCCCGTTGGCGAACTTGATGCGTGTGCCCTCCGGCCGGAAGCCGCGCCCCGCCAGCTTGTACTGCGACGAGATGCGGTAAGCATTCTGCACCCCGGAGAGCACCTGAAACTCGGTGATCTCAAACTGCGCGGGCGTTCCCACTCCCGCGAGTATGGTCTGAATCTCTCCTGTAGTTCGGTGGACGTTGAAGCCCAATTCCACCATGCGCTCGATCACAAGTTGGATCTGCTCATCGGTAGCGTGGTCCTGCATGGCGACGATCATCACTGGATTCCTCGATGTACTGACTGAGATGGGGTGCTGCTGTGCTCCGCGGCCAGAGGCTGCACCGGCGGTTGCAAAATTCGATGACGGCTAGCGTTTGGCTTCGCCGGTGTGGGGCCGCTGTAGCTCGCGCATAACGTCCATAATGCGTTCGTAGACGTGCTGCACCTGCAAGTCCGTAAGCGGCCCGGGGTTGGCCCCGCGTACGTGGTTGAAGACGTACTGCTCGCGCTGCGGCTCATAGATAGGCGTGCCCGTTTTGGCTTTGAGCTCGCCGATGGCTGCCGCCGCGGCGGCGCGCTCGGAGAGCAGGCGCACGAGCTGGTCGTCCAGTTGATCGATCTTGTCACGCAATTCCTGAATGTCCATGTAGCCTCTTGCTCCTGTGCCTGTTGCACTCGGCTCCGTTCGCTGTCCGCTGCGGAGTTGCGCGCCGGGCTCATCGCCTCCAGCCGCGCGAATTTCTGTACCTGTCGATGATACGTGTTTGCAAGAATTTTCATGCAGAGTGACCCTCCGGGTGCCCCATCCTCGCGACGGCTTCACCGTCGCAGGGTGGGGTGCCTGCACTGGGTGGCCCATCCTTTCGCGTTCTTTGCGAAAGGGTGGGGTCCTGCGCGGCTACAGATCCCCCCAACTCCGCCACAAATCTCCCCACCGCAGCCGGCGCATCCGCTGCCGCAGTCTTCTCGATCAGCCCAACAATCGCCGAGCCCACCACCGCCGCATCCGCAAACTCCGCAACCGCCCGCACGTGCTCCGGCGTGGAGATGCCGAAGCCCAGCGCAATCGGCAGCTTCGTAAACTGCTTCAGCCGCCTCACCAGCGCCTCGGCATCGCTGGCCAGCTCCGTCTGCGTGCCGGTGATGCCGACGCGAGAGATTGCGTAGACAAACCCCTGCGAGTTCTCCGCAATGGCCTTCAGCCGTGCATCGGGCGAGGTCGGCGCGGCGAGAAAGACCGGGGCGAGTTTGTGTTCGTTCATCACGCGCAGGTACTCGTCGGCTTCTTCGACGATCATGTCGGTCAGCAGCACACCGTCCGCGCCTGCCGCCTTAGCGGCCTTGGCGAACTCCGCAAGCCCCACCTGCAACACCGGATTGAGATAGCTGAAGAGAATTAATCCTGCATTCGGCCGCGCCGCGCGAATCTCCTTGCAGATGCCGAGCACATCGCTCAGCCGCGTACCCCGCGCAACCGCACGCTCACTCGCACGCTGAATCACCGGCCCGTCCGCCAGCGGATCACTGAATGGCACACCCAGCTCGATCACATCCGCACCGTTATCAATGGCCGCAATCGCCATCTCGCACGTCGTCGCAAGATCAGGATCACCAGCGGTGAAGTAGATTACCAGCCCCGGCTTCTTCGTAAAGGATATTGGCATTATCTAGAATCCTCTCGCGCGTCGGAGTACAGGTAATAGAAATCAAAATCGACGCTTAGCTCTAACTCTGCGAGACCTACAACCAGTTCTTTTTCAAAGTGCAAGCCAGGATAATCCTTATAGAGCCAGCCAACCAGTTGCATACCGCCCTCATTGCCTTTGAGAATTTGCCTAAGCTGTTCAGCCTTGGGCTTAAGTTGCTCTAGGGCATCCGCGATATGGGCCTCAAGCAAGGCGAACTTGTCGAGCCGCGAATGAAGACTCCAACGATTGAACTTTCGTTCGAGATGGGTCTTTTCATTCCGATCACTTTTCTTCCACGAACTGGTCGGTTCAATCCCGATTTGCTCAGTGATGGACTTTGGATCGAATTCGCCAGTCACAGTGAAATACGCACTGTACTCATTTTCACGAGTCTCAATCACGCCTTCACCGCCGAACCTGTGAGATCCATCTCGCGCGTCATGATCCCAATATCCTTATCCCCGCGCCCGCTCACGTTGACGATCATGATCTTGTCGCGCCCCATCTTTGGCGCGAGCTTCAGCGCCTCCGCCACCGCGTGCGCTGACTCCAGCGCCGGGATGATGCCCTCGGTCCGCGAGAGCACCTTGGTCGCATCCAGCGCCTCATCGTCGGTCGCGCTGGTGTACGTCGCGCGGCCCGAGTCATGCAGCATGGCGTGCTCCGGCCCCACGCTCGCGTAGTCCAGCCCGGCGCTCACCGAGTGCGTCGACGCAATCTGTCCGGCGTCGTTTTGGAGAACATACGAATACGTCCCCTGCAGCACGCCGGGAGTGCCGCCCGCAAAGCGCGCTGCATGCTCGCCCAGCGCCGAGCCGCGACCGCCGGCCTCCACGCCGATCAGCGCGACGTTCTTGTCCTCAAGGAACTCATAGAACGCCCCAATCGCATTCGATCCCCCACCCACACACGCCACGATGGCATCCGGCAGCCGGCCCTCGTGCTCCAGGATCTGCCGCTTCATCTCCTTGGAGATCACGCGATGGAAGTCACGGACCATCGTCGGGTAGGGATGCGAACCCAACGCCGAGCCGAGGATGTAAAACGTCGTGCGCACGTTCGTGACCCAGTCGCGCATCGCCTCATTGATGGCGTCCTTCAGCGTCGCAGAGCCCGACGCCACGCCGCGCACCTCCGCGCCCAGCAGCCTCATGCGGAAGACGTTCAGCTCCTGCCGCCGCATATCCTCTTCACCCATGTAGACCACGCACTCCAGCCCGAAGAGCGCACACACCGTCGCCGTCGCCACGCCGTGCTGCCCCGCTCCCGTCTCGGCAATAATCCGCTGCTTGCCCATCCGCCGCGCCAGCATCGCCTGGCCCAGCGCGTTGTTGATCTTGTGCGCCCCGGTGTGCAGCAGGTCTTCGCGCTTCAAATAAATCTTCGCTCCGCCCAGCGTCTCCGTCAGCCGTTTCGCAAAGTACAACGGCGTCGGCCGCCCGGCGTAGTCCTTCAGCAATGCATCCAGCTCTGCGTGAAACGCGGGGTCCGCCTGCGCCTCGGCATACGCCGCGTCGAGCTCCAGCAGCGCGTCCATCAGCGTCTCTGGAACATAGCGTCCGCCATAAGCACCAAACCGCCCCGGCGTACTGCTCGCCGGCACAGGTACAGCCTCGGTCATCGTAGCCACTGAACTCATGCTCTTACCTCACTCATCACGAATCGCTGCTTCCAATGCAAAAGCCGCAACCTTTTGGGTCGCGGCTCGGAGGGAATCTTGAGAATCGCTCTTGGAACGCTTGCCGGTTCCGTGCGACGCTACTCCACCGATGCCGCTGCCGGAGGCCAGTAGCGGAAGGAGGGAGTAAATCGCGGGTTGAAAACCAAGCTCATCACTTCACCACCTTACACCCGCCCCGCTTTCCGCCGCAAGCATCCCGGCTGCCCCAGTGGAGTCAGTACCCCCTCACAGTTTTTTGAATCCGGGTGCCGAGCCGCGGCGTCGTATCTGTGTAAGCGAGGTAGATCGCCATGAAGAGTTCAAATTCGTTCCGACTGTTGCTCGCCGCTGCCGTGCTTTCCATGCCCGCAGTTGCCTTCGCGCATCCCGTCCAGCAGGATCGCAGCCACACTCCAGTCGTGCATGACCGCACACCCCAGCCGCACAACCGCTCCACCAGCGTGCATCCAGGCCGCTAAAGCGTTTTCCCTGTGGCTGTAGTCCAGGGAGAATGGTTCCATGGGCGTTTTCCTCAATGAAAACGCCACTGCACGGCTCTCTGAGGATACCCATCAACAGGGAAAATGCTCTAAACGCTTCGCGCATCCTTAAGAAAAGCCCGCAGTCTCTGCGGGTCTTTCTTTCCCGGCGCAGCCTCCACTCCACTGGCAACATCCACACCCCAGGGCGCGAACGCCGCAATCGCCTCAGTCACGTTCTCGGCGCGTAGTCCGCCGGCAATAATCACCCTTCCCCGGGCTTGGTTTTGCGCCAGCCGAACCGCCGCCGCAGTGCTCTCCCAGTGGAAGGTCTCGCCGGTTCCGCCCGAAGCCCCACCGTGTGATGCATCCAGCAGCGCAGCGAAGACATACGGATGCTCCAGCGTCGCCACCAGCGCCTCTCGGAGCACGGCGGCATCTACATCCGCGGGTATGTCCAACACCTGTAGCACCTTCAGCGTCCCCTTGCTTCCGGCCATGACCGCATCCACCAGGTCCGGCTCGAAGTCGCTGTGCAGTTGCACTGCGGTCAGCCCCGCGACACGCACCGCGGCAAGAATCTCGTCGGCGTCAGTGGATGTGAAGACGCCCACCTTCTCCAATGTGGCCGGCAGATGCTTCGTGATCTCCGAGACCTGCGCCGCAGTCACGCGCCGCTTGCTCTCAGCAAAGACGAACCCTACCGCATCGGCACCCAGCTCCGCAGCCAGCCGCGCGTCTTCGAGGTTTGTGTTCGCACAGATCTTGATCCACATCTACGCTGACTCGCTCAGTAGCTTCTTCAGCGCCGCCCCCGGCTCCGTCTGCCGCATCAGCGACTCGCCGATCAGGAACGCATCGAACCCGGCCGCACGCAGCCGCTGTAGGTCCGCCCCAGTATGGATGCCACTTTCTGCCACCTTCACCGCACTCGCCGGCAGCGTCGCGGCCAGCTCGCACGCGCGGTCCAGCGACACCTCAAACGTGCGCAGGTCGCGGCTGTTCACACCCACGCATTCGCACTCCAGCGCCAGCGCGCGCTCCAGTTCGTCGCGGTCATGCACCTCGCACAACACATCCAGCTCAAAGCTCCGCGCAGACTCCCGCAGCATCCGCAGCTCCGCATCACTCAACGCCGCGACGATCAGCAGAATCGCATCCGCTCCATTCGCTCGCGCCTCCAGGACCTGAAACTCGTCCACCATAAAGTCCTTGCGCAGACACGGCAGCTTCACCGCCGCGCTGGCCCGCCGCAGGTTCTCGAGCGAGCCCTGAAAGAACTTCTCGTTCGTCAGAACGCTCAGCACAGCCGCGCCGCCGGCCTCCATCTGCCGCGCCAGCACCGCGGCATCGAAATCCGCTCGAATCAAACCCCTCGACGGCGACGCCTTCTTCAACTCCGCAATCACTGCAATGCCATCCGCAGCCTTCGCCCACAGCGCCCGCGCAAACCCGCGCGGCACATGCGCTTCCGCTGCCCGCTCCAGCAGACGCATATCCGCCGCGGCCTTGCGCTCCGAGACCACTGTCCGCGTGTGCGCCAGAATTTCGGGCAGATACATCGTGCGTTCTGTCGTTGCAGTCGCCATCGATTTCCATGCTACGGCAGGCGGCTACGCTTTGCCTGCCAGCTGCCGCAACACATACTGCAGAATCCCGCCGTGCTGATAGTACAGAATCTCCTGCGGCGTATCGATGCGCACGATCACGTTGAACCCTGTGGTCTTGCCGGCATCATTCTCCGCGATCACCGCCAGCGTCCTTCCGCCCGCAAACTTCGAGTCGAGGATCTCCTTCAGCCCCTCGATCTTGAAGATCTCCTCGCCCGTGAGCCCCAGCGACTCCACATTCTCTCCCGACTCAAACTGCAACGGCAGAATGCCCATGCCCACCAGGTTGCTGCGGTGAATGCGCTCATAGCTCTCCGCAATCACAAACCGGATGCCCAGCAGCTTCGGCCCCTTCGCCGCCCAATCCCTGCTCGATCCCGACCCGTACTCCTTGCCCGCCAGCACGCCCAGCGGCACGCCGCGCTTGGCGTACTCCACGCTGGCGTCGTAGATGCTCATGCCCTCGCCCTCCGGCAGCAGCCGCGTCACGCCGCCCTCGGTTCCCGGCGCCAGCTTGTTGCGCAACCGCACGTTGGCAAACGTGCCGCGCACCATCACCTCGTGGTTTCCACGCCGCGATCCGTAACTGTTAAAGTCGCTCGGCTTCACGCCGTGCTCACTCAGATACTTGCCCGCCGGGCCGTTCAGCTTGATCGACCCCGCCGGTGAAATATGGTCCGTCGTCACCGAGTCCCCCAGCACCGCCAGCACGCGCGCATCCTGAATCTCCTCCACAGGAGCAGGCATCGCCGTCATGCCGTCAAAGTACGGTGCCTTGCGAATGTACGTCGAGTCCGCCTCCCAGCCGTAGGTCTCGCCTGCCGGAAACTTCAGCCCCTTCCAGTTCGCGTCGCCGTCGCTCACCGTCGCATACTGCGTACGGAACATCTCCGAGTCAATGCACCCCGCCACCGTCTCCGCAACCTCCTTCTGGCTCGGCCAGATATCGCGCAGGTACACCGGCTGGCCGTCCTTGCCTCTCCCCAGCGAGTCCTTCTCAAAGTCATGCGAGATATGTCCAGCCAGCGCATACGCCACCACCAACGGCGGCGACATCAGATAGTTCGCGCGCACCTCCGGCGAAATGCGCCCCTCAAAGTTACGGTTTCCGCTCAGCACGCTCACCGCCACCAGCCCGTGCTCCTCAATCGCCTTCGACACATCCGTCGGCAGCGGCCCCGAGTTCCCAATGCACGTCGTGCATCCATACCCGACGACCTGAAAGCGCAGCTCGTCCAGATACTGCAACAGCCCCGCGCGCGTGTAGTAGTCCGTCACCACGCGCGACCCCGGTGCCAGGCTCGTCTTCACCCACGGCGGCGTGCGCAGCCCAGCCTCCACGGCCTTCTTCGCCAGCAGCCCCGCCGCCACCATCACATACGGATTGCTCGTGTTCGTGCAGCTCGTAATCGCCGCAATCACAATCGAGCCATCCGTCAGATACTTCTCCGGATCGATCCCAAACCGCGCCTCCACGGAATGCATCAGCTCAACTTGGGTCGTCTCCTTGGTCGCAACGGCTACCGCATCATGTGTGGTCGGCGTGATCGTCACCATCGCAGGAGCAGCAGGCGAGGCCGCGCCTACGCTGCTGGAAAGTTCCCCGGTAGACGACGCCGTCCCACCCTCGCCCTCCCAACGCACCATCTGCCGCACCACACTCCTGTTCGCATTCGGCCCCTGCAGCTCCGGCAGCTTCGCCGCAAAGCTCTTCGGCGTCTCGCTCAGCAGCACACGGTCCTGCGGCCGCTTCGGCCCAGCCACGCTCGGCTCCACGGTGTTCAGGTCTAGGCTCAACGTCGAGCTGTACTCCGCCTCCGGCGCTTCTGGAGTATGAAACAGCCCCTGCGCGCGGAAGTACGCCTCCGTCAGCGCGATGTGCTCCTCGCTGCGGCCCGTCAGGCGCAGATACTTCAGCGTCTCCGCGTCCACCGGAAAGATCCCGCAGGTCGCACCGTACTCCGGTGCCATATTCGCAATCGTCGCCCTGTCGGCCAGCGGTAACTCACCCACGCCCGGCCCGTAGAACTCCACAAACTTGCCCACCACGCCATGCTTGCGCAGCATCTCCGTCACGGTCAGCACCAGGTCAGTTGCCGTGGTGCCCTCCTTCAACTTCCCACTCAGCCGGAAGCCCACCACCTGCGGCACCAGCATACTCACCGGCTGGCCCAGCATTGCGGCCTCAGCCTCAATACCGCCCACGCCCCAGCCCAGCACGCCCAGCCCGTTGATCATCGTCGTATGGCTGTCCGTGCCCACCAGCGTGTCAGGATACGCAGTCACGCTGCCGTCCGCCTCGGTCTTTGTAAACACCACCCGCGCCAGGTACTCCAGGTTCACCTGGTGGCAGATGCCCATCCCCGGCGGCACCGCGGAAAAATTCCGAAACGCCGTCTGCCCCCACTTCAGGAACGCATACCGCTCACGGTTGCGGCTGAACTCCAGCGCGGCGTTCAGGTCATAGGCGTTGGCGCTGCCGTACTCATCCACCTGCACGCTGTGGTCGATCACCAGTTCCGCCGGCACCAGCGGATTGATCTTCGCAATCTGCTCCGCGCCGCCCCCCAGCGCCTTCATCGCATCGCGCATCGCGGCTAGGTCTACAATCGCCGGCACGCCGGTAAAGTCCTGCATCAGCACGCGCGCCGGCATGTATGCGATCTCGCGGCTAGGCTCTGCCTGCGGGTCCCAGTGGGCCAGAAAGCTTATGTCGGCGGCGGTAACCGTCTTGCCGTCCTCGCAGCGCAGCAGGTTTTCCAGCAGAATTCGCAGCGCATACGGCAGCCGCGCCAGGTTCACACCCTCCAGCGCGCTCAGTTTGTAGTAATGGACCTTCTGCTGGCCACTCTCCAGTGTGGCTGCGGCGTGGAAGCTGTCAGGATGTGCGGCGTTCGGCATGGCGTATCGTCTCCTTCGGGTTGGGGAGCTGGGGGCGTTCACTGGGGCACCGCGCACAGGAGCGCGAGGCAGCAAAATCTTGTAGCAGATTTGAAGAGGGACAGGCTTCAGCGCCCGCGGTCGTGGCGGCCGCGCCGAAATCGCCGCACCCACAGGGCGGGCACCGGGGCTACAGAGCTCGATCCAAGAGCGCGGCTCAGCATAAGTCAATTTTACCCCCGAGCCCAGAAATTTTCTCAGCCTCCGGCCAACCTTTTTCCTGCCTCCTTCGCCCGCCGACGACGCAGCCCCATCGGCCCCGGCGTGCATCTCATTCCATTGCAGCTCGCCCCAGCAGAGCATCCATCACGGGCCCCGGGAGTCTCCACCACCATGCCGAATCGAAGGTCGCCGTCCTACGCCTCCTGCCTCCGCGAACCGGAGCAAGCCACCTGGCCCCGCTACGTCGTCATCAGCCTGTGTGCCTTCGTGCTGGTCCTCTTCATCTTTGGCTGCAAGAGCAACACCACCGCGCCCATCGTCAATGGCGATAGCGCCGGCATGGATCCCGCTGAGGCCAACATGGCCCCCGCCGCCACCAGCGGCCAGCCCACCCAGGTGCTCGGCCAGAGCTCCTCCTACACCCCGCAGCAGAGCGCAAGCAGCTACGAGCAGCAGGTGCCCGCACCCATCGTGCAGGGCGGTGACAACTCCGACTACAGCTACAACAACACCCCCTCCGGCGACGAGGCCGCCGGCGAGCAGGCCCTCAACCAGAGTGACGACCAGACCAACCAGGCCCCGCCCTCACTGCCCGAGTACGACCAGCCGCCCGCGCCCGACCCCGGCTACCTCTGGACGCCCGGCTACTGGGCTTGGAGCTCCGGCGGCTACTACTGGGTCCCCGGCGTCTGGTGCCCGCCGCCCTACTATGGTGCCCTCTGGACCCCGCCCTACTGGGGCTACTATGGCGGCAACTATCGCTTCCATCACGGTTACTGGGGCCCGCACGTCGGCTTCTATGGCGGCATTAACTACGGGTTCGGCTACATCGGCATCGGCTACTTTGGCGGCTACTGGCGCGGGCATGACTTCTACTACAACCGCCAGGTCAACAACATCGGCCACATCAATAACAACTACGTCTACAACCGCCCGGTCGTCTACAACAACGTCCACTACTCGGCGCATTCGTCGGACCGCACCAGCTACAACGGCCCGCGCGGGGTCAACGTCGCCCCGCGCCCCACCGAACTCGCTGCGATGCACGAGACCCACGACCGCCCCATCGCCGCCCAGACCCAGGTGCGCCAGGCTGCCGCCGGCAACAAGCAGCAGTTCTACAACCAGAACCACGGCCGCCCAGCCCAGGCTGCTGTAGAGCGTCCTGTGGCAACTCCCGCCCACATCGCCGAGCCCTCCGCGGCCATCGCCGCCGAAAAGTCCCGCAGCGCGGAGACCCAGCAGCAGCAGCGCAACACCGAAGTTCAGCAAAGGAACGAACAGCAGCAACAACGCGTCCAGCAGGAGCAGCAACACAACAGCCCAGCCCAGCAGCACACCGAGCAGCAGACCCGGCCAACCCAACCCAATGCACAGCAGCGCACCCCCCAGCAACAGCAGATCCCGGACGCGATGCAGCGGCGCGACAACCGCAATATAGAAGTCCAGCGCCCAGACGCGCAACACCCGCAGCCGCAGCACGCCGCCCCGGCACCCCAGGCCCGTCCCGCTCCCGCAGCCCGTCCCACCCCGGTAGCCCATCCCGCTCCCAGACCGGAGCCCTCAGCCAGGCCGGAGTCGTCCGCTCCCCGCCCTGAGCCTGCGCCGCGGCCTGAGCCCGCACCCCGCGCTGCTGCTCCTGCGCGGCCAGCCC